>Ga0209002_10002400_pt1 | contig 15124 bp, 4 predicted proteins | sample Rifsed16ft2_FD_184010 | JGI IMG/M metagenome (GOLD analysis project Ga0209002, IMG submission 184010) | Soil microbial communities from Rifle, Colorado, USA - sediment 16ft 2 (version 2) | ecosystem: Environmental > Terrestrial > Deep subsurface > Rock core/Sediment | place: Rifle, Colorado...
GATAGGATTAAAACAACGTGGCTCTGAAGTGGCTGGTTAGGTCATTTCACCATCTTATTCATTGAGTCATTTGATATTGTGGTCTTGCTGTTTGTGAAGATGCTTGGGATGGGGATATTACACGCTGAAGCCAAGTCCGCCTCTTGAGCCAGGTGGTATCAATCAACGAGCATCTGCATGAATACATCAACCACCTGGGGATCAAAGTGTGTTCCAGATGATTCCCGAATATGTTCCCTTGCTTTTTTTTCTGACCAGGCGGCGCGGTAAGGGCGATCTGAGGTTAATGAATCCCACACATCCACCACTGCAAAAATCCGCGCAGACAGTGGAATCTGAGTGCCTTTTAGCCCATTTGGATAACCAGTGCCATCCCACCATTCATGGTGGCAATAGGGAATGTCAATTGCCAACCGCAGGTAGCGAATGGGAGATAGCATCTCGTAGGCATTGGTTGGGTGCTTCTTCATCACCACCCATTCCTCGTCCGTAAGAGGGCCTGGTTTTCGTAGAATCTCGTCTGGAATACCCATCTTGCCCATATCGTGCAAAAGCGCTCCCCAGCGGATCTGCACCAGCTCCACCTCGTTCATACCTAAAACACGCGCAAGATTCACCGTTATTTCTGTTGTTCGCTGAGTGTGCCATTCGGTTTGTTTATCGCGCAAATTTAACGCGCGCGACCAACCTTCGATTGTGGCATCATAAGCCAGAGTGAGTTCCAGGTTGGAGCGTTGCAACCCTTCAAATAAATTGGAATCCTCAATCGCAATCGCTGCTCGTCCAGACATGGCATTCAAAAAGTCGAACCATTCTGTGTCAGGTTCCAGATTAGAGCGATGAAAGATTTCCAGCACGCCATTCACCTGCCCTTTTACAATTAACGGCACCCCAATGTAACTTACAAATTCTTCTTCGGCCAAAAAAGCTCTGGGGAAAAAGGATTCTGGCTCATCCATCAAATTTGGAAGATGAACGATTTGGCGCTCCATAATGACGCGACCAGCATAGCTGTCGTCCATTGGTATCTGGTTATTCAAGATTGATTGATTGCTAAATCCCCGTGCGGCACTTAATTTCAAAGTTGAAGAATGGGGATGCAAAACAAGGATGTCAGCCGCATCAATTTCGAGTTCTGTCGTAACATGGACGAGAACTTCCGAAAGGGATAGATTCATATTTAGGCTAGTAGTGATCACTCGATCTATAGCGCTTAAGGCAGTGATATGGGCAAGCTGCTGGCGGATCTTTCGCTCATCCCGTTTCCTTTTAGAAATATCACGGGCGATTCCTTGAAAGCCCACAATTTTTTTACCGCTGTAATGCGGTGCTGATATTACATCTACATAATGGGACTTTTCATCTTTACTGAGAATTTCATACTCTGTAATCTCCCCAATACTCTCACCGTTTAGGATTCTCTTTATCTTCTTATGGTAAAGATTGGAATATTTTTTTGGGAAGATATCCCAGATTCTCATGGACAGAACTTCTTGCTCGTTGTACTGAAGCAGGTTGCACATAGCCGTATTGACGGTTAATAATTTGCCGGACATGCCGATAATGAACATTGCGTCAGGGCTTTGATTGACCAAGTCGCGGTATTTATTTTCGTTCTCCTGTAGAGTTGCAAGGGTTCGTTTGTATACCGTGTTATCACGAATGATACATTGGATCACTTTTTTGCCATTTAACTGATAAACATTACCGATAAATTCGACTTGAATAAGGTGTCTACTTTTCGTTTTCAGCGGCAAGTTGTCAAAACGAATATATTCATCCTCCCGCAATGTCTCGAAAGCATCTTTGCTCGCTTTAACATTCCTAAACGCGCCTAATTCCCAGAATTTTTTTGCTTTCAATTCCTCGCTCGTGAACCCCAACATTTTAATTAAATATTGATTAACGTCTTCAATCATGCCGGTCGCCGCATTGAGGAATAATATCCCGTCCTGGGCTTTATCGAACAGGTAGCGGTAATGAAGCTCCGAAGCCATTAGTGGGCGCATGGTTAGTTTCCTCAACTTCCGGATGGCAATTTTATTGATATCCTGTGGTGGTTGTCAAACCAAATAGGTTAGTTCTCCATTTGAGATTACAACCGCCAGGACACCTTTTCTTGCAGACGCATATGGCGAGTCTCCAACCTGGATATTCATTAGCAATTTCGTGAAACGGGCTGTGAATATATCTTCGACAGGTGGTTTACTGCCCCATACCATCCTAGTTGGTAATAGCTAACAACGTCCCTAATACAACCTAAATTATTTCTAAAAAATATTGCCGACCGAAGCCAGCATAGACCGTAGCGAAAAAAAGTTTAGTAGAGCTTCTTCGAGTGCAAATCGTAGCCCATTCCAGGCACCGTCTCGATCAGTGGGCCGTATTCCCCCATTTTTTTGCGAAGGCGTCCGACATATGTATGTAAATAGTGGTTTGAACCTCGATATTCAGTTCCCCAAACCTCTGCAATCAGCTCGTCGTGGGTCACAATGGCATCCAGGTGACGGGCCAGTTCAGCCAGAATCGCATATTCTGTTTTGGTCAGGTGTAAATCATTATTGGCAATGAAGACTCGGCGCTCTGCCAGGTCAATCCGAAAATCGCCAATCTCGATCTTTGTCTCAGATATTTTTGCCGGGACGTAAGACCGACGCAGGAAAGCGCGTACCCGCGCCAGTAATTCTTCCTGTCCAAACGGTTTAGTGACATAGTCGTCCGCGCCAGCATCCAGGGCAGCAACTTTGAGATCTTCTTCCAGCCGAGCGCTTAAAATGATGATGGGCACATCTGACCGCGCCCGGACCCAGGCGCAAATATCCACTCCCGAAAGTCCCCCCGGCAGCACCAGGTCGAGCAGAACCAGGTCCACTGGTACCTGCTGGAACAAATCGATTGCCTGGTGACTATTCGCAGCTTCACTGACCGTATATCCGCGTTTCGCAAGGTTGACTCGTACTAATTTACGAATGCTTGGGTCGTCTTCAACAATTAATATGTTTCCCATAGACTTACCCCCCAGTTTCCGGATTTCCTTCTTCGATCGACGATGGCACGAGGGGAATCGTAAAACTTATCGTTGCCCCTGGTGCAGCTTTTTTCTTGATCCAGATGCGGCCGCCATGGGCTTCGACCAATCCTTTACAAATCGCTAAACCTAATCCAGCGCCTTGCTTTATGCCTTGTTCAACATTTACACCTCGGCGAAAAGCTTCAAATGCCCCTTTATGTTCAGCCAGTGGGATTCCCGGGCCTTGGTCGCTGACATTAACCTGCACAAAAGTTCCCCGCACACCGGCAGAAACGCTGATTTCTGTACCTTTTTCTGAATAAGAGGAAGCATTGCGTACCAGGTTAACGATCACCTGCCCGATCCGCTTTGCATCGGCAAAAACTGGTGGCAAATTGGCAGCTAATTGGTACGTTAAGCTATGTTCCGTGGTTAAAATGTTAATTTGCGGTGACACATCCTCGATGATCGCATACAACGAATTAGCTTCCTTGAAAATCGGCATCCTGCCTGCTTCCAGACGAGATAGGTCCAGAAGATGATCTATGAGCTCCTCCAGTCGGTCAGCTTCCTTTTGAATCGTCATAACAAAATCATGCTGCTCACTTTGATCCCATGAGACATCCTCAGCCAGCATTGTGGTGGTAAAGCCAATAATGGATGTCAAAGGAGTACGCAGCTCATGTGAAATCATCGCCAGGAATTGAGTTTTGATCTCATTGGCTCGCTCAGCTTCATGTCGTGATTGTTCTTCGACTTTAAGTAATTTGAGGTTGTGAAGGGAAACTGCAGCCTGGTCCACTAGGATATTGAGATGACGGAGTCCGATATGATCGATGGGATGTTCGTGTTTGAAATAGATCACCAGGCAACCGAGCCATTTCCCGGATGCAACCAAAGGAAGGATTGCCAGAGTGTGGATTTCTGCTTCGCCGAGTGTATCGTAAATCAGTGGTTGGAGTCGTGGATCAGATTTGTTTCCATTGATTACGACAGCCCGATTGGAGTTGACAAGCTCCCAAAAGGCAGGCTCTTCATACAGATTAGATTCACCAGGCCAGGGGGAGAGATTCTGGCTGGACAGCCAGGTAGCAACCAGTTCCACTCCGCCCGCCGGCCCTGCTTTGGGGTCATCAAAGAAAAGCACTGTTGCCCGCTCGGCTGGATGCAATTCATGGGCAGACATTAAAGTTTTAAGAACTGCTTCAGGTCGATGGGCCAGGCTCATCCTCCGGCTAAGATCAAACTGTTCACGAGTTCGGTTGAGGGTTTTACGCAGCGCCAGTTCAACATCCTTCTGGTCTGTAATGTCCAGCGCAATATTAAACCAAATATCAGACTCACCGACTTCATTTTGGACCAAAAAAGTACGCGTAGACATCCAGCGTATGATGCCATCTGGCCGGACGATACGGTAAGCCTGAGAGAATGGTTGATCAGAATTTTGCTGCCTGGCAACCATTACTTGCAATCGGTCTTCTGGGTGAACACTTTCGATCAGAATCAGGGGATCGGCATATAGACTTTGACAGGATCGACCCCAAACCGTCTCGAAGGCCGGATTAACATAAAGAATATGTTCGGAGCTGCGGTCGAACACCCAAACCACCTGGTCAATATTTAGCAATATTTGCTTGAGGGATGTATTTCCCTCGAGCAAATTCCTCAGGTATGTTCGAGATTTTTCATCGTTAATTGCTGACATGACAATATAAATTATATACGCTAATAACGCCTACTTTATAAATTGTGCACGCCTGTTTGATTAAGGCTAGTGAACAACGTGGAAATTGTAATAAACTGCAATCGGGGGTAAGATGAAATCATCATCTAGACAACTATCCAAAAACACTCGCCAGATCCATTTGAATATTTCCAGTTGCGAGGTCATTTAACTGTCGGTTTATAGGTTTTAGCAGGGACTTTTATAGCCTGCTATTCGTAGAATGATTTCAGGGCTGTTATCGGAAGGAAAACGGATGTGCTTGAATTTAAAGACGAAACTGCTATTGTTCAGGGTGCCGCCTCTGTTATAAGATGCACGTCAGTGGTGTGGGCAAAGCTCGTTGTTTCCATTATTATTAAGCACCGGTTGGGAAAACCAGTGCAAGTGACTGAAACGGTGGGCTGACTGATTTCGAATCGAGCTTACTTGATTACCGGTAGTTATTGTTCTGTGGATCGAGGCTATCTGGCGCGGTAAGAAGATAATTTTTCTCTGAGACACCTTTACCGGCCTTATTCGTTCGTAGGAGGAAATCCCATGTTTAACCGCATACTTGTACCGCTGGATGGATCGACGCTTGCGGAGCGGGCGATTCCTCATGCTGAACAATTTGCCCGCATCTTTGGGTCAAGCATTGTGCTATTACAGGTCCTCGATCCAACTTCCTTTCACGAAAATCCCAGTGCCGTAGATCCATTGAGTTGGCAGATCCGCAAAGCAGAAGCTGACATGTATATGCAGGGGATTGCAGCCCGGATACGAAAGCAATTGCAAGAAAGCCCGGATGCCACTCAGGGTGCCCAAGATGACCTAAAAACGAGTGTCGAGTATGCCATTCGTGAAGGGAAAACGGCAGAAAACATTGTTAACTTCGCCCACAGCGAAGCCATTGATTTGTTAGTAATCAGCACACATGGTTCAGGCGGTTTAAGCCGCTGGAACATCAGTAGTGTTACCCAGAAAGTGATCAACCTGGTCTATTTGCCTGTGTTGGTTGTCCGGGCGTATTGTCAGCCAGCCACAACTGAAGCCATGGTACATTACCGCCGCATTCTCTTGCCCATCGATAGTTCGCGCCGCGCAGAGTGTTCACTTGCCGCAGGAATTGCGCTGGCTGGCGGAGAAATTTACAGCGGATTTTTATCCGAGGGAGATGATCGCTCGATTCACCATCCTCCACTCAAAAACTCGCAGTCTCCAACAAAGCTTATCCTCGCCGCAGTCATCAAGCCGCCCGAAATTCCCATCCCAGAACCCTACCCCATTGAGATCGAGCAACTCTCCAGTCAACTGATGGATGTCAGCCGCCTGGCGGTTACCAGTTACCTGAACGAAATGAAAGATCGATTACCCGTAGAATGTGAAAGCCGTGTCCTTGAAAACATCAATGTATCCACAGCGATCCAGGAACTGGCCAGTCAGGAAGAGGATATTGACCTGGTCGTACTATGTGCTCACGGTTACACCGGACAGTTTACCTGGCCTTACGGAAGTATCGCTCGTAATTACATAGAACATGGCACCAAACCCGTTCTGGTAATCCAGGATGTGCCGCGTTCACGGGTTCAACCAACGGCTGCGGAGATAGCCGCCGAAAAATCAGGGGGTCGTTAACAATGGGGGAGGACAGTAAAAATCAATCGTGGGAACAGAACGATGGTTCCACGATATATTCTACCGTTACCAAAACAGAGCAGGTCCAGGATCTGGTAAATATTCTTGTAAGCAGTTACCAGAAGGTCGACAGTGTGACAAGGGGCCAAAGATCGAAACCCGTCGGGTTAGAACGGGACCTGGCAGGGCACGATCTGGAATTGTATGAAACCTGGCTGGCAGAGGCGCATCGCTATTTCCGCGTAGCATCACAACAAAAGTTGCCGCTAACCTACGCCTCGGAGTGGATTCTGGATAATTATTACATCATCCGGCAGGCGCTCCAACAAATAAAAGAAGATTTGCCAGCCTCATTTTTCAACCAACTGCCAAGGTTAGTGGAGGATCCGCTGAAGGGTTACCCGCGCATCTACGCCATTGCCCGGACGATCCTCGCGAATCAACATCTATTATTGGACCCTGTTGACTTGCAGACGGTTATTATCCAATTCCAGGAACGTGCTCTGCTGACAATGGGTGAGTTGTGGGCTTTGCCTATTTTCCTGCGCTATGGTTTGATTGAGTTCCTGGCGTACGATCTTCTTTCGACGATTCAACCATCTGTACCGCCAGATTTACCTCCATTTATCCCAGGCCTGCCAGGTGAGGACGTCCAATTTTATTCCGGCGAGGCTGCCGCAGGCCGCAGTCTAAACACCGATGGTGTCGCAAATATTATCCTCAGCCTGAGAACCATCTCCGAACAGGACTGGCGCGATTTCTTTGAATCGGTTAGCCGCTTGGAACAAACTTTGCGGAAAGATCCGGCCGGAATCTATTCCCGGATGGACTTCAAGACCCGCGACATGTATCGTAAGGAGATCGAAAAGCTTTCTCTCGCCACTGGTCGAGGCGAGAATGCGCTGGCTGAGAGTATGCTGGATCTGGCGAATTCCAATGGGCCGAACTTTTCCTCTTATTCGCAAGCGGATGGGGCAGATGATCCACCATCCGATCCGGATACCTTAACCGTAAATAATGGCGTTGCGAAAATTCAGGATAAACCGATTCTGGTGCATTCCGGCATCCATATCGGCGAGTTCCTGTTAGGAAAAGGCCGGGCTGTGCTGGAGCAGCAAGTCGGTTACAAGCCGGACCTGAGCACATCGTTAAAACGCAAGGTGTTCCAAAATCCAACATTTTTTTACCTTGCCACGATATTGCTGCTTACAATCCTGCTGCTCGGTCTGATTACACTGGCATTGCCGTTACAAGAATTGCTTCGATCCTTCACACTCCCATCTGGGAATTCTCTATGGGCTTTTCCCCAAATGGCTGGAAACACCCCGTTACAATGGACCGTCGGGATTGCGCTTGCCTTCGCTCTCCTTATTCCAGCGTTAACGGTTTCCACCAGTCTGATCAATTGGTTGATCACTCTGGTGATCCGGCCGCATATTTTACCTAAAATGGACTTTAAGGGTGAAATTCCTGATCCCTTCCAAACCCTGGTCGTCATCCCCGCTTTGATTACCAGCCGCAAAGAAGTCGACTCCCTCGCTCACCAGCTCGAATTGCATTACCTTCGTAATCCAGAACCAGGATTGCTTTTCGCATTACTGACCGACTTTACCGATGCGGATCTTGAATCCTTGCCAGAGGATGAGGGTCTGGTACAGTATGCTACTTCGGTGGTCGCAGCCCTCAATCGCAAGTATGGGGACACGAATACCTCAACGAATGGTGATGGAAATCCGCGGGATGTGCCCTATAGCAACCCCGCCCTCTTTTTCTTCTTACATCGCAAACGGTTGTGGAACCCGTCTGAAAGAAAATGGATCGGTTGGGAGCGCAAACGCGGAAAGCTGCATGAGCTAAATCTGCTACTGCGCGGCGAGAAAGGCCTGTCATTTTCCGCCGTTACAGACGGAATCGGTGCCACAAGTTCATGCAGGGAAGCGCTGCAGCACATTCGTTTCGTTATCACACTCGACACAGACACCATATTGCCGCGGGGTGCAGCTAGCCGTCTGGCCGGTACCCTGGCTCACCCCCTTAATAGGGCAGTGTTCGATGACAAGACTGGTCGCGTTATTTCCGGCTACACAGTGTTGCAACCGCGAATGGAAATTCATCCCAAAAGTTCTAATCATTCCTGGTTTACACGCTTCTTCGCGGGTGATGCCGGGTTGGATTTGTACACCCTGGCGGTCTCCGACGCCTACCAGGATCTGTTCGAGGAAGGTAGCTACGTTGGCAAAGGAATTTACGACGTAGATTCCTTCACGCGCAGCGTAGAAGGCCATATTCCTGAAAACACCGTCCTCAGTCACGACCTTCTTGAGGGGTTAATGGGGCACGCAGGTCTGGTCACCGATATCACGATGATCGAGGATTACCCACAAAGTTACCTCATTCAGGCAATGCGCCAGCGGCGCTGGATCCGTGGAGACTGGCAGTTGCTGCCCTGGTTATTCCAACCCGCGAAGTTTGGCATAAATTTTTCGGTCATCGATCGCTGGAAAATCTTTGACAACTTGCGCCGGGCTTTGCTGGCACCATCCCTCTTGCTGATCTTTATTCTCGGCATGATTTTTTTGCCCGGCCTCGCTGGTGTCTGGACGGCAGTAATTGCACTTTCGCTTGGTGTCCCGTTGTTGACGGGTATAACCCGCAGCGCGCTCCAAATCCTGGGTGGTGAGGTCCCGCGGGTTGCCCTTCGTCCACTGGGTTGGAACCTTATGCGCTGCCTATTGGCGATAGCTTTCCTGCCTTATGAAGCTTATATCTCAATCGATGCTGCGTTCACCTCCATCTATCGTTTATGGATCAGTCACCGCGATCTTCTGCAATGGACAACTGCTGCGCAAACCGCTCGAATGTTTAATGCGCAAGCGCGTCGGAACATTGCCTGGCAGAAAATGGGCATCATTGCTTTCCTGACTTTGATTTTTACAGCCGGGTTGCAGATAATTTCGATCACCACTCAGAGTGGTTCGGCCCCCGCGCTCAAGTATGCTTATCCGGTATTGCTGCTGTGGATCCTCTCGCCATTCATCGCCTGGTGGATTAATCGGCCAATCATCGAACATATCAATCCCTTAAACGCAGACCAAATAAATCTTTTACGACAAGTCACCCGGCGAACCTGGGGCTTTTTCGAACGTTTTGTCGGACCGGAAGATCATTGGCTGCCTCCCGATCACTATCAGGAATCACCCATCGGGGCAATCGCCCACCGGACCTCGCCAACCAATATCGGTTTATTGCTCACTTCAACCCTGGCAGCCTATGACCTTGGCTACCTGGACCAGCTCGGGCTGGCTACCCGTCTGGCAACCACGATCGAAACGCTCGAACAACTTGAGCGCTACCGCGGACATTTCTTGAATTGGTATGATACCCTGACCCTGAAACCGCTCCACCCGAGCTACATCTCCACAGTGGATAGCGGCAATCTGGCTGCCAGCCTGATTATCACGGCCCAGGCCTGCAGGCGGATGCCTAGCGAACCTGCTTTCCGTTGGGAATTATGGCAAGGATATTTAGACACGCTAGCCAATCTGACGGAAACGCTGACGGGCATGCGTAAACCTGAGTTTGACCAACAAGTTGAAGGAATAAACCAACGCATCAAGGAGATTCACGCCGAAATTCTGGCGGTGCGGATGAAACCTGAACGCTGGTTCCCGCTCTACGTAAAAGCCAGCGGACCATTCTGGCAGGATCTTTCGCGCCGGCTGATGGAGCTTGTCAAAGTGGGACGCTCCGCCTTTAACCTGGCGACCCTTGGGAAACTGCAGGAAGTGGCAGCACAAACTGAACGGCATCACCTGGCTGTTCAACGTACGATCCTGGAACTGGTACCCTGGATTCCCTTATTCGAAAATCCCCCCATGCGGCTCCGGGATGAGCGCTTCGTTAAAACGATGACCGCTCTGAGAACCTCTTTACCCTACAATATTGCCTTTGGGCAAGTGCGCGTCCGTATCGAGGAAGCGAAACAACATATTGCCACCCTGAATGGCCTGTTAGCTGAGCCGAATGATCAGATGGAAGGCATATCCAATCCTGACGCTGCTTCAGACACAGCTGCGGAAGAATGGCTGGCAAAGTTAGCTCAGGCTCTTGCGCATGCGGCTGAAAATGCGGGTTCACTGGTGGATAAATATGCGCTGATCTTCTCGCGCGCGGAGCAGTATGTCGATGAGATGGATTTCCGCTTCCTTTATCATTTTAAACGCCGGGTCTTCCATATCGGCTTTAACATGGTCACCGGACAGCTTGACCAGAACTATTACGATCTACTAGCCTCAGAGGCGCGTATTGCGTCCATTCTGGCGATCGCAAAAGGCGATGTACCGCAGTCGCACTGGCTGCACCTTGGCCGGCCGGTGACCCGAGTAGAGAATTCTTATGTTCTGCTTTCGTGGAGCGGGACAATGTTTGAATACTTGATGCCCTCGCTCTTTTTACGTTCTTACCCCGGAACGCTGCTGGCAGAAAGTACCCATGGAGCGGTCCTCCATCAGATCGCCTATGGAAAAGCCAAAGGGGTACCCTGGGGTATCTCTGAGTCTGGATTTTACCGATTCGACACCAATCAAAATTATCAGTATCGGGCTTTTGGCGTCCCCGGATTGGGATTCAAACGCGGGTTAGGAGATGACCTGGTCATTGCTCCTTATGCCTCGCTCATGGCAATTGGTTTTGATCCCCACGCCGTGGTTCGAAATCTTGCCAGTCTCATCAAGCATAAAATGATCGGTTTATATGGCCTTTACGAATCGATTGATTTCACCGCCGACCGTTTACTGCTGGATGGAAAGTCAGCCGTAGTGGGCGAATACATGTCACACCACCAGGGCATGATCCTGATGGCGATGGCCAATTTTCTCAATGATGACATCATGGTCCACCGAATGCACAGCGACCCGCGCATTCAGAGCGTAGACCTGCTGCTGCAAGAGCAAATCCCCCATGCTGTTCCGGCCCAAGATCCATATGCGGAGGATGTTAAGGGAATACAACGCCTTACCCCTGTTCAGGAAGAAATCAATCCATGGAGGGTTCCTGTCCAAACACCCATTCCTCAGGTGAACCTTCTGTCCAACGGTACCTACAACGTGCTTCTCTCCAACATGGGTGGAGGTTATAGCTCCTGGAACGATATTGACCTTACTCGCTGGCGGCCCGACGGTGTTTTAGATCCGTGGGGAACCTGGGTCTACATCCAGGACATTGGAGGTGACTCGCAAAATCGGGATAAGCCCTGGTCTGCCGCTCACCAACCGATACCTGGCAACGCAGAAGACATGCAGGTCACCTATTTCGCGCATATGGCGGTATTCCGCCGAACGGAAAACGAAATCACCTCCACCATGGAGGTGACGGTAACTCCAGACGATCCGGTAGAGATCCGCCGAATCCACCTGCATAATAATATCGGAGAACCTCGGGAACTCCGTCTGACGTCCTATGGCGAAGTTATCCTCGCGCCTCAGTCCGCCGATGTCCGCCACCCGGCCTTCAATAAACTGTTTATCGAGAGCGAATTTTTTCCGGAGCTGGATTTGCAGATCTTCAAGCGGCGTCCGCGCTCCAATCAGGAAACTCCGATCTACATGGGTCATATGCTGGTGGCTCAAGGAAATCATACAGCCGCGCGGCACGAAGCAGATCGGTATCAGTTTCTCGGCAGGAACCAATCCTTACGCAATCCAGCCGCCCTGACGTCGCACCAATACCTCACGGGTACAACCGGGGCAACATTCGATCCAATCTTTGCCCTGGGGCAGGAAATAAGGCTGGATCCTCACGGAAGCGGAGATCTGGCATTCCTTACATTTGCTGGCGAGAGCCTTGAGGCAATTCTTGCTCTGGCCAATCGTTATCGCAATTGGACACTGATCGAGCATTCTTTCCACCAGGCCAACATCGCTGCCCAAACCTGGCTGGGCAAGCAGGAAATCGTCACCGAATCTTTTAAAGAGATCCTGAAAGTCCTGTCCGCGTTGATTTACTCATTCAAGGCAGTCCGTGCTTCTCCAGAAACGATCGGTGCCAACCGGTTAGGCCAATCCGGGCTTTGGCGATTTGGCATCTCCGGCGACTATCCCATCCTGCTGGTAGAGGTTGACAATCCTAAACAAATCGACTTACCGCGCGAAGCCTTGTTGTTGCATAAATTTCTCCGCAGCCGGCGATTTAAGGTAGATGTAGTCATCATTAATCGCCAACCAACGGATTACGGCGCAGAATTGAATAGGATCCTTTATCGCCTGGTCAGCAATGTGAACGGCGAGGAGTGGCTGCACCAACGCGGTGGAATCTACATCCTGTACAGTGATCAGATGGCCGTGGATGAATATATTTTGCTCCAAACAGCTGCGAGTGTTTTACTTGTTGGAGACAACGGATCCCTGGGCAATCAAATAATTGGATATTCCTATCCCGTACACCATCTTCCGGATGTCACACCGACCCGGCAGTCCGTGGATCCAGACAAGGCAGCAATCCCACCTCAAACGCTTCCCCTGGACGCCAAGGGTGAGTTAAAGTTCAACAATGGCTTTGGCGGCTTCAGCGCCGATGGACGCGAATACATCATCGACTGGAATGGGCACAATTACCTGCCAGCTGAGACGTCTGGCAATTCAGATGGTTCGCCGCCCGGCAAGACCACACCTGCTCCCTGGGTGAATGTAATTGGATATCCGGGTTTTGGCTTTATGGTCAGTGAAGCCGGCAGTCAGTCTACCTGGGCATTGAACAGCAGTGAAAACCGCCTTACTCCCTGGTCAAATGATCCGGTTCTGGATCCAACCGGTGAGGCGCTTTATCTGCGCGATGAGGAGACCGGCGAAGTGTGGACTCCCACGCCGCTCCCAGCCGGGGCAAACCAGCCTTACCGAGTCACGCACGGGGCAGGATACACCACCTTTGAACATAGCTCGCATGGTCTCCGTCAATTCCTGACGCTTTTTGGCAGCCCGGAAGACCCGGTAAAGATTATCCATCTTAAAGTGGAAAATACCTTAAGCCACACGCGCCGGATTACCGCAACCCAATATGTCGAGTGGGTGCTGGGCACGACACATGCCGCAAGCATGGCCTATATCATCCCGGAATATGATTCAGCCCAACAATGCCTCCTGGCATCCAATCCGTACAGCCCCGAATTTGGAAACCGAGTCGCGTTCCTGATTGCCAGCAAAACCATCCACGGCTTGACTGCCGACCGCGTTGAGTTCCTTGGGCGAGGCGGAACCGCTGCCTTCCCCGCGGCACTCCACCGTTTGGGACTGGAAACTCGAATTACACCTGGTGAAGATCCTTGTGCTATCCTGCAAGTCCATTTGGACCTGCTGCCCGATGCATCTGAAGAGATTTACTTCGTCCTTGGTCAGGGAGTCGACAAAGAACACGCGCTTGACTTGGCCAATAAGTACCATCACCCAAGCAATGTTAGTGCAGCATATGAACGCACGCAGGTGTTCTGGGATAAGTTATTGGGTACTGTTCAGGTTCATACCCCTGAACCAGCGACTGACCTGATCTTGAACCGGTGGATGCTATACCAGACCCTTTCCAGCCGCATCTGGGGCCGTACTGGGTTCTATCAATCCAGCGGTGCTTTTGGCTTCCGCGATCAGCTACAGGATGTTTTGGCTTTGCTCCCCATTGACCCGGCCATCAGCCGCGGTCAGATCCTCAATGCGGCTCAACGCCAGTTCGAAGAAGGCGACGTATTGCATTGGTGGCATCCGCCATCCGGCCGCGGCGTGCGTACGCGGTTTTCAGATGACCTGCTCTGGCTGCCTTATGGTACTGCGCTTTATATCGAAGCGACGGGCGATAACGCCATTCTGGAAGAAAAAGTGCCTTTCCTAAAAGCACCAGTATTGTCAGAAGGTGAAGATGAGCATTACGGAGAGTACATACCAACCGAGGAGTCCTATTCTCTGATAGAACACTGCCTGCGAGCAATCGAGAAAGGTTCTACATCGGGTCGGCATGGTTTGCCATTAATCGGAACCGGTGATTGGAATGACGGGTTGAACCGGGTCGGTGAGAAGGGTCAAGGCGAAAGTGTTTGGTTGGCCTGGTTCCTTTGCGACGTTCTGAACCGCTTTGCTGTAATTTGTGAAAAGAACGGGAAAATCGAAACCGTGCAGCGGTACAGGTCCCGGGCGAATGCTTACGCTGCTGCGGTTGAAAAGTCTGCCTGGGATGGCAATTGGTACCGCCGAGCTTATTATGATGATGGATCAGCGCTCGGTTCCAGCCAGGATATGGAATGCCAGATTGATGCCATCGCTCAATCCTGGGCTGTTCTCAGCGGAGTTGGCGACTCCGAACGCAGCCGCCAGGCTATGCAGTCAGTGTTGGACCGATTGGTTAATCCGCACGACCGGCTGGCGCTTCTCTTTACACCGCCATTCGATAAAACCACCAGCGACCCGGGTTACATTAAAGGGTACCTCCCTGGTACGCGTGAGAACGGCGGGCAGTACACCCATGCATCCACCTGGACCGCCTGGGCTTATGCTCGCCTTGGAGATGGAAAGCAGGCAGCCGCCCTCTTTGACCTGCTCAATCCCATCTTTCATTCCGACAGCGGAGAAAAAGCCGCGGTTTACCGGGTTGAGCCTTATGTGATCTGCGCCGATATTTACAGCCAGCCTCCTTATGTGCGCCGCGGTGGATGGACCTGGTATACCGGTTCAGCTGCCTGGATGTACCGCCTCGGGTTGGAAGCCATCCTCGGCTTCAAGAAAATTGGCAATACACTG
>Ga0209002_10002410_pt1 | contig 15090 bp, 21 predicted proteins | sample Rifsed16ft2_FD_184010 | JGI IMG/M metagenome (GOLD analysis project Ga0209002, IMG submission 184010) | Soil microbial communities from Rifle, Colorado, USA - sediment 16ft 2 (version 2) | ecosystem: Environmental > Terrestrial > Deep subsurface > Rock core/Sediment | place: Rifle, Colorado...
CGCCAGCTTCACCGGCACCCTCACCTCCGCCATGGGCATCGACATCCCCGCCCCGCAGATCGTCGGCGGCACACCCACCGTCACCACCATGTACGGCCTCCGCGTCAACGACCAGGGCCATTCCAGCATCGGCACCGTCTACGGCGTCTACATCGCCAACATCACCGCCGGCACGACCCGCCGCCTGCTGGAGGTCCTCGGGCTCACCGGCCCCAACCTCCGCGTGGAGGCCGGCGACCCGACATCGCCCGGCGCCAGCAAGGGACGCTCGCAGGTGCTCCTCGACTTCAACGAGAACGGCACCGTCACCCTGCGCCGCGTCGAGTGGATCGACAGCGGGGCAGCCGGCGGCGCCGGCATCCCCGCCAACGCCAAGCTACTCATCGCCGTCTAGCCATGCTGTCCACTGCCCACTATCCACTGTCCACTGCGACCGAAGGGAGCTGACCCATGCCACGCATCACCCTCACCGTCGACGGCAAGGCCTACGACATCCCGGACGCCGCCGTCCCCGCCATCCAGGTCCACGTCGACCGCACCAACGCCGCCGCCAACACCGCCCTCTCCCTCGGCGAGTGGCTGGCCCTCCACCTGCAGGAGCTCGCCATCGCCGACGCCCTGGCCGCCGCCGTCGCCCAGCTCCAGCAGCAGCAGCAGGACGACGCCAACGCCGCCCTGGAAGCCGCGATCAAGGCCGCCCGCGACGAGCTGCTCGCGTCGCTGACAACGCCGTGATCGCCCTCTACGCCGTCGGCGCAGCCTACGCCGTCGCCATCGTCCACGCGGCGGGCCGCCTCTGCCTCCTTGCCTGCGCCCACGGGCTACGCAACGCGCTACCCGCCCTCGAACACGCACACCCGCAACCCCCGTCAGAATGGCCCCTCAGCCTGCCTCACGCGCTTTCAGCGCACCCGCCTGCGCCGGTGCTACAATGGCCGCGTGATAACTGACCTCACCGCCCGCTTTCCGATCCCCCGCGCCTGGCCCCGCCAGACCAGCCGCCCCGCCGACATCGACACCAACGCCATCCACCACACCGCCACCCTCTACCTCTCGCCCACCGCCGCCGAAGCCGACGAGATCAACCAGATCGCCGTCATTCACCAGTACCACATCGGCCGCGGCTTCGCTGGCTTCGGCTACCACGGCATCGCCTTTCCCAGCAGTCGCGCCTACATCGTCACGCCCTTCGACCAGTGGGGCGCCAACGTCGCCGAAGAGAACGACCACGTCCACGGCTACGCCGCCGCCGGCACCTACACCACCACGCCACCCCCGCCGGCCCTCCACACCGGACTCGCCCGCCTCGTCGCCGCCGGACGCCGCTACCTCGGCCGCACCGTCCCCGACAGACCGCACCGCCATTGGGGCGGCACCACCTGCCCGGGCGAACCGTGGGCGACCTGGGTGCCCGCCCTCACCATCCTCGCATCCAAGGAGGACGACACCATGACCCCACAACAGCAGAAAGAGCTCGCCGCCGCCACCGCCGCCGTCACCGCCCTCCGCAGGCGCGCCGCCTACGACGCCCACATCGGCGTCCTCCTGCAGTACGCCGGCCAGCTCACCGCCCTCGGCTCCACCGACCCCCGCCCCGTCCTCGCCGCCCTCAAGAAGCGCATCGCCACCTTCGACGCCGCCCTCGCCTCTGGAGCCGCCCATGCCTAAGACCCGCACCGCCGCCGGCGTCAAGGTCACCGTCACCGCGCCCTTGCTGCCCGTCGCTCTCGCCACCGCCCAGCCCGAGGCCGCCGCCCTCTGCATCATCGCCGCCGCCCTCCAGGCCATGGAAGACCAGGAGAAGGCCCACGGCACGCCCGCCGAAACGTAAGCCCGGCGCGCAGCCCGGCAACACCAACGCCCTCACGACCGGCCTGTACGCCCGCTCGCTCGACCGCGCCCGCCTGCACCAGTACGAGATCGCCCTCGGCATGAGCCCCACCGACCTCACCCGCGAAATCGCCCTCCTCCGCGAGCGCGTAGACCTCCTGCTCCAGGCCGCCCCCGAACGCCTGGAGCTCCTCATCGCGGCCCTTGGGCGGTTGACACGCATGGTCGCCACGCACTACCATCTCAGCGCCGCCGACACCGACCGGCTCACCCAGGCCACACGCAACGTCCTCGACGAGATCGAGGCCACCCTCGGAAGGGGGCACGACTGATGGACACCGTCTTCACCGACTGCGGCAGCGCCTCCGTCGCCGTCCAAACCGCCGCAATCGCCCTCACCGCCACCGCCCTGGCCGTCTCCGCCTTCTGCCTCGCCTACATCGCCAAGACCGTCCGCAGCTGGGCAGCCTGGACCGGGTCCGCTCGAACGCCCCCCGCCGACGACGCCTAGCCCCGGAGGTCACACCATGCGCAACCTGCTCACGATCGCCGCCATCTACGGCATCGGCGTCGCCACCGGCATCACCTACTCCCTGCTCGCCCTCACGTAGGCTTTGGCGCACCAGCCGGACCCGGCGACGCCCATCGCTCGCCCCACCGCGTAGCGGCCCAGCACGACGCCATACCGGCCCCCGCCCGGCAGCGCCGACGCCTGTGCCCGCAGGGCCGGGCACGTCGCTTCGCTCCTCACTGGGCGGCGGCTCGCCGGGCCACCACCTTTCTTCACCCCCGCCTGCCGGCCACGTCGGGCGGCTCTTCGCGGGCAGGGCGCCCCACCCTCGCAGGCTCCCACCACCCCACACGCCCGCTCAGCCCGCCCTCCGTCGCCTTGCATGGCGGCCCCACGGCCACGGCTCCGCGCCACCCCCGCCGCTCAGGCGGCGACCCCTCCCGCTCCGCCGGCGCCGACCCCACAGCGCCGGCAACGACCCGTAGCTACGGCAACCTGAATCGTTTTCCGAAAAAGAACCAAAGCGGCGCGCGAGGCGCGCGTAGCGGTAGCCGGCTTCGCCGGCACTGAGGACGGTTCACCGCTCCGGCTGGGGGGCCGTGGCGGGGCTGGCCCCTTCCTGGCACGGCGTCGCCGGTCGGCAACCCTACGGGTCCTCCGCTGCGCTACGGCCCGCCCTACGGGCGGGTGCCTTCCCGCCTCCTTCCGTGCCTGGGGGGCCTTGGCCCCGCTCACTTGGCCCCCCGCCGGGGGGCGGTGAACAGGGCTGGAAAGGGGCGTGTCGTGGCCGGTGCATATCGCGCGTGTCCTGGGTGTGGCCGTCGCCGCTCGTCCTGGCTGGCCTGCGGTCACTGCGGCTGGCGCTGGCCTCTCTGTTCGTGTGGTTTGCCGTTGGGGCCGTCCGGCTGCGCCCGGTCCGGCTGTGGCGGTCAGTCGGCGCTGTTCGCGCCGGAGAAAGGGGAGTAGTCGTGTTCTCGGAGATCATCGTCGCAACCTGCCGTGAGTGCGGAGAGCACACACACCTGCGGCTGTGGCCGGAGCGGGCGGTCTGCCTGTCCTGCGGCGGGAGCTGGTGCCGGTGCTGCAACCCGCCGGTGACCCTTCCGCCCGCCGGGGCGGCCCCCTGCCCGGCGCAAGACTTCAAGCGCGCCCTGCAGGCCACCTACGGCGGGCGTATAGAAGAGCACGCGCGCTACTGGGTGGCGTCGTGATTGGCCTGTGGTCCTGCCCACGCTGCGGCTCGCTCTACACCGCCGTACCGCAGCAAGATAGAAGCCCGCGCGCACCGTCGGTTTGCGGACACTGCACCGTCACCCTCCGGCCCCTGGCAACCGTCCCGGAGAAAGGGGACCAGCGGCCATGAGCCGCTCGGCCCGCCGCTGGCCGCCGCTGGACACGCCGCCGGAGCGCCGCCCTCCGGCCCCGGCTCCCCGCCAGCCTTCGCCCTGGTGGCCCGTCGCCGGTGTCGCCGCTGCCGCGCTACTCGTCGCAGCCGGCAGCTCCCGGCCCGGCCCGTCGCCGGAGGAATCCATACGGGCATACGCCTGCCAGCACCAGACGGACGCCGTGCTGGCCTGGGCGGAAGACCGGGGCGTCCGGGTAGACGTGCGGGAGTGCCCGCCGAGAGAGGAGAAGTAGCCATGCCCACCCTGAACGGAGCCTGCCCCGGCTGCGGCCAGCCCCTCACCCTGGAGGTAGCCGTCCGCACAGCCCCGCGCGGCTTCACGTCCGACAGCCGGCAGGTACAACTCGTCGGCGACCGGGAGCCCGGCCAGGGCGGCACGCCCACACCGGACAACGAAGAGCCCTACGGCACCACCCGCGCCGCTGCCCCGCACTACTCCGGCGTCAGCCGTCCCCACCCGTCGCCGGTCAACTCGCAGGACGGACGCCCCACCTGCCCGGAGTGCGGCCTGGACGGCGCGCGGCTGGAGCAGGTCGCCAAGAAGAGCGGTCGCGCCTTCACCGCCTGGAAGTGCATCAACACCGAGTGCGACCAGAACGACGAAATCATCCCGGGTACCTTCCGCTGGGGAAAGGCAGCGGCGTAGACTCCAGACAACCACCGGCCCGCCGGACGGTTGCACCCCCTCCGTCCGGCGGGCCACCAGCACCGACAGAGGAGAACGACCATGAAGAGCACAGCCACCATCGCCAGCGTCAAGACCTCGCACCAGGCCGCCAACTACAACGGCCCCGCCACCACCACCCTGAGCATCACCCTAGACATCCCCCTACCCACGCCGACCGCGCCGCTCACAATCACCGACTGGGCGCGCCGGCTGCCGTACAACGAGACGCAGGAGATCCGGAAGGCCCAGGAGCAACGCGCGGCCAGGGCCGCCGGGCGGAAGCCCCTGAACCTCACCAAGAAGCAGAAGCAGGCCCAGGAAGACGCGCACGACGACGGCGAGGAGTGCGCCTGGACGCTCACCTGCGAGAACTGCAACCCCGTCACCGGCGCGGGAGAGGGCGACGACCTCCCCTGCCTGGAGCACAGAGACCCCGACTGCCTCACCTGCGAGGAGGCGGGCGCCCCCTTCCTGGACGGGGCCACCCAGGCCAACCTCCAGGCCCGCTACGAGCTCTACGTCACGGACGTTCAGACCATCAACCGCCAGGCCGTCCAGGCGGCGCAGGAGGCGGCCCTCTTCCTGCTGCTCATCAAGCAGGCCGTCCAGGTGACGGTCGAACCCCTGCAGGGAGCAATGTCCGACCTGCTCCTCCTGGAAGGAGGCGAGCCCGCCGGCTAAACGCTCACCCGCTTAGACCTATTGACAGTCGCACCGCCCTGGCGCTATCGTCGGGGCGGTGCTTTTGCGAGGCCAGCGCGGGCGGCCCGCCTGCCACCAACGGCAGCCAGGGCCGCCCGCGCCGGGCCAACAGCAGGGGCACCGAGAGGAGACGGCCATTGCAGAGCACCACCGCAGAGGCCAGAGCCACCGGCCCATGCTATAATCGCGGCCAGCACCAACCCCAGGGAGAACAGGGCAGCCGGGCAGGTTCGCACTATACATGTTCGCATCGACGGCTGCCCCCGCTCGGCGTAGAATCGGCCCCAATTGTACGCCCCCGACCGGCTCCAACTCCAGCTACTCCGCCAGCTCGCCCAGACCGCCGGATACACCGGCCCCGGCCTGATCTGCCTCGACTGCCCACGCCCCCAACACCTGCCCCCCTTCCTCCCCTTCTTCCTCCCAATCCACGTCCGGGAGCACCTGGAACGCTGGCCCACCCACGCCCTGCGCTGGTGGTGCTGGACGTGCTGCGCGTTTGATTGTACCCATGCCCAACGACTCGATTCAGCCCACGTTCAACGAATCCGAGGCCATCTCCAACGACGCCGCCCTGCAGCAGCTCCTCAAGTGGTACCCCGGCCAGGAGGCCCAGATCATCGCCGCCTACCGCCGCCGGCACCCACACGAAGGCTGCAACTGCCCCTGGCAGAACCGGAAGGCGGGCCGCTGCTGCACCCTGGACCGCATCAACCCGCCCCCCCAGGCCAGCCGCCGAAGCAGAAGCCCAAGCCGCGCAGGCCAGTACAGGGAGCAGATAAACCGGTGAGCCCCCGGGGAGGGCGCCGCCCCGGCGCAGGCGCGCCACGGGGTAACAAGAACCGCCTCCTGCACGGCCTCTACTCCGGCGACCCGGAGACCCGCCGCCTCTCCCGCGCCCTCGCCGCCCTGCCCGCCGACGTCCGGCAGCAGCTCCTCCCCTACGTCAAGGAGGGCCTGGGTACAATCAAACGCCGCCTCGCCTGGGTGGCCCCGCACCTGCGCCACCAGGAGCCCACCGGCAACCTCGTCCACTTCCCTACCGTCACAACAACAACACCGCCGGTTCAATCAAACGCCCACCTGGCCCCGCTGGTCCTGCAGCTCACCGCCGCCGGCCTGTTCGGCGCCGGTCCCTTCGTCCACGACCACGCCCCAGCCGCCGGCGTCATCTGCGAGGTCCTCCAGTACATCCACGACCACCCGGAGGGGATCGCCAACCCCGGCGCCCTCATCCGATACCTCGTCCACCAGGAACTCGCAGAGCCAGCCGCGGGCGGCGGACTCCGCTGCCCCTACTGCCGGTGGACAGACCACCGGCAAAGAGAGGAGAGCACCTCATGACCGACCCCCAGGACATCGGCCTGGACGACGAGATCAACACCTGGACGGCCAACGGCGCCGGCCTGCTCCGCCGCATCCGCGACCGGCGTCAGAAGCTCCAGGCCGCCGACCGCGAGCTGGCCGCCATCGAGGCCCGCACCATCGACGCCCTGCACCAGCTCAGCGCCATCCAGGAGGCGGTGACGCGATGAACGACCACGACCCCGAAGGATGGGCCTGGCCCTACGCCGTGCTGCTGCTCATCCTCCTGCTGGCCTTCGCCATCTGGTACGCGGGGCTCGCACAATGAAACCCCACTACAGCGCCCGCCTGGAACGCTGCACCCAGTCCACCGACAGCAAGACCGGCGGGCCCCTCCCCCTGCGCATCCAGATCGCCATCCCCTCATACGCCACCGGCCTGGCCATCCTGCGCGACCTGTCCGCAGGCCGCGTCCCTATCACCATCGTCATCGAGGCCGTCCAGGCCCACCTACCGGAACCCGAATGACCATCCAGCTCCGCCCCTACCAGGCCGAGCCGGCGCGGGCCATCATCCGCGACGCCCGCCTCGGCGGCGGGCACACATTCACCGTCCTGATGAGCCGGCAGGCCGGCAAGAACGAGCTCAGCGCCTGGATCGAGAAGGTCCTCCTCGTCGCCAACATGGCCAACCCCCACGCGATCGGCGTCAAGACCGCACCCACCCTGACGCCGCAGCTCCGCAACAGCATCCGCCGCCTGCGGGCCCACCTGGACGCCGCCGGCTTCCGCAACGCCTACGCCCTGGAGGAGGGCCACCTCCTCACCCTGGGCGCCGCCGCCTGGAACTTCCTCAGCGCCGCCCCCGGCGCCTCCGTCCTGGGCGCCACCGCCGGCCTGCTGCTGGAGGCCGACGAGGCCCAGGATATCGACCCCGACCGCTTCACAAAGGACTTCCGGCCGATGGCGGCCAGCACCGCCGCCACGACCGTCCTCTACGGCACACCCTGGAGCGAGGACGACCTGCTGCTGGCCACCGTCGCCGAGAACAAGGCGCGAGAGCGCAAGGACGGCCTCCAGCGGCACTTCGAATACCCCTGGCAGGAGGTGGCGAAGCACGTCCCCGCCTACGCCCGCTACGTGGAGGCTGAGCGCATCCGGCTCGGCCCCACGCACCCCCTGTTCACCAGCCAGTACGACCTCACGCCACTGCCGGGCACGGGCCGCCTGCTGTCGCCCGCCCAGCTCACCAACCTCCAGGGCAGCCACGACCGCCGCCACTTCGCCAAGAAGGGCGAGACCCACGCCGCCGGCCTGGACGTCGCCGGCGAGGAAACCGACCCGCTCAGCCCCCGCGACCGCGACCACAACGTCCTGTGGATCAGCCGCGTCACACCCGGCCCCAAGCACTCCCTCCCACTGTCCGAGACCGTCGCCATCTACGCCTGGCAGGGCACCGGCCACGACGCCCTCTACGCGCACCTCCACCGCCTGCTACGCGACGTCTGGAACATCGCCCACGTCGCCGTGGACGCCACCGGCGCCGGCGAGGGCATGGCGATCCTCCTGGCCCGCTCCCTCGGCGAGCACCGCGTCACCGCCTACAAGTTCACCGAGCAGAGCAAGTCCCACCTGGGCTACCAGCTCCAGGCCGCAGCGAACACCGGCGCCCTCAAGCTCTGGAAGGCCGACGGCGGCGCGGAGCACAACGAGGCCCAGCGCCAACTTCGGCTCTGCCGCGCCGAGTACCGGCCAAACCGCACGGTCCGCTGGCACGTCGACCCCAGCCAAGGGCACGACGACTACGTCGCCGCCGCCGCCCTCGCGGTCGAGGCCGCGACCCAGGCGCAGCCCCGCCGCGCCCGTGGTAGAATCCCCACAGCGCCATGACCGACCAGACGCCACTCCCCCACCTCCTCAAGAACCGGGACCGCGACCGCCTCCAGCAGTACACCAGCGCCCTGGCCTTCTACGAGGGCAAGCAGTGGCCGGCGCCAGAGGCGCGCACCCGCAGCGTCCGCCGCCTCACGCTGAACTACGCCAAGGCCATCGTCAACAAGACCGCCACGTTCACCATGAAGGGCGCCGCCGTCAACGCCAGCCCCCGCTCCGACAGCGACGAGGACATCGCCGCCGCCGCCGCGGTCGAGCACTACCTGGCGGAGCTGGCCCACAACAACGGCCTGGCCCGCCTGGACCTGGTGACCGAGATCGACGCCGCCGTCCTCGGCGACGCCGCCTACAAGGTCACCTGGGACACCGCAGAGGAGCGCGTCGCCATCACCGCCCCCGACGTGCGCGGCCTCTTCCCCTGGCCGCACCCGACCGACCCCACGCGGTTTACCCGCGTCGCCCATCGCTACACCCTCCCCCGCGAGGACGTCATCGCCCTGTGGGGCATCGCCCCACGCGACAAGACCGCCGAAATCATCGAGGACTGGACCGACGCCACCCTGGACATCTGGATCGACGGCGGCCCCACGCCCACCCTCACCCAGGTCAACCCCTACGCCCTCATCCCCCTCGTCATCTACCCCAACAACCAGGTCCCCAAACGGTGGTGGGGCGAATCCGACGTTCTCCCCCTCCAGGAGATCGCACAGGAGCTCAACCGCCAGATGACCCGCGTCAGCAACATCCTGGAGCTCTCCGGCTTCCCGATCGCCGTCCTGGAGAACGTGGACGAGGCCACCGACATCGCCGCCGTCCCCGGCGCCGTCTGGGAGCTGCCCAGGGAGGCCAAGGCCTACCTGCTGGACCTCCTGCAGGGCGGCGGCGTCAAGCTCCACCTGGACTACACCGACCACCTCCTGCGCGCCCTCCACGACATCAGCGAGACCCCCCGGACCGCTTTCGGCAACGTGGACCGCGAGCTCTCCGGCGTCGCCCTGCAGGTCGAGCTGCAGCCCCTCCTCCAGAAGGTCGACCGGAAGCGCACCATTCGCGGCGACGCCTACACCCAGCGCGCCGCTCTCGCCCTGCGCCTCTCCGACCTCTTCACCGGCACCGCCTATACCGACTCCATCGCCGGCCTCACGGCGTCCTGGGACCCGCCCGGCCCCGCAGACAGGACGCGGGACATCGAAGACGAGACCGCGCTCGTCACCAACGGCCTGTCTAGCCGCCGCAGCAGCATGGGGCGCTTGCAGACCCCCGACCCAGACAAAGAGCTGGCGACCTGGCAGGAGGAGACCCGCGCTATCGAGGCCTTGACATCAGCGCCTAAACGCGGGTAAGCTCCTCACGAAATGCCAGACGCTAACGGCAACCCCACCCCCGAAGAGCAGGCGGCCGCAGAACAAGCCACCGCCGCCCAGCCGCAGGCCGACACCCAAGCCCTCACCGAACAGCTCACCCAAGCCCAGGCCCGCAACCTGGAGCTGGAGACCGCCGCCATCCGCGCCGCCAACCCCGACCTCCCGGACGCGGCCTTCGCCGGCGACGACCTCGCGGCCATCCAGGCCAGCGTCGCCACCGCCAGGGCCGTTGCCGACCACGTCCGCGAGCAAACCGTTGCCAACGGCGCCGCCACGCCCGCCGCCGCCGCCGCCGCCGTCGCCGCCGCTGCAGCCGCGACCCCCACAGGCGCCGGCGCACAGCGAACGCCCCCCGCACCCGAGGGGCTGAAGGGCATCGACCGCATCAAGTTCGGGCTCGCCCAGAGGAGCTAACCAATGGCCCTGACACTCGCCGAAGCCGACAAGTACAGCACCAATCAGGTCCTCGTCGGCGTCGCCGAGATCACAATGGACCAGAACCCGCTCCTCGGCCTCCTGCCGTTCACCCCCATTCGCGGCAACGCCCTCCAGTACCAGCGCGAGCTCGCCGCCAGCGCCCCCACCTTCATCGCCACCGGCGGCACAGTCACCGAAGGCGTCCCCACCACCAGCCTCATCACCACAGCCCTTAAAATCCTCATCGGCGACGCCGACATCGACAACTTCCTCCGCGTCACCAGGTCGAAAGACCAGGACCTCCGCGCCGAGCTGCTGGCAATCAAGGCCCGCAACTTCGCCGACACCTGGGGCGACGCCGCCATCTACGGCAGCATCGACGCCGCCGCCGCGCAGTTCGACGGCCTCCACGAGATCATCGCCGACGACGTAACCGCCCAGCAGCTCCACGCAGGCTCCGTCGCCACGCCAGGCGTAGGAACCTTCACCCTGCTTCGCGAACTGATCGACCTCATCCGGCCCCGGCCCACCGTCCTGATCATGAGCCGCCGCACCCGGCGCGGCATCCAGAAGCTCGCCGTCTCCCAGGGCTGGGACCTGGCCCTAACGAACGTCGCCGGCATCGACCGCCAGGTCCAGACGTTCAACGAAGTCCCCATCCTCCCCTGCGACTTCATAACCGACACCGAGACCATCGCCAGCTCCGCCTTCGCCGCCAAGACCGGCGGCACCGCCTCCAGCATCTTCGCCTGCCGGCTGGCCGAAGACGGCCTGTTCGGCATCTCCGCCGACGACCCCAACGCCCAGGACGACCTTGAGCGCATCATCCAGGTCGAAGAGGTCGGCGCCCTGGAGACCCAGGACGCCCGCCGCACCCGCCTGAAGGCCTACACCGCCCTCTGCGTCAAGGCCAGCCAGGCGATCGGCCGGATTGACGGCATCTCCTCCGGCGACTGGACCAACTAACCATGGCGGGCATCTGGTGCCCCCGCTGCCAGACAAAGGTCCGCCTGGAACAGGACGACCAGAGCTGCAGCAACTGCGGCCGCAAACTCGTCATCGCGGCCCCCACACCCCCACCCCCGCCCCCACGCGGGAAACGCGCCCCACGCGCCAGGAAACCCACCAGCCCGCCCAGGCCAAAGCCCGCCGCCTAAAGGAGCGCCGCTAGGTGCCGACCGCGCTCGCCACCATCAGGGGCCGCCTCCAGACCGTCCTTGACGACGCCGCCGCCGCCGTCTGGACCACCGGCGAGCTCGACCAGCACATCCAGGACGCCCTCCGCGACCTCTCGCACCGCATCCCCCGCGAGCGCACCACCACTATCGCCACCACCAGCGGCAGCCGCGACGTGTCCCTGGCGACCCTCACCGAGCGCGTCCGCATCGTCGCCGTCGAGTGGCCCACCGGCAGCGACCCCAAGAACTTCGTCGACTTCTCCGAGTGGGCCGACGTCCTGCGCATCGACAGCCTCGGCATCCCCGACGGCACCGACTGCATCATCTACTGGCAGAGCCTCCACAGCATCAACGGCACCAAGACCCTGCCCGAGGACTACGACGACGCCCTCGTTCACGCCGCCGCCGCCCGTGCCTGCGACCAGCAGGCCGCCGACGCCTCCAACGCCCTGAACACCGGCGGCCCCCCGGCGACCCGCGACTGGCGCACCCTGGCCGCCCACTTCCGCAACCGCTACGAGGAGCGCGTCGCACCCCGTCGCGGCATCAAGCGCCGCCGCCTCTACGCCCCCGCCGAGCCCACGCCCACCCAGAACACCGACCCAGGGCCATAGCCGGTGCGGTCCCTCTCCGGCACCCTGGCCGCCGCCCAGAAGGCCCGCGTCCGCCGCCCCCACCTGCACGTCACCGTCGCCGATCGCTTCGCCGGCATCCGCCGCCTGCGCTGGACGCAGTGGTACGCCGGCGCCGAGGCGGACAACGGCCACGCCGCGGTCGTCGCCGACGACGGCTCACTCACCCGCGCCCGCTTCGAAAGCACCACCCTCTACCGCTCCCGCGTCGAAACCCCCACCAGCGGCGACACGTACTCCTCCTGGACCACCTGGACCCCCGCCGTCACCCCGAAGGCCAACTTAATAGCCTTCGCCAAGGCCGGCTCCACACTGTGGGCGTTCATCGTCAACAACGCCACCCAGACCCAGGTCTACAAGGCCACCAGCGCCGACGACGGCGCAACCTGGAGCGCCTTCGCGCTCGCCTTCACCAACGACCGCGACGTCACCGCACTCGCCGCCGCCGGCAAGACCGACGGCAACGTCGTCGTCACCGTCATCCCCGGCCCCGTCGGCACCGGCGTCAAGGCCTGGCGCTGGAACGGCAGCGCCTGGACCGGCTACGACGGCCCCTCCAGCGCCCTCTCCTACTCCGGCGTCGCCGTCACCTACGGCGGCGACTGGAACGTCGTCACCACCGACGAGGACACACTCGCCGCCATCCCCGTCCAGGAGCTCCGGCAGTACATCTTCGGCGACGGCTTCTCCCAGGCCGCCAACACCTGGAGCGCCGGCGTCATCCTCCAGACCGCCATAAGCGCCGCCGGCCTCCTCTTCGCCGCCCCCTACGCCGGACGCCCCGACGTCTACCGCGCGACCTTCCGCCAACGCTTCACCGGAACCGTCGCCTACGACCGCACCCACCACACCAACCAGCCAGCCACCGCCGCCTTCGTCGACGCCCTATGGCGCGAGCCCGTCCCCCTGAACATCGTCGCCCCCTTCGGCGCCGCCATCTCCTACGACGCCACCCAGGTCTTCCTCACCACCGCCCGCTACGTCTACCAGGCGCCCGTGGCCGACGGCATCACCGACATCACCGCCCGCGTCGTCACCGCCGACCTCCACGAGACGGACACCCCCAAGCTGTCCGAGCTCATCCTGGACAACAGCGACGGCGCCTACACCACGCCGGGCAGCGGCGCCGCCGCCGCCCTGACCAAAGGCGCCGAGGTCCGCATCAGCCCCGGCTACGTCACCACCGCCGGCGACGAGTACAGCGCCAACGCCGCCTACTACGTCGAGGCCATCCGCCACGTCTACGAAGGCGGCCGCGCGCTCGTCAAGCTCACCCTCGGCAGCCCCTGGACCGCCATGGCCCGCCACCGCTTCCCCCGCGCCGTCGAGTTCGCCGCCGCCGCCAAAAACATCTTCCAGCAGCTCCAGCACATCGCCGCTCGCGTCGGCTACGAGCTGAGCGCCAGCGGCTCCAGCTCCGCCAGCGCCAACCTCTACCCACCGCTCGCGCTGCCGCCGGGCACCTCCGCCCTGACCGCCTTCCGCCGCACCCTCGACCGCGTCCCCGACCGCCTCTACGCCCGCGGCGAGTTCCTTTTCCTAAACGAACCGCTCACATCCGACACCAACGACGCCACCTACAAACGCCCATTCGACCCGGCATTCGGCCAGGAGATCGCCGCCGCCGAGTACGGCGACGCCCTCAAGGACGCCAACCACGTCCAGGTCTTCGCCGACGCCGACGGCGCCGTCGTCGCCGAGGACGTCGACTACACCGAGACCGCCCTTCTCTACTCCGCCCCCCGCCAGCGCGCCGACCCCTACATCACCGCCGGCGCCGACGCCACGGCCAGGGCCGCCGCCGAGCAGCGCAGGCAGACCGTCCACACCACGCGCGGCGACCAGATCACCGCCCCCGTCCACTGCGGCCTGGAGGTCAACGACGTGATCGCTCTCACCGACGCCAGGCACGGCCTCAGCGGCGCCAAGCGCCGCGTCCTCAGCCTCCGCACCCTCTACCGGCGGGGGCCCGGCGGCAAGGCCAGATACGACCACGTCATCGAACTGGGAGCGCCGTGAAAAACGACCCTCTGAGAGCCACGAGAAGCCCCCCCAACCAACCGCCACCACACCAGGAGACCCCCGTGTGTGAAGACTGCGGAACGCTCGCCACCACCGTCTACCCCCACTGCGACGCCAACCTCTGCCCCGACTGCATCAACGACCACATCGAGCACGCACACGCCCAATACCAAGACGAGGAACCATGACCCAGCGCTTCGCCGACGACCCCCAGAGCATCCCCGGCGGCCGCATCATCGCCAAGGCCATCGTCAAGACCTACACCGCCGGCACCCACAAGGCCGACGTGCAGCTCGTCGGCTCCCACCCCACCGTCCTGTCCGCCATCCGGGTGGCGACGGACATCCCCGCCGCCGACGTCGTGGCCGGCCGGCAATGCACCGTCCTCTTCCTGGACCCCGCCAACCAGGACGACGCCGTGATCCTCACCATCCAGGGCGCCCTCCCGTCGGGCGGCGGCGGCGGCGTCACCTCCCACCCCGCCCTGACCAGCCTCGACTACGCCTCCGCCGGTCACACCGGCTTCGAGACCCCCACCGGCGCCCAGGCGAAGGTCGACACACACGCCGCCGCCGCCGACCCGCACACCGTCTACGGCGCCCTCGCCCAGGCCGAGACCTGGGCTGCCCTGCAGACCTTCGGCGCCGGCCTCCGCCTCTCCTCCGGCCAGGCCATCCAGAACAGCGCCGGCGTCGACCGCATCCGCCTGGCCATCACCAGCCAGCACATCACCCTCATCGGCGACGCCAACGTCGACGGCAACCTCAAGGTCGGCACCGGCCCCTTCGGCAACTTCGCCGCCTACAACACCAACCCGTCCACCGGCATCGTGAACATCGGCGGCAACACCGTCTTTACCCCCGCCACCGCCAGCGTCACCGGCCTCCAGTGCCAGGTCGTCGCCGCCCCGACCAGCGGAGCCCCCAACGTCATCGCCGTCGCCGGCTTCGCCAAGATCGGCGGCGGCAGCGGCGCCACCATCAGCAACCTCATCGGCCTCCAGTACTACGCCCAGGCCGGCGGCGCCCTCCCCCACACCAACGTTAAGTGCATCGAGGCCAAGGTTCAGGTCGCCAGCTTCACCGGCACCCTCACCTCCGCCATGGGCATCGACATCCCCGCCCCGCAGATCGTCGGCGGCACACCCACCGTCACCACCATGTAC
>Ga0209002_10002415_pt1 | contig 15069 bp, 11 predicted proteins | sample Rifsed16ft2_FD_184010 | JGI IMG/M metagenome (GOLD analysis project Ga0209002, IMG submission 184010) | Soil microbial communities from Rifle, Colorado, USA - sediment 16ft 2 (version 2) | ecosystem: Environmental > Terrestrial > Deep subsurface > Rock core/Sediment | place: Rifle, Colorado...
TGCGAGGTGGGGGTCCATGATAAACATTGCCCTCAATATAAGTATCGGCATGAATAACCTTGTTATCGTTGCCTATAATAATGTTTGAGTTGTTGACGTCCCTGCCAACAAAAACAGTATTTTCAAACGTGATATTTTCAGCCACAAACCTTGCCGGCGAAGAATCTTCACCAAAAACATCCTCCAGTTGAAATTCAAGGTTGGTTTGAAGGTTGTCCTGCACTTTCTTGTTTTCGGGCTGTTTGACGGCTCTTTCAATCGCATCCTGTGCGGCGGGCTTTGCCTCCACCTTCGGTTTCAATTTTCCCCACAATGTTTCCGCCCTTCCCCAGGCTTCTTCCGTGAATTTCTCGCCTGCTTTTTCAAACGCTTTTTTGGCCGCGATTTTTCCACCCTTTATCAGATAAGGCAGAAAGGGCGCCAGGAACGCAGCTACTTGCGTTGCCAACTGAGTGATATCAACTTCCATGCTGAGCCTTCCAATGCCTACTGCTAACTGAACACTGATTACTACTTACGGATCTACTTCAACCCCAGCACTTCATACACTTCCAGCGGCTGGTTCTTGCCTTTCACGGTCAGGGGCGCAAAGGGCTTTGCATCAATTTCATTCTTCACGCGTTCGTAAGCTTCCCTGCTGATCAAAATTTGATTCTTGGCTGAATTTTCCTGGATACGTTTGGTGGTATTGACACTATCGCCAAGGGAGGTGAATTCGAGACGTTTCTCTGTGCCGATCCACCCTAATATGGCTTCCCCATAATGGATACCCACACCGAAATCGAGATGAGTCTCCAGGGGCATCTCTGCATGCAGGTTCGCGATCGTGCCCCGTAGAGTCAGTGCAGACTTCACCGCGCGCAGGGTATGGTCGGGCTGCGGCAGTGGCGCGTTGTACCATGCCATGACCGCGTCGCCGAGGAATTTATCCACAGTGCCTTCGTGAGCGAGCACTGCCTCCGCAGCCGCCGCGAGATAACGGTTCAACACGGCAACCAGGTCTTCCGGTGTGTGCTGCTCGCTATAAGCTGTGAAGCCGCGAATATCCGCGAACAGGATCGTGATATCCACTTTCTTGCCGCCGATCTGCAGGCTGTTCGGGTCAATTTGATCGAGCACGGCCGGTGATACCATCCGTTGCAACAAGCTGCGTTGTCCTTCCAGTTTTTTTCGTTCGGTCATATCGTCGAGCACGATTGCCACACCCTGGGTCTTTTGTCCCGCGTCTTTGAGTGGGGAGAGGTTGAAGCGCCAATCCACGTAGCCGCGCTCGGGCAGGTGGTGGCTGAGTTCGAGTCCGACGATGGGTTGTTCGCTCTTGCGGACTGCATCCAGATGCGGGAGGATTTCAGCCGCGAACGTGGGGATGACCTCACCCAGAGGACGGCCGACGATCTCTGCGGAGGTATGTCCCATGATGGCTGCGGCGGCTCGGTTGCACAGGGTGATCTGGTCCTGTACATCGGCTGTGATCACCCCCGACACGATGGACGCGAACACGTCGTCCATGAGGTTCTTGAGTTCGGTCACTTCTTCGAGGCTGCGCTTGAGGGAGGAGAACAGACGCGCATTCTCGATGGCGACCGCGGCCTGATTCGCAAACGCGATCAGCAGGTCACGGTCTGACTCAGTGAAGATGCCCGAACGGATGCGGTTATCGGCGTAGATCACGCCAATCAGTTCGGACTTGACCGTGAGCGGCACGCACAGGATCGAGCGCAGATTGAATGCAATGATACTTTCCTGCTCACCGAAGCGCGGGTCTTCGCGGGCGTTGGTGGTGAGGATGGCTTCGCCTCCATCGATCACGCGCTGCACGACCGTGCGGCTGATGGCGAATTCGTTCTTGTTAATGGATTCCTGCTCCCAGTTGCGCGCGATGCGAATGACCATCTCGCCGCGCTCATCGCGTAACATGAGGAATCCGCGTTCCGCTTCTGTCAGCCGGACGATGGTATCCATCACGGTCTGCAGTACTTGATCTATCTCCAGCGTGGAATTGACGACCTGTCCGATCCCGGCCAAGGCTTTAAGGTGACTGTATTGTAGTTCAAATGGGATGAGGAACTCGCTGACGCGTTCGAGGGAATTTTCCAGGATTTTTAGCCCGTCTATCACTTCCGGGGCGCGTTGGGAATCCAGTGATTTGCGCAGTTTGGCGCTTTGCTGGGTGATGGCAACGACTTGATCGTTTATCGAGATGGACTTGAACTTGGCTGTATCCACGGGGGTTCCTGTGCTCTCGCAAGGGCCGGAGGCTGAAATGGAAATTTATGAATCGACAACGTACTTGCCGATCAGCAAATGACGAACCCGGGCCAGGATGGTCTGCACACGTATGTTGAATGCTGCGCGTCGGGCCTGATTGACATCCGCCGTTCTGGAAGTATAAAGGGATGTCTGGTGTTCGTCCAGAAGTATCTTTATTTGATCCGCCATGGGAGTCAGGATGTGGGATAGCCTGTCGGCGCGTTCGACGGGCGTGGCGTGGATGGGTGGTGATTCATCCAGCTGCCGCAGTCCAAAGTTGATGCTTTCAAATGCTCGTTCGATCGGAGAGAGGCCTACCCAGCGTTCCCAGCGAGTGATCCAGAGCGGCGTTTCGATCCCGCTTCGTTCCATCGTTACGCGGATGAATGCTGGGAGGCGCGCGTGGAGCGTGTAACGACGGCCGAGGAAAATTGTCAGCCCCGCGAGGACGATCAATAATGGAAGCAGGTAGAGGGGATTGAGCCCCGTATCCGGTTGAGCGTTGGGATCAGTTTCTTGTTCAACAGGCTCCCTGCTGGCAAAGTTTAGACTGTCCTCTGTTCGCAGGGAATCACGAGGAAAACCACTGTTTTCATCGAGCGGATTTTGCGGCGCGACAGGACGGTTGAGCGGGACCTGGTTCGCGGTCGGTTCAAACTCCACCCAGCCGATGCCGGGGAAATACACCTCAGGCCAGGCGTGTGCATGGAACCTGCGAACGGTGAAACTGTTGTCCGCACTGCGTTCGCCCTGTGCGAACCCAACCGCCATGCGCGCAGGAATTCCCAGGGAGCGCAACATAAGGATCTCGGAAGAGGCGTAATAAACGCAATAACCCTGCTTGTATTCAAACAGGATCCATTCGAGCGGATCCTTATTACGCGGCGTTTTCGCAATGGTAGGCGCATATTCGATGTTGTCCCGCAAATAGCGGGTGATTGTGACCGCTTTATCATACGGTGTTTGAGATTGTGCCGTTATGTCCGCAGCCAGTTGGCGTATCCGCGGCGAGAAATTTTCAGGGAGTTGTAAATATTTGTCTGCGACCCACTGGGGATATTCTTCGCCTGCCTCGCGCAACTGTGTTATGTTTGGGTTGTTAAGAAAGGCATCTACCTGATATGTTTCTCCTGCCAGCAGGGCCGGGACAGCACTCCAGGAGACGATATCCCTGCCAGCGTCTGCGGGTATCGTCAAGGTGGAACCTGGACGGCTGACCCACACAGGTTGTGCGGGGGCATAGAGCAGTGAGAATGTTGCTTGACCGGTATTAAATACAAAGTGGGCCGGCTTCCCCTGCTCTACATTGATAAGCGTGGAAATATCGGAGGCTGGAGAATAGACTTCACGGGTGGTTCCGGTCGTGTACCATTGCCCCTTGACGAAGTGATCGTAAGTGCGCCCGCGCCAGTAGTATCGGGGAGGTTTCTCATCCGTTGGCAGGTCGGGCACCTCCACTGTAAACATGACCGAATCTGAGAGAGGGAAGCCGACGCCCAGCGCGAGTTCGGGACCGAAGAATTCGCCTCGTTTTCCCCCACTTGGTGATTCCAGCGCCTCGACGGCGTTTTCCATTTTTTGGGTAAAATCCCTCCACGGTCTGGTGAATCGATTCCATGACTTTACCGCGGAATCAAGACTGGAGAGGGAAGCCGGAACAGTCCAGGCAACAACGATGATCAATCCTGCTGCGATTGCCATTGTAGTGGTCAGGTCAAGGCTGTTGTCCGGGGAGAGAAAAACGCGTCGTTCCCGCCATGACTTCTGGTTTTGCAGAAAATTCAGGCGTCCCAGCAGAAGCAATGCAATGAACGCGAAGAAAGCCAGTATCCATAAGCGCCCCTGAACGGAATTATCATAACTTTGAATGATAAGCAAACCGATTGCGGAGGGCAGGACCGCGGCAAGATAATGTTGGTGGCGGGTGAGCTGGAATCCTGCCGAGGAACTTATGATCCAGAAGGCAATTGTCATGATCGCCACAAAGAAGAACGGATCTTCCACAGGGCGGCCCGCAAAGAGATCAGAGGTGGAAAAGTACAAACGCCCTGCAACGCTGGCAAGCTGTTCCTCGAGGGAGACCTGCTGGTCAATCACGAGTGTCCATTGCAATGGGAGCATGATCAGCATATAGAAAAACGTGAGCCAGCGAACAGTCCGGCGATGGAACTGGCTGTATCCCAGCGCTGTGCCAACCACAAATCCAATATAGGCACAGGTCTGAGTGAGAAACAGGAAGGGCGTCCAGGAGGTTGCCACCAGGCGCGCTGCAACAGTCTGTAACAGGACAAACAGCAAGGCGACAGCCGGCCAGTCCCACCAGTGGCCTGGAGCAGGTGACTTTTCCATCTCCTGAGTGTACAATTAAGAGAGCATATCGTCAAATGCTGAGGAAGGGTTGCTGAGGAAGGGTTTTTTAATTGGTTACCCAATTCACCTGACACCCTGGATCAAAAAGGAGGCTTGCATGGAGTTCCTTGTTCATACTGGTGTTAACTGGATCGTTGCCATTCAGTCACTGGGTGGCTGGCTGGAAGCGCCGATGAGATTTTTTACCTTCCTCGGCTCACAGGAATTTTTCTTCCTGGTATTGCCACTCATTTATTGGAGTGTGGATGCGGGATTGGGCCTCCGGATTGCTGTCATTCTTGCGCTCAGTAATAACCTGCAACTGATCTTCAAATTGCTATTTGCCGGCCCGCGCCCTTATTGGGTCAGCGCGCAGGTCAAGGCTTTTGCAGCCGAAAGTACGTTTGGCATCCCTTCAGGTCACGCACAAAATAGCATAGGATTATGGGGCATTATGGCCTCTGGCGTCCATAAACGCCGGGCATGGATTGTTGCTTTTACCCTCGCATTTCTCGTTGGCTTCTCCCGTCTTTACCTCGGTGTGCACTTCGTACATGATGTTATCGCAGGCTGGTTGATTGGCGGCCTGATACTGTGGGTGGTCACGGGGTTATGGGATTCTGCTGTTGTGTGGCTCAAAGGCAGAACGCTGGGTCAGCAGGTGCTGATTGGTTTCGTTGTATCCATGGTTTTTCTTGCAATTGGCGTGTGGAGCGCTGCGCGTCTGGATGGATACAGCTTTCCTGAAGAGTGGAAGGATAATGCGCTTCGGGCGGGGCCTTTACCTGATCCCGTTTCGATCGAGCGAATCCTCACAGCATCCGGATCGCTCTTCGGCCTCGCGGCCGGGGCGGCGTGGATCGCTTCTCGTGGCGGCTATCAGGCCTCCGGTCCGATGGAGAAGCGGGCGCTCCGTTACGGGGTCGGCTTGATCGGGATACTCATTCTGTTGTTTGGGCTTGGTCAAATCTTTCCGCGCGACGAATCATCGATCTCATATATTCTGCGTTATTTCCGTTACTCGCTGGTTGTTTTCTGGGTGATAGCCGGTGCACCTTGGTTGTTTTTTCATTTCAAATTGGCAGGGAGACCCAACAGGTAGTATGCCGCTCTGTTATAATCCCCAAATCTTGGGCTTAATAACCCTGGGAGTTTCTCTTAGCAAATGACCCTCGAACGTGGCGCGTTATTACACAAGCGGTATCGCATCGTTGAGATTCTCGGTCAGGGCGGGATGGGGTCGGTATATCACGCGGTGGATGAGAATCTGGGCGTGGACGTTGCCGTTAAAGAGAATTTGTTTACAACGGATGAATACGCGCGCCAGTTTCGCCTTGAGGCGGTCATCCTTGCCAACCTGCGCCATCCCAATCTGCCGCGCGTCACCGATCATTTTGTGATTGGCGATGAGGGGCAATATCTTGTTATGGATTACATTGAGGGGGAGGATTTGCGCCAGCGCATGGAGCGCCTAGGCAACATCACGGAAGATGAAGCGATTTTGATCGGCGCGGCGATCTGCGACGCGCTCACCTATCTCCACACCCGCAAACCCGCGATCTTGCATCGTGATCTCAAGCCCGGGAATGTCAAGATCACGCCGGACGGCCATATATTTTTGGTGGATTTTGGTCTTGCCAAGGTATTGCATGGAAGTCAGGCAACCACGACCGGCGCGCGTGCGATGACGCCTGGTTATTCTCCGCCCGAGCAATACGGCACTGCACGCACCGATCCGCGTACAGATATTTACTCTTTGGGCGCCACACTCTACGCAGCGCTAAGCGGCATCATCCCTGAAGATGGCCTTGCCCGCGCAATGGATAATACACAACTGACCCCATTGCGCAAACGCAATGGCAAGGTTACGCGACGGTTTGCCGCGACGATTGAAAAGGCAATGAGTGTTGATCCCGCCGACCGCTATCAGACCGCTGAAGATTTCAAGCACGCCTTGCTTGGATCCAAGACCAAGACACAGAAACTGCCTGGCGATTTTGTGATGCAACCTCTGCCGCCCGACGCATTGGAGGATAGGAAGCAAAGCGCGGTGGGGAAGGAATCCAGACCCGCTGTTGATTTCAAATCATTAAACTCAAAGGCTTCTCCTGAAGGAGAGTTGCCTGTATTCAAATCGCGGCGCAAGAAAAGAAAAGGTCGCCGTTTTGTGTCGGCTTTGCTGTGGGCGTTGTTGTTGGTGGCGGCCGCGCTCGTTGGTGTTGTGCGCTTCAGACCTGATCTTGTTCCCCCTGAAATGATGAACGCGCTAAGTCGGTTGAATACGATCAAGCTTCCTTTTATATCTTCGACCCGGACAGCCGATCCTTTCCCGACTCCAACTGTGACTTTATTTCCGACAGAGTTATCCACTACGGCTGTCAGTGTCGGGTTGCCGACTGCCTTATATACTCCCACCGTTTCATCCACCGGGACACTCCAGCCTGAGGATGTGACCCCAACGCCTGATAATACGCCTGTTCCTGCAGCTACTTTCATGGGGGGTGGGACCGGTCAGATCGTGTTTGCATCTATGCGCTCCGGTATGCCGCAGCTTTATCTGAGCAATGCAGATGGCACGGCTCTCGCTCAGCTCACCAGCATGGAGAATGGCGCGTGCCAGCCATCCTGGTCGCCTGATGGTTCACAACTTGTATTCATTTCTCCCTGCCAGAGGCGCGCTGAGTTTTTCGAAACCGCTTACAGAGAGTCAAGTCTGTATCTCATCAATGTCGATGGCACCGGCTTGAAACCTTTGACAACGGTTCCAGGTTCGGATTTTGATCCCGCCTGGTCACCGGATGGAAAGCGCATTGCTTTCACATCGGTTCGCGATGGATACAAACAGATCTATGTGCTGGATGTGAATTCCCTGGCGATCACACGCCTGACGAATACCAGCGCGGATATTGAAAGCAGTCAGCCAGCCTGGTCGCCGGGTGGAAACCTGATCGTCTATGCGGTGAAGCGTGTTGGTACATATCAGGTCTGGGCAATGACTGATACCGGTCAGGAGAATGTTCAGCTTGCTCGCAGTGGCCAGGCATTATGGGACTTTTCGCCGGTTTGGTCACGGGACGGAAAGACCATCTTTTTCAATCAGCGCTGGCCGAGCCCAACCCGTCCCTGGTTGATGAAATTAAACTATGAAGATCTTGAACTGGATCCCGCTCGAGTGAATTTTCCTGTTCCGATTGAAGACGTAGAGATCTCCCCCGATGGCTTATGGGTGGTCTTCGAAGGCATGGATAACGCAGGGAACAGAGACATCTATTTTATGACGCTGGCGGGCAGTGGGCGCACCCGTCTGACGACTGATCCCGAAGTTGATTTCGACCCTGCCTGGCGGCCGATCCAATAAGGCCGGCAACGCCTGTTGGGATGGCAGTCCAATTGCCATCCTTTTTCTTACACTTCTCTTATTGACTTCCCTCTTTTGCACATGTTATTATTATGGGCGGTTGAATAGCACTCTCGTTTCGAGAGTGCTAACTGTGTGAAAAGATGCCCGAACTGACCGAACGCCAGAAGACCCTTCTTTTACTTATCATACGCGATTACATTGAATCCGCTCAGCCTGTCGGCTCGAAGCGGCTGGCGGAGCATTACCACATTTATCTCTCCTCTGCCACCATTCGCAATGAGATGGCAGCGCTCACTGAGATGGGCTATCTGCGCCAGCCGCACACGTCGGCGGGACGCGTCCCAACAGAAGAGGGCTATCGCTATTTTGTCGGCCAGATGATGAATCAAGCCGAATTACCTGCGTCGGTCCAGCAAACCATCGCGCACCAGTTTCACCAATCCAAGCCCGATGTTGACCAGTGGATGACCCTCGCAGCCTCCATCCTCGCGCACCAATCGCAGGGCGTTTCTGTCGTCACGGCGCCTCACGCGGATAAGGCAAAATACAAACATGTTGAGTTGATATCAACCCAGGGACGACAAATCCTCATGGTGCAGGTGATGGTGGGAGGGGAAGTCAGCCAGCAGATTCTGACTTTAGCGGAACCTGTCTCACAGGAGAGACTCAGCCAGACCGCCTCGCGTCTAAACGGACTTTTGACTGGTCTGGCGGTGGATGCGATCGCGGCCCTTCCAGCTCGGTCAGATGCCCTCGATCAGGATATCCTGACCCTCATCGTGCAGGATATGCGACGGATGGTAGACCGCGCCTCCGGTGAGATTTACACAGACGGTTTATCAAATGTATTATCTGAACCCGAATTCGCAGAATCGGACGAGGCCCGCCGCGCGCTGAAGCTTTTTGAAAAAGGTTCCACTTTGCAGGATTTACTCGCTCGCACAACAATAAACAGCAATGTTGGCGGGCTCCAGGTTCTCATTGGTGGCGAGGGAGAGTGGGAAGAACTGCGTCAATGCTCGATAGTCCTGGCGCGTTATGGCGTTCCCGGGCTTGCAACAGGGACATTAGGAGTGCTGGGTCCGATGAGAATGTCGTATGCAAGGACTATTCCCACCGTAAGATTTGTTGCAGGATTGTTAAGTGACTTGGTGAATGACACCATTACTGGTGAATAAAAATGGGAGTGCGACGACTCTATCGTCGCTGTTGAGGAAAAAGTATGACTGATAGAAAGAAACACAAACATGAAGAAGAAATTGTCGATGCATCTGCCGAAGCGGTGGCAACATCTGAAAACACTGAACAGTTTTCGGCTGAAATCGACGCGCTGAAAAAGAAACTCGAAGAGTCTGAATCCAGGGCGTCTGAGTATAAAGATGGCTGGATGCGCTCCCAGGCTGAATTCCAAAACTACCGGAAACGTATCGAGCGCGATAACGAGATGATGTATTCTTCGATGAAAGGCGACATCATCCGGAAGGTCTTACCCGCTCTCGACGACCTGGAACGCGCCCTGCAAAATCGCCCGTCTGATTCCGGTGCATGGGTCAGCGGGATTGAATTGATCCAGAAAAAATTAGTATCCATTCTGGAGATCGAAGGCGTGAAGAAAATCGAAGCACAGGGCGCGGCTTTTGACCCGAACTTTCACGAAGCGATTTCGCACGAATCTGCTGATGGGTTTGAAAGTGGACACGTGATCGCGGTGGTGCAGAATGGGTATATGCTCGGCGAGCGTGTGATACGCCCTGCACTTGTTCGCGTCGCACAATAAATAACCTCATGTCATTGCGAGGAGCCGCGCTGGTTGAGTAGGGAGCGAAGCGAACGTATCGAAACCAAGCGGCGACGAAGCAATCTCCTCTTGCGCAGGGATTGTTCCGTGAAGACCATTCGCAGTGATATGCCTCAAAGGAGAACTTATTACATGGCAAAAATCATTGGCATTGATCTCGGCACGACCAACTCCGTGGCGGCTGTGATGCAGGGCGGCGAACCCATCGTGATTCCATCAGCGGAGGGCGAACGGCTCGTCCCATCCGTTGTGGCGGTGAATAAGAATCACGAGCGCCTGGTTGGACGCGTGGCGCGTAATCAGGCGATCACCAACCCGCAAAATACCATCTTTTCCATCAAGCGCTTTATGGGACGCAAATCCGACGACCCCGAAGTGGAACGCACCAGGAAGCGTGTGCCCTATATCGTAGCCGGAGCGCCGAACGGCGATGTGCGTGTGAGTTTGGATGAAAAGGATTATTCTCCCCCTGAAGTCTCTGCGATGATCCTCGCGAAAATAAAACGCGATGCAGAAGCGTATCTGGGTGAACCGGTCGCGCAGGCCGTCATCACTGTTCCCGCCTACTTCAACGACGCGCAGCGCAATGCCACCAAAGACGCCGGCAAGATCGCGGGGCTCGAAGTGCTGCGCATCATCAATGAACCGACGGCCTCTTCACTGGCTTACGGGCTGGATAAGAAGAAAAATGAAATTATTGCGGTTTATGACCTTGGCGGTGGCACGTTTGACATTTCCATTCTCGATGTTGGCGATGGCGTCTTCCAGGTGCGCGCCACGAGCGGAGATACTTTCCTCGGTGGCGATGATTTCGACATCCGTCTCATGGATCATCTGATCGAGCAATTCAAAAAGGATAATGGCATTGATCTGCATGCCGACCGTCAGGCTTTGCAGCGTTTGAAGGAGGCCGCCGAGAAAGCCAAGATCGAGCTTTCGACGACGATGCAGACCGAGATCAACCTGCCCTATTTGACTGCGGATGCGAGCGGCCCCAAACATCTGGTGATGACCCTCAGCCGTGCCAAACTTGAACAACTGACAGCCGATCTTGTCGACCGGACAATTGCTCCTGTTAAACAAGCCCTGGCTGACGCCGGGCTGACCGCAGGTGATATCCACGAAATAGTGATGGTCGGCGGCATGACGCGTATGCCCTCCGTGCAGGATAGAGTCCGTGCCTTCTTTGGCAAGGAACCACACAAAGGTGTGAATCCCGATGAGGTGGTCGCGATCGGCGCGGCGATTCAGGCCGGCGTGTTGGGTGGGGAAGTGAAGGATATTCTTCTCCTCGACGTGACTCCTCTCACGCTTTCCATCGAGACTTTGGGCAGTGTTGCCACACCACAAATCGATCGTAATACGACCATCCCGACCCGCCGCAGTCAGGTCTTTTCCACCGCAAGTGACAGCCAGACACAGGTTGAAATTAATGTTCTGCAAGGTGAACGTCCGATGGCGGTGGATAACAAGTCGCTGGGTAAGTTTATCCTCGATGGTATTCCTCCCGCGCCGCGTGGGGTGCCACAGATCGAAGTAACCTTCGATATCGATGCCAATGGCATTTTGAAGGTTACCGCAAAAGATAAGGCAACAGGGCGCTCCCAGCATATTACAATTACGGCTTCCTCTGGTCTTTCGGAATCTGAAGTGGAAAAAATGCGCAAGGATGCTGAATCCCATGCAGAGGAAGACCGTACACGCAAGGAGTTGATCGAAGCGCGCAATACTGCAGATAACACCGTCTATGCCGCAGAAAAGGCTTTGAAGGAATTTGGCGATAAGGTGCCTGCCGAGATCAAGTCCGAGGTCGAGGCCAAAGTTGCTGAGGTGAAGAAATCCGCGGCAGGTGAGGATGCCCCCACAATCAAATCTGCAACGGAAGCGCTGGGCGAGGTCGTTCAAAAGATTGGAGCTTCTGTTTACCAGGGACAGGGACCAGACGTCCCTGCGAGCGACGCGAGTGAAGCGGGTGCGAATCAGAATCCAGAAGCTGGACCTGATGTTGTGGAAGGTGAAGTTAAAGAGTGATGTCATTGCGAGCCTTCGGGAAGCAATGCCCTCGCACAGGTGGAGATTGCTTCGGTCGACGCAAAGCGGCTCCCTCGCAATGACATCTTGAAATTATGAGCAACCGCGATTACTACGAAACTCTTGGCGTTGCACGGAATGCGAGTGACGATGAGATCAAAGCCGCGTTCCGCAGGCTTGCGCGCCAGTATCATCCCGATGTGAGTAAGGAAGCCGACGCCGAGGAGAAATTCAAGGAGATCAACGAGGCCTACGGCGTGCTGTCGGATGCGGATAAGCGCGCCCGCTATGACCGCTTTGGCAAGGAGGGGCTTGGCAATTTGGGCGGCTTCCACGATTACACGGCAGACTTTGGAGATATATTCGAAGAGCTCTTTGGGCAGTTTGGATTCTCAACAGGACGCCGTTCGCGACGTTCACCGCGCCGTGGCCGCGACTTGCAGATGCAGGTCACGCTGACATTTGAGGAAGCCATATTCGGTATTGAGAAGGAGATCGAGTTCCAGCGCGAAGAGACCTGCTCGCGTTGTAATGGCTCCGGTGCCGAGCCAGGCACATCACCGACGCGTTGTTCCACCTGTAACGGACAGGGTGAAGTCCGTCAGGTTCGGCAGACTTTTCTCGGCCAGATGGTGCAGACTGCAACCTGCCCGACCTGTGAAGGACGCGGCGAGACGATTTCATCACCGTGCAGGACCTGCCAAGGCGGCGGGCTGGAACGCAAGACAGTCAAAAAGAAAGTGCAGATCCCCGCGGGTGTGGATGGCGGGACGCAGATCCGTTTGGCTGGGGAGGGTGGACCCGGAGTTTATGGTGGGCCGAATGGGAGTCTTTTTCTTATCCTGGATGTGAAGTCGCACAAGTTCTTCAAACGCCGCGAGAATGACATCCTTTTGAATCTCGATATCAACGTCGCGCAGGCTGTGCTTGGCGCCGAAATAGAAGTGCCGACTCTCGATGGCGATGAGAAATTGAAGATCCCTTCAGGCACTCAACCCGGCAAGGTCTTTCATATCAAGAATAAAGGCGTACCCTATCTCCGCCGTAGTGGGCGTGGCAATCAGTTGGTGATCGTCAATGTGGCGATCCCAACGAAACTTACCAAGGAACAGCGCGAGTTGTTTGAGGAATTGGCTGAGTCGTTGGGTACGACGGTGAAGCCACAAGAAAAGGGATTCCTGGATTGGTTGAATGAAGCATTGGGAGGATAAATTGAAGGAGAATCGCCATTTGACGTTTCTCTTTTTTTATTTTATAATCATGAACACTTGAGCAAGTATTCATATATTTACCATGCTCCTCAAAGAACACACTTCCACTCATCTGGCTGACCTGTTCAGCGCACTCAGCGACCCGACGCGCCTGCGTATCATTTCCGTTTTGCTCGAAGGCGAAATGAACGTGGGTGAGATCGCGTCCCAGCTCGAAATGACTGAATCCGCGGTCTCACACCAACTGCGTGGATTGCGTCAAATGCGATTGGTTTGCAGTCGCAAGAATGGCCGGCAGGTCTTTTATTCCCTGGATGATGACCACGTGGCGAAACTGTATCGCATGGGGCTTGACCACGTGGAGCATGGCTAGAAATTCCTCCCAGTTATTATGGATCACAAACCCACTCATTCACATCCTCATTTTGCCGAAATGGTCCGGCAAACTTCTGCGCGTCTTTCACTATCCCTCTTCCTTACACTTGCGTTCGTCTTTATCGAAGCCGCGGCGGGGATCTTTGCAAACAGTCTTGCCCTACTCACCGACGCGGCTCACAATTTCACCGATGTCATCGCGCTTGGGTTGAGCTGGTATGCCATCCGGTTGACAGCCCAGCCTGCCAACGGTCGCAAGACCTACGGTTATCACCGCGCGGGTATTCTTGTTGCGCTTGTGAACTCAACGACGCTCGTTCTCATCTCATTGGGTATTTTCTACGAAGCCTATCAGCGGTTTATTTCGCCGCCTGAGGTGCAATCCACCGTTCTGATCGGTGTTGGCTTGATCGCGGTCATGATCAATCTCCTCACGGCGTGGCTTGTTCATCGCGGTAGTGAACGTGATCTCAATCTGCGCTCGACCTTTGTTCACTTAATGGGTGATGTTCTTTCCACTGTTGGCGCAGTCATTGCGGGCGTCATCATTTACTTTACAAATGCCAATTGGCTCGACCCATTCGTCAGCGTGTTGATCGGCTTCCTGATCCTATACAATGCCTGGGGAATATTGCGTGATGCAATGGATATTTTGCTCGAAGCCACGCCGCGTGATGTAGACATCAAAATGATGGTGAAGGATATAGTCCAGGTCGAAGGTGTGCTTGGCGTTCACGACCTGCATGTCTGGAGTCTCACGCAAAATCTGCGCACCATGTCCGCCCATATACTCACCGACGATCTTTCCATCAGCGCCGGGGTGAGCATCCAGCGCCGGATCAACGAAATTGTTTATCACCGCCATAATATCGCCCACGCGACCCTTCAACTGGAGTGCATTGACTGCCTGCCCAATTCGCTGTACTGTGATCTGAACGGCCAATATCATTCGGATGTGCTGCCTGCTTCACCATCCAGGCCTTTGGTTGATTCCACTAAATAAGATTTCTCACAGAAAGACCAAATCAATATTCATGAAGTACTTGCTTAATATCTGGCGGGAGTTTCCGTTTGGACTTCAATTGTTCATTACAGGGCTGGTCAGGCCGAGGTTTCGTGTGGCGGTCGCTGCACTGATCTTTGACGATAAGGGATACATCCTTCTTTGCGAACATACCTATCGTAAATCTCATCCGTGGGGCCTGCCCGGGGGTGGTCTCGAGTACGGCGAGAACCCCGAAGATGGGGTCAGGCGGGAGGTGAGGGAGGAGACCGGGCTGGATGTGCAGGTCGAAAAACTCCTGTATGCCGAGAGCGCACCGAACCATCACCACATAAGTCTGATCTACTTGTGTAGAATTGTCGGCGGCATGTTCCAGCCAAATCATGAAATATCGCAGACGCGATTTTTCGGCGTGGACGAATTGCCTACACTGTTATCTTCAGAGCAGGCGCTGATAGAACGAGTTGCAGGGTTGCTCTCCCTTCATCACATATCGAGTCCGGACGATGACCAACTGGCTTGAGGTTTCTCTTGTGGTCAATGGTGAACTGGCGGAAGCAGTGGCAGATGTGCTGGCGCGTTTCGCGCCGAATGGCGTGATGACCGAACAGGGTGTTAAGTACACTGATGACGAGGACGCGGGCACGCCGGCGGGGCCCATCACCGTCCGCGCCTATCTGGAGATGAATGA
>Ga0209002_10002419_pt1 | contig 15056 bp, 12 predicted proteins | sample Rifsed16ft2_FD_184010 | JGI IMG/M metagenome (GOLD analysis project Ga0209002, IMG submission 184010) | Soil microbial communities from Rifle, Colorado, USA - sediment 16ft 2 (version 2) | ecosystem: Environmental > Terrestrial > Deep subsurface > Rock core/Sediment | place: Rifle, Colorado...
GTAATACCGTTTCCGCGTCCGGCTTCGATCACCGTGTTCTTGTAGAGAATGGGTGTTTGAGAGGTCGTGGTGCTCTGCGTCGTGAACGGGCGGCTCCACAGGAGCTCACCGGTCGTGACCGAGACGCCGACCAGGTGCTCTTGTGTGAACGTCACGACCTGCCGCGTCCCTCCCATCTCGATCACGATCGGCGACCCGTATGCCGGACCGTCTCCGTTCCAGCTCCATCGAATGTCGCCGGTCGCCGCGTCGAAGGCTGTCAGTGCTCCGTCGTCGTGTCCGCCGACGTGACCGATCACGAGATCGCCGTCTACCACGGGAGACATCGCCGTATGGAAACGGGGCTGCACCGGCGGCGCGGAGCGCTGCCAAAGCTGCCTACCCGTCTCGGCGTCGAAGGCGGTGATCAGGCCGCTCATTCCCAGCGTGAACAGCCGGTTGTCGGCCAATGCCGGCGTGGACTTCGGCCCGGGGCCGTGGCGTGAAGTTGCCGGGTTCATTTCGAACCGGGCAGGGTAGCTCGTGCGCCAGATGACTTGGCCGGAACCGGCGTCGAGCGCCATCATGACCTCGTCTTCACCCTGCCGGGTATACACGTAGACCCGGTCGCCCACCAGGAGTGGCGTGGCGTAGCCCAGTCCCACCTCCACCTTCCAGAGCTCGGTCAACCGTGCCGGCCACGAGGTGGGATTGCGAAAAGACAGCACAGCGCCATCGCGGTTCGGTCCACGCCATTGCGGCCAATCTTGAGCCGCAGCAACTGCGGCGAGAGCCGTCAACACGGCCAGGATTGCGATCCGCTCCAACGTCTTGTGGTTCGATGTCATCGGTTACTCCTTGGTTTGGCTTCTCAAGAGGGCGCGACGACTTGCAACTGGTCGTCGAAGGACGCGAAGTTTCGGAGATTCCAGGTCAACAAAGTGGATACCTTGCCCTTCAACGCCGCCATCGCGATCATCACGTCGTAGGTTTGCCCGCCGACCAATCCGCGACGTTCTGCTTCAACGATCGCTCGCCATGTCTCTCGTCCGGTCAAATGAACAACATCGTTCTGGCCCCAGTTGGCCTCAATCACTGAGAGGGCGTCGGCAGCTCTCAAACGATGGGGTGAAGGTAGCCTGGTGAGCACGGCGTACGTTTCGGCAAGCGAGTGCGCGGCGAGAAACAGCTCCTCGCCCCCGGCGGCGCGGCGTTCCATCTCGGAACGTGTCCTCTGGTGATGGTCGTGCCATACACAGACCGCCGCCACCAGGCAGGTGGTATCGCAAAGGTACCGACTCAATCAAGATTCCTCGTCGTCTGCCGATGCGTTGCGAAGAGCGGCGATCGTTTCCTCAACCTCCGACCCGGTCAAAGTTGGCTGGCCTCGCCGAGGAACAGCCACCACGAGCTCTCCACGCCGCTCGAGCTTGACGTCGAGCGGCGCCGGCTCGATCTCTACGCGACCGGCGACGACGCGAAGCTCGACCTCGGTACCGGGCTCCAAATGGGCGGCTTCGCGAATCGCTTTGGGCACCACCAGCCGGCCCGCCTTATCCATGGTAGTTTTCATGGTATGAAGACTACCATTATTCGTGCCATATTTCAAGAGGGCTTGGGGTCGTTCCCGGTTTTCCGGAAACGCTCCCATTGCCACAGGGGGGGAGAGTTCGCGATACTATCCGAAGCGTTGGAACTTTTCCGAGGAGGATGATGCATGCCAACCCGCCTCATACCGGGGCTCCCGTGGCCACGAGCTTCCCGGCTGCGTCCGTTTTTTGCCGCTCCCGCGGCGCTCCTGTTCCTGAGCCCGGCGGTAGGAGCGCAGGAACCGCAAGGGGAAGTCGACGAGAACCTCTTTTTCGAGGACCGCGAGCAGATCCCGCTGGAATACCGCTGGGATCTCGATGCCATTTTCCCCGGTCGAGAGGCTTGGGAGGCGGCACGCAAGGAGGTCGAGGAGGCGCTGCCCGGTCTCGGTTCCTACCGCGGGCGCCTCGGCGAGTCGGCGGAGGTCCTAGCAGCGGCGCTTCGAGCGAAGTTCGAGATCGAGCGGCGTTTCGAGGACGTCTTCGTCTACGCCTTTCAGCTCTTCTACGCCGATACCGAGGACGCGACCGCTAAGGAGCTTTCCGGTCTGGCGCAAGCGCTAAGCGCCAAGGTTCAGGAAGCCGCGTCGTTCATCGAGCCGGAGATTGCCCAGCTCCCCTCGGATCGCCTGACGGAGTCCTTGAAGGTCGACGGCGTCCTGCCCTACGCCCACTACGTCGACAACATCGTTCGCACCAAGGCTCACATCCGCACCGCGGAGATCGAGGAGATTTTGGCCGGCGCCTCGCTTCCCGGTGCCGCCTACCAGCAGGCCTTCACCACCTTGGAGAACTCCGATATCGAGTGGCCGGTGATACATGGTGAAGACGGCAAGGAGCAGAAGGTGGTGCCGGGGCAGTACATCCGTTTCGTGACGAGTCAGGATCGCCGCGTCCGTCGCGAGGCGTCCATGGCTCTCTTCAATGTCTACGACCAGTTCGCGAATACCTTCGCTTCCACCTTGGGCGGTAGCATCCAGCGAGACGCCTGGCTGGCTCGTACTCGGCGCTATGACTCGAGCCTGGACATGGCGCTCGACGCCACCAACGTGCCACGCACCGTGGTGGACACCCTGGTCGGGACCGTACACGACAACATCGAGCAGATCCACAATTACGCCAAGCTCCGCAAGCGGTTGCTCGGTGTCGACGAGCTCCACATTTACGACACGTATGTCACCCTGCTACCCGGCCTCGATCGGCGCTATACCTTCGAGGAAGGCTGGGAGCTTGCCATGGAGTTCTGGCGAGAAACCTTCGGCGAGGAGTACGCCGAAGTCGCGATGCGGGCTCGCCAGCATCGATGGGTCGACGTTTATACCAGCCAGGGTAAGCAACCGGGGGCGTTCGCCTGGGGCACCTACGACTCGCATCCTTACTTGCTTCTCAACTGGAACGGCAACCTGGACGCGGTCTCCACGCTGGTGCACGAGATGGGACACGCCATCCACAGACACCTTACCGACGAGGCACAGCCCTTTCAGTACTCGAGCTACAGCCTGTTCGTGGCCGAGGTCGCTTCGGTGGCAAGCGAGTCACTCTTTCTCGAATGGTTCTTCAAGCGCAGCCAAGACCCGGTGGAGCGCAAGCTTCTGCTGAACGAGGCCATGAACGGCATCACCGGCACGTTCGTGCGACAGATCTTCTTTCATGAATGGGAGGCGGCCGCTCACGCCATGGCGGAGCGCGGTGAGCCGCTCACCAAGGAGTCTCTGGGGAAGGTCTACCGAGATCTGTGGCAGACCTACTACGGACCCGATCTCATGGTGGACGAGGTCTACCGGTCCGAATGGGCTCGGGTGAGCCACTTCTACCGTACTTTCTACGTTTGGGTCTATGCCACCAGCTTCGCCGCCGGCGAGGCGATCGCCAAGCGCTTCCGTGACGGCGACCAGACCGCCGTCCAGGACTACCTGGCCATGCTGAGGTTGGGTGGCTCGGTCTATCCTCTGGACGCCGTCAAGCGCGCCGGCGTGGACATGACGGACCCGAGCGTCATCCGTGCGGTCATGGTTCGCTACGGCGAGCTCCAGAAACGTTTGGAGGAGGAGTTGGTGGGCGCCGGGCGTTGAAGCGCATTCCCTCCGGCGGCCCACCGCTATCCCCGTCCCTCGAGCGGGATGAATCGGCCGGAGTGGGCGACGTCAACTAAACTAGGGAGCCCACCGGTTTTCGAGCCGTCGGCGGCATGCTATGCTCCAAGCCCTCTAGGGAACTAAAGAAGGAGGACATATGGCTAAGTACCTCATTCGTGCGTCCTACACCGCGGAAGGTGCAAAGGGTTTGCTCAAAGATGGCGGCTCGAAGCGCGTCCGGGCGGTGGAAGAAGCCTTGAAGCCTCTCGGTGCCAAGCTGGAGGCGTTCTACTTCGCGCTGGGAGAAACCGACGTCTACGCCATCATCGACGCAGCCGACAATGCGACGGTGACGGCGGTGTCGCTGGCTGTCAACGCCGCCGGCGCGGCACGGTCGGGCACGACGGCCTTACTCACGCCGCAAGAGATGGACGCGGCCGTGAAGAAATCGGTCTCCTATACGCCGCCTGGGAGGTAGAGGGAAAGAGTTTCGCCGCGGCCGGGAAGATTCCCCGATCTCGGCGTTGCCTCGCCTCGCTGGTGACCCGGAAGGATCACTCGTAGCGAAGCGCGTCGATGGGGTCGAGGTGTGCCGCCTGCCGCGCCGGGAAGTAGCCGAAGACGATTCCAACCGCAGGGTCCGAAGGGAGCGGCTGATTTCTAGCGATACTCGATGACGCCTCCTCGGGAACGAAACTCATCCAGCAGGGAGGCCACCGCAACGCCGAGCTCTGAGTGCGATACCCAGGAGGCCTGGTGGAGCCGGACGGCAGAAGCCCGGCGAAGCTCCTCACCGAGGCGTGCGAGAAGCTCCTGCGAGGTGCCTTCCGCTCGCGAATCGACGTAGTGCCTGTAGAGAGTCTGGCAATCGACGTCCAGCACGGCCCGCCGGCCCACACTCACCCGGAAAAAGTCACGGCGATTCATGTTTGCGGAAGCATCTCCCCGCCGCCAGAGATAACCCGAGCCCCGATTCAGTGTCAATGGCGCGGGTGGCGCCGGCGCGCGACTCGCGGCATCTCCCATCATGCTATAATGGCAATGTAGAGGCATATCGGTGTAACAATGTCCCGCACACGCCTCCCCCACCTCTTTCCGGCCTTTTCTCTGCTGACCCTGCAGATGACCGCTTGCGCCGTACAGACGGCCAAGATGTACACGCCCGAAGAAGCAAACCTCGAAATGGAGAGGCGTGTCTCCGCCGAGATGCGAGAGATGGTGGTCGTTCCCTTCGAGATCGACGACGAGATCCGTCAGGTGGCGCGCGATATCACCGTCAATATGTGGGATGACCGCGAGAAGTCGCGGGCCATCATCAACAAAATCATCGACCTGACCGGGCTTTCCATCGCTTACGACTGGCTATCCAACAAGACGGCGCGGGAGGTCTTCCGGGAAGGCAGGGGGAATTGCCTTGCTTATTCCAATCTCTTCGTGGGCATGGCGCGAGAGGTGGGGATGGAGGCGGTCTACGTCGACGTGACCATGATCGAACGTGTGTCGAGAGAGGCCGAGGTGATCGTCAACAACGGTCACATCACCGCCGGATACAAGAAGGGTGGTCATGTAGTGGTCGTGGATTTCACGCGAACGCCGGAGCGCGAGTATGTCGGCTTCAAGGTGATCGACGACTTGGAGGCGATCGCCAACTATTACAACAACCAGGGATTCCTCTATGGCTATTTCGTGGAGACGGAGGGGCAGGAGCTCGACTTCGACCCGTTGGTGAAGGAGATGGAGATGTATAAACTCTCCCTCGAGATCCTTCCCACTTTTCACCGCGCTCGCAACAATCTCGGGGTCGCCCTCAAGCGTCGGGGCAGAATCGACGAGGCCATCGAGCAGTACAAGATGGCCCTCGAGCTCGACCCCGATTTCGCTGACGCCCGTTCCAACCTGGGAGCTGCCTATTACGCCCAGGGACGCATCGAGGAGGCCATGAAGGAGTTCAAGCTCGCTACCCGGAGCTCCGGCTCGAATGCCTACTTCTTCCACCACCTGGGCATCGTGCACTATCAGCTCAAGCAGTACGACGAAGCCATCGATCAATTCAAGAAGGCGATCTCCCGGGAGCCCTCGCTCGCCGAGGCGCGGTTCTTTCTCGCCGAGAGCTACTTGAAGCAGGGGCACACCGATAGGGCCATCAAGGAGTACCAGGCGACACTGGAAGTCGATCCGAATTACCTGTCGGCGCGCTCCAAGCTCGACTTGCTGACCGGCGTGCCGGCGTCCAACTAAGCCCCGCTCCCCAATCCACGCACCAGCCGTTCAGGGAACCATGTAGGAATCCTCGGGCGGAGCGGTTTGCTCCGGCTCGGGCTCGGGGTTTTCGGCGATCTCGAAATCCATTTTGACTTCGACGACCGCTTCGACCGGTTTCCCGCCCCGCATGGCGGGAGTGAATCTCCACCCTCGAACGACCCTGACCGCGCTCCGGTCCAGGGTCTCTTCCAGGCTTTCCGAGACGTTGACCGGTCCCACCGAACCATCGCGTCGGACCAGGATCATGAGAACGACCGTCCCCTCGATGCGCTCCTTCAAGCCGGCTAGCGTGTAGGGAGCCCGAGGGGAGTAGATGAGCTGGGGAGGAAGCGTTTCCCCCTCACTCTGGCCGCCATGTTGGGCCATCCTGCGATCGGCATCTGCCCGGGCGGCGGCGTGCAGTAAGTCGATCACCTCCGCCTGTCTGTTCTCGAAGGCCCGATAGAAGGGCGTTCGACCGAGGGCGTCCAGGGCCTCGTAGTCGGCGCCGGCTTCCAACAGCAGGCGGACCACCTCACTCCTTCCGTACTCCGCTGCCACGTGGAGGGCGGTACCGCCCTCGTTGTTCTCCGAGTAGACGTTGGCACCATGCTCCAGGAGTACTTTGACGGTGCCCTGATGGCCTCCTCGGGCGGCATGCATCAACGCCGTCCAGCCATCGTCGTCCCGAGCACCGATGTCCACCTCTTCGTTCTCGGAGAGGAGTGCCTCGACCGCATCCTCCCGGCCGATGGCGGACCAAGCGAGAAGGAGCCGATCGGGGTCTTGAGCGCTCTGGGAAGGCAGCCACCAGGCGAACAGCAAGGCGGCAACGGTGGGTCGGTTCCCAGGGGCTCTGTCCATTGACCCTTCCTGGCGGAGGCTAAGGCGCCCGATTCGGGTCGCTGTAGTAGCCGAGGCGAGTTCGTACCACCAGGTTCCTGCGATTGGCAAGACTCACGTCGATCTGGTGCCAGCTCGGCAGACTCTCGGGGTTTTGCGGAAGGTACACCATCCGATATTGACGATGGAGCTCGTCCTGGATCGTGTCGAAGGCCTTTCCCATCTCCTCTTCGTCTTGTGGGAAAAAGGCGCGGCCACCGGTGTACTCGGATATCTGGGTGAGGAGCTTCTCGTTCATGTTCATACCTTCCTCGTTGCTCCATCCCATGAGTCCCACCGTATAGATGGTAGCTTGTGAGCGACGGGCTCCTTCCAAGGCGTCTTCCATGGACGCCTCGCTGCCCCCATCGTCCCCATCGGTGAAGATCAGCAGGGCCTTGCGGTCCTTGACGCTGGAGAGCTCTTGGAGAGAGGCGAGGATTGCATCGTAGAGAAGCGTGCTCCTCTGCGGCCGCATCTGTTTGATTATGGCCATGTGCTCTTTCATGTCGTCGGTGAAGCCTGGCCCGAAGACAACCGTACTGTGAAAGAGGCCGATGCGAGCCCGATCTCCTCGCTGCAGCTTGTCGACGAAGCGATTGGCTGCCTTTTGAACCTCCCGCAGATGGGAGCGCACGCTGGAGGAACTGTCCAGAAGGAGGAGCACGGTGACGGGAGTGAGTCCTGAGGTGAAGAAGGCCAGCTCTTGGGGAGCGCCGTCTTCCATCACCACGAAGTCGTCTTGGCTCAAGTCTTTCACGAAACGACCCTTCTGATCGGTCACCACCACGTCCAAGGCCACCGCGTTCACATCCACCGAGAAGCGGTGGGTCTCCTCCTGGGCGACGACCGATGAGGCGGACATCGCATGCAGCCCCGCCAGCATCAGCACGCTCCACCCAACGGATGGGACGGCTAGATTCCCCATCAAGGACCTTCTTGCTTTGACCATCGACGGACTCTCGCGGGGTAGCGCGGTCCCCGCAGCCGAGCGGCACAACCTGAATTCTAGACCGGGCTCCCCAAGGCCGGCAAACAGGGCCTCCTCTACGACGACTTCGGTTAGTGATTTTGAAGCAAGGGCTGCTTCCCTCGCGAACCTCCTGCCTTGCACAAACGTATAATCCGTGTACAATTCGCGTCAAGAGAGGTGTCGTCGTGGACGTCCCATCAAAGGCGATTGCCATAAGCCTCTGCGCGCTCGTACCTTTCGCCCTAAATCGGTTCATTGAACCGCCAAGCGCCTTCGCCACGCCGGCGCCGGGGGCGGATTTCCATCTAGACCCGGAGGCCCTTCCGGAAGTCGAGCTGTCTCGACCGGCGTGCCACCCCGACGACGACAGTTGTCCTTGGTGGCTCTATGGCAACACCTTTGGCACCCCCAAAAAGCGGACGGTGGGAGTGGTGTTCAACGCCGAGTCTTCGGGGAAAATCAGCGCCCGCATGCACTGCTACAACGCCGGTTGCGACGGTGCTGACTCGATGTTCGCCGATACGAGCGACAATTTCAACGAGACGGGTACGTTTTACTGCGCAGCCGTTCATGATAACGGCTTCTCTCCGACCGGAATATGCGAGCAGGTCGCCCCTGGTGCCCATGTGCTGCACCTGGGAAACGCGTTCCCCTTCGAGGCAGGAACATACTTGGCAGCCGGATTCAAGTCCGGTGGAGACCGTGCCATCGCAACTCACGTAAGGGTCTACGGGTTGCGCTTTATCTATGAAGGTCCCCCTGCGGCTTATTTCGGCGCGGATACCAACGTGAACCCACTTGCCTTCCCCCGAGACGAGGAGCTGGGATTCGATTTCTACGCGGGGAGGCTCGGCTGGGGGGCGAACCTATGCAAGATCGACAAGAACGGCTGGGACATCCTTCTCCTCCCGAAGCTGAAGGAAGTTCCCAATGGAAAAAAATGTCAGTTCGATATCGAGGTGGTCGAAGACATGATCGCGAAGCTGGGCCCGCAGTTGGCTCGGCAGCGAACCTACGCCTACTGGCTTCTCCAGGGTCCGAGACACCACAAGAATAATCCCCGCCAGTGGGGGACGGATCAGGCTCGCAAACTATTTGTGCAGGTGAATCGATACCGCGCCTGGATCGACGGCCGCACGCTGTTCGCGGACATCGAGCCTCCGCTCGTCGACGCGAGCGGCGACACCTGGGCAATCTGCGTCGAGCCGGGGACGGGAGGCACCGTCAGGCACCCCGCGGCCTGCCGGCGAAACCGCGCGGTGCTCGAGGGGTTCCTACAGTATGTGACCGGGCTGAAAGGGCTCGCCCAGAGGTTCGACGAGCCCAGCCTTTACTTCGAACCGGGTGTCTACACCAGGCCCGAGGCATGGGTTACCTACTTCGGGTTCGATTGGGTACCCGAGGTTACCGTCGGGCAGGGGAAACAACGGACGAGGGATCCCGTTCCCTTCGTGTTGTGGATCACCGGCTGCGCGAGCTCAAAGGGTGCTTATGACGTCCAGGAAGCAGCTGAGATCGTCGAACGGCAGATGCTCTCCATCGTCCAAGAAACCACATTAGGGGGGAGTCGGTCGGTCCTCTGGCAATACCACCTTGAAAAGCCGGATTTCGACGTGACCCTCTACAGTCCCACCGGCGGCTTTACGCCCGTTCCCGCCTCCATTCCCTACTACTGCAGTTGCAGCGATCCGGACCTCGAGAGACCAGGTGCTGTCGGTAGCTGTCCGGCTTTAGACAACGTCCTCCTGGAGACATTGACTGTTCCGTCCGACGGTTCCGTTGTGACGACGGGCCGGTCCTATCCTTCTTTCAAGACCTTTCGCATCGAGGTCTCCGGTGCCTACAAGTGGAAGGACTGCGAGTCCCTCTTCTGTTCAGGCGGCGGCGACTGCATTGGCGACGCAGAGTATCTAACCGACAATTGCTGGATATCCCACTACCAGGACTTCTTCGGCACGGACATTTCCCTCTTTCTTGACGGCGAGAACGTGGACTGGGGTCCCTTCTGTTCAGATCATGTGTATTCGATACTGCTCAACGGAAAGGACGGGCCTTTCTCCTTTTACATCAACGACTGTACGTCCTGCTACTTAGACAACGCGGGGTCACTGACGGTCAAGATCTACGAGATGAGCCCCTGACGCGTCCATAGCGGGGACGCGGCTCCTTCCCCAGTTGGGAGGGGTCAGCGTGCCAGTGTGCTGGCGAGCAGAACGCCGTCCGCCCAGTACAATCCCGTTCTGCCGGCCGGCAGCAGGTCGAACGTGAAAGCCCCGGGGTAGCCGATCGACTCGACCAAGAGCACCGTCGCCCCTGCTACCGGATCTCCGGCTCGCAGCGTCGAGAGCGTCCGGCCATCGGAGAGAGGATGACCTGGGGAGGCCAGGAGCCGGCGGCCGTCGCTCAGCACGAGACGGATCATTTGATGGCCGCGAGGGGCGGGGGTCTGGCCCACCTGCTGCACTGGCACTGCCACTCGCTCTCCGCGCTCATCTAAGCTCCACACCAGGGTGCCCACCCGGATCGCCTCCACCGGGAACGGCCCTGACGGCGTGTCGATCTGCGTCCCTTGCGCCAGACAGATGGGACACATGTCCGAAGACGGCTGGCGCGAGGTGAGGCGGACGCGGCCGAACAGGTCGATCTCGCCTTCCAGCGCGTCGATCCCGGCTCCAACCCTGACGCGCATCTGGAAGCGATATCCTCCCGGCATCGGCTCGGTGAAGACCGCCGCCAGCTTCTTGTGCTCCCGGTAGATGGCAAGCTGTTCCTGCGGAGTGAAAGTGGGGGCCGGCTCGAGACCCAGCCGTCGCAGAAGGACCGGGAACTCCACGGGATCGGCGGCGAGCTCGGGGAACCGCTCCAGCGCCAGCTCCGCTTCGTCCCCTCTCCCCACCGGGTAGTAATCCGGATCGCAGAAGAAGAACTCCCCGAACTCGTCGAGAAGGATGGACTTCAGTTCCGGCAGGGACAGCGGGGAGGAGGAGGGCGCCGTCGGCTGCTCCCCGCAGGCGGCCAGGCTTAGTGCGAACGAGAGGAGGACGGTTGAAACGGCCCGGGCACGCGACTCGGTGCGCCGGCGTGACACTGAAACGGCCATTCCCTTGACCTCCTCCTGTCCGTGCTAGCCCCAAGTTAGCACGTCGCAGCGCCCGAAGAAAGCGCGTGACCTGCCGACACCTAATCTGTTGATCGACGGCCTTCAATGAGTTAGGTTCCAAAGAAGGCTTCGAGCAAACACCATGTCCAATCCCATCCGTGAAGTCCAGAAGTTCGGGCAGAGCATCTGGTATGACAATATTCGCCGCGGCCTCATCACCTCCGGCGAGCTCCAGGACATGGTGGAGAACGACGGCTTGCTCGGGGTGACGTCGAATCCCGCCATCTTCGAGAAGGCGCTGGCGGGAAGCACCGACTACGACACGGCAACCGGAGAGTTGGTCTCTCCGAACGTGGGCGACGCCAAAGACATGTACGAGCGGCTGGCCATCGAAGATATCCGCATGGCCGCGGACGTTCTGAAGGGAGCCTATCAGCGAACGGGCGGCAGGGACGGTTTCGTCAGCATGGAAGTCTCGCCCTATCTGGCCAACGACACCGAGGGTACCCTGTCGGAGGCGCGCCGTCTGCACAAGGCAATCGCCCGTGACAACGTCATGATCAAGGTTCCCGCCACACCGGCGGGCCTACCCGCCATCAGGCAGCTCATCGGCGAGGGAATCAATGTCAACGTCACGCTCTTGTTCGCCGTCGAAACGTATGAAGCGGTCGTGAGGGCGTATCTGGAAGGCCTGGAGCTCCTCGATTCGTCGGGAGGAGATCTGAGCCGCGTGTCGAGCGTGGCGAGCTTCTTCGTCAGCCGCATCGACTCGCAACTCGACCAGAAGTTGAGCGAGGCGCTGGACGCCACCCGAGACCCCGAACGGCGAGTGAAGCTGAAGAGCCTGGTGGGGAAGGTGGCCATCGCCAATGCTAAGGTGGCCTACGCATTCTATCGTGAGCTGCTGGCCGAGGATCGCTGGAAGTCTTTGGCCGCCAAAGGAGCCAGGTCGCAACGGCTCCTCTGGGCCAGCACCGGCACCAAGAATCAGAAATACTCGAAGACGCTCTATGTCGAGGAGCTGATCGGAGAGGATACGGTAAACACGCTGCCCACCGAGACTTATCTGGCCTTCCGATCCGAGGGGCGAGTCCGCGACGCCTTGACCGCGCATTGGGTCGAGAACGGCGCGCAGGCGAAGGAAATGTTGCGAACGCTGGCCGAAGTGGGACTCTCCATGAAGGACGCGACGGATCATCTGCTCGCCGATGGAGTCAAGAAATTCTCGGATGCCTTCGACCAGCTATTAGGAGCGGTGGAACGAAAGAGGCAGTCTCTGTTGGACGGCGGGCTGGCGCGACAGACGCATATCCTGGGCGACGCGGAGAGGGAGGTCCAAGACACACTGAGCGACTGGCGAGTCAACGGGAAGGTCCGGCGGCTGTGGAGAGGGGACACCACGCTTTGGTCGGGCGCCGAAGAGGATCGCTGGCTGGGATGGCTGCACGTCGTGAGCGGCCAGATCGATCACCCGGAGCACATCCGCTCCATCGTGGAGGACGTCAAGGCGGCGGGGTTTCGTCACGCGCTCTTGCTGGGTATGGGCGGTTCCAGTCTTTGTCCGGAGGTCATGCGGCGGACCTTCGGAGTGGTGGACGGCCTGCCGGAGCTCCTGGTGCTCGATTCCACCGTACCCGCTCAGGTCCAAGCGTTCGCCAAGCGGGTGGATCCTGCGAAAACCCTCTTTATTGTCTCCTCCAAGTCGGGAAGCACCACCGAACCGAACGTGCTCAAGCAGTATTTCTTCGAAAGAGTCCAGAGAGCGGTGGGTGCCGAGCGGGCTGGCTCCCATTTCATGGCGATCACCGATCCGGGCTCGAGCCTCCATCGTCTGGCGAAGGCCGATCACTTCCGGCACATCGCTCACGGAGTGCCTACCATCGGCGGAAGATACTCCGCCCTGTCTCACTTCGGCATGGTGCCTTCCGCCATCCTGGGGGTCGATGTACCGCGGTTCTTGCATCGCGCCGAGATCATGGTGCAATCGTGTGCCTCGATAGTGCCCCCGGAAGTGAATCCGGGAGTGGAGCTGGGCGCCGTCTTGGGGACTCTCGCCCGCCGAGGGCGGGACAAGGTGACGTTGGTGGCCTCGCCCGCTATCGGCTCGCTCGGTGCCTGGCTGGAGCAGTTATTGGCGGAGTCGACCGGGAAAGACGGCAAAGGGCTCGTCCCCATCGACAACGAGCCCCTGGGGGCGCCCGAAGTGTACGGAGAGGACCGCGTCTTCGTCTATTTGCGACTCCGCGCCGCAGCGGCAGGCGAGCAGGACGAAGCCATCGAGGCCTTTCAGAAAGCGGGACACCCGGTGGTGCGGATCACGGTCGAGGACGTCATGGATTTGGGACAAGAGTTCTTTCGCTGGGAGATGGCGACCGCGGTCGCCGGTTCGGTTCTGGGCATCAACCCGTTCAACCAGCCGGACGTGGAGGCCAGCAAGGTCGCCACCCGTAGACTGACCGACGAGTACCAGAAGACCGGCGTGCTGCCTTCGGAAACACCCGTTCTGGAGGAAGACGGCCTGAGCTTGTTTACCGATGCCGACAATGAGAACGCCATCGCTTCCCGGGCCAGGTCGAAGAGTGTGAAGGAGTACCTGAAGGCGCATCTCGAACGGCTCGGCGGCGGCGACTATTTCGCCGTCAACGCCTACCTGGAGATGAACGGGGAGAACGAGCAGGAGCTCGCCGCCCTTCGGCGGGCGGTTCGGGACAGCAAGCGGGTGGCAACGACGCTCGGCTACGGACCACGTTTCCTTCATTCCACCGGGCAGTTGCACAAAGGGGGTGCGAACACCGGGGTCTTCCTCCAGATTACATCGGAAGATGCCGAGGACGTCCCGATCCCCGGCCAGAAGTACTCCTTCGGCATCTTGAAGCGCTTTCAAGCTCAGGGAGACTTGCGGGTGCTGGTAGAGCGGAAGCGGCGAGCCTTGCGCGTCCATCTGGGTCCGGATGTGAAGGCGGGCCTTACGAGACTGCGCCATATCGTGCAGGATATGCTCTGAGGCGTGAGATGACCGCGGCGGAGCGTGCCCTGGAGATGATCGAGGATGGTTTTCTCCTCGGTCTGGGAACCGGTCGAGCGGCGACGGAGTTCGTGCGCCTCCTCGGCGAGCGCATCCAACAGGGACTCCGCGTCAGGGGCGTGTCGACCTCTCTGGCTACCGCCGAGCTCGCAGCCCGGCTCGAGATCCCGCTGGTGACGCTGGAAGAAGTCGGACGTCTCGACGTTACGGTGGACGGAGCGGATGAGGTGGATCCCCAGCTCGATCTGATCAAAGGCTACGGGGGCGCGCTGGTGCGAGAGAAGATCGTGGCCGCCTGCAGCGAGCGGTTGATCATCCTGATCGGGCCGGAGAAGTTGGTCCAGCAGTTGGGAGAGCGTGGCCGCCTGCCGGTCGAGGTAGTGCCGTTCGGGATGTCTCTCGCCGGGCGGTGCCTGGGCGCTCTGGGTCTCACGCCCCAGCTGAGGATGCATGTCGGCGAACCCTTTGTCACTGATAACCGTAACTACATTCTCGATTGCGGAACCCGTCCCATCTCGAGTCCGCAGGAGCTGGAGCGTGAGATCCTTTCCATCCCCGGCGTGGTGGGCACCGGTCTCTTCCTGGGTATGACGGATACGGTTTTGATTCAAGGCGCCGACGGCGTAGAGGAACGGCGGCGAGATAGAACGACTCAAGGGAAAGTGGGGTAAGACAGTGAGCGAATCGATCAAGCTGGCACCCTCCATACTGTCCGCGGACTTCACCCGTCTCGGCGAGCAAGTCCGAGAAGCGGAAGCCGCGGGCGCCGATCGGATCCATGTCGACGTCATGGACGGGCACTTCGTTCCCAACATTACCATCGGGCCTCTGGTGGTGCGGGCTCTCCGCAAAGTAACCCAGCTGCCTCTGGAGACGCACCTGATGATCGAAGAGCCCGAACGGTACGTGGAGGCCTTTGCCGCCGCCGGCTCGACCTCCCTGTTGGTCCACGTGGAGGGAGCGATGCATCTCCACCGAACGGTGGGGCACATCAAGTCGTTGGGAAAGGGGGCGGGTGTGGTGATCAACCCGGCAACCCCGGCCGCTTCCATCGAGGAGATTCTGCCGGACGTGGAACAAGTGTTGGTCATGACGGTGAACCCGGGATTCGGCGGGCAGGCGTTCATCCGCGGCATGCTTCCCAAGATCGGGAGGGTGCGCGAGATGATCGACCGGATCCATCCGGAGTGTG
>Ga0209002_10002420_pt1 | contig 15054 bp, 13 predicted proteins | sample Rifsed16ft2_FD_184010 | JGI IMG/M metagenome (GOLD analysis project Ga0209002, IMG submission 184010) | Soil microbial communities from Rifle, Colorado, USA - sediment 16ft 2 (version 2) | ecosystem: Environmental > Terrestrial > Deep subsurface > Rock core/Sediment | place: Rifle, Colorado...
ATGATATCCTGAACATCGCCCAGGTTGATGCCGTAGCGTGCTACTGCTTTCCTGTCTATGGAGATGTCCAGAAAAAGCCCCCCTTGGGTCCGCTCTGCGTAAAGATCCGCCGCTCCCGGGACTTTGCGCAGTATCGCTTCCGCCGCGATGGCAAGCTTCTCCAGTGTGTCGAGATCACGGCCAAATATTTTCACTCCGAGGTCTGTTCGGACTCCGGTGGAGAGCATGTTGATGCGGTTGATGATCGGTTGAGTCCAACCGTTGCGGACACCCGGAATCTGAAGCTTTGCGTCGAGTTCTGAAATGATGTCGTCCTTTGTCAGCCCGGGTCGCCACTGACTTTTGGGCTTGAGCATGATAATCGACTCGATCATGCTGACAGGGGCCGGATCGGTCGACGTTTCCGCTTTACCTGCTTTGCCAAGAACCGATTCGACTTCGGGGACCGACTTGATGATGGCATCCTGAACCTGCAGGATGCGGTTGACTTCCGTGATTGATGCGGAGGGGAGTGTTACGGGCATGAACAGGAGGCTCCCTTCATCAAGCGGAGGCATGAACTCGGATCCGATGTTCATTATGAGCGGGATCGTAATGAGAAGCGCAGCAACGTTGATGCCAATTGCCGTCTTGTGGTATTTGAGCACCCACCGAATAACCGGTGCGTAGAGTCGGTTCAATACACGGGTGATCGGATTCAATCCTTCAGGCCTGAATTTTCCGCGGGTCAGCATAGTCATCAACATTGGGACAAGCGTAATGGCAATGATTGCCGACCCGGCGAGTACGAATGTCTTGGTGAAGGCAAGAGGGCGGAAGAGCTTCCCCTCCTGTCCTTCCAGGAGAAATACGGGAAGAAACGAGACGACCATGATGGCTACGGAATAAAAAATTGCCGGCCCTACCTGCTTGGCAGAACGGATGGAAATCTCAATGTAGTCGTTTGTCGACAATTCGCCTTTTTCTTCCTGTGCGGCAGCAACATTCCGATACGCATTTTCTACAAGTACGATGGAGGCGTCCACGATGACACCAATGGCAATGGCTATTCCGCCAAGGGACATGATGTTGGAGGTGATGCCGAAGAGTTTCATGCAGATGAAGGCGATGAGGACTGCCACGGGAATTTCGATGATGACCCTGAGGACGCTTCGTGCATGGAGAAGAAAGAGCCCTACAATGAGGCTTACGACCAGCGCTTCTTCCAAAAGCGTGTTTTCCAGCGTCTTCACGGCAGCTGTAATGAGGTTGCTGCGGTCATATGCAGTGTGGATGGACACTCCTTCGGGAAGGCCCGGAGAAATCTCGGCTATTCGTTGTTTGATCCTATCGATGACATCCTTCGCGTTCTCGCCGTACCTCATTACCACAATTCCCCCAACTGCCTGGCCCTCACCGTTTTTTTCCAGCGACCCGCGCCGGATATCGCCTCCCAGCTGCACAGCGGCAATGTTCTTCAAGTAGACCGGAGTGCCGCCGCTGCCCGTTCCCACCACAATGTCTTCGATATCCTCAACGGACTGAATGTATCCCTGTCCGCGAACAAAATACTCTGCATCGGAGATTTCGAGGATCTTTCCTCCAACGTCGTTGTTGGACCGCATGACCGCGTTGCGGATATCAACAAGAGTGATCGCGTATCCCTTCATCTTGAGAGGATCAATGTCAACCTGATATTGCTTTACGTACCCGCCGATGGAAGCAACCTCTGCGACCCCCTGTACACCCTGGAGGTGGAGCTTGATGTACCAATCTTGGATTGCACGCAACGTCCCAAGGTCCTGACGGCCTTCAACAGTGTACCAGAAGACGTGGCCGACTCCCGTGCCGTCGGGGCCGAGCTGAGTCTTCGCCCCCTGCGGAAGGGAGGCCTGGATCGTGGCGAGTTTCTCAAGTACGCGGCTGCGGGCCCAATACAAATCGGTGCGCTCATCGAAGATAATGTAGATGAACGACATGCCGAACATCGATTGAGCCCGAATGGCGGAGACCTCCGGCACCCCCTGAAGCGCCGTAACGAGAGGGAACGTGATCTGGTCTTCGACGAGCTGGGGGGCGCGCCCCATCCATTCGGTGAATACGATCACCTGGTTTTCAGAAAGATCGGGGATTGCATCCAGAGGGGTGTTTCCTACCGACCACACACCCCAGCCGACAATGATGACGTAAGCGAGAATGACAATGAACTTGTTCCTGGCACAATATTCGATGATTGATTCAATCATGGCGGTGTCCTTTGTGATGCCTGTTTGACTGCATCACTCAACAACAAGCGTTCCGTGAACCATTCCCATGCCGCATGTGAACTGGTAGCTGCCCCGCTTCCCGGCATGAAATTCAACGACAGTTGTCTTCCATGCAGGCAGCTCGCGGCGGATGTTGAAATCTTTGAAGACCACCTCTTTGGTGCAGGCAGATTCTTCGTCGCGATAGAAACTCAGCTTCACATGTGAGCCCTGACTGACACGTATTGTGTCCGGTTGATACTTCCCCTTCACATAGATCGAAAACGATGCCGCAGTACCAGATTGAGAGGTGCCGTGCTGGTGAGCGGACGTTTTTCCTGATTCTGCAGGGGGGAGCTGCAGCTGACTCTCCGAATCAATGAGGTATCCGCCGGTTGCAGCGACTGATTCGCCCGGTTTGAGCCCATCGAGTATTTGTATCCAATCGTCGGTTGAAGCTCCGGTTGTGACGGTCCTCGGCTCGAACACATTGGGTTTTGTTTCCACCCACACCGCCGCTCGGGATCCCGTCGACAAGACCGCTGACCGAGGGATAACGATCGATGATGGGATCTGAATCGAAAAGGATGCCTGAACGAACATCTTCGGTTTCAGTTTTCCCGACGGGTTGGCGGCTTCAGTCCGCACGCGCACTGTCCTTGTGTCCTGATTCATGACCGGGTCGATGAAGGTGACCTTGCCGGCAAACCGCTCTCCCGGGTAACTCTCCGTAGTGAAACCAACTTCCTGCCCGCGCCTGACAAATCGCAGCTCCTGCTCATAGACATCGAAGTAGATCCACATGACGGAGAGATCAACAACTTCATAAAGCACTGTCCCTTCATCGACATACTGTCCTTCTACAACCTCTTTCGAAAGCACGGTGCCCGACTGAGGTGCGGTAAATGCCATGGTACTGCGGGGCTCTCCCTCTCGGGCAACGCGATCGATTTGATCGTCGGTCATGCCGAAATGAGTGTGAAGCCTCTCGCGGGATGCCTCGACAAGGGACACTTGACGCGTCGTATCGGATTGTGCCCGCTGGGCGAGAAGGAAATCCTGCTGCGCAGCGACGAGGTCGGGACTATAGAGCTCGAAAAGGGCCTGCCCTTTGCGTACTTCCTCTCCGGGAAAGTCAACGAAGAGGTGTTCAATTCTTCCGCGGAAACGGGCTGTGACAAGCGCTCGCCTTGGTTCGGCAAAGTCGGCAATTCCGGCGGCCGAGAACGTTTTTGAGAGACTCCGCAGCTCAGCCTTAGCTGTTGACACATTGGCTAAGATCCGCTGGGTTGGGGAGAGACTTATACTGCCGAGTGCTGCGAGCTCGTCCGTTCTCGCCTCCTTGAGTGACGTCTTTTTCACGAGGGCCATTCCGCAGACCGGGCAGGCACCCGGTCGATCACTTCTCACCGAGGGATGCATGGGACATGTATAATAGTCCTCGGCAAGAGCCGTTGTATCGGAGGAAGATTCTCCGCCGGCTTTGTGATTATCCGAACAGCCGATCGCTGATAGGAGAAGGGAGATGATGAGAATCATGAGAATTTTCATGGCTGAGATTCCTCCGGGGGAACAACGGAGAGTTCCAGAACTCCGGTTTCCCGTTCGAGTGCTGCAAGATTTGTGATGTAATTCATCCGGGCCATTGCTGCATCTTTTCTTGTCATCTCGTACATCCTGTAACTGTCGATGAGAACGAGATAGGAGGCCTTGCCCGTTTGATAATCGGCCAGAAGGCTCCGAAGGGCCTGCAACGATTGCGGCAGAATTTCACGCTCGTATGCGGAGACCATGATCTCAGAAGCCTTAACATTCGCATACGCCCTTCTCACCTGAGCATCGACCATGTTTTTGGAGCTTTGCAGCATATTCATCCGCATTCCTGTTTCAGCCTTCGCTTCGCTCACCCTCGACGAGGCCTTTGAAAGGGTCCAGGGGGCAAAGGGAATGCTGAGTCCGGCACTGACGCTCCACCGCTGTTCGGGGATCATGGGCATCCTCACGTACTCAAGTGAAAAGCGTAAGTCGGGGAGGTATTCCTGTTTGGCCATACTCACCATCAACTCTGATTCAGTTACAGAGAGCGAATCGTGAATGAGCATGGGGCGATTTTGAAGCGCAAATCGGACCAGAGTTTCCGGTTGTGGAAGCGGGAAAAGCGAGCTGTCGATAACGATGAGGCCCACCGCAACGCTTGCCTTGCGATTAAGGAGTGCGCGGAACATTGCCTCGGCGGCTGCAACTTCCTGGGAAATCGATGACTCTTCCGCTCTTGCGCGGGCGAATTCAATTCGTGCCTGAAGGAGCTCCTGCTGGGTCGCTTTTCCCACAGAATAGTTCCGTTGAGCCGCCGCAACGATCTGTTCCAGAAGCCGGCGGTTGTCTCCGTTGATCCCGAGTGCCGTTCGTGTGTACCACAGCATTGCGAACGACGATTTCACGCGGGAGATAACGTCGAGAGCCACCTCAAGATGCTCGTGATGAGCGTGTTCCGCCCGAATCTCCGCAATGGACGATTGAGTGGAGAGTTTGGTGGGAAACATGAGCATCTGCATCAGTTCGATGTTCTGATACCGCGCCTGCCCCAATCGGGCCGCAGGAAATTCCATCCACTTGAACGTCAGGAGCGGATCGTCCAGTGTGCCCGCCTGGGAAACCCTGGATGTTGCGGCGTCCATTTTTGACAGTTCTGCGGCGATTTCCGGATTGTTGGCAAGGGCTTCAAGAATCAGAAATTGAAGTTCTTCAGGTTCCTGTACCTGTGCCGGCAAATCTCTTGCCCAAGCCAAAAGAATGAGTATTACAATGAATCGAGTCATAACCTCTCCTGTGAAAAGAAAACAGTTCACCCCGCCGATCCATTATGGATGGCAGGGTTCTGGAGAGGAGAGAGTTAGATCAGAAGAGATGAATGAAGAATGAAAAGGGGAGGAGGAGAAGCGGCTGCGTCGATCGGAGAAATGAAATGCTGCCCGGATGTCGTTGCGTCAACCGAAACGAAGGAAGAAGTCAACACGACCCCATCCGCATGACTGACGGCGTCCTGGATCTTCAGGAACGGGGTGGTGTTGCGTTCGGCGACAATGTACTTGCTGCAGCATGACGGAATGACGTTCGTGATGGCTGTCCCCGCGTATGCAGGGAGCAGGCCGCCATCCGAAAGCATCATTGCACACGTCGGGTTCTCGGAACTCATCATCGGGCAAAGATATTGCACGACAGGCATGCCGACGTTAAACACCGAGAAGGCTGCGAGGAGAACTACCGACGAGAATATGCGAAGACGTTGATTCATGACAACATGATGTTAATCAAAAAACGGGCCAAACTCAAGACCGGAAAATTCTCTCTGGTTCAACAGATGAATACGGTGACCGGTTCTAAAGGTTGCGAATCGGTTCCGGTTTCTGCGAAAATGTGCCGAATTAGCCTCTCGAGAGTCGAAGGTCGAAAAAGTCCTTGATCCCTGTCGGCACTTGACAGAGAAAGGGTTCGCCAAAAGTGCACCCGATCTTCCTCCCGTACGTCCGGCCCCTGAGCTCGATGAAGTCCAGGAAATCAGGCTTGCTGAGCCTCGTCTCCGGTTCCTTGTTGTGTGGATCGAAGAATTGAGATGAGTGTGCGCGCACGGCCTTCATTTTTGTGTCCCATGAATCCGTGACGTCGACGATAAACGAAGGGGTAAACTCATGCCATTGCATGAATTCGAACCAGACATCGGGTCGATGAGGTTTCTGTTCGTTTCCGTCGTGCTTCGTTGAGAGTTTGGCAAGGCCGGAATAGAACCATGCTTCGCGGCAAAGTTGATGGGCATGTGTATGATCGGGATGGCGATCGAAGGAGTGGGGGATGATCATCGTGGAGGGTCTGAGTTCTCGAATCAGAGAAACGACCTTGTGGAGATTCGCCTGATTGACCTCGATATTCCCGTCCGCAATCTTGAGGTTCCTGCGCGTCTTCACTCCCAGAATCCCTGCGGCCTCTTCAGCTTCACGCGCCCTGATCTCTTTTGTTCCGCGGGTTCCGAGTTCTCCCTGCGTGAGATCGGCCAAAGCCACGGAGTGGCCAAGTTGGACCATTCGGGCAACTGTCGCCCCGCACGAAAGCTCGATATCGTCGGGATGTGCGCCGATTGCCAGGATGTCGACGTTCATGCGAATTCCTTTCAAGTTGGTGATGAATATACGCAAGAGGTCCGCGAAAGACAAGGAGGCCGGCCCGGGTGAGAAAAATTACACAGAGAACACAGAGGTCCACAAAGAGCACAAAGAAAGAATCCATACAGGCTCACATCTCAGTGTTCTCTGTGACTTCTCTGTGATCTTTGTGTTACCGTTTTTGTCCCGAGACAAGTTGAATGTAGCCCCAACTCTTGCTACCTTCTCAAAATGAATTCGCAACCTGAACGAGAAATTCTTTCAGTTTCTGAAGTAACGAGATTGATCAAAGCATCCCTTGAAGGGGCGTTTCCGCAAGTGTGGATCCAGGGGGAACTCTCCAATGTTAAACGGCACACTTCGGGACATCTGTATTTCACTCTGAAGGACGAGGGTGCCCAGATCTCGGGCGTTATGTGGAGAAGCCGCGCAGAAAGCCTCCTGTTCACTCCTGAAGATGGAATGATGATCCAGGCGAGGGGATCGATTACGGTGTATCCGCCGCGCGGAAACTACCAGATTGACGTGGTGCGGATGCTTCCCGCCGGGATCGGCGAACTTCAGCTTGCTTTCGAACGATTGAAACGAAAGCTCGAGGCTGAGGGGCTGTTTGACACCTCGAGGAAGAGGCCGATACCGCAATTCCCGAATACGATCGGAGTCGTTACTTCTCCTACCGGTGCCGCGCTCCAGGATATTCGAAGCGTTCTTGAACGAAGGCAGTCGTCGGTTGAGGTCGTACTTTTCCCGGTTCGCGTTCAGGGACCGGGTGCCGCAGAGGAGATTGCTGAAGCGATCCGCGAAATGAACCGGTTCGGGAAGATCGATGTTCTCATAGTCGGACGGGGCGGCGGGTCCCTGGAGGATTTATGGGCTTTCAACGAAGAGGTGGTGGCCCGCGCGATCTATGCGTCGTCCATCCCGGTGATCAGCGCTGTCGGCCATGAGATAGATTTTTGCATTGCTGATTTTGTTGCCGACCTGCGTGCAGCAACACCGTCGGCCGCGGCCGAACTCGCCGTGCGAGATCGTTCCGAAATTCTTGATATTCTTCGCAATTATTGCTACTCTATGAACCAAAGCCTGACGGAGAGGCTTCGAAACTATCGGGAACGGATCGACAGCCTGCTGGCGAGCTATTCGTTCAACCGTCCAAAGGACCTGCTTCTCCAATATTCCCAGCGCGTCGATGAAATCGAAAGAAACTTGAGTTCCCTGGTCCACCGCGCGCTGGAGAGGTCCCACGGACGATTCGAAGCGTCGAGACAAACATTGGAGGCTCTGGGGCCCCGCAACGTGCTGAAACGGGGATACGTCATGGTTCTGAAAGACGGAAAGACAGTTATGAGGGCCCGCGGGTTGGGTGAAGGCGACAGGGCGGAGCTCAGGTTTCACGACGGCACTCGTAAAGCAAGGATCGAGGGGGAATGACCAAAAAAGGGAGCAAAACGTTTGAGACCGCTCTCAAACGGCTTGAGGAGATCGTGGAAGAGCTCGAAGAGGGCGAGACGCCGCTCGATGAGGCAATGGCGTTGTATGAAGAGGGCCTGGAACTTTCACGGTTTTGCGGTGAAAAACTGAAGGCAACCGAACTGCGGCTCAAGAAACTGTCAAAAACCGTCGACGGACAGCTTGAGCTTACCGACCTTGATGATCAGGAACACTGATGGGCGACACTGAATTCAAGTTTCTCGATAAGATCAATTATCCGGGCGATCTGCGTGCGCTGGACATTAAGGACCTGCGATCCGTCTGTTCGGAATTGCGGGAATTTCTTATCGACTGTGTCTCGAAAACGGGGGGACATTTCGGTGCGGGTCTTGGTGCCGTTGAGCTGGCGGTTGCTCTCCACTATGCGTTCAATACCCCCGAAGACAAACTCATTTGGGATACGGGACACCAGGCCTATCCGCACAAGATCCTTACAGGCCGCAAGGAGCAGCTTCACACCATTCGTCAACTGGGCGGGTTGAGCGGATTCCTCAAGAGGGCTGAAAGCGAGTACGATGTCTTTGGAGCAGGCCACGCAAGTACGGCCATCTCCGCGGCGCTGGGCATCGCCACGGCGAGAGATTTCGACGGGAAGAACTACAAGGTTGTCGCGATCGTCGGGGACGGATCACTCACAGGAGGCATGGCCTACGAGGCAATGAACAATGCCGGCGTGCTGAAGAAAGACATGATTGTCGTGATCAATGACAATCAAATGGTCTCTCTTTCCTCTCTCAATCCCACGCTCTGGTCGTTCCACGACTACTTCTCGGCAGTGCTGACTCATCCGACCTATAACAAGTTCAAGGCAAATGTCTGGGATCTCACCGGCAAGCTCGATCACTTTGGAGATCGGCTGCGCGTCGTTGCGCAGAAACTCGAGAAGGGCGTAAAGGCGGTCGTCACCCCGGGAATGCTCTTCGAAGCGCTGGGCTTCAGGTACTTCGGCCCCTTCAACGGACACAATGTCGTGAAGCTTGTGGAGATCTTCCGTCACGTGAAGGATCTCAAGGGTCCGATTCTTATCCACGCCATTACCCAGAAGGGAAAGGGATACGGGCCTGCCGAAAAAGAGGCAACGAGACTGCACGGTGTGACTCCTTTTGACAAGATCACGGGAGTGATGCACAAGAAGGGGGATGAGAAGCCCGCCTTTACGACCATCTTTGGCGAGGCGATGGTCGACATCTGTGAAATGAATCCCAAAGTTGTGGGAATCACTGCAGCGATGCCTGATGGAACGGGCCTGACGATCCTTCAGGGGAAAATGCCTGAACGGTTTTTTGACGTTGGCATTGCCGAGCAGCATGCGGTGACATTTGCCGCTGGAATGGCGACGGAAGGGTATATCCCCGTCGCCGCAATCTACTCGACGTTCCTCCAGAGAGCTTTTGACCAGGTCGTCCATGACGTGGCGATACAGAAGCTCCATGTGGTGTTTGTGCTTGACCGCGGCGGCCTCGTGGGCGCCGATGGTCCGACGCATCACGGATCGCTCGATCTTGCCTACTTGAGATGCATCCAGGGAATGGTGGTGATGGCCCCGAAGGACGAGCAGGAACTCCGCGACATGCTCTTCACCGCAATTGAGACCAAGGGACCTGTCGCCCTCCGATATCCGCGAGGCAATGCCCTGGGTGTCCCGCTTCGAAAAGAATTCAGAAAAATAGAAATTGGGAAGGCCGAGATTGTCCGCCGCGGCAAGGATGTGGCGTTCCTGGCAATCGGAAACATGGTCCAGAGTGCGCTGTCGGCTGCGGAAATACTGGCGAAGGAAGGAATTGAAGCCGAGGTCGTGAATATGCGCTTTGTGAAGCCGCTTGATGATGCTCTCGTGGCGGATGTGGCATCGCGAATCGAATCGATCATAACCATCGAAGACAATGTCATTCAGGGCGGATTCGGCTCTGCGGTGCTGGAATCGCTCGTGGAGCAGGGCAAAGGAAAGAATTCCGTGAAGCTCCTTGGACTTCCGGATTCTTTTGTGGATCACGGTACTCCAAAGGAATTGCATCAACTCTTGAAGCTTCATCCGCAGGGCATTGCAGAAACTGCGAAAATATTTCTTTCTTCAAACGAAGGAAAATCCGCACTCGAACTACTTACCACCTGATCGAACCGCCGAATGGAAAAAGTAACTGTAGGTATCATCGGTTTGGGAGGGATCGCTCAGACTATCCACCTTCCCATTCTTTCGAAACTTCCCGACGTCGAAATTGTTGCCGTCTGCGACCTTGACGGTTCAAAAGCCCGCTCTCTCGCCGCAAAGTACGGCGTGAGGCGCTCATACGACGATTATCAGACGATGTTGAAGGAAGAGGAGAACCTTGTAGGGATCGATATCTGTGTTTCGACGAATGCCCACAAGGAGGTGGCAGCGGCGGCGCTGGAGGCGAAGAAGCACCTTTTGATCGAAAAGCCGCTGGCCCGGACACAGAAAGAGGCCATCGATATCGTTGCCGACGCCAAGAAGCACGGGAGGATGTTGATGGTGGGAATGAACAACCGGTTCCGGCCGGATTCCATGATTCTGAAGAGTTTTATTCAGGAGAAAGAACTCGGAAAGATCTATTACGCGAAGGCGGGATGGCTGAAGAAACTCAGTCTCGCGAACCCGTGGCTCACAAGGAAAGAACAATCGGGGGGAGGTGTGGTCCTCGATCTTGGCATTGTGATGTTTGACCTGACCTTCTGGATGATGGGATATCCTGAGGTGAACGAAGTAATTGCCGCCAACTATTCGCACAATACCAAAGGAGTCGAGGATTCTTCCGTGGTGTTTATTCGAATGAAGAACGGGTCCACGATCACGATCGAGTCGAGCTGGTCTTTTGAATCGGAACAGGACTTTTTTTATTGTGATGTGTTCGGAACGGAAGGGAGCGGGTCGCTGAATCCTTTCAGGATTCTGAAGAAAATGCATGGGAACCTTGTGAACCTTGCTCCGGTCTCTCATGATACGCCGCTTACTCTCTATCGTAAGTCGTACGAGAATGAACTGAAGCACTGGGTCGGGGCTCTGCGCGGGATTCACCCGCTCGCTTCAACGGGGGAAGAGGCGGTCCACCGTATGAAGATCGTTGATGCGATCTACAAGTCGGCAAAGACCGGCAAGAGCGCCCGGCTGCAGTAAACCTGCTTTGGAATCATTGAGGCATGCGCCAAACCAATGAACCGGCTTTTCTCAATCCGCTTATTGCCCTCCTGACTGATTTTGGCCAATCGGATCACTACGTAGGTGTCGTCAAAGGAGTCATCGCTTCCATCGCCCCTTTGGCCAGAGTGGTGGACATCTCTCATGAGGTCAAACCGCATGCTGTGAGGGAAGCGTCGTATCTGCTTTGGGCTTCGTACAGGTTCTTTCCCTCAAATTCAATTTTTGTCCCCATTGTAGATCCGGGAGTGGGAGGCCGACGCAGAATCATCGCCGCGCGTACGGAGAAGCACTTCTTTGTTGCGCCCGACAACGGCGTGCTCCAACTTGTCGGGGCAGAAGAGCCCTTTGTTGAATGCCGTGAGGTGAAAACCGACAACTCACCGTTTATCCTTTCACCGGTGTCGGCGACGTTCCAGGGACGGGATGTCCTTGCTCCTGTCGCTGCATATTTGGCGAGCGGAGTCCCGTGCTCCGAATTTGGTCCTGCGTGTGAAGTGCCGCGATCGGATGTCCCGTTTGCCGCATCGATAAGTCACCGAACCGGGTATGTTCTGCACTGCGACCGGTTCGGAAACATCGTCACAAATATCAGGAATGAGATGTTTGAATCGATAGCGGCGATCAGGATCAAGAGATCGGTCGTTGCGAATAAAATACGATTCTATCAGGAAGGAAAAGTGAATTTGCCGAGTCTTATCAGGGGGAGTAGTGGATTGGTTGAGATTGTTATGAAAGAGGGGAGTGCCTCAGGTCGACTCGGGGTTCAACCCGAGACATCCTTTAGGATCGAATGGCGATAAATGATGAAGCATATATGCACCGTTGCCTGGACCTAGCAATGAAAGGGGCAGCCCGGGTGCACCCGAATCCGATGGTGGGGTGTGTGATCGTAAGGAAAGGTCGCATCGTTGGCGAGGGATTTCATCGGCGTTTTGGCGGTGCGCATGCAGAGGTCGTGGCATTGGGGATGGCTGGCGGAAAGGCGCGTGGTGCTACGCTCTATGTCAACCTCGAACCGTGTGCTCATCATGGAAAGACCCCGCCGTGTGTCGACGCGATTCTCAAGGCCGGGGTGGCAAGGGTTGTGAGCGCAACGAAAGATCCCAACCCGCTCGTTGCAGGAAGAGGATTTCGAAAGCTCCGTTCTGCAGGTGTTATGGTGACAAACGGGATCATGCGGGATGAGGCCCGTGAGTTGAATGAGATGTTCTTCTCGTTTATGGAAAAGGGGCTTCCCTTCGTCGGAGTGAAGGTTGCACAGACGCTGGACGGCAAGATCGCAGATCACAGGGGTCGTTCCAAGTGGATTACTTCTCCTCAGGCACGGAGGCATGCACACCTGCTTCGTTCGATGTACGGCTCCGTTCTGGTCGGAGCTTCAACGGTTCGAAAGGACAATCCGCTCCTCACTGTTCGCGCAATCAGGGGAAGAGATCCGATACGTGTCGTCGTTGATGGCAGGTTTTCTGTTCCGCAGAAAGCAAAAATGCTGCTGAATTCCGATTCACAGACAATCGTCATTACCTCCAGTGCTGCTCTCAAACGAAAGAGGGCGAAATCGTTGCTCCTTGAAAAGAGGGGTGTCGCGGTGCTGGGAATCGAAGGGGGAGCAAATCTGCGGCCTCGGGACATTCTCAAGGTCCTTGCAGGAGTGGGAATAACTTCAGTGCTGATCGAAGGGGGAGCGCGGACAATACGGGTGTTTTTAGAGAACGGTTTGGTCAACAAAATTCACTGCTTCATCGCACCGAGGATACTTGGCGGGGGATTGACGGGGCTCGAAATGAGCTCCCTGGGCCTGCGATCTGCTGCCGTGCTCCGGAAAAGAAGAGTCATGCTTCTCGGTCCGGACCTTCTGGTTGAGGGAACACTCAAATGACATCCCTTGTTCTTTTCGCAATGGTTCTCGCATTTCAGTCTTCTCAGGATGACCGATGGGATCGGCTGCGGAATGAGCTTCTCGAGCTCTTTGCGCCCGTTCAAGGCGTGTTTGGTGTTGCGGTGGAGGATCTCTCCACGGGAAAGCGGCTGCTCATCAATGAACGAGAGATGTTCCATGCTGCGAGTACGATGAAGACCCCGGTCATGATCGAACTGTATCGCCAAGCTGACGCGGGAAAATTCCGTCTCGATGACAGCATCGCCGTCAGGAATGAGTTTCGCAGTATTGTCGACGGCTCGGTGTATGCCCTCAATCCCATGGACGACAGTGACGAGGATCTTTACACGCGGGCCGGAACAAAGATGACGATGCGGGAATTGATCCTCCGTATGATCACAAGGAGCAGCAACCTTGCAACAAATCTGCTCATAGAGTTTGTGGATGCCAGGAGCGTCACCGCGACAATGCGGTCACTCGGGGCAGATTCAATCCAGGTGTTGCGGGGAGTGGAAGACCAGAAAGCATATGATCTGGGGATGAACAATCGCACAACCGCCTGCGACCTGCTCATGGTCTATCGTGCTCTCTCAGAAGGGAAGATTGCCGGTCCGGAAAGCCAAAAGGAAATGCTGCAGATTCTTGAGTCACAGGAGTTCCACAGCATGATTCCGGCGCTGCTCCCGAAGGGGACGAGAGTGGCACACAAGACTGGAAGCATTACGGGTGTTCAGCATGATTCCGGGATCGTGTATCTCCCCGGCGGTCGTAGCTACGTGGTCGTGATCCTCTCGAAAGAGTTGAAAGACAACAAGGACGGAATGCAGGCGATAGCAGCGGCATCGAAACTGATTTACGACTTCATGGCGGAGCAGCGCTGATGTTCACGGGAATCGTTGAGGAAATGGGAACGATCAGGAAGGTCGTTCGGCAGCGAGGCTCCGTGCTGTTCTCCATCGAGGGGAGGAAGACGGGAAGGAGCCTCCGGGCGAACGACAGCATCGCAGTGGACGGAGTGTGTTTGACTGTCATCAGGCGGAAGAAGACCATATTCGATGTCCAGGCAGTGGAGGAGACGTTGAAAAAGACGACGCTTGGGAGGCTTGCAGTCTCTTCGAAGGTGAACCTGGAACGCCCATTGACCGGAAACTCGAGGCTCGGCGGGCATTTTGTCCTGGGCCATGTCGACGGCGCCGGCATCGTTGAGAAGATCGACCGGCGCAAAAGCAGCTGGTTGTTCTGGATCAGAATCCCCGGGAAACATCGGCGCTTGTTGATACCGGTAGGTTCGGTTGCAGTAAATGGTGTGAGTCTCACGGTCGCTGCTTTGAAGGCGGATCGCTTTGGGGTCTCCATCATTCCCCATACATGGCGAGTGACCACGTTTCGCAGGCTTTCCGTCGGAGATCGGGTCAACATCGAGCTTGACATGCTGGGAAAATACGTCGCTCAGCTGTTGCGGGCGAGAAGGGGATGAGGGATGAGCAGGAGAATCATCTACAAGATCAATGAACGTCCCGAGTATCTGGTGACAGAGGAAGAATGGGACGAAGTCAAGCGCCTGCAGCATTGGTATAACAGCGAATTCTCTTGGTCGGCAGGCAAACTGGCATTCAAACGGTATGTGCTGTTCGCCAATGTCGATGAGTTTTCGGGATTGGACACGCCAATTTGGGAGATCATTGGCGAGCGAAAATTAAAGCTCAGGAACCAGGGCTATTCCGAATATCAGATTGTCGAGCAGCTCGAGCGCGACAGGCTTATCGTTGTGAAATGGGGAGGCTACTATGACGATTGCCTTGCCAGCGGTTTCACCCGCGTCGCGGACAACGAGTGGAACGCTTTTCTCGTTTGTGATTTTCTGCTGAAGGTGTCGACATTGCTTCCGCATGTTATGGTGGAGGTTCAGGATGAAGGCCGATTTGTGAGGACCAAGCGTCTCTGGCTGCGTGACGCCGTGGCGATGCTGCCCCGACACGCACGCCCGTCGGGATGGGCCAGGGTTCTGAAGACAAAAGGATTCTTTGCATGTGTCGATCCGCAAAAATACGACAAGCATCCGGTCTTCAGAAATTCAATACCGGGATTCAACGATCTCAAGGCGGAGGAGCGTCGGGCAGTTGTGCGCAATTGGAATTGGCTGGG
>Ga0209002_10002421_pt1 | contig 15051 bp, 10 predicted proteins | sample Rifsed16ft2_FD_184010 | JGI IMG/M metagenome (GOLD analysis project Ga0209002, IMG submission 184010) | Soil microbial communities from Rifle, Colorado, USA - sediment 16ft 2 (version 2) | ecosystem: Environmental > Terrestrial > Deep subsurface > Rock core/Sediment | place: Rifle, Colorado...
GCATTTATACATGGTGAAGAAGATTTGAGATGGAAATCATTTAAATCTGCATTAATAAATTCGGGATCTAAAAATAAATTTGTGTTCGGCAGTTGCTGGTTTTGATAGACTGATTGCCAGATGTCATTATAATTAATACCCGTAGTATAATCCGGAGGACTAATTGAAATACCACCCAATAAAATATTGTTCTCAATAGTAACCTCCTGAAATGATAATAAATATATTGCGCATACTTTAGATGCGATAATGGTGTTATTTATTATTTTAGGCCGATCATCCCAAAGAACATGTATACCCACTTCATCAGCAACAATGATATTATTTTTAATGATTGGATTGCATTCCGAATTCATTTGAATGGCATGTCCACATTCCGTAATAAAATTTTTAGTAATCGTAGGCGATGCCTGATATGTTAATGAAATTGCAGGCGAATAGGACTCAGAAGCACCTACAAATATGTTTTCGGTTACTAATTGAGAACCTGAATTACACACTAAAGATTTCATAATGCCTAATCTTTTGATAACACAATTTCCTAAAGCATTAATTGTAGTGTTTATCTTACATTGTCCGGCATCAAAACCAATTAGGGAAACACCATTCTTCATATTAATTGAATTGGAATAATTTCCCGGAAAAATCTTCACCGTATCACCATAAAATGCTACATTAATTCCTTCCTGAATCGTTTTAAATGGATATTGAATTGAACCATCACCATTGCTTCCAGAATTCTCCTTAATATAAATATCAATTCCATAAGCTTTTGAGATTACCTCTTCAGAAAAATTACTTTCATTCTGACTTGAATCAATTGCTGTTATTGCATAAAAATAATTTTGACCTGAGATAACTGAACTATCTTTAAAGCTATTATTGTTTTTAGCTACAAATATTTTTAAGCTGTCTAAATATCTATGACTATTTAATCCCTTGTAAATTACATATCCGTACAAATCATTTTCCGTATTCGATTCCCAATTTAATATGATACTTGCATGAGAAGCTTGAGCTGCAAAGTTATTTGGAGTAGACGGTGGTATAGTATCAAAAGAAATATATTCGATGCTGACTGACCGTAAGATAGATGTACTTCCATCTTGCGAATTAAAAAATGCTTTATACTGGACATATCTATCACCATTGTGAATAGAATTTATTTTAGAAGTATCTGTATAATAATCAGATGTATCCTCAGGTCCATACCAGTAGGAACTATTTAATTCTGAAATTGATTTTGCAGTTCTGATTTTAAATTTTATATCACATTTGGGGTTATTTACTTTTTCCCAATAAATATTTTGAAGATTGCATCCGTACGGACTTGTATCAAAAATTGATGAAATCATTTCACCGGCGTATTTCGGATCAAATTTCCATTTGTTTGTATAAAGCAAATACCGCCGGTTCGCTTCATCCCAATAATTCCATGATAATTGAAAATCCTCTGTTAAGAATTCTATGTTAGGCAAATAATTACCACCATTAAAACCAAGATCATTTAATCTTAAATTTAGACCTATTGGAGTCTTCATTGAGCTATAAATTTGGCCATAAACATTACTTTGCATCGAAGTAACGGGCTCAATCTCATCCCTACAATCACCCCAAACAATAAAAAGATTATTATTGTTGTTTAAACATAAATCAACTCCAAATTGAGCATGATCAACCTTATCATCATTGACTTTAACTATTAAATTATATGGCACTCCTTGATTAGAATACATTTGCATGTAGATGTCTACATAAGTACTAATGTTGCTATCTGAACCATTCCAAGCAACAAAGAAATTTTGATCATTACCACTAACGGCTGGTTGTAATTCATGTTTTGTTACACCTGGCTGGTTCAAAGGAAAAGTAATTCCAATTTTGTTACCAATTTTATCTCTTTTTTGTACATTAATTTTGTACCCTTCAGTGGTGTTTACAGAAAAGAATATCCAAAAATTTTGATCCGTCTCATTTGCAAAAACAACAGGAAATTGTCCGCTTGCATTCTTAATTTCATTTATTTTAAAATTATTTCCAACCTTTACTGAATCATCTTTAAATAGTTGAGCATACATTGTTTCTTGATCGTCCAAAGGATTATATCCAAGATCAGCCCATACAACCATATATGTGCCATCATTAAACATATCTACGCGACTAACACCGCCCTGACCGGCAATTCCATTAACTTCATTTACTAAAATAGAACTAGTGATTTCATTTCCATCGGATGCATATTTTTTTACAAAAACATTTCCTCCTTGAACCCAGGTTCTAACAAAATCACCCGAACTATTCTTGGAAATAAATCTTAAAACTGAATTATCTGTGAAGTCAGTAACAGTTTTTACTAGTGGATGCGGTAGTTGAACTTCACCCCCGTTATTATTTTTAACTACTAAATTATTTAATTGGTTATCTGAAAAATCTTGGACTGTAGTTTCTGACCAGGTTTTAATATTTGATTGCGGATTAATCGATTTTAGTAGAATGAGAATCAGAATTAAAATCCATTTATAATTCGACTTAATCATTTTAAGTCTCCTTTCTAACTAGAAAATACTTACTTGATTTCTAAAAATTTTTTATGTCACTTCATTAAAATTAATTTCTTAGTTTGGATAAAACTTCCAGCTTTTAATTGATAATAATAAATTCCACTTGCCAATTGCCGATCGCCGACTGCCTGTCCGCCTTTGGCGGAAAACTCCACTTCATAATTTCCCGCTGGTTTATACTCGTCAACTAAAGTTGTTACTTCATTTCCGAGAATATCATAGACTTTTAATTGCACAAATTGTGGAAACTTCATTAATGAAGTTCCTACCGATGGAATTGTGTAACGAATTTTTGTGCTTGGGTTGAAAGGATTTGGATAGTTCTGGTAAAGCTTAAAATCACTTATTTCGCTCACATCATTTTTATTTTCAATATCAGTGAGATCCGAAAGATTGAATATGCTGCAATAAACATCATATCCATTGTCAGTGTTTCTTGCATCGGACCAAGTGAAGAAGACTTTGTTATTGCTTACTGTAAAACTCGGTGACTTTCGCCAACCCGTAAGACTTGAATGAATTAAAATCGAATCTCCAATTTGATTCCCAAAAGAAGTAAAACATTTAACGAATATTTTGTTATTTATTTTAAAGAGAATAGCAAAATAATCATTATTCAATCTGTCGAAGTAAAAGTCCACTGAAGAAGTAGCAAGCAAGAATTTTTCTGTAATTGTACTGCCATCCAAATTATAAATTTGCCCAAACAGATGGGAATAATCATCAGTTGAGATAGACAGCATTTTTAGACTTCCGAGATAATAGGAAACATATTGAGAAAATTGTGGTGAGATAACCTCCAACTCATTCTCAAACATCTGTGAATATTGATACGTGCTAACTAAAAACGAATTTTGATTTTCCTTAAAAATGGAAATCGAATAATGATAAACATCGGACAACAAGAGTCGTTCCTTCTGCATTTCACCATCACGGTTGTATAATCGAACAAAGAAATTTTTATTATCATAAAAAGCTATCACAAAAACTGAGTCTGAAATTATATAAGAACTAATGCTGGTATTGCTCCATTGAAAGGATGTAAGATAAACCTTTTTTTGTTCGACGAAGTTCTGATCATTGATTGTGAAGCCAATTCGTTGTTCGTAGCTGTCGGGTTTTTCTTCATACCAAACCGAAACAGACCATCCATCAGTGAAGAAGTTTAAATCTCTATTTTCAAGAATGATCTCATTGGTTAGAAGATTCCCTGCATAATCAATCTTTTTGGCTATAATATTTTTTTCATCGCTATATGTAATGAGCATTTCAGCATCATTTATTTTTTTCAACCAGGGTGAAAGTTCGTTACTGCCAACAATATCGTTATTAAGTTTTAAGCTATCGAATGTTACGAAATCATGTATTGTTTTTTGATAAGCATCCTGGTTATAGGAGTATGGAATTAATAAATCATCGCTATTTGTTCTTAAAAAGTATCTGCCAAGCTGAAAGGATAAAGTAGAATCATATCGTGCTTCAATTAATTCTCCATTTTTATTAAAAGTAAATAACGAATTAAAGTCCCTTTGAGAAGGATATCTGGATTCATTAACTGTAACGAGAAGAGAAAATTTATTATCATTTAGCTGAGTGATAGTAAAATTTGAAATCACTCTATAAATATTGTTGCCCGTCAATTCTGAAGTGAATAATCGCAGAGAGGATTGAGAATTTATAATAGTTCCATCTCTATTCACTTTGTAGGAATAAATTACTAACGAATCTGATGAAGCAAGAAATACCTGATAAATAGAGTCCTGAATGCTTATGACTCTCAGATTATCAGATTGTGGTGAGATAACTTCAAATTTCAAAGTGTCAATCAAAACATTATTTGATATTATCGAATCTTTTGAAGAAAAGAACGTACCGTATAATCTTCCAGTAGAGAAATCAAGGGAGTTCTGAAGTGAAAATAATACATACTCATTCGCTTTATTCGAGGCACAAGCTATGTCAAATGCATTTAATGGTAAAATGTCATAAGAATTTATTTGGAAAACCAAATTACCATTGAAGTCGTACTTACCAAATGATACAGCACCTCCAGAAGCATGAAAGTTTAGATAATAGTTATCGGTTCGAGCTAAAGTGTTATGAATTCCAAGCCATCCCGTACCACACCACGGAAGAATACCTCCAGCCATGTAGAACGGTGGAAGAGAGGTATTTTCATTTAAATATATTTTACCTTCAATTGTATAAGAACCATCCCATCCCCCGGGAAACAGAGAGGAATAAGTCTGCTCTCGTAATACTAAAAAAGAGCCATTAGGCGCAAAACATAAATCAAGATCGGATAATATTTGAAAATTATCTCCAATCTTATTTCCAAGCGAATCTATCCTTTGAGCAAAATAAGATAATTCACCAAAACGATAATCCTGCCACGTGTATAAACCACCACTTAAGTTATCTGGGAATAAACGAGTTCCCTCTTGTTTGAATGTTGATGGGGTATTATCATCGCTTACTCTGAAATCGTTGGCTAAGAACAAATAGTCAAATTGACCATAAGAAAATTTAATTAAACAAACCGTTAACAGAATTATGCTCTTTTTAACCATGATTAATTTCTCCTAATTTGAAGAATTACATCACCAATATCATTTTTTTCGTTTGTGCGAATGAGCCAACTCTAAGCTGATAATAATATACCCCGCTTGCCAATTGCCGACTGCCGACTGTGGACTTGAATTCGACCTCATAACTTCCCGCTGGTTTGTATTCGTCAACAAGTGTAGCGACTTCATTTCCCAACACATCATACACTTTTAACTGCACGAATTGTGGGAACTTCATTAATGGAGTTCCTACGGATGGAATTGTGTATCGAATTTTTGTACTTGGGTTGAAGGGATTTGGATAGTTTTGAGATAAATAAAATTCCAAGGTATTTATTATTTGATCGTTTATATTAACAAGAGACGAAAAATCAAATCTCCAAATTCCATCTTCAGTAGCTGCAAAAAGATAATGGTCTTTTATTAAAAGAGAAAATATCCAATCATATTGGCCCATGGTTAATCCATCAGAAATATTTATCCAATTGTCACCTTTATTCGTACTGCATAAAACAAAATGAGTAAAAGTTGAATCCGTACCGGAGCCGAAAATAATATAAGGTTCTCCAGTTAAAATTTCTACTCTGAAATTATCTGGTACGCCCGAATTGCATAATTCCCAGCCAACACCATTTAAAGAACGGCTAATACCATAAGTTCCGCCAGCAAATAGATAAATATTATTTTTGATTAAAGAAAAAGTTGGCCCGGGAAGATTGCTGCTTAATAAATTCCAGTTTAATCCATTGTCTTCCGATCTAAATATTTCGCTCGAGTAAGTTATAAAATATAACAATCCATCTATGGAATACATAAGACCATCAGTTGAAGGTACAGTTAACATTTTCTGCCAGCTATTCCCATAATCAGTAGAATATATAAAAGAATCCCCCAAGTAGGCAAAAATATAATCATTATGTGCCAGTAAGTGGCTGGCACCAAACTTTTGCACATAAGATGTGTCCCATGTAATACAATTGTCCTCTGATTTGAAAATGCAAGGTGCAGGAGAACAGAATCCAGCGCATACCCAATTCAAAGAACAAAACACAAAGTTTCGTACCATTTCAAATTCAACTATCCACGGTGCATTTATAAACCCTAAACTATCCCAGGAATCGCCATAATTAGTTGTTCCATAAAATGTTGTTTGCCCGTAGAGAGGACCTCTTACAGGAATGATTAGTAAATCATCTTTTAAACCTATATCAAATATTTCTTCAGTCGCAAAATATATTCTTTCCCATTGAGCATTTAATGAACAAAAATCAATGAGCAATAATGAAATTATTAAAATTTTCTTCATTTCGTCACCCCTATTTCATTAGAATCATTTTCTGAGATGCAAAATATTCTCCAGATTTTAGCGTAAGAATATACACTCCGCTTGTCAATCCGCCTTTGGCGGAAAACTCAACCTCATAAATTCCCGCTGTTTTATATTCATCAACTAAAGTTTCAACTTCATTTCCCAACACATCATAAATTTTTAATGTTTGCCAACTGCCTACTGGCGATTGCCAACTTATCTTTGTGCTCGGGTTGAAGAGGTTTGGGTAATTTTGATAAAGCTTAAATTCCGTTGGACTTAATAAATCATCATCTCTTATCCCGACAATAAGAGATGTGTCCCCATAAACGATTCCATCTTTAAGCATTCCTTTCAATTGAAAAACTTTCTCACCATTATCATCACCTAAACTATATGAATAAAGTCCAATATCTTTAACGAGGGAGTAATATGCCGTTAATAAATCATGAGATAAATATTTTCTCTCATTACTATAAATTCCCCATTCATTGAATGGTGTTTCTGATAATAATTCTGTCGGAGGATGTTCAATGCAATAACCAAATCTCGTAGCAAAGGTCGAGTCACCAACTTCCAATAATAAATCATCAATGAATTGCTCGGAATCAGGACAGAATTCTTCATAACGATATATCTTTCCTTCTATCGTATCAACTCTTTCGTATACAGTATTTTCTAAACCCATCGCCACATACTTTTCTTTAATTTCAAAATACTTTTTCCCATTTGGCTTTAAGACCTCATTGATAATTTTTCTCACAAAAATATCTGAGATGCTTGCTACCGGGGTTTCAAACCAGGTATAATCATAAACCCATGTGTTGCCAATTGCTACAGGATAATATGCTAATATTTCATGTGGCATCGGTAATGATTTTATAACGATAATTGTGTTATCAGTCAACTCATAAATCCTATATTTTGTAGCAGCATATAATTTATTGCTATTTGGCTTTTTGTAAATGCCAATGATTCGATGATCAATTTCCTGATATAAAGAGAAAGTATTTCCATAATCTGTTGAACGAAAGATTCTTTTACCATCAGCTAAATATACGGAGCCGGATTGAGTTGAATCCAAAGAGATGAGAATTGGATTATTACTATTGTATTTAATACTCCATGAGAAAGCTTCACCCTGGTTATTGGAAACAGAAAGAAAATAATTTGATCCGCCACTTTGAAAAATTCTATAAATATGCAATCCATCAGGATCATAATAGAATCGGGGGAAATCCGGAATTATAAAAGTTCTAACTGTATCAACTAAATAAAAAGTAAATCCTCCATCAGTTGATTTGGATATAAATTCATTTTCAAAATCAGTGTAAAAAGAAGTGTTCTCATTGTAGGGATTAACTGATATAAATATTTTTTTTGAGGATAAAGTATCCCAATTTAAACCACCGTTAACACTTCGGATGGTTTTAACTATATTTTCCATATCCCAGGCATCCATTCCACTATAAATTACATTTCCATTCGAAGAAATATCTATGGAATAGGCGTTGCCCCACATTCCAGTGGAGAATATTAATCCATCCGGGTACTGAAAAATATATGGTGAACACTCGATACCGCAAACATCACCGCAATAAATAAATCGCAAGGGTTCCAAGTTCCACACTTTAAAATCATTAACATATTTATAAGCCGAGATATAACTTCCGAATGCAGATATTAAAATTGTATCTCTCTGATTTGAAACATCTAAATGATAAACCGAATTATTCATGGGGAATCCATAATACTGAATCTCTTCGTAGCTATATACTTGATAAAATAGATGAGTACGACAAAGTATCTTCCATCCCAACAAATTTTGAAAAATGCAGAGGAACGTTCTGTGCCGAAACTGATATTGTCACAAACAAAAAGACAAGAAAAAGTTTCATACTTCTCATTTTTATTTTTCCTTTTAAGACTTCACAATCACTCGCATTAAAAACTTACTAAAAAATCCAATGAATAATTATTTAATTTACTCCCACTTATCAATTTAACCGCAAATCTCTCTTCCTCAGTCGAAAAAATCTTCAGTCCCAGTCTATTGCTTTCATTAATATTGCTTGCTGAAATCGGCGCATCAATTAAAGACCATAAATATGCTCCACCACCAATAACGACTCCTGAGTAAAGCATCACACCAAGGTAATCGGGATTATTTTCGCAATCATAGCAAGTGGACATAGCTGCTAACATAGCTAAACCTAATCCTACGGTTCCTAATCCTCCCACTAACAAAGCTTTTCCATATTCCGCATTGTATAGTTGACCCAGACCCGGATACAGCAAAGATAAACCAAATGCTAACCATGGAGATTTTTTAGATTCACTTTCATTGCTCACCGGGAATAAAATTGACTCCGAATTAATTATTTTTTGTCCCGGGAAAAGATTGGAAAAAGATACCGAGTATTTTAATAATGAAAAATTACTCGCGACAAAGTGTGAGGCTTCTGGGGGACAGTATATTGTACCAATGTCGCCGGATTGTGGCAATCCCCTGAGAGTAAGAACCGCAAATAGTAAAAGTAGTTTCTTTTTCATTAGGTTCTCCGAAGACCTAACGAATATTAATCCATTTTTAATGCAATATCAATTAGAATCTTTATTTTGCACGCTGTCTGAGCAACTCAAAGAGTAGTATACCGGCTGAAACTGAGACGTTTAAGGATTGTATTTTTCCCATCATGGGAATCTTAATTAGAAAGTCACAATTTTCTGCGACAAGCTTTCGAATTCCTTTTTCTTCGTTACCTAAAATAATTGCGGCGGGAAGTTTGTAATCAACAGTATTATAATCTTTAGCATTTAAAAGAGAGGATCCAAAAATCCAAAAACCATTTTCTTTCAATTCCTTTATTGCATTCACAAGATTATCAATCAAACAAATTTTTAAATGCTCGGTAGCACCTGCAGAGGTTTTTACAACTGTTTCATTTATTGGTGCACTGTTATGCTTTGTTATAAAAACTCCATCAACACCGACACATTCTGCTGTTCGTAAAATTGCTCCGAGATTATGTATATCCTGAATTGAATCTAAAATTAATATGAGCGGATATTTTTTTTCTTTTGATCCGCCTAAGGTGGATGATATGATTTCCTGAAGAGAAAAATATTTCTGCGAAGTTTTTCGTGCAGCAACACCCTGAGCATTGGGATTAGCAGTTATCTGTCTGAACTTATCGCTTGAAATTTCACCGCAGCGGATTCCTTTTTTCTTTGAGGCAATTCTTATTGCTTCAACTATTCCCCCTTTTTGTCCATGTAAAATGTAAACTTGCTCTAATTCTTCCCCTGAGTTTATTGCTTCGAGAACAGGTTTCCTGCCAATGATTAGGGCCATTTTAATTTTCCGTACGCAACTTTTTTAAGTTCACTTCAGCAAACTTACATTTGTATTCTCCCCGAGGTTTAAATGCTGATATAAAATGAAACATATTTATCTATTGCAGTTGACTTTAGTCAACCGAAATTATGAAAAGATATATTGCACGACTTTAGTCACATAGCTCCATTTAATTAGATGTGGCTAAAGCCAAATTCATATTTGCTCTTTCAATCCGTTCACTGAAGTGAACGGTAAATGGCTCTATTGTATAACTCTATTATTGTCATTGCGAATCCCACCCTAGTGGGATGAAACAATCCACGGGATATTCAAATTAATAATTTTGAGATTGCTTCGCTCTGGCATTGCCATCGCTCGCAATGACGACAACCACTTATGCAACACTCATAAAAGTGAACGGTAAATCAATATTTAAAGAATTTAATATCACTTCGAAAAAGTTATTTGCTTTTTTTTGTTTCAGTCTTAATAAAAGGCGGAGGATCAAATCTTTTCAGATCTTTTTTCGTTGTGTAGTAGTAATATCCGATTACTCCAGCCAAAATTAAAATAATTGAAACTATCTGAGCTTCACTAAGGCCGAATAAAATTCTAGGATTTAAGCGAATGAACTCAACCAACAATCTCTCCAAACCTGCTAACACTAAATAAACTGTAAACAGTTTTCCGTCGGGCCATGCTTTTTTTCTTAATTGCCAAAGAATAAAAAAGATAATTACCATTGTTAGGAATTCATAAATGGGAGTTGGATGAAGCGGAGTATTATCGGGAACAATACCACCGGGAAAACTTTTCGCAATCTCACTTCCCCTAAACATAAGTGAAGGAGGAACAGTCCCGTTTTCATAATTTGTACCCCAGGGAAGATCAGTCGGAGTCCCATAATCACCATCACCGGCAAGATGACAGCCAATTCTTCCGATACCATAAGCTAATGCTAAAGATGGAGCCGCAAGATCAGTAAGTGTTAAGAAAGGAATTTTTTTTCGCTTGGAATAAATTAATACCGCAATGATTACCAGGATAAGTCCGCCATGAAAAGTTAAACCTCCCGGTGAAAACGCCATGTGAAGAGGATTGTTTATAAATGCATCCCAATTTTCGAACAAATGAAAAAGTTTTGCACCGATAATTCCAAATATTATTGAAATCAGAGTTACTTCCGTTGCAATGTTCGGATCCATTTTTCTTCTTTCAACTTCCTTAGTAAGAATATAGCTTGCAACAATGAATGCTATTCCAAGCATCAAACCATAGCTGTAAACTGTTAATGGACCAATCTTAAATAATTCAGGATACATCTGTCATCCTTTATTCAAATGAGAAATTTTCTTGGTCAACTGAGAACGTACAAAATTTTCTGTTATTTTTTTTAGGCGGTAAAAATTCTTTTAGCAGTTTGATATCTTTTTTGAATACATTAAAATTAATCACCGCACTACTGATGCTTCCGTCTTTCTTGATGATGTTAACAGTATATTCTCCGTATAGATCTTCAAAGAATACTTCGTTTTTTGCTGGACCAACTTCCGTAAAATATGTTTGTCTTGGACTCAATCCTAAAATGCTTATGTCAATTACCTTCTTATCTTTTTTTGATTCAGTCGTAATTCCGTAATTCATGCTGGAGAAAAGTTTTTCTGTTTCCAGTGTAAATGCATATTGCTGAACTTTTTTTAATGGATTAAACCTAAAAGCTATTTTACAATTGTATTCTCTTTCCGCTTCCTTCTTTACCGGAACGGATTCTTTCATCTTATCAATTGTCTTTTTTCTTGCTTTCGCAATTCTTGGAACTGATTTTGGTTTTTTAAGAGGCATAGCTTTTTAATCTAAGGCAACGTTCTCTAAACTGTCCATAGGAATTTGTTTTTGCTCGCCGGTTTTCATGTTCTTTAAAGATAAAAAGCCGGATGAATATTCATCCCCTCCGAAGAAAATTACGAAACGCGCATTTAGCTTATTCGCTTCCCGCATTTGTGCTTTAGCACTTCTGTTCAGATAATCAAACTCAACAGCAAAATTTCTCCTTCGCAGGATTGATGCCGCTTCGTAAACTTTCTCAGTAAGTTTTTCACCAAGAGTAACGAAGTAAAAATCTAATTTTTCTTCCGGAAGATTTAATGTTTTCTCATTCTCACATGCTAACAGTATTCGCTCAATGCCAGCAGCAAACCCAACACCGGGAGTTGGTTTTCCTTCTAACTGTTCTGCTAATAAATCATAACGACCGCCGCCGCAAATCGCATTTTGTGATCCAACTTTTCCGCTTATTATTTCAAAAGTAGTTTTTGTATAGTAATCTAATCCGCGTACCAACTTTGCATCAACTTCGAAAGGGATATGAACATCTTTCAAAATATTTTTCACTGTCTCGAAATCATTATTACTTTCTTTATCAAGATGATTAATCAGCATTGGTGCATCTTTCAGCAATTCCTGATCTGATTCAACTTTGCTGTCAAATATTCTGAGAATGTTTGTATCGAATCTTTTTCTGCTGTCTTCGGATAATTTATTCTTCTTATTACTTAAAAATCGTTTTAGAATTATTTTGTACTCCTCTCGAACTACAGGAATTCCAAGCGAATTGATTTTTACGACAAGATCTTTTAATCCTAAGCTTTTTAAAATATCGTACGCCATTTGAATTATTTCGGCATCAAGAATCGGTGATTCGCTGCCAATTGCTTCAGCACCAAACTGATGAAACTGACGAAGCCGACCTGCCTGCGGTCTTTCCTGCCTGAATATTGGAGAAATGTAATATAGTTTATGAAGCGGCTGTTTGCTCATCAAAGAATGTTCAATGTATGCTCTCATGACCGATGCGGTCATTTCAGGTTTTAAGGTGATGCTCGTCTTACCTTTATCAAGAAATGTGTACATCTCTTTTCCGACGATATCAGTTTCCTCGCCAATACCGCGCGCAAATAAAATCGTCTCCTCAAATATTGGAGTTCTTATTTCTGAATAATTGAAATTTTTAAAAACGGATTGAACAACTGATTCTAAATATTTCCACTTAGAAATATCAGAGGGCAAAATATCTTTCGTACCAGTGACAGCTTTAATCATTTGAGGTCTTTACAATAAGTAGAATTGAATGGAGATTTTATTCTGTAACTCACTTTTCGTAAACAAACCCAGTTTCTGAACGAACGAATCAAGCAATGTTGAGAAACTGGGTTTGTAATCTTAACTTGGTATAAGGCAAGTTGTGAATAATTAGACATCAAAATAATTCTGCTCTTCAGTTTTAAACAGCTCAACGATCTCATCATTTGATTTTGCATGAATAAGCTTTTCTCTAAACTCATCTTTTGTCATCATCCGTGAAATTCTGCTTAAAAGCTTAATGTGAGTTGAAACCATATTATCCTTTCCAACAAGAAGAAAAACCAAATGAACGGGTTGATTATCAAGAGCTTGATAGTCAATAGGATTTTCAGCTTTTCCAAAAGCGGCAAGAATTTCATTCACAGCACTTGTCTTTCCGTGAGGTATAGCGAAACCTTTTCCAACACCAGTTGACATAATTTTTTCACGATCTAGAACTGCATCGCGAACTTTTTTAATATCTATTACCCGATTGTCGTTATTGAACAGGTCTATCAGTTCATTAATGACATCTTCCTTAGCAGTACTTTTTAATTCAGCAATTATAAAATCTTTGTGAAGTAAATCTGATAATTTCATTTTAAAAAGATGTTGTTCTGAGAATTGAATTCAATTTTCAATTACAATTTAACAATACCGAGTAAGTTTATCAATTTAAAATACAAGAATTAATTTTACCTGTATTAACTCAATAGAAATGTCAGTATATAAAACTATTTAGAAATGTCAGTAATTAAAATAATTATTTAACGTTTAATGTACTGCATTAGGGTAACGAAAGGAGGGCGTAGCCCGACTGGAGTTACCCTAATGCTGCGCCTAAAAAATTCCTCCGTTTATCATCTGCAATCTTCTGATTCCATTTTCTCCATGGATGATCTTTCGGTGGCTTGAAAGCCTTGTATCCTTTCTTAGCTGGTTTTCCTTTTAATTCCTCAAAAGTCAATTCTTGTTTGTTAAAATATATGTGCATCTGCCCATTCAACCATCGGCTTATCGTTACATCTTGCTTCGGTCTTGGCAATGGTGATTCTCCTTTGAGCAATTGTATATATCCACCATTCAGGTTGATCGTATAGTCATTCCTTACCTGCCGAGTTGTTTTGTAACTGAATATTTTCTCCAGTTGATATCCATTTGTTTTTCTGTGCACATCAGGAAGTTCCGGATTAACTGAAAATTTATCGTTAAACTCATCCGTAAAGACTTCGTTGAGATATTTGTTCGCTTCTGCTATGTTCGATATGCCTTCCCGTCTTAATGACTTTATAAGACGGTCTTGTAATGTTCTGTTAAACCTTTCTACCCTTCCTTTTGCTTGTGGCGATTTTGCAAATATCATCTCTATGCTTAATTCTTTCATCGCTCGCCCGAAATCCGTCAACTTGCCCTCTGCACAGTAAACACTGCCTCTGTCGGTATATATGCTTCTTGGTATACCGTGCTTATTTACATATTCCCACATAGTTAACATTACATCTTCCGTGTTTTCTGATAACACAAATTTAAGATGTACCTTGCTTGTTGAGTCGTCTACACAGTTTAGCAAACAACACTCAGCTCCTCGCCCTTCAAACCAATCATGGTAACTCCCGTCAAACTGGAGTAGCTCTCCATAGCAGCTTCTTCTTTGTCTTTTTCTTCTGTGCGGTCTCTTCTTTCTGAGCGATGTTGTTATTGCTTGTTCTCTCAACCATTTTCTTATCGTCTCGTGATCTACTGAAATATTGTGGTATTCAATCAACATCTCAGAAAATAATGTTGGTCCGTAATCCCAGTATTCCCTTCTGTATATCTCTGTTATTTTTTGCTTCAATTCCTTCGGGTAACCCCTGTTGGATTTTCTTCCTCTTAGTTTGTGGATTATTCCTTTCGTCCCTTCCAACTTTACTCGCTTTAATGTACGGTAGACTTGTCTGGAGCTTATTTTCAATAGTCCGGCAGCTTCTTCTATTGTTAGTTCATTACTCTCTAAGCTGCTTACTACTCCGATTCGATCTGCTTCTTTTTGACTCATTGTCAGTATTCCTTCCATTTTCAGATTCTCCTTGTTTTGAGAACCCTAAATTTATTGATGCTTTTACTGACATTTCTATTGAGTCGAATCTATGACATTTCTATGGAGTTATTACA
>Ga0209002_10002423_pt1 | contig 15042 bp, 16 predicted proteins | sample Rifsed16ft2_FD_184010 | JGI IMG/M metagenome (GOLD analysis project Ga0209002, IMG submission 184010) | Soil microbial communities from Rifle, Colorado, USA - sediment 16ft 2 (version 2) | ecosystem: Environmental > Terrestrial > Deep subsurface > Rock core/Sediment | place: Rifle, Colorado...
ACGGCTACGGGGCCGGAACAGCCTCCGCCTCGGCGACCTCGCAGATCCCCGCGGCGACCGGCGCCTCGGACGCAGCAGCGCGCTCGGCATCCAGTTGCGCCTTGATGTCCGGGAATGCATCGCTGAGGCAGCAGGAGCAGCTCTCGTACCAGAGGCGCATCCCTTCGTCGATGATCGGCAGAGCTCCGGCGCCAGAGGCCCGTTCCTCAGCCGTCGCTGCGGCCGCCTCGGCCTTGGCGATGTAGGCGGCCGGCCCCTCGAGGAATGCTCGGCGGCATCCGGCACGACAGAAGCCGTACGTCCGGTCTTCGTACTCCAGGAGGAGGCCGGCCGCCTCGGCGCCGGCGACGTCGACGGTCATGCCGCACACGGGATCGATCAGCTGCGCGGGTCGCTCGGTCATCATCGGCTTCTCCGGTTGGGTGGGATTGATACCCCCAGGGGGTATCTTGCCCGATCATATCATCGGTGCAACGTGAGCGACCCTCCTGGGGCATCCGTGGCGTACCCTTCCCCGGTGACTGAACCCCGTGTAGCAGCCTTCTTCGATGTCGACCACACCCTGCTCGACGTGAACTCGGGCATGCACTGGGCACGCCACCAGCGTCGGGCGGGCCTGATCTCCACGATGGACCTCCTGCGCGCCGCGTTCTGGATGGTTCGATACCGGCTCACGACCTTCGATCAGGAGTCGCTGATCGGCAGGGTCGCCGGCGCGTACGCCGGGACGTCCGTCGCGCAGGCCGAGACCGAGATGGGACGCTGGTTTGACACGGAGATGACCCGGTTCATCCGGCCTGCCGGCCGCGTTCGCGTCCGCGAGCACCTCGCCGCCGGCCACATCGTCGCGATCATGTCCTCCGGCACCCGGTTCACGCTGGAGCCGCTGGCCCGTCTGCTCGGGATCGCGCATGTCGTGTGCACGGTGTTCGAGGAGCGGGACGGGCTGCTGACCGGCCTCCACGTTCGCCCCGCCTGCGCCGGCAACGGCAAGGTCACCATGGCCGAGCGCTTCGCATCCGAGCATGACGTCGACCTCGGGGCGAGCTACTTCTACACGGACAGCCATGCGGACATGGGTCTGCTCGAACGAGTCGGGATCCCGCGAGTCATCACGCCGGATCGGCGGCTCCGGCGGCAGGCGCGGCTACGTGGCTGGCGCATCGAGGATTGGGCAATCGCCTGACAGAGCGCCTGGATCAGCGCTCCTGGATCGTGGTCGGAGCGCCGTGGATGGCGGGGATCGTGCCCAGCCGGCCGGCCTGGTAGTCGGCCACGGCCTGCATGAGTTCCTCACGCGTGTTCATGACGAACGGGCCCATCCAGGCGACGGGCTCCCGGATCCCGCGACCGCCGAGGATCAGGACGTCGAGATTGGGGCTGCGCGACTCCTGTTGGCCGAGCGGCAGCGCGGAGATCGTGATCGCATCACCCGGCCCGAAGACGGTCAGCTGGCCGGTCTGGACTGGTACGGGTTCAGAGACGCCGGGCATCGAGGCGCCGACCGTCCCGTAGCCGGCCATGGTGTAGGCGAGGGCGTTGTAATCGCTGCGCCACGGGAGTGACAACCGGGCTCCCGGACTGAGCGTCGCGTGGACGAGGGTCATCGGCGTGTAGGTGGATCCTGGACCTGCGAGGCCGCCGAGGTCACCGGCGATGACCCGGACCAGGGCGCCACCGTCGGGCGACGATGCGAGGGCGACCTCGCTGGCGCGGATGTCCTGGTAGCGCGGGGCGGAGAACTTCTGGGCAGCCGGGAGATTGACCCAGAGCTGGAAGCCGTGGAACAGGCCGCCGCTGGCGACCAGCCACTCGGGCGGCTTCTCGATATGGAGGATCCCGGCGCCCGCCGTCATCCACTGCGTGTCGCCGTTGGTGATGACGCCACCACCACCATTCGAGTCACTGTGCTCGAACGTGCCGTCGATCATGTAGGTCACGGTCTCGAAGCCGCGGTGCGGGTGCCAGGGGGTGCCCTTGGGCTCGCCGGGGGCGTACTCCACTTCGCCCATCTGGTCGAGGTGAATGAACGGGTCGAGGTCCGCCAGATCCACGCCCGCGAAGGCGCGTCGCACCGGGAAGCCCTCGCCCTCATAACCCTTGGGCGCGACCGTCACGCTCTGCACCGGGCGGTGTCGCACCATCAGTGGGTCCGGTGCGGGGATCCGCGGCAGGACGGTGAGATCGTCGACGGTAATGGCGGGCACTGGCGGTGCGTCCTCCGGATGCGTGGGAGCCCCATTGTTGCGCCGTCAACAATCCCTGTCAAGACCAGGCACCCGGGTCGGTCAATGGCAGACTAGGCCGTATCAGACGAGCGTCTGACAGGGAGAATCGACGAGTGAAGGTCCGACGAGCGAGCTGCCTCATGCTGCTGATCGTGATGGTGGCGGCATGCTCCACCGGACCCGGGAGCTCCGGACAATTGGCGGGCACGGCGGCCCCGCCAGCGCCCCCCGCGGCGACAACGGCGCCGGCCTCAGCCACACCCCCTCCGCCAACGCCCACGACGCCGGCAACCGTCAACAGCCCGAAACCCACGCTCGCCCTTCCACATCCGATCGATCTGCTCAAGACCACGGCGACCAAGATCGACGCCGGGCCGAGCCCGGACTTCATCGTGCTCGCCGGCGAGTACGCGTTCGTCTCAGGCATCGGCAACGGGATCGGGCGATTTGACCAGGCGACCGGCGAGTTCGTCGACTCGGTAACGATCCCCGGGGATTCGTGTGAAGCGCTTGACTCGGGGTTCGGTGCGGCGTGGACGGCGACTTGCCGTGGGCCCGGGCTCGCGCGGATCGATGCCGTGACCGGCGTGGTCACGACCGCTGACCTCGGAGGGCAGATCCCCGACCCGGAGGCGTCCATCGGCGTGGGCGAAAGCGGTGTCTGGATCATCGTCGGCAGCGGCTCACCGCGCACCCTCCTGCGTGTCGATCCCGTGACGATGAGCGTAGCCGCGACGTACGAGATCCCGGGTCGCCCGACTGCGGTCCGGGCAGGTCTCGGGTCTGTCTGGGTGTCCGATCCAACGCTCGACCGCATCCACCGCGTCGACCCCGCCACGGGATCGATCGTTGCGACGATCCTGGTCGGAGACCAGCCGCAGTTCATGGCCGTGGGTGAACGGGCGCTCTGGACCATGGACCAGGTCTCCGGGACGGTGAGCCGGGTGGACCCCGCGACCAACCGCGTCGCGGCGACGATCCAGCTCGGCGAGCAGGTCCGCGGCGGGGATGTCGCCGTGGGCGGCGGATCGGTCTGGCTCCGGGGTAGTCGGACGCTCCTGTTCCGGATCGACCCGGCCCGGAACGAGATCGTGGAACGCTACACCCCATCCGCTGGAAGCGGCAGCGTGGCAGTGGACGACGACGCCATCTGGATCACCGCCCACGACATCACGACGATCTGGCGACTGGAACACACCGGGATCGTCGAGTAGGTCGCGGCCTGGGCGAGCCGGGGGCGACCGGTCAGGCGACCGGGGCATCTCCGGGACCGACGGGCAAGCGCCCACCATTCGTTTCGGCCGTCTCGGGCGTCCGTGGCTCCGCGTCTGCCGTCGTGGCGCCACGCCCGCGTGGCTCGCCGATCTCGTGGTGGCGGTGGCAGCGGGCCTCGTAGGTCTCCGCGGCGGCGGTATCGAACCCGCCGATGACCACGAGCGGATCGTCAATCGCGGCCGGCCGGCCGCCGACCAGGCGCTGGGTCCGCGTGGCCGGGTCGCCGCACACGACGCAGATCGCCGTGAGCATCGTCACGGCGTCGGCATGCGCCAGGAGCAGCGGCATCGCGCCGAACGGCCGGCCCGCGAAGTCGAGGTTGAGGCCGCTCGCAATCACGTGCCGGCCGCTGTCTCGAAGCGCCAGGACCACCTCGACGAGCTGCTCGTCGAAGAACTGACCCTCCTCGATCCCGACCATGTCGGCGTCGCGCTCACGGGCCAGCGCAAGAACGCTGGACGGCTCGGCGGGGTTGACGAGCACCGATGGAAAGCGGGCCTTGCTGCGGCTCTCCGCGAACTCGCCGGGCGTCCGGCTGTCGATCTCCGGCCGGACCAGGAGGATCCGCCGGCGGGCGATTTCGGCCCGTCGCAGGAGCCTGAGCAGCTCGTCCGTCTTGCCCGAGGACATGCAGCCGGCGATGACGTGGAGCCACGGATCGGCACGGAATGGCATGAACGGAATCTACCGGGCCTGCGGGCAGCGTGCAGGGCAGGGGCGTGGGCCGGATCGTGGAGTCAGGCAGTGCGGCCGAGAATCTCCAGCAGCATCCGGACGAACTTCCCCTCATCTGCGTCCATCGCAACGTGGACGTTCGCCGGCTTCCCACTTCGGAATCGGAAGTCGCAGACCGTCCGCCCGACGGACAGCTCGCCGACGGTTTCCACGTCGACCGGAATGAAGTGGGTCGTGATGATGGTCGGGTCGATCACTGCGCAGACGGCAAGGGCATCGTGCACCGGCGCGGCGTTGGCGCGGTGCATCGGCTGGGTTGCGTCGTAGCCCTCGATCCGCTTCTCCACGAACCGCGCGGCGGCCTCACCGGCCGGCGTCCCGAGCGCCCGCAGGGCACCGCAGTCATCCAGGGAGACGAGCGCGCGGTGGGTGGCATCGAGCGTCACCAGGCGGATCGGGCGGCCGCAGTTGACGACGATCCGGGCCGCCTCGGGGTCCAGCCAGATGTTGAACTCGGCCGAGGCGGTCGAGTTCCCATGATCGTGGGCGCCGCCCATGATCACGATCTCGGGGATCATCTCGAGGATCCGCGGTTCCTTCTGGATCGCGGTCGCGATGTTGGTCAACGGTCCCACCGGCACGAGCGTGATATCGCCGCCGGAAGCGAGGTACGTGTCGATCAGCCAGTCGACGGCATGGCCAGACCGGACCGTCGATGTCGCCGGCGGCAGGTTCAGGTGGTCGCCGTGATACCGGCTGGCGGGGTTGAGCTGCGTCATCTGCGCTCGGGCCAGGGGACGGGTCATGCCCTGATGGACCGGGACCTGCGGCATCCCGATCCAGTCCAGGACACGGAGCGTGTTCTCCGTACAGTTGTGGACGGCCGTGTTGCCGTTGACGGTGGTGGCACCGACGAGCTCGATATCGGGTGACAACGCCGCAACCATCAGCGCGACGGCATCATCGGTCCCGGTGTCGACGTCGAGGATGATCTTCGTGGTCATGCTCGTCAGTCTGCCCGATCCGGCAGTGGCGCAACAGCGATTGTCAGCAAACGGGCTATCAAGCTCAGCGGATCGAGTCTGCCCCTGGGAAATCCAAACCCGGGGCGGCTGGTCGTCCGGGAGTCGATGGGGCCGGCCGCTACGGCAGACTCAGCCGGATGAACGCGTCGACGTCGATGCGAGGATGACCTTTGGTGCCGACTGCGACGACCTTGATCTTGTGCGCCCCGCTCGAGCCCCAGTTGAAGGCGAAGACGATCTGCTTCGCAGCGTACGTCGATGCGTACAAGCTGACGGTCTTCTTGTAGACCCCGTCCACATAGACGCGGGCGGACCCTCGGTTGGGCCCTCGGTAGGCAACCCAGGCAACACCCGCTCCGGTGAAGCTGTACGTAGCCGAAGCGTTGGACCTCGTTGCGTACTTGAGGCTACTCCCGGACGCGTACACATTCGCGCCACTCTTCCACGCGCCGGAGTAGGCGATCGAGGAACTCGTCTGTTCCGCAAGGACCACCGCCGCCGATGTCCCGGGCACCCAGTCACTCGCGTTGCCAAAGCCGTCGGTCGCCCGTGCCGCGTAGCTGTAGACGGACCCGAACGAGAACGATTCAATTACCGACGTCGACGACGCTGAAGGCAGCGTCAGTTCCTCCCACGGCCCGCCGCCAACCTGGCGCTGCACGCCATGGCCGCTGATGCCGCTTGTGTCGGCTGCCGACCACACGGCCTGGACTGGGATCGATGCGGTCAGCTTCGATGGGTGCACGAGTCGATAGACCGGCGCCGTGACAACTGGCGGCAGGTCGTCGGTGACCGTGAGGGTTGTCGTCGCGGTACGTGTCAACCCGCCGCCAATCGCGGTGATGGTCAGGGGGTAGGTGCCGCCGGGGGTCGGGGCCCCGGTCAGCGAGGTCGACACAGTGAGCGTGGCCGATGAATCGGTCGCGGGGGAGACGCTCCACGTGGCCGTCGCGCCCGCCGGCAGGCCGGTCACGCCCAGGTCGATCGGTGTCGTGAAGAAGGTTCGCACGAGGCTGAGGTCGTACGTGATCGAGCTGCCCGAGGGCACGGTGGCGGTCAGCGGCGAGGCCGAGACCGCGAAGTCGGCACCGTAGGTCACCGGCGTAAGGTCTGTGCCGTTGTAGCGGTCGAGATCGACGCACCCGATGATCCCGGGGACCGACCCGCAGTTGCTGTACTGCCAGAAGGTCCACCCACGATTGGACCAGTTGTTGGCCGGAACCGTCGGCCCTGCCACGAACCAATGGGCCACCCAGAGGATGGCGTATCCCTGGTCGGCGAACATGGTGGTATCGGCCAGGTACTTCTTCCAGAAGCTCGGGCTGACATAGATCATCGGGCGAATGCCCGTCCTCTCGTACACTCGGTCGAGCCACACCTTGACCCACGCCTGAAGCCCGGCCGTGTCCAGGGACCCTGGGACCTCCAGGTCGAGCGCCGGGGCGAGCATGCCGGGCACGAGGCCCAGGTTGTCGACGAACCAGTCGGCCTCGCCCTGCGGATTCGTGGGGTTCAGATCCGGCCGCGCAAAGTGGTACGCGGTGATCGCCATGCCGGCACCGCTCGCGCCGACCCTGTTGGACAGGTACATCGGGTCGAGGAAGCCGATTCCCTCGGTCGCCTTCGCGATGACGAAGCGCTTCCCCGCACTCTGAAGCGAGAAGAAGTCGATCGCTCCCTGCCAGCGGGAAACATCCACGCCCTCAATGAACGCCGGAGCATCGAGGGGCCGGAACAGGCCGCTCGCCGCGTAGACGAGCGGGACCCCGTAGAGCGACGCGACATCCTGCCCGTTGACCGCCGAGATGCCGTACCACGTGGATCCGGCGACCAGGGAGCCGCAGGTCGCGGACCAGGGGGCCCCGGACGCGATGCTCGTCCACGTGATGACCGAGCCGACCGGCACGATCGTGACCGCGGTGCTGGACGTCGACGGGAGCATTCGAAGGGTCACGCCGCAGTTCGCGGCAAGGTCCTGACTCGCGGCCCGGGTGACGGGCGCCCCGAGCGGCGTTCCCGCCACGGCCAGCAGCAATGCGAGCGCCCCACACAGCCCCGGCCGCAGAGAGATCCGCCAGGGGATGGCGCTCACGGCGCCCAGGGCTGCATTTCGATGTTCCCGGGCGTTCCTGCCCCACCGATGCATGGCGGGAGCCCGTACGTGTCGGCAGACGAAGGCGGCGTGGCCACGACTCGTCCAAGGCCGCCTGGAAGGACAAACGCGACCGTAACGGGGGGCACCGGTTCCGGGCCACAGTAATTCGAAGCCTGGACAAGCGTGCTGAGGGTCCCGCCGGGGGCGATCACCAGGACCTCCGACAGTGGTGGGTGCGCGCCCTCGATGAGGGTCGAGCCCGCGCCGTCCAGCAACTGAGGTTGCGCCAGCGCGAACATCGTGCATGGGCCCGCCTCGGAGTTCACCAACTCAACGCTGCCGATCCGAGACCCGGCAGCACCTTCCCAGCTGACCACGCGCACGACAAGATCCTTCGTTTGGCAGGCAGCGAGTGGCGACGCAATGAGTACCTCGGATGGTTCCGAGTTCGAGCCCGCGGTGGCGACCGGCGGGACTGGTGATGTGCCCGGTGCGCCCTGCGTGCCACATGCGCCCGCGGCCAGACCTGCGAGCACCACCGCGACAAGCCAAAGAGGTCGGCTGAAGGGCGCACGATGGACCGCCGGGGTTTTCATGTCGCCAATAGGCTACACGCCACGGAAGGAACCACAACTGATCCGATCGTCCTGTCCCGACGCGGATCTGACGCGGCTCTTCGCACCCGAGCAGGAACCGGGGTACGCTTCGGGCATCGGCCCGACCTCCGGGACGACATGGACAGAGGGACGATGACCAAGCATTCCAGCTTTGAGCGCCAGCGGCGCGCCGCCGAAACCGTGCGGGTCCAGGAGATCGAGCGAGCCTGGCAGGGCAGCATTCCCGGCCCGATTGCCGCCGAGTTCGCAGCCGCCGTCAAGGCAGCCAAGGAACGCGGACCGCAGGAACGCCCGGCGGATATGGCACCCGGCACCGCACCCCGACCGCCGCGCCCGGGACATGAGCCCAAGCCAAAGAAGGAAGACGCAACCGCGCGTCGGCGGTACTAGCCGATGCGCCGTCGCAAGGTCACCTACCCGCCCCCGAAGACCGCCACGAAGGGGCCGCCGCCGCTGCTCGGCGCCAATGATCCGCGCAACCCAGCGGGTCGCACGGTCTCGATCAATCTGTCCGCCGTGGTCGGCCGATCGTCGATCGGGCTCGGCGACCGGGTGCGCATCCTGAGCGGCCTGTATGCCGGCGAGGCTGCAACCGTCGAATCGGTTTCGGGCGGCGTGATCCCCGCGGTCATGGTCCGGACGGAGTCCGGCCGGACACGTCGCTCACGCACGATTGACCTGGAGCCGATCCGTCCGGGCGCCCCGGCGACGGATGAGTCCGAGGCGCCGCCCGTCGAGGCCTGACACGCCGAGGGTCGGCATCTCTTGCTATTGCCTGTCGAGGTGACCACAATACCTCGATATGACGACATCTGACCCAGACTCCAGGCCGACCCCTGACCGTCACGTCCGAATCGGCCAGGCCGCCGAGATGCTCGGTGTCACCGTGGATACCCTCCGGCGCTGGGAGGCCGAGGGCCGCCTTGCCGTCGACCGCTCGGCCGGGGGCCAGAGGCTGGTGCCCGTCGCGGAGGTCGTCCGGCTGCTCGGGGACCGCAGGCGGACGAACCCAGACCCGCGGGCGGCCACGCAGTCGGCCCGGAACCGATTCGCGGGCGTCGTCACGCGGATCGAGGCGGATCGAATCGCCGCCGTCGTGGAGGTTCTCGCAGGGCCGCACCGGATCGTGAGCCTGATGACCGCCGAGGCCGTCGCGGAGATGGGCCTGAAGGTGGGAGATCCGGCGATGTGCGTGGTCAAGGCAACGAACGTCATCGTCGAGATTCCCCGGTGACTCCGCCGTCACCCCGGACGGGCGCATCCAGCAGGGGCAGGTTCACTCGCCTCGTGATGCCCGTCGCGGGCCTCGTCCTCCTGTTCGGCGGCTGCGGACCGGCGAGTGGCGCGTCGGCGGCTTCGGCGCCGACGCTGACGGTGTTCGCCGCTGCGTCGTTGGGCAATGCCCTTGGCGCGATCGGCACCGCCTACGCCGCGGCCACCGGAACCGCGATCGTACTGTCCACGGAGTCCTCGACGGCGCTCCGGACACAGATCGAACAGGGTGCCCGTGCGGACGTCTTCCTGTCCGCCGACACGACGAATCCCGCGGCGCTCGTCGCGGCCGGTCTCGCTGACGGCCCGGCAGTGCCGTTTGCCGGGAATCGCCTCGCGATCGTCGTGCCCGCCGAGAACCCGGCGCGAGTCTTCGCCCCTGCCGACCTCGCGCGACCCGGCGTGAAGATCATCGCGGCCGGCGCATTGGTTCCGATCTCGTCGTACGCCGAGACCCTGATCGAGCGACTCGCCGCCCTGCCCGGCAGTCCAGCCGACTTCGTTGCCCTGTACGCCGCGAACGTCGTGAGCCGGGAAGACAACGTCAGGGCAGTACTCGCGAAGGTTGGGCTCGGCGAAGGCGATGCGGGGATCGTGTATGCGTCCGATGCCTCCGGCTCCACCACCATCCTGACCATCGCCATCCCGCCCGAGGCCAACGTCACCGCCACGTACGCCGGGGTCGTCCCGACCACGGCTACCGATCCATCGGCTGGCCACGCCTTCCTCGCCTGGCTGGCCGGTCCGGCCGGCCAGAGCGTCCTCGCGGCCTTTGGATTCACGCCGGCCCCGTGATCCGCCGCGCGTTACTGGTCCTCGCAGCCGCTCTGCTCACAGGCTTCCTCGCCGTGCCCGTCGCCACGCTCCTGGGCCGGGCGGTCGGCGGAGGAGTACTGGCGGAGACTGCCCGGTCGACCGTGATCCTCGAGGCGCTCCGGCTCAGCCTGGTGACGACCGCGGTCAGCCTCGTGGTCACCCTGCTCATCGGCACCCCGCTGGCGTTCCTGCTCGCCAGGAGGCGGTTTCCCGGGGCTGCCCTCGTCGAAGTCGCCATCGACCTGCCTCTCGTCCTCCCACCATCGGTGGCCGGCCTCGCACTGCTGCTGGTGTTCGGGAGACGTGGGCTGTTCGGTGCCTCGTTCGACGCGGCCGGGTTCGCGATCCCGTTCACAGTGGTCGCGGTCATCCTCGCCCAGGTCTTTGTTTCGGCCCCGTTCTACATCCGCTCGGCGCGCGCGGGGATCGCCAGCGTTCCCCGCGACCTCGAGGATGCGGCGAGGGTCGACGGGGCGACCGAGTGGGGCGTGTTCCGGTACGTCACGGCTCCATTGGCCGGACCGGCGCTTGCGGCCGGCCTCGTGATGAGCTGGGCGCGCTCGCTCGGCGAGTTCGGGGCGACCATCCTGTTCGCGGGCAATGTCGCGGGCCGCACGCAGACGCTGCCGCTCGTGGTCTACGCGGAGTTCCAGGCCGGCGATCTCGATGCGGCCATCGCCGCCGCGACGATCCTCGTCCTGGCCGCCATGGGCGTCCTCGTGGCTGTGCGGCTGGTTCGTCGCGATCAAATCGTGGACCTGACAGCCGTCGCGTAGACGGCGCCGGCGAGGCTGGCGGCATCCGTGAGGTTGGCGGCAGGGGCAGCTCAGCCGCCGGGCGGACGAACGACGGGGTCCGGCGTCACGACATCCATGTAGTCGGGGTGGCGGGCCAGCCAGGTCCGGATGAACGGGCACTTGACCGTCACGCGGGCTCCCGAGGCGCGAGCGGCGTCCAGAATGTGTCGAGCCAGCGCCGAACCGATCCCCCGGCCCTCGAAGGCCGGCAGGACCTCCGTGTGCAGGAGGATCCGGCGCGTCCCTGCCAGCCGATACTCAACGAATCCAGCCAGCTCGCCGTCGACTCGCGCCTCGTACCGGGCCGCGTCGACACGATCGCTGATCACCGGCAATTCGTCGTTCACGCGACCACAATACTCGGCCGGTTGACGAGGGGCGACGCCCGGTGAACTGGCGGATTCAGGTCTATCCTCGAACCGTGCGACCGCTACCTGCACCGTTCGATCGCCTCGGCGCCGGACTCCCGGCGGACATCGCAATTTCCGGCAGCGAACTCCTCAACCATCGGCTCCTGACCAAGGAGCTTGCGTTCCCGCTCGATGAGCGGAGCGCCTTCGGGCTCCACGGGATCCTCCCGGATCGCGTTCTCTCGATCGAGGAGCAGCTCGCACTGGAGCACGAGCACCTCAGCCGGAAGTCGGACGACCTGGAGCGCTACATCGGACTGGCCGCCCTCCAGGACCGGAACGCGACGCTCTTCTATCGCCTCCTCGTGGAGCACATCGAGGAGTACCTTCCGGTCGTCTACACGCCGACGGTCGGGCGGGCGTGCCAGGAGTTCAGCCACATCGTCCGGCGGACCCGTGGAATCTGGCTCACTCCCGCGGATCGTGATCGGATCCCGGAAGTCCTTCGAGCAGCGCCGTTCGAGGACGTCCGGCTGATCGTGGTGACGGACAACGAGCGGATCCTGGGCCTTGGTGACCAGGGGGCCGGCGGGATGGGGATCCCGATCGGCAAGCTCGCGCTGTACACGGCGGCGTGCGGCATCCACCCCGTGGTGACCCTGCCCGTCTCGCTAGACGTGGGGACGGACAACCGGTCGTTGCTCGACGACCCGTTCTACCTCGGGTTTCGGGCGCCCCGTCTCCGCGGCGCGGCGTACGACGCGTTCGTCGAGGCCTTCGTCATCGGCGTCCATGAGGTCTGGCCGGACTGCCTCATCCAATTCGAGGACTTCAAGCAGCACAACGCCATTCGACTCCTGGACCGATACCGTCATCGGATCCCCTGCTTCAACGACGACATCCAGGGAACGGCCGCGGTCATGGTGGGCGGGTTGATCGCGGGACTGCGGCTCCTCGGAGCGACCTGGGCAGACCAGCGCGTGGTGCTGGCCGGTGCCGGCGCGGCCGGGACCGGGATCGCTCGGCTGCTTCGACTGGCGATGACCGAAGACGGGATGCCCGAGGCGGATGCGCGACGCGCGATCGCACTCGTCGATTCAGAGGGGCTCGTCTATGAGGGGCGCGCCAACCTCGATCTGGACAAGCAGGACACCGCGTACTCGGCCGCTGCGGCCACGGAAGCCGGGCTCGTTCTCGCGAGTCATGGGCGACAGGAGCATCCCGGGCTGCTGGAGGTGGTCCGTGCTCTCTCGCCCACGATCCTCATCGGGACCACCGGCCACGCGGGCAGCTTCTCCGAGGAATTGATCCGGGCGATGGCCGAGGCGACGGATCGGCCGATCGTGATGCCACTCTCCAACCCGACCGCGAACACGGAAGCCCTGCCCGCCGACATCCTCGCCTGGACAGACGGACGCGCGCTGGTGGCCACCGGCTCGCCGTTCCCGGCGGTCGAGCTGGATGGCAGCCGCCGCGTGATCGGCCAGGCGAACAACGTGTTCGTGTTCCCGGGCGTGGGCCTCGGGGCGGTCGCGTCCGAGGCCCGGGAGGTCACCGACGCGATGTTCCTGGCGGCGGCCGAGACGGTCGCCGACCATGTCTCGCCCGAACGCCTGGCCACAGGCGCGCTCTACCCGAGTGTCACGGACCTGCGGACGGTCTCCCGGCAGATCGCCATCCGGGTCGCGGCCGAGGCCATTCGGTCCGGTCTCTCCCCGCTCCCGCCGGACACCGACGTGACTGCGCTCATCGACTCGGCGATGTGGTGGCCCGCGTACGCGCCCTACCATCGGCCGGGGTTCGCTTCGAGGCAGTCGAACGAGGATGACTACTGACCCTCGGGCACGACATGCGCGTCGAGTTCCGGGAAAGCCCGCGCCACGACCAGGACCCCGAGCAGGCACAGCAACCCGCCGCTCATCACCGACAGCTGCGCTCCGATCGCCGAAGCCACGAGCGCGGCTTCGATGTCGCCGACCTGCGGACCGCTGGTGACCACGAGGATGTGGATCGCGGCGACGCGCCCGCGCAGCTCGTCCGGGGTCTCCATCTGGACGACGCTCGAACGGAAGACAGCGGACACGACGTCGGCCGCGCCGGCGATCGCCAGGAACCCGAGAGCCAGCACGAAGAACGAGGTCGACAGTCCGAACAGCAGGATGGCCCCGCCCCAGGCCGCCACCGCGAACAGGATGCCCCGGCCGATCCGCCGAAACCGTGAGATGCCGCCTGACAGCAGGATCGCGACGAGTGCACCGAACGCCGGCGCCGCGGCCAGAAGCCCAAGGCCCACCGGTCCGGTCCGGAAGACATCGAGGGCCAGGACCGGATAGAGCGTTCGCGGGCTACCGAAGACCATCGCATTGAGGTCAATCGCGAAGGTCGACAGGATGAGCCGCCGCACCCGCACGAACCGCAGGCCTTCCCGAATCGCCTCAAGCCCCGGCCGTCCTGTTCCGCCCAGGGGTGGGATGGGCCGCATTCGGATGAGCATGGCCAGCGAGAGTGCGTAGGTCACCAGATCCACGGCGTACGCTCCGGCGACGCCGGCCGCCGCGATAAGCGCACCCGCGATCGCCGGACCGATCACCGAGCCGCCGTTGAAGCTGAGCTGCCCGAGCGCGATCGCCGCTCGAAGGCGCTCCTTCGGAACGAGCCGGGGGATGGCCGACGACCTGGCCGGCCACTCGAATGCCGAGAACCCGGACGCGATGAACGCCACGACGAACAGGAGTGGCAGTGCCGGCTGCTCCTGCACGGACAGGAAGACGAGCATGAGGCTCGTCCCCGCGAGCCCGACCTGGGTGATGAGGAGGACGCGTCGACGATCCATTGCATCCGCGATCGCGCCGCCACCGAGCGTGAAGACCAGGAGCGGCACCAGCTGGACGAGGACGAGCGCCGCCAGCGCGAGCGTCGACCCGGAGAGGACGTAGACCTGGTACGGCAGCGCGACCCGCGTGATCTGGTTGCCGATCACGTTGATCGACTGACCAGTCCAGAGACGACGGAAGTCCGCGTCTCGCCGAAGCGGCTCGAGATCGATGACGAGCCCGCGGGCCACGTCCCGGCGGCGTCGCACGGGACCGCTCACCGGGCCGTGACGGCTACTTGTCGCGTTCGGCGGAGACGAGTGATGCCTGGGCCGCGGCCAGGCGCGCCACCGGGACCCGGAATGGTGAGCAGGACACGTAGTCCAGCCCGAGGGCCTCGCACTTCGTGATCGACTCCGGATCACCGCCGTGTTCGCCGCAGATCCCGAGCTCGAGGTCCGGCTTCACGGAGCGGCCCTTCTCGACCGCAATTCGCATCAGGCCGGCGACCGCGTCGTCGAGGGTCTGGAACGGATTGAACGGCAGGATCTTGTCCTCGACGTACTTCAGGAGGAACCCGCCTTCGGCGTCGTCGCGGCTGTAGCCGAACGTCATCTGGGTCAGGTCGTTCGTGCCGAAGCTGAAGAAGTCGGCCTCGTGGGCGATCTCATCGGCCGTGAGGGCGCCCCGTGGGACCTCGATCATCGTGCCGAACTTGTAGTCGACCTCGACGCCCGCCTTCGCCTCGACGGCCTTGGCCTCCGCCTCGAGGATCTCGCGTGTCCGGGCCAGCTCGTTCACGTGGCCCACGAGCGGGATCATGATCTTCGCCATCGGGTTGCCGCCCGCCCGCTTGCGTGCGATCTCCGCGTTGAGGATGGCCCGGGTCTGGACCTTCACGAAGTCCGGGATCATCAGGCCCAGGCGGCAGCCCCGCAGCCCGAGCATCGGGTTCTGCTCGTGCATGGACTTGATCGTGGCGAGGAGCTCCTTGTCCTCGTTCGTCGCGGCGTCTCCGGCCTGCGTTACCTTGACGAGCTGCTCCTCGAGGTTCGGCAGGAACTCGTGGAGCGGCGGGG
>Ga0209002_10002427_pt1 | contig 15037 bp, 14 predicted proteins | sample Rifsed16ft2_FD_184010 | JGI IMG/M metagenome (GOLD analysis project Ga0209002, IMG submission 184010) | Soil microbial communities from Rifle, Colorado, USA - sediment 16ft 2 (version 2) | ecosystem: Environmental > Terrestrial > Deep subsurface > Rock core/Sediment | place: Rifle, Colorado...
AAACGGAACATCTGTCTATCATACTGGTGACTCTGATCTTATTCCAGAGATGACTGATCTCAAACCTGACATTTTACTTGTACCTGTTAGCGGAATCTATGTGATGACACCTAGTGAAGCTGCAAATGCAGTTGCAAAAATTAAACCCAAACTAGCAATTCCAATGCATTATGGAACAATTGTAGGAAGTGATAAAGATGCAAAGGAATTCAAAAGATTGGTAAAGTCATGTGAAGTTCAAATTCTTACAAAAGAGTAATAAGTTAACCCTTTTTCAGTCAATCTAATTGATCTCAAATAAACAATTATTCAGAGTGAGAAATTTTGAATTTCGTCTACATCATTTACTAATAATTGGAATTCTAGCTCTTTCATTTTCAATATCATCTATGGTAAGATCTCAAGCAGCAGATTATGGTTTTGAATTAAACGAATTTGATCCATTTTTCAATTATAGAGCAACTCAATATATTGTAGATAACGGATTAGATGCCTACTTTAACTGGCATGATGACATGAGCTGGCATCCATATGGTAGGGATGTATCAGCGACTTCGCAAGTAATGTTGCATATAACAGCAGCTGCACTTTACCAAGTTTTTGGATTTGGTTCCAGTCTTTATGATTTTACTATAATATTTCCAGTTGTATTTGGCTCTTTTACCGCAATAGTAATTTTTGCATTGGTTAGAGTAATTGGCGGTACAACTGCAGGCCTTTTTGCGGCACTCTTTTTCTCAGTTTCAGCTCCAATAATAATAAGAGGCATGATAGGGTGGTTCAAGTCAGAACCACTAGGTCTTTTTTATGCATTATTAGGAATCTATCTATTTCTTAGTGGAATAAAACACGATAAAGGCAAAACCTCTTTTGTTAAACTTGCTGTAGGCGGTATATTTCTAGGATTTGGATTATCGGCTTGGGGAGGAATTCAATTTTTTATTATTCCACTAGGCATGTTTTTCTTAGCAATTCCCTTTGTACGTAAAGATCATAAATTCATAATTTGGGCAATTCCACTCTTTACATTAACCCTAATTCTAACTTCGGTTTCTTTTGAAAGACCTGGTTTTAGTTTTATTACAGGTTATGGTGGTTTTATGCTTATAGGACCTACTGCATTTCTCGTAGTAAGTATAATAATTCAAAAATTTAGTAAAGAAGAAAATAAGACACGTAACAGCCTAATATTTTTAATAGCAATCATAATAGCTGGTATTTCCTTAATTTTGGCTAGTTCTATTAATCTTCCAACCTTTCGTTATCTGAATGCGATCAATCCTTTTCTTACAACTATAGATCCATTAACAGATTCTGTAGCAGAACATCAAACTACAACAATTGATCTATCATTTTATTATACATCGATTCTCATGATCTTTGCAGGTATTGGAATATGGTTGCTTTTTAGAAATAAACCAGGCGTCAATAATCATTTTACAATAAAAAATGACATGATAATATTTGCACTAATAATAGGACTACTTGGAATCTACATAAGTTCTGCATTCGTACGATTGGAAGTTTATGCAGCAATTTCTGTAATCATATTATCCTCACTTGGACTATCTATCATTACCACTGAAATTATACGTAAAAAACCTAGATACAGTACTTCAAACAATCATGAAAAAGCAATCAAAATTTCCTATCTTGTTATTATAATTGCCTTATTGATTATTCCAATAACATTACCCGCAAATGCTAATTGGATAAAAGCGGTTAAGGCGCCTCCAACCTTGCTAAATGGTGGAAGCACCTTTAATATTGCCACAAACGACTGGCCAGACGCCATGGAGTGGCTAAAAAACAACACTCCAAAAGATGCAGTAGTTGCATCTTGGTGGGACTATGGTTACTGGATAACAACGCTGGGAGAACGCAAGTCTTCTGCAGACAATGCGACTCTAATTGATTGGCAGATAAAATTAATTGCAAAAATGTTGTTGAGCTCCCCTGAAGAAGCATGGAAAATATTAACAAGCAATGAACCGCTAAAGGGCTTAGATGCTGATTATGTTTTGATATATTTAACAGCACAAAGAGGAAATGACGAAGAACCAGGCATCTACATACTTACTGGAGGCGGTGATGAAAGTAAAAAAATCTGGTTTATACGTATTGCAGGAGAAGATGAATCCAAATATCTCTATAGTGATGGTACTAGCGGAACAGATCTTTTCTGGCAAAACACACTTTTAGGAAAAATGTTTCCATTTTCTGTTATAACATATGTGGATTTTCAGAACAATCAACAATCAGATACATACAATCCCGGCTTTGCAGAAATCCAAAAAAAAGATATAAAATTTCCCTCTGATGGAGATGGTCCACTACGACTAGTATATGCATCACCATCATTTTATCGTACAACAACAGGTCCAATTAGTACAGTTCTAATCTATGAAGTAAACAAAGATTACAAACCAAATCAATCTGAAACTATTGAAACACCTGTACAAACTGAAGAAATTAAAAATGAATCTTTAGAACCCTCAATAGAAACACAGGAAAGGAAAGACACTGCTGTTATAACAACCATATTTGGCGATATAACAATACAATTCAAAGAAGATGTTGCCCCAAAGACAGTTGAGAATTTTAAAAAATTAGCAGAATCAGGCTTTTATGATGGTACAATTTTCCATCGAATAATACCAGGCTTTGTTATACAAGGCGGAGATCCTAATACAATTTCAGGAACACCAGACACATGGGGTTTTGGAGGACCAGGCTATACAATTCCACCAGAATTTAGCAATCTTTCACACAAAAAATACATAGTTTCTATGGCTAGAGGTGCTGATATCAATAGTGCAGGCTCTCAGTTTTTCATAGTATTAGAGGACGCACTATCACTAGATGGCCAGTATACCATATTTGGTGAGGTCGTATCAGGTCAAGAGGTAGTTGATAAAATTGCTTCATTAGAAACAAATTCGCTTGATCAACCTGTACATCCAGTTGATGCAAGAATAGAAAAAATTGAAGTTTTTACGCCGTAAAGTCTAGTTATTACTTGTATCTTTCAGCAATCCTATATCTCAAATATTTATCATCAGGAGAAAATTTTGAAGGATGAGCTGTTGCCGTGACTTCATTACAAGCTGGACAGTTGTTTTTTAAGGTGTATCTATTACAATTGGAACATTTACGTAACTGAAAACGCATTCTATCCACCTCTTGTTTTTTTAGATTCTTCTCGTGCGAACTTGAAAGTTCCCTTCTGTTTTTCTATTGAATTTTGGATTGTATCTAGCATCGGCTTTAGCTTTTTTTCCGCAGTTTTAAAATCCTGAGCTGTTATACTTAACCTATACTTTGGTGCGCCTATATACAATATTTCGACGCTATCACCTTCATTTTTGAGTACATCAAGTAAAATTTTTCGAATAATCTCTACACCATCTGGTTTTGTATTTGTTAGCTCTAATATTCCCCTAATTTCTACAGAAGGTAATTTTATTTTAGAGCTTACTTCTTCTATTGCCACAATAGTCTTTTTTGGTAGTTTTAGATCATCTAAAATTCCAACCCCCTTCATTGTAATTTCTACAAATACATCATAAATAGAATCAAATTTTGAATAAAGTGTTTTTTCCAATTCCTCTAATTCAACAGTTGAGAGATTTGCCTTTTCCTGCACATTTTTAAGAATCGTTTTTTCTTTTTCTTGTCGCTTAACTTCTAACAGTTTTTTCTTTTGTTGATCCTTTGAAATCTGTTTTAATGATAAATCAATCTCGGATCTTTCTAGTATTACTTTTTTTACTAGTAGAACTTTTTTTTCTCCTATTCTCACATATTTAGTCACATTTCGAACCCAACCAGGGGCAATCTCTGATATGTGTAAGAATCCCTGAATACCACCATATTCATCAAGAGTAACATATGCTCCATGGTCAGAAACTTTGGCAATTGTGGCAACCACAATCTCGCCAACCTCCGGTAATTCTTGAATTTTGGTTGACAATGGCTCTAAATTTTTTGTTGTGTAATTTAATGTTCTGCTTAGTAATCAATCCCTTTTTTCGCTTTTATTCCTACTTGAAATGGATGTTTGACCTCTTTCATTTCTGTTACAAGATCTGCTACATTAATTATCTCATCCCTTGCATAATTACCTGTAAGAACCAGATGTAGCGTGGATGGTTTGATTTTAATTAGATCTAGTACATCGTTTACTTCAACTAAACCAAGATTTACAGCGTAGTTTATCTCATCTAAAATTATAATATCATATTTTTTTGATTGAATTTTTTCCCTACTAATTTGTACAGCTTCTCGTGCTATCTTTACATGTTCTTCACGAGGACTTTTATCATCCAAAATACCTACAAATCCTTTTCCAACAGCAACCAGCTCAAATTGTGGTTCCAGCAGTTTTGATGAAGTCATTTCACCATAATGCCATGAACCCTTGATGAACTGGATCATGCAAATTCTACGATCGTGACCAACAGCTCTTAATGCCATACCTAATGCTGCAGTTGTCTTGCCTTTTCCTTTGCCAGTATATACTATGACTAAACCATCCTTTCCCATGTTGTTGATAATTTGGCTTATAACTAAAAAGATTAGCAAAAAGCATAGCCATCCATTTAAATTAAAATTTGAAATAACAATCAAAATTGAAAATCCCAAGAATTGTGATAGCTGGAACTACAAGTGGCATTGGTAAAACATCAATTACAACAGCGATCATTTATGCAATGAAAAAATGCGGATATACTGTACAACCATTTAAAGTTGGCCCTGATTATATAGATCCAAGTTATCTTTCTGCAATTTCTGGTAACAGTACTAGGAACTTAGACGTATGGTTAATGGGAAAAAATGGTGTAGTTGAGAGTTTTGTCAAGAGTTCAAAATCATCTATTTCTGTGATTGAAGGAGTTATGGGATTTTATGATGGATTTTCTGGAAAATCAAATTTTGCTAGCACACATCATGTTGCATCTATTCTAAAATCGCCTGTCATACTTGTTTTAGATGCAAGCAAGACAGCTCGTTCCATTGCTGCAACAGCGTTAGGATATACAAAATTTCATCGAAATTCAAACATTATTGGATTAATTATCAACAAAGTAGGAAGCAAGAAACACGAACTATTATGTAGACAAGCACTTGAGAAATCAAAAATTCCAATTCTTGGAATTATTCCAAAAAACTCTGACTTTATGCTTGAATCAAGGCATTTAGGTTTGATCCCAATCTTAGAAAAATGTACATTAAAAAAAAGGTTAGAAAATATTGCCAAAAAAATTGCAGAATACATCGATGTTGGAAAAATAATAGAAATAAGCAAAAAAACAGAAGAACTTCCTAAGATTAATCCGACTCAATTAAAAAAACCAAAAACTACCATCAGTGTTGCATTGGATAAATCGTTTAACTTCTACTATCATGATAATCTTGATGCATTAAAACGTGAAGGTGCAAGAATCAAATTTTTTAGCCCAATTTATGATTCTAAACTTCCAACATGCGATGGTCTTTACATAGGTGGTGGATTTCCTGAAATTTTATCTGATTTACTAGAAAAAAAGCAACAAATGAAAAAATCAATAAAAAACGCTGCCGAAAACAACATTCCAATTTATGCAGAATGTGGTGGACTAATGTATCTTACAAGATCTATCAGCTATGGTAACAAAAAACATCAAATGGTTGGATTATTTGATGCAGAAACTAGAATGGATAAAAAAATGAAATTAAATTATACAAAAGGTAAGATTTCATCAAATTGTTTGATTTCACCAAAATCAACTACATTTCAAGGACACGAATTTCATTATTCTGAAATAGATACACTATCTGATGATTCGAAATTCGCGTATGCCTTGTCTATAGGTGAAGGTATTAAAAACAAGCAAGATGGTTTAATGGAATACAATACTCTTGCATCATACATGCATCTTTACTTTGATCATTCAAAATATGCAAAGAATTTTGTTCAAAATTGTATCAAATTTTCAAGAAGATAATCCTTCTCGTACTAAATTAAAAAGCGCGTTAACTATGGCAGATGCACAAGGACTACCTCCTTTACGGCCTTTATTTGTTATATAAGGCACATTAATGGTTTGTAACATATCTTTTGATTCTGGTGATGAAACAAAGCCAACTGGTACACCGATAACCAGCGCAGGACTTGCTAAGCTTTCCTTAATCATGGATATGACTTCAAAAAGTGCGGTAGGCGCATTACCTACTACAACTACAGAATCATTCATCTCTTTTGCTGCTATACGCATTGCAACTTGTGATCTAGTTTTGTTTTGTTTTTTAGCCAGTTCAAAAAGATCCTGATTTGAGATATTGCAAATTGTTTTATTAGAAAAATCTTTTAAATTTTTTTTGTTTAAACCGCCCAACACTCCATCAACATCTACTATTATGTTACAACCATTTCTTAATGCCTTTATGCCACTTGAAATTGCATTTTTATGAAAAATTATCTTATTATCTCGTGCAAAGTCAAAATCCGCTGTAGCATGTATAACGCGTCTAACAATAGGCCATTCATGTTTATCATAATGATGAGATCCAATTTCACTATCTATAATTTTCATACTCTCGTCTTCTATTGCTTGACCTTTTTCAGTTTGCATTTTCAACTTCCCTAGCTCGTTCTAGAATCAAATCAATCATTTTGTTATCTGTTCCAATATGCTTGGTGATAAACACATTTTTTAGATTTGATTTTTTGATAGCAGGATTAAGATCTTCATATATGTCTCTTTTTACATGAGCGCCTTCATGAAGAAAATAAAAAACTATTGCTACAATTTTTGGGTTATTATTTTTACATTTATCAATTCCTTGTTCAATAGTAGGTTCTTCAATTTCTAAAAAACAATGACTAACATTTCTATATGTAGACGTCAAACCATCTACTACATATCTTATTGCTAACTGTGCATTTGGATCCTTGCTTCCATGTCCTATAATTAGAACATCAACTTCTTTTTTTGCAAGTTTGATTTTATTTTTCTCAAGAACGGTAGAGATTCTATTATCTACTAATTCTATCATAGTTTTATGCATGCTCATAGGTTTTGTGATAATGAATTTTACATTGGTTTTTGATTGAAGTTTCATCGCATTATTTACAGCAGCTTTGACTTTCCTGCCTGGATAAAGAAAGTACGGAACGATCGTAAGAGCATCAATCTCACTAGTGAGACATTTTTCTACGCCATCTTTTATGTATGGTGGAATAACTTCTAAAAAACAATAATCTGCATAGAAATAATCTCCTTTTTCTTTTACTTTTTTACATATAAAATCAAGCTCATCTTTGACTTCTTTTTCTCTGCTACCCCTATCAATTAGTAATAGTGCACGTTTCAATGCGGAAACCTCGCAATAGCTATTGTAAGATTGGGAGGAAATTTCTGTTTTTCAACTAATAATTTACCTCCTGAACCCTTTATTGCAGCAGCTTCAGAAACACTTGGAGTACCTTCAAATGACAATACGGTTTCAGATGGATTTGGTATAGTTATTTTAGATAACTCTTCTTTTTCAAAATATTCAATTGGTACTTTCATTTCTTTTCCTAACTCAACCAGTCCTTGAACATTTTGTTCTTTCTTTAATGTAACAAATTTAGCTATAGATTTCTCACTCAGTTTGTATTTCTTAAAACAAAAATCTAAACCCTCTTTGATAGTCTCCTTTGAAGTATCCCAATGTAAACCGACACCAACCACTAGAGTCAAAGGTCTGTATATTACAGCATCTTTAAGAATACTTGATTCTTGAATATCTCTATCAGTTATTAGCAAATAGCCTTTTGATGATGATTTTTTTAGATCTTCTATGGAAGAATAAATTGTTACATTAGGTGGTAATTCTTTATTCCACCAATTTTTTTCTCCAGAATCTTGGTAGATGCCAATTTTTTCTTCATTTACCATATATGCACTAACTTTTGTTACAGTAGAATCATCTTCTATTTTCCAACCAAATTCTCTACCAAGTAGATCTACAGCAATGGTTTGGTTTACGTCAGCTGCTGTAGTAACTACAGGCATAGCTCCAAGTTTCTCTGCTATTTCTTCTGTAAGTTTATTTGCACCGCCTAAATGGCCAGATAAAACACTTATGACAAACTTTGTTTTGTCGTCTATTACGATTACCGCAGGATCAGTTTTTTTATCCTTAAGATGTGGAGAAATAAGCCTTATCACAGCACCTAATGAAAATATGCAGACAATAGCATCATTTGTCTTAAAAAGATTAACAATTTTACTTGTAGTTGAATCAGAATACCATTCTACATTATTGTCATTATTAGAGAACTTTGTTGGTGCATAAATTTGCCATGACTTGAAAAGATCCTTTAATTTTAAACCAATCTTTACTCCATTTTTTGTAATTGCAAGAACAGCTACCTTTTCCATAAACTAGCCTGCGGATTAGTTTAATAAAATTCCAATGTTCTTAAGCGTATTTTGCCAAGACTTTACCATCAAAATCAAACAACATGACTTGAATGGGAACTTTATTCTCTGAGTGTTTCCTCATTTGTCTATATACCTCAAAACAGATCTTATCAAAGAATCCTTCTACATGATTTTCTTTTACTATATCTTGGACATGTCGTGCTGTATTTGCTTTCTGTATTTGCTCAATTACAGATTTACTAGCATTACACTTTTCTGCTACCTCTGCTAGAAAATTTGTATCAACCTTGGAACCTTTAACATGAGTTTGCTTAACACCAGTTGCTAGTTTTGCAAGTTTTCCTATAAAACCTGCAACATAGGCCTTCTTGATTTCTTTTTTCACACACTGTTGAATAGCATACGCAGCAAAATCCCCCATCTGAACAAAACAATGATCTGGAAGATCAATTATATTTCTTGAAAACTCTTCACTTCTACCACCAGTTGTAAGAACAACTATATCATTTCCCATTGCAATAGATACATCCAAGTTTTGTCGAATTGATGCAGCAAATGATGCTGTTGAATATGGTATGACTATGCCACTTGTGCCAAGAATTGAGATGCCTCCTACAATACCAAGTCTTGGATTATCGGTTTTAGCAGCTAACTCTTTACCTTTTGGCACAGATATAATTACTCTAAGACCATTTTTCTGAAGCAATTCTTCTGCCACATTTCTTATGTTTTCAATAATCATTTTTTTAGGTGTAGGATTTACCGCAGCTTTTCCAATTTCTAAACCTAAACCCGGTTTTGTAACTATGCCAACTCCTTCTCCACCATCAATTTCAATCTGATTTACGTTAGCTGTTAAAGACAAATCCACAAAAATTTCTGCACCATGTGTAACATCAGGATCATCTCCAGCATCCTTAATTACAGAACATTTTGAGCTAGTTTTGTTAAATTTACAACTTTGAACTATAATTGTAATAGTCTTTCCTTTTGGCAGGTCAACACTGACAGATTCTATTTTTTCTTGATTAATGATTGCCAATACACATGCTTTTGATGATGCAGTAGCACATGTTCCTGTCGTATAACCAGTTCTTAGCTTACCTTTTGGCTTTTCTGATATCACAGAGGAAATTTTCAATTTTGTGTTTTAACTCTTCTTGGTTATTTTAAAACCTCATACAAAATGATCCAAATTGCCATTAGTACCAAGCCTCCATAAAGCATAAAGTGAGTTACTCGTTGTGATATTGGTTTTTCTTGGTTATGTGATACAGATTCTTGCATGTTTTTTCTAAAACCATGTATAAATTCTGAAAAATTTTGTTGGTAAAAATAAAATTCATGATTCATCTTTTTATCATAATAATTCCAAAATTCTGCATGAGCTGATTCCACATTCTTATTAGATTTTTGATTCTCTTTTTTTTGAGATAATTTAAGGAATTGATAAGCTTCTGTTATTTCTTTGAATTTTTGTGAAGCGCTAGTATCATTCTTATTTTTATCTGGATGGTATTTTAGTGATAACGCTCTGTATGCATGTTTAATTTCATTTAGTGAAGCAGTATCTTGCAAACCAAGTGTTTTATAGCAGGAACCGATATCTGACATTTAACTTTAGAATAATAACTTTAAAATTAAAAGTTATAGATGACTTTTATGGAAAAACCAAATAAATTATGTGTAGCCATTAGTGGTGCTAATGGATTTGTAGGAAAAAATCTTAGAAAGTTACTACATAAAAAGGGAATAGATCTAGTTTCTATCACACGAAGAAATTTCCACAATTATAAATTCGAAACTAAGATAATTTCTCCTAATCTATCTAAAAACATCCCTATCTCAAAACTAAACAAATGTCATGCATTTATTCATCTAATTGGAACAGGAAAACAGAACACTACTACAGATTATGAATATGTTAATGTTGGTTTAACAAAAAATGCGATAGCTATTTGTAGGAAAGCTAAAATTAAAAAATTTATTTTTATCAGTGGTCTAGGAGTTTCAAAAAATACTACATCTGCCTATTTTATTTCAAAATATAAAGCTGAACAATTGATTATTAATTCAAGACTAAACTATACAATACTTCGAGCGTCGTACATAATAGGCAAAAATGATCCACTTTCAATATCTCTTACTAGACAAATTAAACATGGAACTATTATAATTCCTGGCTCTGGTACATATCATCTACAACCTATATCTGTAAATGATGTTGCTGAAGTAATCTACAGAGCTTTAATTTCTAAAAAATTTTTAAATAAAGTTATTGATTTAGTTGGTCCTCAAACAGTAACTTTTGAAAAATATGTTAAAATTTTTAAAAACAAAAAATCAGCAAGAATTAAAAAAATTAAACTTGAAAATGCTTACTATGATGCACTACATAACCAAAAAAGCGTTTTTGGAGTAGAGGATTTGAATATACTTGTAGGAGATTTTATAGGAAATCATGAAAAATTAAAAAAACTATCTAAAATGAAATTTAAAACATATTTAGAAGTATTACAATCCCGCGGCTCGTCTTAATAATTCTGCTTTGTTAGTTTTTTCCCATTCAAATTCAGGCTCATTTCTACCAAAATGTCCATACGCTGCAGTTTTTTTGTAAATCGGTCTCTTGAGATTTAAATGTGCTATGATGGCAGATGGCCGTAAATCAAAGTGTTTTCTAACTAGGTTTTCAATGTCTTCTTCTGGAATTTTTCCAGTTTCAAAAGTATTAACCATTAAAGAAACCGGTTCTGATACACCTATCGCATAAGCTACTTGAACTTCACATTTTTCAGCAAGACCTGCAGCAACTATGTTTTTTGCTATGTATCTGCACATGTAGCAGGCAGATCTATCAACCTTTGATGGGTCTTTACCTGAAAATGCTCCTCCTCCATGTCTTCCTTGACCACCATATGTATCGACAATTATCTTTCTTCCAGTTAAACCAGAATCACCATGAGGTCCACCAATTTCAAATTTGCCTGTTGGGTTAATGTGAATTTTTATTTTATCATTCCATAAATTTCCACAAACTGGCTTGATAACTTTATCAATTATCTTATTTGATATTTCATCATTGGATACATTTGGTGCGTGCTGAGTAGAAATTACTATGGCTTCAATTCTTTTTGGTTTACCATCTACATATTCTACAGAAACCTGTGATTTTCCATCAGGCCTTACCCATGGTAATTCTAAAGTTTTTCTTACTTCTGCAAGTCTTTTTGTCAATTTATGAGCTAGAATTATAGGCATTGGCATTAGCTCCTGCGTTTCATTTGTTGCATAACCAAACATAAGGCCTTGGTCGCCAGCACCCTGATCTTTTCCTTCTCCAGAAGTAACTCCTTGACTAATGTTTGGGCTTTGTTTATGTAATCTTATCATGATCTCACAAGAATTTGCATCAAACAATAATTCTGGATTATCATAACCAATCTCTCTTATTGTTTTTCTAACGATCTCTTCTTGTGCTTGTTTATCAAATTTTGCAGTGGATGTTACTTCTCCCACAACAGCTACGAAATCTGTCGTAGTCATTGTTTCAATAGCAACACGCGAGTCAGGATCTTGTCTTAAATATTCATCTAAAAAAGCGTCAGAAATCTGATCACATATCTTATCTGGATGTCCTTCGGTTACAGATTCTGAAGTAAAAATATACGATCTTGTCATCAGAAACACGTGTGATTAGTTACAATTCATTTTCTAATTTTATGAATAATACATTATTTCCTCTAACAATGACTCTTCCATAGTTTGCAAGAACTTTTCCTTGTTGCAATTCTTCAGCGTCAGTCATTATCAAATTCATATAAGAATCAACGTTATCCATTTTTCCTTTATATTCGACCTCATTTTTCAATCGTACAGTTACTGTTTTTTTCGTACTTTTTTGAAGTGTAGTTAATGGTCTCTTAGAACTTATCTGCGACAATGTCATTCACTTGTCATGCATCGTTGTTATCCAGAATAAAAGCCTTGCCTAAAGATAATTTCATTACAACTCTTTTAATTTTTGAGAATTATTATAAAAACAATGATTTGCACTAGTATCAAAAAATTAGATCACTTTCTTAATGGAGGTATTAAAGAAGGAACTATCTTAGATATTTTTGGAGCTAGTGCAACTGGAAAAACACAGCTTACTATGCAGATTTGTGTAAATGCATTACAAGAGGGTAGAAAAATTCTTTTTCAAGACACTACAGGAGAATTTAGACCTGAAAGAATGCTTGAAATTATGAAATTTCGAGACATGAATCCTAATTTACTTGATAAAGTCACGGTAGGAAGAATAACAAATACATCAGAACAAATACAATATCTTTCTAAAATAAAAAAACTTGAAAGCTTTTCATTGATTGTAGTAGATAATGTAACTGATTTATTTTCCTTTGAATATTCTTCTGGAAAAAATTTTCTAGAAAAAAATATCTTGTTTATGAATTACATGCACGAGTTATCCTTAACAGCTTTTAACTATAAAATTCCAATTGTTATAACAAATATGATACGAAAAAAAGATGACTTGGATATAGAAAATCTAGATAAATCCATTAGCATGTTTACACATATGAAAATTAAGCTTAGAAAAGATGGCAACCGATACGTAGGAGAAGTCATACCATCATTTCTTCAAAAACAAGAATTTTCATATTTCATAACAGCCAAAGGTCTTATCGACGCGTCTTAAGCTATTTAACTGTCAAAAAAGAACAAATCTAATTATGGCAGGAATTTTTGATTCCATTCCAATTATTTCAGTAATACTATTTGCCCTTGGATTAGTGGGCGTTATGGTTTATGAGCGAGCAAAAACAAAACAAAGTGAAGAATCAACTACTTGACCCATATTTATTGGAGAAATTCCATTCATTAGGATTTAAACAACTAACAGAGATTCAGAAAAAAGCTATACCAATAATTTTTCAAAAACATGATTCATTAGTTATTGCACCAACAGGTTCTGGAAAGACCGAGTGTTCCGTAATTCCAATATTTACTGAAATAAAAGAATCAAAGAAGACTGGTAAGATAAAAGCACTATACATTACTCCATTACGTGCTCTAAACAGAGATGTATTTAGAAGAATAACTCGATATGCACAAAATGATGGCTTGACCATTGAAATTCGACACGGTGATACAACACAGTCAGTTAGACGAAAAATATCAAATGTCCCACCTGATGTATTAATTACTACTCCAGAAACTCTTGTAATCTTACTAACACAGAAAAAAATGCTAGATGCATTATCTGAGATAGAATGGGTTATAATTGATGAGGTCCATGAACTATTATCTAATGAGCGAGGAGCCCAACTTTCACTTAGTCTTGAACGACTTCAGCTAAACTCAAAATCTGACATTACAAGAGTTGGTTTATCTGCAACAATAGGCAATATTGAAGAAACGGCAAAGTTTGTAGTAGGAACAAAAAGAAAATGTAAAATCGTCAAAGATACATCAATTAGAAAGTATGATGTGGAAATAAAATACATAGATGGAACAATTTCTGATGTCGCAGATTCAATTATTGAATATATTACAAAACTAGATCTAAACTCACCAGTACTCTTATTTACAAATACACGAGGAGAAGCAGAGTTTCTTGCTTCAATTTTAAAAGAAAAATCTACAATAAACATTGAATTACACCATGGTTCTCTTTCTCGTCAAGTAAGAGAAGAAACTGAAAGTATTCTAAGAGAAGGAAAACAAAGTATCGTGATATGTACCTCTTCTCTTGAATTAGGATTGGATATAGGATCAGTTGAATTAGTAGTGCATTATGGTTCTCCACGACAGGTATCAAAACTAATACAAAGAATTGGTCGAAGCAGACACAACAAAGACTCTTCTGCTAAAGGTCTAATCATAACTAATAATGCAGATGATGAATTTGAAGCAAATTCTATTCTTGAGAGAGTTAAAGAAGGTTCTATAGAAGAACAAAAAATCCACGAAGGTTCACTTGACGTGCTTGCTCATCATTTAGTTGGTTTGGCTATACAAATAGGCAAAGTTCCAGTAGATCTTGCCTTTAGAACTTTTACCAACGCTTACCCATTTAGAAACCTGACAATTGATAGTTTTTTTAAAGTATTAGAATTGCTTGACTCTAATTATTTATTATTCTTTGATCGAGAAAAAATGCTTTTTTGGACAAAAGGACGTGCATTTAGGTATTATTTTGAAAACCTTTCAACAATACCTGATATTCTCAAATTCAAAGTATTGGATGTTATAGGCAAGAAGATTATAGGTTCGCTTGATCAAAGGTTTGTAGGAGATTACGGAGACGCAGGCAATGTCTTTGTTCTAAGAGGCACACAATGGCGCATTCTTAACGTTGATGAAAAATCACTTACAATAAACGTAGAACCGGTTCATTCAGGTGGAATAACAGTACCATATTGGGAAGGGGAAAACATCCCAGTTGATTATAAAACTGCTAGAAAAGTAGGTCTATTTAGGACAAAAGTAAAGCATGGTTTAATCTCGCTTTTAAACAAAACAATAACAACTCTTAATTTTGATTCAATTCCAGATGAAAAAACAATCGTTATAGAATCTATTAGGAGTCAAAGCATTCTAGTATTGCACGCATGTTT
>Ga0209002_10002431_pt1 | contig 15028 bp, 8 predicted proteins | sample Rifsed16ft2_FD_184010 | JGI IMG/M metagenome (GOLD analysis project Ga0209002, IMG submission 184010) | Soil microbial communities from Rifle, Colorado, USA - sediment 16ft 2 (version 2) | ecosystem: Environmental > Terrestrial > Deep subsurface > Rock core/Sediment | place: Rifle, Colorado...
TGCGGAGGAACGCGGCGTCCCAAGGCATCGCGGCGGGTAATCGAACCGGGCGATAAGGCTTCCGGGGCCGGCGTGAAGGGGTTGAACTCGACAGGCGGCCAGACGAGAGCCGCAGGGGGAATTGAACCCCGACCTGCGCCTTACCAAGGCGTTATCAGGGGTTATATAGTTGCAACTGTTATAACGGACCGTGTACAAGAGCGTACCTGTGAAGCTAGACACATATCGAAAGTTGAAGGACTACAAGATGGCGGGCGCCTCCTTCGATGACGTTCTGAACGAACTCATGCGTAGCGTCCCCGTCGAAGCCGTCGCCGAGCGGGTGATCCAGGAACATTACGAGCGGATGCGGGAGCGGGAGGGCCGCCCGTGGCGAGAGGTGCTGCGCCGCCGGCGGGCGTGATGCTCTCGTGCCGCGCTACACGGTGTTCATCCATCGGCGAGCTGAAACAGAACTTCTGAGTCTGCCGAAGCATGTTATCGAGCGATTCCGGAAGGTCTTCGAGATGCTCGAGGAAGATCCCTATCGGCCCCGTCCGGGCTGCGACCTCCGGCTCGTTAAGGGCCACCCGCACGTACGCGCAGTCCGTGTCGGCAGTTGCCGCGGAATCTACGAAGTCGTGGAGGAGGAGAAGGCGGTCTGGTTCACGAAATTCGGGCCTTTGCGCTCCGTATACGGCTAGTGTCCGGACAGGGACGGAGCCGCAGGGGGGAATCGAACCCCCGACCTGCGCCCTACCAAGGACCCATCATGAGCTCCCCGCGACCAACACGACAAGGACAGTCGTACGGCTCTCATTCGCCAGACGGAGCTTCATGTCTGTCGACTAGCTCTTGGAGGACCATGGGGGTTTCGGGAGCCAAGCATAGTGCTTTCGCAACTGGTCATATATGTCCCTGCTCATGGAGGGATCGAGGAACACGGCAGGTCCGTGCCTCGTCGGTTTGGCTTTCACGATTCCTTCATTCTTGAGTCCCTCGAGCGATCTGCGAAGTCCTCCTAGGTTTTCGGAGGGAAATCCATGCAAGAGGTTGTCTTCGAGGATATGACGGGCACCGAATCTCCTCCCCCGGTACAGTTTCAAGATCAAGGAGGCCTCATCCCTCCTCAGCTCCCTCACAGGGAACGGAATTGAACACGAACCTATAAGTAGCCGATGTAAGCTCTCTTAACACTGGTGTAAAGCGTGTTTACGGAAATCTTCGGCGATTCGCCGAGAGTCAAACTGCTCGATTTCTTCGCAGATCACGTTGACTATGATTACACTATCTCGCAACTCGAGGAGTTCACCGGCATTTCCCGGCCTACGATATATCAATTGATTGACGAGCTTGAGGCCGAGAAGATGCTCGCGCTGACGCGGGAGGTAGGGGCATCCCGGTTTTTCCGCCTCAACACTCAGAACGAGAAGGTGATTGCGATGCTCCAGCTGGACATTGACGCGATTAACAAGAGCCTACTCGAGCAAGTCAGTCCCTCGGGGCGCGCTGCTTCTGCGGGTCATGCTGGCTTGGCTCCGAGGAGGGTAGTGGTCGGCCAGCCTCGGTACGCTGCCCAAGCGACCCCGCGAGGGTTTGCTGCGGGCGCCATGAAAGCCAAGAAGGGGACAAAGAGACACCGCGGGTAGGGTCTGGGCAACTTCCAGGCTTGGTCTAGGATTCACGCGACTTTCGTCACTCTACCCTCCTACGAAGGGAATGTTGGAGTCACGACGAAATGGGCCTCACCAGCGTGCAGAGCCGTAGGTGGAAATTGAACCCCCGACCTGCGCCCTACCAAGGCCCATCAAGGCCTGGCTCGGACAGCAGTCGTCCGTTCTCATCCCCGAACTCATAAGTAGACCATGTTTGATAACTGCACCGTTGGTATCCAAGGTTTCCTCTTCTGCAGGCGCCGATGAGTGGCTTCGACGGGGCCGCCGGAACTTGCGAATTGCGAAGTCACTGGTTGAGGCGGGGTTCGGCGATGGGGCCGCATTCTACGCACATCAGGGAGCAGAGTTCGCTCTGAAGGCACTCCAGATTTTCAGAAAGGGGACGTTCGATCGGGTTCACGATTTGACGAAACTTGCTCGGGACCTCGGAGCGCCCGCGAGAATCGTGAAACTCGCGTCAGATGTGACGCCGCTCTACACTGGCTCACGGTATCCGGACATCGGGCGCCGAATCACGAGGCAATTAGCAGAGGCCACGTTGGAGAAGGCACGGAGGATTGCGCGATGGGTTCGCCGGCAGATGGTTTGATTCGGAAACTCGAGAATTTCCGGCGTAGGATATCCACACGATACGGAGTCCAGCGGATGATTCTGTTCGGCTCGCGCGCGCGCGGGAGGCCTCATAGGCACAGCGACGTGGATCTCATCATAGTTAGTGCGAAGTTCAAACGAAAGAATATCGTCGAGCGGGCATCCCCGCTATACATGGAATGGGATCTCGACCTGCCCGTGGACTTTCTCTGCTACACTCCCGAGGAGTTCGCCAAACTCGCCCGCCGGGGAGGCCTCGTTCGCGAAGCCCTACGCGAGGGTGTGCCCATCTCCTGAAAAACACGTCGGCCGCGAGCGTCGAATGTTGGCGGGCATGCGGGTGGACGGATCCTTCCTTGAGCCAGACACTAGAGCCGCAGGGGGGAATTGAACCCCCGACCTGCGCCTTACCAAGGCGCCGCTCTACCACTAAGCCACTGCGGCAGTGCGCGCGCCTAAGTTCGGACGCCTAATGAAGATTCCTCGCCCGCTCCCGGGGACGGAGCCCCATGGCGTTCCTTGGCGGTCCGCATCTGTCACTAGGGCGCGCGGGGAGCGGGGGTCTCGGGATCGGGTGGAGCCGCCACCGGGGCCCGCGGTCTCCTGCGCCGCACGAGGATGAGCGCGACCGCGACCGACGCCGCAACGGCGACGATCAGGAGCAGGACGAGCCAGGGGAGGAAGTCGGGCGCACCACCCGGCCCGCCGCCCGGAGGAGTGGAGGTGACCGTCACGTGGCGGATGTCGGACGCGGAGTTGCCCGCCGCATCGTACGCGACGACCTGAATCGTGTGGTTCCCGACGCCGAGCCCGGCGGGGGGCAGGGTGAGCTCGAACGGGGCCGCGGTGTCGTTACCGACGGAGAGCCCGTCCAGGAAGAACTCCACGCGGACCACCCCGACGTTGTCCGCGGCGGTCACGGTGACGACGACCGAGCTGGAGACGGTCGCCCCCTCGGAGGGAGCGGAGACGGAAACCGTCGGGTCCGTGACGTCCCGCACGGTCACGGTGAGCGTGTCCGTGCCGGTGTTCCCGTCCGCGTCCCGGACGGTCAGGGTCACGAGGTACGTTCCGGGCGTCGCGAAGAGGTACGTGGCGGTCGCGCCCGTCAGGACCTGGGTGCTGCCGTCCGTGAACGTCCACGTGTAGCTCGCGATCCCGAGGTTGTCCGTCGAGGCGGACCCGTCGAAGGTCACCGTCGTGTCCTCGTCGACTACGAGATCGGAGCCTGCGTCCGCCACCGGCGGGACCGTGTCGGGACCGGTGTCCATGAGGACCGCGGCCTGGGCGTACCCGCCCGCCGAGTCCCACGCCTCGAGCAGCGCGCCGTACTGCCCGCTCGGCACGGACGGGAACAGCGTCAGCCCGAGGCCTCCGAGGCGGAGCGCGGGGGCCGTGACGAAGCTCGCCCCCACGATCGCCGCCGTCGAGAGGTCCACGCGGACGCCGGCAGCGAACGGGGCGAACGTCGACGCGGGCTGGTCCTGCGGGCCCACGAACGCGGACCCGGTGTAGACGAAGAGGAGGCGTCCGTCGCGGGTGTCGAACACGGCGATGGCGGGCACCGGGCTCGGCAAGGTCGCGTTGTCCCAGTACCCGTTGACGACGCCGAGGAACGGACCGAGCCCCGTCACGACCGGCCAGTAGAAGGACGTGACGCCGTCGGAGAGCCGGCCGACGGGCGATTGCGTGTCCCACGAGGACGAGACCGTGTAGTTGCCCGGGCTCGGGCTCGCGACGGAGACGCGCGCGGCGCTGAGCCGTTCGAGGATGACGAACGTCCCGACCCCCGCGGAGGTGGAGTGGAGCATGAGGATAGAGAGATCCGCGCGCTCGAAGTGCGCCTCGCCGACGTCCGCCAGGAGCGCCGCCGGGGTGGACTCGCTGACGCCCGTGGACGGGGTCGCGGTGAAGCTCCGGATCCGCGGGGCCACGGAGTCCTGCGTGAGGGTCAGGTTCACCCAGATGGTTTGGCCGGGCGACGGGTTCACGGTCGCCTCCGCCGCGGCGTACCCGCTCTCCGTCGCCCGGATCGTCTGCGGGCTCGCGACGATCCAGAGCTCGTAGTACCCGGAGGAGTCCGTGTAATCGTAGGGCGCCGAGCTGTCGTACCCCGTCGCCTCCACCGTGGCACTCCACATCGCCGCGCCGGAGGAGTCGTTGACGTACCCGCGGACCCGGACGTCTTGGGGAAGGTCCGGATACAGGGCGATGGAGACCGCGTTCGGCCCGGGGGCAGCGGTGATCGTCCCCGTCCACATCAAGTACCCGGACGCGAGCGCGGTGAGGTACGTGGTCCCGCCGACGGGCGCGTCGAGGAGGGCGAATCCGGTCGCGTTCGTCGCGGCGCTGTCGGACCCGTAGTACCACGCGGCCACGACGGTCGCGCCGGAGATCGGCAGGCCCGTGATCGCGTCCGTGACGGTCGTCTGGATCTGCGCGGCGAACCGGTCGAGCGTGATGTTCACCCACGTCGTCACGTACGGCCGTGTCCCGACGTACACGATGTTGCCCGCGTAAAGGCCCTGCCCGTACACCGCGATCGTGATCGCGGGGCTCGGCGGGACGCCGAGGGAGTAGAACCCCGTGCCGTCCGCCGTCGCGAGCGCGGAGTAGCCCGTCCTCAAGTCGATCGCGTTCACCAGGAGGCCCGGGATGTGACTGCCGTTCGTCGCGTCGACGAGGTACCCCTGGACCGTGGAGACGATGGGCCACAGAGTCGCGTTCGCCCAGACGACCGGGGAGGGGAAGTAGAAGAGGTACGCGGACCACGTGGTGTACCCGGGTGCGCGCGCGCTGACGATGAAGTCGTCCTCGGGGATCGCGACCTCGTAGTACCCAGACGCATCCGCCGTGGCCTGGTCGTAGTATCCGTCCGACCAGAGCGGGCTCACGGTGATGAGCGTGCCCGGGAGCGGGGCCCCCGTGAGGCCGTCCGTCACGTACCCGCGGACGGAGTGGGACAGGGGCGGGAGGTTCAGGTCGAGGTACGTCGTGCCCGGCCCCCACACGTACGTCGACGTCGAGGTCGGGGCGTGGCCGGGCGCGTCCGCCACGATCTCCGCGGTGCCGGATTGGACTTGGATCGAGTAGGACCCGGAGCCGTCCGACGTGACGGGCGGGAACTGGATCCCGGCGACGCGGACGGTGATCGTGGCACCCGCGAGGGGGGCCGAGGTGTCCGCGTCGCGGACGGTCCCGTTGATCCACGCGTTCACCGGGTTCGGGTCCAGGGTGAAGTTGTACCACTCGACCTGGCCCGCGTTGACCGAGAAGGAGTAGTAGGTGAGGGGATCGTAGCCGAGAGTGCCCTCCGTGGCGGCCTCGTAGTACCCGGGGACGAGGGCCATCTCGTAGTATCCGGAGGCGTTCAGGGAGCTCGCGTTGCGGTATCCGGACGTCATGTACCACGGCGGCGCCGCGAGGACGCGGCCCACCGTGACGGGCGCGGCGGTGACGGAGTCCGTGACGTACCCCAGGAACCGGGCCGAGCGGGCCCCAGCGGTCGCCAGGGTCAGGTTCGCCCAGGTGGTCTCGCCCGATCCGACGGCGATGGCCGTCGTGGCGAAGAGGTGGAGCGGGCTCGTGGCGGTGAGGGTGTACCGGTGGGGCGGCACCGCGAACGCGAAGTACCCCGCTGGGTCCGGTGTCGTCTCGAAGGTCCACGGGAGGTCCGAGGCCTCGACCCGGACGACGGCGCCCGGGATCGGCGCGCCGGAGCCGAACTCCGTGACGTACCCCTGGACCCGGCCGTCCGGGCCGGAGGCGCCCGCCATCCCGGCAGAGGCGAAGAGGAGGGCGGCGATCGCGGTCGCGACGGCGAGAACGCTCGAGGCTCGATGGTCGGTGGTCATGGGAGGACACCCGCAGGTTGCGACGGGGGAGGGAGGTCGGGCCGCGGTCTCTTAAGGGCTTTGGGGCTGTTATCGCACCTGAGGCTTAGCGCCAGAAGCCCGCCGCCCGAGGCCCGACCCGCTGGGTTCGAGGGGCAACCTTTTTCTTCCATTCGGGGAATGCTGTCACCGGAGGGGATTGCGTGGGGGGAGTAACCCTGGGGCCGATGCCCCCGGATTCGCAGAACGCGTTGTGGCGGGGCAAGCGACAGACTGGCGGGGCGCTCATCGCGGCGGGGGCGGCGTCGTGGCTCGTGCACAGCATCCTGATGATTGTGGGCCTCGTCGCGATCTTCAGCATCAGTCTCACGGACATCGACTCGACGACTCGGTCCCTCACCACGTCAATCACGGCGTTCATCGGGGCGATGGTCGCAGTCCTGCTCGCCGCGTTCGTCCTCGCGGCAGGATTGATCATGTACCAAGGTGGGACACCGGGTCTGTCCTGGCAGGACTGGTACTCCGCTCAGGTCCGTGGAGTCACGGCAGGGACCCGAGGGAGGGCAAAGGTCGGCGCCGCCTTCGTGGCCTTCTACGGGGTCCTCGGCATCGCCGTGGTGGCAATCTACTTCGGCATGTCGAACGCGGCCAACTCGTCGGACTTCCAGGGGGTTCTGAACGGGTTCACCGCGATTCTCGTGATTTGGATTGTCGCCTCGATTGTCCTGATCGCGGCGGGCGTGTTTCTCGCGTCGTTCCTGAATTCCCTGCGGGTCGAGACCGCGAGCTTGCAGTCGTTCAGCGGGGCGGGGTTCCTCGGGTACGCAATCACGAACGCGGTCGGGGTCCTGTTGCTCGCGGTACCCCTTCTGATGCTCGTGTCGAATCCGTTCTCGGCGTCCTTCGGGCTGGTCATCCCCTTCCTAATCGGCGGCGTGATGGAACTCCTCGTTGTGCCGATTGTCGGAATCGTCGTCTTCAGCCTGTTGATTAGCCACGCCCTGCACCTGCGCAAGCTCCAGCCCGGAGCGAGATACCCCGCGCCCTACTACCCGCCGCCGGTGGTCCCGACGTACGCGGGACCGGCGTTCTATCCTGCCCCCGCACCGGCCCCGTTCGCGGCCCCTGTTGCAGCCCCTCTGGGCCGGGGCGAGGCGGGGAGCCCACTTCCGCCGCCTCCCGCCTCGCCGGTCCCACCGGAGTCTGGGCCGCCGGCCACGAGCCCCTCCTCTGGGGAGGGCTGGGTCCTTCGCCTCGAGGGACAGATTGCGGACATGGAGCGCGCGGTGAATGAGCAGAAGGAGTTCCTGTACCAGGTCGAGCGGAGTCTCGTGGAGGGCAGGATCGACAACGCGACATACGCGGAGATCGTGAAGAACCGGAGTGGTCGGATCGCCGACCTCGAGAAGCAAATCGCCGACAAGAGGGGTCTGGCTACTAAGAAGCCCATCGGTGATTCCCAGGGCGAGCCCCCTGTACCTCCGGAGAACCCGTAGCGAATCGGGTCAGCGTACACCGCGAACAGGGCCGCCCCATTTCGTGGGCGAGTTCCCGACTACAGCCCCGTGTGCGCGAGCACCTTGAGCGCGACCGGCTTCACCTTCCGGTACACGACGTGGGGCGGCCGCCGCGCGCCATCGACCGTGAGCAGGTCCCGCACCTTGATCCCGAAGAGCCGCTCGTTCTCCTCCAGGTACGGCAGAATCAGATTCCAGTCCTCGTCGCCGAGGCTGTCGAACATCCCGCCGTTCAACTGGTCCGGGCCGACGATCCGCTTCGGGTCCCGGATGTAGATCGCCCCGCCCGAGGCGAGGGAGAAGAGGTTCCCGCCCGGGTAGGGCTCAGGCAGCTCCTCGAGCCCGCCATCGTCCCGCACTCGGATCCCGTTGAGCACGACGAACCCGCCGCCCTTCAGCGCGTCCCCCGCCATGAAGGACTCCGCGAGGTAGTCCAGGCTCGTCCCGTTGATCACGACCCGCGGCTTCCCCACCGCGTTGATGAGGGACCGGCCCGCCGTGCTCCCCCGCACGTACACCTCCCCGCCCTTCGCCGCGTACATGAAGGTCTGCCCGAGGTCCCCGTGGACGACGAGCTTCCCCGCCTTCAGGATCTGCCCCATCTGGTCCTGCCCGTTCGCGTGCACGTGGACCTCCGCGCCGTCGAGGCCGCTCGCCAGGTAGTCGCCCGGGCTCCCGTAGAGGTCCAGACGGAACCCGTGGCTGTCCGCCCCGAGCCCGCACCCGAGGAAGCGCTGTCCCGTGAGGTCGAACGCGATCACCCGCCTCCAGTCTTTCCGGTGCGCGGCCACGACGAGCTCGCCCAGGCCGTCGTCGCCCTCGGGCGGGAACCCGCGGGCGTCCACGACGAGGACGTCCTCCGGGCCCCTCGGCGGGCGGATGCGGGAGCGGGACTCCCAACCGATCAGGACGTGGCCCGTGGAGAGCCCCTCGAGCGATCGGAGGAACGAGAATAGCTCCTCCTGGAGAATGGCCCGCACCGCCGCCCGGCGTTTGCCGCCGGTCGGATAGCTGCGGTCCAGGAGGAGCGTGAGGAGGTCCACGAGGGCGCGGATCGCGTTCGGGCCCGCCGCGAGGGCGCGCGTGCGGAGGTCCCCGACCGTCTCGCGGACGTCGTCGAGCCCGAGACCCGGGAACTCTGCGGTCAGCGCGTCGAACGCGCCCGCGGGGTCCCCCGCCGCGACGCGCTCCGCGAGGTCGTCCGTCAGCGTGTCGAGGTCGACCTCGCGCGTCCCCGCCAGCCCGCCGCCGTTCTGCGCGACGCCCGCGGTCACGGGGTCCCCGAACTTGTTCGTGCACCGGAGGTACATGCCCTCGCCGTACTCGTGCACGCTGAACACGAACGCCCCGCCGTCCGTGTGGCTCCCGCCCCGCGCGTTCCAGTACCGGTCCGCGACGGGGAGGAAGCGACGGTCCTCCGCCGCGAGGCTCGCGAGGGCCGCGTCGATCGCCTGCTTCTCGCTCGCGATCAGGCCGATGGACGCCTCCGCGTTCTCCTGGAGCGCGAACACCTGCGGCCGCAGCATCGACGTGTCCGTGATCCCGATGAGCTGGGACGCGCCCTCGTCCACGTCCGTGCGGCCGAGGATGAAGAACCACGGTCCGTCGGGGGAGCCGTGCATGTGCACCGCCTGGATCATCCGGTACACTTGCTGGCGCTCCGGGGGGAGCATCGCGAAGTCCCGCTCCGTGGTGGGCGCCATCGCCTCGATCACGTACTCGAGCGGGTAGCCGTACACGCGCTTCAGCAGGTCGAACAGGAGGACGCTGACCTCCGTGTCCGTGAGGAAGAGCGGGTGGATGTTCCGCTGCTTCAGGTACTCCACGACGGAGTGGTAGTTCGCGAAGTCCCCGTTGTGGACGAGCGCTTCGTCGAGGCCGATGAACGGGTGGGCCCCGCCCGGGTGCCACACCCGCCCCTTCGTCGGGTAGCGCTGGTGGCCGATCCACACGTGGGCCCGGAGGTCCTCGAGCTTGTAGTACCGCGCGGCCTGCTCCGCGTATCCGACAATCTTGAACACGAGGAGGTTCCGCCCGTGGCTGAGGACGAACGCGCGCTTGTCCCCGAGGGACGCGTAGTGCTTCGCGTTCAGGCGGTACGTGTTCTGGAACACGAACTCGTCCTCCGCCTTCCGAGGGTCGAGGTCCGCGAGGTCCTTGTCGGTCAGGAAGCCCTGGAGGACGCCGGGCTTGACGCGGACGAAGTACCGCCACACGAGCGGCGGCCGCACGTCGAGGCCGATCGACGCGGGGTCCTCGATGCTCTCCACCGCGTACGCGGTGTGGACGTCGAAGTGCGGGTGGACGAACTCCGCCTCCACTTCGGGGCGGGCGGACTCGTCGAGGTACCCGATCTGGAGGAGGTAGTGGGTCTTCAGGACGCCCGCGGGCACGCGCATCTGCTCGGGCACCAGGCCGACCGCCGCGATTCCCCCGCCCTTCCCGTTCCCGCGGTTGTGCATCTGCTCGACGGGGCACAGGATGTGGTACCCCCGCACGGGGACCGTCGACGCGAGACCCACGACCCCGCATCCGCCCTCGTCCTCCGCCTTGACCGCGTCGATCGGAGATCGCAAATCGCTGCGCGCACGGAGGATGAGGTCCGCCGGGCTCACCACTTCGTGACCCCCCCGACGGTCGTGGACCCGTTGCTCGGGACGCGGACGAGGAGGTCCGTCCTCCCCCGGAGGTCCCGGATCGAATCGAGACTCAGGCGCGCGAGAATCTCCCGGATTTGGAGCTGCCACGCCCGGTACATGTTCGAGATCTTCTGGGCGCCCCACTCCGGCTGAATGAGCTGGCTCAGCTCGGGGTCGGTCGTCGTGATGCCCCACGGGCACCCGCGGCCGGACTCGCAGTTCCCGCACAGGACGCAGCCCACCGCGATCAGCTCCGCGGTCCCGGTGATCACGCCGTCCGCGCCGAGGGCGATCGCCTTCGCGGCGTCCCAGGCCGTGCGGATCCCGCCCGAGGCCATGAGCACGACCTCGTCCCGGATCCCCTCCTTCTCGAGGAACTTGTGGACCTTCGGAATCGCGAGCTCGATCGGCATCGCGATGTTCTTCTTCGAGATGTCCGGCGCCGCGCCCGTTCCACCGTACCCGCCGTCGAGGTGGACGATGTTCACGCCTGCGTAGTAGCAGCCCACCGCGACCATGTCCACGTCCGTGGGCGTCGAGACCTTGGCGGACACGAGGGCCCTCGGGTTCATCGCACGGATCCAGTCGACGTGCTTCCGGTGGTCCTCCACGCTGTACACGCTGTGGAACGGGAACGGGCTGAAGAGCGAGGTGCCCGCCACGGTCTCCCGCATCTTCGCGACGACCGGGGTGTTCTTGTCGCCGAGGAGGTGCCCGCCGAGGCCGGGCTTCGCGCCCTGCGCGTATTTGATCTCGACGAGGCGGGCCCGCTGGATCGTCTCCTCCCGCACGCCGAACATGCCCGTCGCGACCTGCGTGATCACGTGGTCCGCGTACGGGACGAGCTCCTCGGGGTACCCGCCCTCGCCCGTGGACGTGAACGTGTTCCAGGCCTTCGCGGCGATCGCGCGGGCGAGCATCACCTGGAGGGAGACGGAGCCGAACGACATGCCGCCGCCGTACAGGGGGATCGGGATCTCGATCCGCACCCCGGTCCCGCGGCGGTTCAGCGGGAGCGCGGTGGACACGTCCGTGAGGGACGGCGGGTCGAACCTCCGCCGCGAGGCGGGGAAGTCGAAGTCGAGGAGGTCGAACCCGCCGCCCGCGCGGCCCACGCGGTACTCCAGGCCCCGCTCGGGAGGCCGGCCCGTCTCCGCCATCGCCCACGTGGACATGATCAGCTCGTTCGTCCACCGCGGGTTCCCCAGGATCTCCGCGAGCGGGTTCCGCTCGATCGCGATCGCGTCCACGGGGCAGTGCTTCACGCAGTAGAAGTCCTGCGTCTCGCACGCTTCCCCGATGCACCGCTGGCTCTTCGGGAGGGACAGGTGGAGGAAGCCCTCCTTCCGCTCGTGCACGCCGAACGGGCACACCTCCGCGCAGATCCCGCAGTCGATGCACGCGTCGTTCACGTTCACGAGCCACTTCGAGATGTACGAGCGGTACGCCTGCGGCCCCGGCAGGAGGCGCTTCAGGGCCTCGACGTCCGGCGGCTCGCGGTCCAGAGTGATCACCGCGCGGTCACCTCCTTCGGCTCCTTGGAGGGGGCCCGCACGCGGATGTCCCCGAACGCCTCCCGCTCCGCCTCCTCCTGGAAGATCGCCCGCCCCATCTCCCCGCGGAGCCGGCGGACCTCCCGCATCCCCATCGCGCCGAGGATCTCGAGGAGCTGGTCCCGCCACGCGTTCATCAGGTTCACGACCCGCTGCGCGGCCCAGTCCGCGTCCGTGAGCGGGAACTCGCCCGGGAAGCGGCCGAGGTGGAGGGCGTGGTTCGGCGGGACGCACTCCATCGCGACGTACAGGGCCAGGTCCGCCGCGACGAGGTCCGCCCCGAGGATGATCGTCTTCGGGACGTGCTCCGCGGCCGCGATGGGCCCGCTCGCGAGGACCGTGACCGCGTCGCGCCTCGAGAGGTCGACGAGGTGGCCGTGGAGCTCCCGCAGGGTGCGGATGTACCGGTTCACGCCGTCGATCGTGTCCACGTCCCTCCAGTCGGCCGTGAAGTGGATCAGGTCCGCGCCCGCGTCGAGCGCCAGGTCGACCGCCTCCCGGCGGTACGCGGGGAGCGGGACCCGCAGGGAGAGGATCGCGTGCGGGAGGGCCCGCCGTAGCGACCCGAGGTCCGCGCCGTCCTCGGCGCGGTACGTGAGCTCGACGCCCGCCGCCTTCTCGAAGCCCGTCGCCGCGCCGTCCTCCAGGCGGAGGATCGCCCGGCCCAGGATGTCCTCGCCAATCTCCCTCGCGGACGCGGCGGGCAGGATCGAGTACGTCTCCAGGGTCCGGGCCGCCGTCGCGACCGCCGCGAGGACGCCCAGGGGCGGGGTCCCCGGGCTCGCCGCGTCGAGGAGGATCGGGATCGGGATCTCCCGCGGCGGGTTCCACGGCCCGCCCCGGCGCAGGTCCAGGTACGTGGGCCGGGCCCCAATGTCCACGCTCGTCGAGATGTACTCCCTCCCGTGGATCCCGTCCCGCGTGGGCCGGACGATCTCGGACATGTCCGTCCACATCCCGTCGAAGCCCTGCCCGCCCCAGGGGCCGCGGTAGCACGCGCCGGTGACGGGGATCCTCCCGCCGTCCGCCTCGCCCGCCAGGGTCCTCAGGATCTCCGGTTTGAACAGGCCGTTCCCCGCCTCGACGTACTCCGCGTTCTGCTCGAGGCTCAGGGCCCCGACGGGGCACTCCTGGACGCACCGGAAGCACACGCGGCACAGGTGGCTCTCGGGCTCCTCCATGGTCCGCGCGTCCGCGATGCCGCGGTCGTGGACACCGTACAGGCAGGAGTCGATGCACGTCCCGCAGTTCAGACAGCGGGACAGGTCCCGGTGGACGTCGACCCGGGCCCACGGCCTGCGGCTCGGCGCGGGCGCCGTCGGGATGTGGTACCGCCTAAACACCGGACCGCCCCCGCTTCGCGGCCGGCGGGGCGCCGTTCACGCCCCGGTCCTCGTACGTGTAGAAGGCCTGCGGGACCATCCCCGCCCCGAGCATCGCGCGGTACTCGTCGGACGCCTGGACGGCCTTGGAGAACGCGCCGACGCGGGCCTGCGGGAACCCGAAGCGGTCCGCGACGAGCGTCTCGAGCCGCTCGTACGCGGCGACGAGGGGGAGCTGGCTCTGACACACCCGCTCGCACGCCCCGCAGTGGATGCACAGGAACATGGACTGCGCGTCCTCTGCGGTCACGGTCTCGCCCCGGAGGAGCCGCGTCGCGAGCTGGAGCTTCCCCCGCCCCGTGACGAGCTCCGAGTCCGTCGCGAGGTACGCGGGGCACACAGGGACGCAGGCGCCGCACGCGGAGCACTCCTGGGCGGATCCCTGGAGGACGTCGCCGTGGGCCTCGGGCGGGCGGTACGCCCGCCGCGCGAGCCACGGGAGGAACGGGCCCGCCGCGGCGAGGCCGAGCTTCGCGAGGGCAGGCCGCATCGCGATCCCGAGGAGGTTCCCGTACCGCGACCGGATCCGGAAGAACTTGCCTGGGTTCAGGAGGCCCTTCGGGTCCCGCCGCGCCTTCTCCGCGCGGAGCCGGCGGGCGAGGTCCTTCCCGAAGCGGTCCGCCATGAGCGGGGTCTGCCAGATCCCCGTGCCGTACGGGATCCCGCCGAGCTTGATCCCCGCCAGCGCGAGCCGCAAGGACATCGCGGCGTGGAGCGTGAACGCCTGCCTCTGGCGGGGGTCCGTGAGCCACGTGCACAGCCCGAGGACCCGCCCGCCGTCGATGAAGTGCGCCTCGAGCTCCGGGTCCAGGCCCGCCTTCGCGGCGAGGGCATGCCAGCGCGCGAACGCGGCGGGCGCCATCGCCTCGTCGAACATCAGCTCCGTCCCGAGGATCCCGGGGCCGAGCCGCTTCGGCTTCAGCGGGAAGAACCGCTCCCGCCACAGGTAGCTCGCGTGGTGGCGGGGCGCGACCTCCGCGCGGTGCGGCTTCGCGAGTTCGACGACCTCCCGGGTCCCGACGTCGTTCTCGGTCGCGACGAGGAGGGAGTGCGCCTCCCGGAGCATCGGGCTCTCCATGAGCCGGTTGAACGTGTGAATCCGGTGCGGGTCGAAGTACAGGATGTGGGTCGGGTTCGTGGCGGTGAGGAGGTCCCGCGCGTAGTCGAAGGCCTCGCGGGCCTCGCGGAACTGGAGCAGGAACGGATCCGACCGGGAGGGCGGGAGGCGGACCCTGAGGACGACGCGGGTCACGATCCCGAGCTGGCCCTCCGTCCCGAAGTAGAGGGGGAAGTCCGGGTGGGCCTCGTCGACCCACTCGATCCCGCCCCTCGGCGTGACGACCTGGAGGGCCTGGACGTTCTTCGAGAGGTGGCCGAACTTCAGGCTGTTGACGCCGTACCCGCCCGTCGAGACCCAGCCGCCCACCGTGGAGAACCAGGAGCTCGGGTACGTGCGGAGGGCGAGGCCCTCGCCGCGGAGGACGTCCTGGAGGTTCGACCACCGGACGCCCGCCTCGACGTCCGCGAGGAACTGGGGCTTGTCCACCGCGAGGACCCGCCGGAGGGAGCTCAGGTCGATCACGACGCCGCCCATCGTGGGGACGGACCCGCCAAGGGGGAAGGAGGCCGCCGCCCGCGGGACGATCGGGACGCCGAGGTCGACCGCCGCGGACACGACGTTCGCGACGTCCTCCGCGCTCTCCGGCTGGACGACCACGTCCGGCGTCGTGCGGATCAGCATCCGCCTCAGCGTGTCGGGGATGTCCGCCTGGTCCCTCGAGTACAGGTCGAGCTCCGCGCCCCGCCAGATGATCCGGGCCTTCGGGCCGAGGACCCGCCGCAGCTCCCTCGCGATCGG
>Ga0209002_10002433_pt1 | contig 15024 bp, 11 predicted proteins | sample Rifsed16ft2_FD_184010 | JGI IMG/M metagenome (GOLD analysis project Ga0209002, IMG submission 184010) | Soil microbial communities from Rifle, Colorado, USA - sediment 16ft 2 (version 2) | ecosystem: Environmental > Terrestrial > Deep subsurface > Rock core/Sediment | place: Rifle, Colorado...
TATCCGCGTGTCGGGAATGGATGGCGTGAATGCCACGAGCGCAAACGTCTCGGTCACGCAGTCCTCGTTTAGCACGGCGGGCACGGTGCTAGCACTGTGGAATGCCGTTGGCGAGCTTGGCGACGCCTTCGTCAGCCAGTCGTCTTATGTCGTCTGGGCCCGCCTTTCCAGTATCGCGCAGGTGCGATCCACGAACGCCACGAGTGTCGGGACGGCGTACATCGCCGAAGGGTCGAGCTTCCTCGAGGTATTCGATTCGAACACGAGCAGATTCCAGTGGCTTGCCCGCGCGAGCGGCGCGGGCTCTATCACCTTCGAGAACCCCGTCGTCGACTCGCGCCGGGCGGACGACGAGGGCCAGGCATACCCCGTCCAAACGCCCGGCGGCTCCGTGCTCGTTTTCTGGACCGCGCGCTTCGCCGTATGCACGCTCTCCGACAGGCTTAACGCGACGGGCGCGTCCGTGGAACTCACGGACCAGTTTGGCACCATTGCCTTTGCAGAACAAACTGGCTCTTCGGGGTTCACGACGGACCGCCACCTGCTCGAGTTCACCTCCGTAAACAATGCGGAGACCTACTTCTCGCCCTGGCTGGTCGTCGGCACCCTCGGGAACCTCGTCGGGAGGCTCGATCTGAAAAGCCCGGTCGCTCCCACGCTCGTCCTCTGCGTCGACGATGTCCCCCCCGTCATTGTCCTTGGCGTTCTCGGGCCCCGGGGAAACCGAACACGCGACACGGAATTCACGCTCAGCGGCTCCGCCTACGATGACCACTCAGGGTTGAAGCCGCGCAACCCCTGCGTCTCATTTAACGAAGGCGAGTGCATCTTCTTGGGCAACCCCTTCGATAACGTTTTTGTCCTGCCAGAGGGGCCCATCACTTTCCGGATCGACGCCGAGGACCTCTTCGGGAACCGGGCTGTCAGGTGGGTGAATTTCACGGCCGACCGGACGGCCCCGTCGATCGTCGCGTGCTCTCCGGACTTCACATTTGTCACCCGCAACCAAACCGTCGACCTCGTCTGCCAGGCCACCGGGGAACCCACGAACGGGACGATCAGCGGGCTTAGCTCCACCGCCGTAACGATCGACGGTAGCCAGAGGATCTACGCCACGGTCACGCTTGCGGAAGGCGCGACAATTTTCACCCTCAGCCTCAGCGACGACTTGGGGGTATTTGCTTCCTGGACGTTCACCTGGAAACTTGACACGCAGCCCCCCAGGATTACGCTAAACTCGCCGCCGCCCGGAATCACCTCGCAGGAGGTCTGGGCGCTTTCAGGCACGGTCGAGAGCGACGCGGCGCAATTGACGTTCAATGGGACCGCCGTGGCGTTCCCCTCGTTCCGCTTCAGCGTGTACTGGTTCCTCGTGGACGGCCCGAACGAGGGGACCCTGGTGGCGACCGACGCGGTCGGGAACGTGGCGTCCCTCCCCGTCACGATCATCCAGGACCGGACGACGAACTGCTCGATCGCCACGCCCGCCGAAGGGTCGACGACGGGGGAGGGGCGAATCACGATCGGGGGGACGTGCGATCCCGATGTGACGGTCACCGTCGGGGACGCGGCCACCGTGCGCCCGAGCTCGGACCACAGCTGGTCCGTCGCGTTCACGCTCCGGGAGGGGCCGAATAACATCCGCATCTTTGGTGAAGACCCCAACGGCGCGACCTTCGAGTTCGAGCTCCACGTCTTTTATGTGCGCGGCGGCTCGAGCAACGACACGACACTCCTCGTGCTATTCGGCTTGCTTGCAGGTGGAACGTTCGCGCTGGCATTCTTCATCTCGAGGCGCCCCCGCCGGGACGAGTTCGAGGAGGTCCCGCGCTCGATGACGGCCTCGCAGAAGGCGCCGCCTCGGCCGAAGCCACCGACCCTGAAACTGCCTGAGTCACCCGAAGACCAGGCCTTCAAACCGCGGCCTCCCGCGCCGCGTCCGCCGCCTCCGCCGCCGCCTGGCCGGTGAGCCACCCGACTGCAAAACCCTCTTTAAGGGGGAGCCTGTTGCGAGCGCCGCCCCACGAAGCCAGGAGAGCGCGTAATCGTCATGAGTTACTCACGCGCGACGGCCGCCTCGTCCGTGGTTCTCGCTCTTTCGATCCTCCTCTCCGGCTGCCTTGCGGGGCCCGCTCCCGTTCCGAAGGTCTCCGTTTCTCTGCTCACGGACGCCGAGGTTGTCGCGCAGCCCGGGTGGACGGTCGGCTGGGCCCTCGAAGCCTTTGAATCCATCGGCGACAACCAGACGGTCGCGCTTTCGACGGATGCGCCGGGCTCGTGGAACGCGCGCTTCCTCAACGCGAGCCTCAACATCTCGAAGGCCAACGGCCGGCACACGACCTTCCTGCTTGCCGATGTCCCCTCCGACCTCGCGAACGGGACCTACCCGTTCAAGGTGTTTGCAAGCCTCGGTGCCGACCGCGCGGAAGCCGCCGCGTCGCTCCGCGTCGTCCGGCCCCTCCTCAACCTCGTCAAGAACGGGACGGTCGTGAAGATCGACTATGTCGGGTTCCTCGCGGACAACCGCGTGTTCGACACCTCGGTCTGGAGCGTGGCGAACTCGAGCGGCCTCGAGAAGTGGCCGGACTTCGTGAACAGCAGCGCGGTGCGCACGCAGGCCGACTACAACCCCCTCCAGGTCACCGTGGGGAACCGCCAGGTGATTGCCGGCTGGGAGTCGGGGCTCCAGGGCACGGCGCTTGGCAACGGCAAGGCGCTCGTGATCCCGGCGGACCAGGCCTACGGCCGCTTCGTGAACCAGTCGGTCAACCTCACGCTTGCGGTCCCGATCTACAACACGACGACCGCGGCAGCTTTCAAACCCATGTACGGCGCCGACCCCGTGCGCGACCAGCAATACGTGGAGCCCGTCTTCGGATGGACTGTGCAGGTCGTGAGCGTGGACAACGCGACGGGAGTCGTCGTGCTCCACAACCTCCCGAACGCGAACGCGAGCTACACGCCCTACGGCGTGAACGCCACGGTCTCGAACATCTCGTCGGCGGCCGGGAACTTCGAGGTGCGCTTCGCGCCCGAGGCAGGCTTCGTGACCCACAACCGGTTCCACGAGGAGGGCGTGGTCGTCGAGATCAACGCGACGGCGTTCACGGTGCGATGGCAGACGGAGCACACGAACAAGCTTGCGCCCTACGACCTTTATTTCCTGATTTACGTCCGGAGCGCGGCGGGGTAGCCCTTTGGCCCATTGAAGGAAGGTCGCCCCGAGCGGTTGGACAAAACGACCGGGCTTTTGCGCGTGGGACTCGCATCTCACGGCATCGGTTCGAATCCTGCGGAACCAGGGCGTGAGAGCTCGGTTAGTACGTCACACGCGTAGAGGAAAACCGAGTACAATCCCCGAAGGGATCGCATCATTCCATCGCGCGAGACCCCGTCTTGGTACAATACTTCGTCGAATCGAAGCGCCACGACCTGATCGTCTTTGTCGCGAACAAAGGTGAACCCGACGCCCTTTAGGAGGAGTTTCTCTCGAATGGTCTTCGTGGCACGCTGCGAGTAGCCGGTTCCTTCGTTCATCAGCTTTCTGTGCTCCTCGCCAAGCCGTGTATCGAGGATCAGTTCTACGCGTTCGACCTCGTCCTTGCCGACGATTGCAATCGGAACCGCGACCTGCGACTTCGATCTCGGGGTGGGGGTAAAAATGACTCCAAAGCTCCACGAGGGGGCCGGCTCTCCTTTTGCCTGCGTGTTTACAAGGGCATAGCCCTCGTTTTCCAACCAGCCTCGGATTTGGTTTCCCACCCTGCTGCTGGAGGTCGTTTCGATTTTCACCCGACCACCTCATTGGACGTTTCGTCGTTTCAAATGCACGCGTTCCAGGTTCTGCTTCGAAAAGCGCAACTCCAGGTCCGAGGTCGGAAACGTACCCGGCTCGCCCTGGGCCGCAGGACTTAGCAAGGAATCATCGATTACCATGAACCGGCGCCCCTTGTCGTCTTCCACCTCTGTTGCGATTCCGTCGAAGCGGTCGCCGTCTTTGAGCGTGAGGGTCTGAGAGGTAACGACGGGGATGTCGTCCGTTGGGCCTTGATGATGCTCCACTCTGGCAACCAGGGCCTCGGATCCTATGGGGAAGAGGTGGAGCGAATCGCCGGCACGGAGGTTTAGGTGTCGCTGGATGTCCTGCGGGATGTACAATCCGATGTTGTTGCGGGCGAGTTTGCTAAGCTTCGCCCGAACGCCGAAGGGCGCATCCTGGCCCGCGGTTGCCTCCACGACGACGTCATAGCTGTCCGGATCGAGAATCCGGTTCGTGCACGTCGAGCATTCAAATCCTGAGAGATTGGCAATTGTAATCATCCCCATGGTGCCAACCCTTCGCTCCACGAGCGCCCCACGATGCGCCATTCGAGTCCCGCATCGGGGGCATTCCAGGCCCGCGGAACGAGGCTTGAGCTTGGGCCGGGGGCCGTCGCTCACCCGGATGGGGCGCACGGCCCCGGGATTTTGATCCGACTCGAATGGTCTTGAAGAAGGCATTGGCTCACGACTCCATGTCCGCATCAACGCTTGGGCCGCCAACCCGATTCTCGAAAGGCCGTGGTGACCATGATTTGGAAGGGGAGACCCGAATCTGATTCGGCGAGAATGTGAAAGAGAACGCGACCATTACCAATCCAGTCCGAGCTTTCCAAGCTTCCCACCGCTCGAAAAAAGGTGGGGTCGCCGTGCTCGATATCCACGAAGGCGTCGTCAATGTTCTCGCAGATTCCTCGGACCTCCCAACTGCGGAGGCTTGGGTCTTTGGAGGGTATTTGGGTTCTTTGCAGGACGTGCACCGTGCCGTTGGAGCGTACCTGGAATCCCAGCCACTCGGTTGCTTGGCGCTCGCCATTTGCTACCACGGTCCTTACGGCGCGGCGTATCGCCTGCGGCGTCTCGCAAACAAGGTAAGCCATTCGAATAAGTATGTGTTTTCCACATACTTAGTATTTACGAATGCGCCGGAGCCCCTCAAGAGGGGGGGTGGCTTGGCCAGCCAAACCGATGCGGGCCCGCCCCGTGGGGCCCCCCACGCCCGGGAGATGCTCAAACCCGCGCGGTTAGCGAGGGGCGCTCACCGGGGCGCAAGATCCCCATCGCCTTGTCCGTGATCTCGATCGACCGGGGGCCGTCCTCCGTCACGCGCATCATCGCGCGGATGCAGTCCACGTTCTCGGGGACGACATCGGACTCCTGGTGGATCGCCTGATAGTAGTAAAGGGTCCTGCCTTCGACCTTGAACCCGTCGCCCCAGAGGACCGTCTCGTAGAGGTCGCCGCGCGCCCGGCGCTGGTCCCGGGCCCACTCCATGACCTGCGCCGTTGAGGCAAAGCCGTCCGAGCCCCAAAGCGTGAGGACGCGCGGCTGCCTCGACCAAAGCTCCGCCACCTCCCCGTCGCTCATCGGGCGCTTGAGGCGGACGACGACCGCGTGGAGGTGCATGAGAGTCGTCGGGACCTTCACAGCCATCGTGTGGATCGGGAGCCCCGTGACCACCGAGGCCACGTCGGGCCCGTGGTGCGAGGGGATCTTGAGCACGGGCTCGATCGCATTGATCGGCCCCTTCTTCGAGTCGTTCGGGTCGACGGCGCGCCGCACCATCACGGCGTAGATGTCCTCGACCGCGCCCATCGCGTGGAGGGGGTAGAGCGTCCGGATGAGCCCCGTCGTGTTGCAGGAGACGACGCGCACGAAGTCGCGCCCGAGCGATTCCTTGTAGTTCGCCGTTGCGTTGAACGACCAGCCGATCGCCTCGTGCTCCTCGCCGCCTTGGAAGACCGCCTTCACCTTGCGCTCGCGGTAGGCCTTGAGGTTCTCCGCGCCGAGGTCCTCGGGCGCGCAGTCGACCACGACGTCGCACTCGGCGAGGAGCTCCTTGAGCCCGCCTGCAACCGGCAGCCCGGCTTTCCTTAGCGCCTCGACGCCCTTGTCGGTCGCCCCGTAGAGGGGGAACTTGAGTTCAAGGGCGCGGCGCGCCTCGAAGGAGGGCCGGTTCTTCGTCACGCCGACGACCTTCATGTCTGGCTGGCCGGCCACCGCGTCCGCGACGCGCTTGCCAATCGTGCCGTACCCGTTGATTGCGACTTTGACGGTCATCGGACCCACCAGGGGTGGCAGATTCCTTTGCGGATAAAACCCTTCACGTCCCGAAGCCCGCGATTGCCGGGGGGCGCCGCAGCGAATGCGGGGCTGCGCGTCAACGGGAAAGGATGTAGACGGCGGCCGACCGCTCGACCTCGAAGCCGAGGGAGCGGTAGAGGTTGTAGGCGGCAGTGTTCTGTGCGGTCACCGTGAGCCCCGTGCGCTTGTGGCCCGCGTCGCGGTAGGCGCAAAGCGCGCGCACGAGGAGAAGGCGGCCGAGTCCCTTCCCGCGGTGCTCCGGCGCCACGCTGAGGTCGCCGACGTAGGGGTCGCGGCCGATGACAAGCGTATGGACGACTCCGGCGGTCCCCCCCTCGGGCCCTCGGAGCACGAGCGAGAGGGAGGGCGAGTACTCCCCAAGCTCGCCGCCGAGGAACCGGCGGTAAAGCCGCAAGTAGGCGTCGGGCGAGGCGTCAGGCGCGATGATGCCGAAGTCCGTCGTGCCTTCATAGACGCGGTACGCGAATGCCCCGAGTGCCTCGGCGTCCGAAGGGTCGGGGTGCGCCAGGGCAAACCCCGGGGGCAGCGCCCCCTCGGGGGGGATCGGGCGCGTCAGGTCGCGCGAAAGGAGAACGCGGTCAAAGGCCACAAACCCTTTGTCGAGCAGGACTTGGCGCGCCTCGCCCGGGGCAAGGTGCATCCACTGGTGGGCCACGCGGTCGCTTGCGCGGACGCGCGCGACACTGGGCGGGAGCGCGGCCAGAAGTTCCCCCAGGAGCCTCCCCGTCGCCCGGAGAGTCGCGTGGCGGGGCTCGATGTGGAGGAACGTGAGGTCGGCGCCGGCGCCTTCCGGCGTGGCAAGGGCGGCCCCCTGGAGGGCGCCCTCGCTCGCGCGCCATGTCACTTTCGTCGTGCGCGGGTCCTCGAAACCCCGCAGGAGGTCGGGGCGGACGTCCGTCGGCGAGAGTTTGAAAAGCCGCTCCTGGAAGTCCTCGAGCAAGCGCGAGAGGTCTCGGGGCTCGATCGAGGCCTCCGCACGGAACTCTCCACCGACGTCCTCGGCCGCGCGGCGGAACGTGCGCGGCAGCCGCAACGTCGAGGCCTCCACCGTTTTCAATCCGACCAATAGGGGGCGCTCGGGCCAAAGAACCGCTCGAAGAGCGCGACCTCGATGAGGCCGCCCGCCGTTCGCCCGGCGGGCCCCTCCGGCACCGCGCGCCGGCCGAGCCCGTCGACCCAGCCGGGGTAGAGGCTCCCAACGGCCCGCGCGGCGAATTCGCTCGCCGCCACAAAATCGGACCCCGCGTGCAGGAGGACGCGGCCTTTTCGCGACGCGTGGCCGGCGCATGCCGCCTCCGCCGCCTCCGCGTCCCGCGCTTCGGCAAACGAGAGTTCGAGCCTGAAGGGCCGGCGCGGCTTCAGCGGCCGGGGCGGCGCCGCGCGCGCCGCCTTGAGGGCGACCTCGTGGAGCCCCTTTCGCGATTCCTCGGGCGCGTGGTGCCGCACGCTCGCGCGGTCAAACCCCGTCTTCGTGGGCGCCGTGGGGACCCGCGGCAGCGTCCACTGGACCTCCTCGCAAGCGACCCAGTCGCCCGAAAGTCCGAGGACCGGGACCCCGAACGACCCGCACAGGTGCGCGAGGAAGAGCGTGTCGCCGATGATGTCGCCGTCGAGCCTTGCGGCCACGAAGGGCGCAAAGGTCACCGAGGCGAAGGAATTCGGCGTTCCCGTCTTGCCGTGGACTCCCGTGAGGAACACGCCGCCGACCCCGCCGGCGTTCAGCTCGTCGAGGAGCGAACCCTTCGAGAGGCGCACGCCGTCCGGGAGCCCCGAGGAAAGGAGGTTCTGCCCGAGGAAGTGGCCGTCGACGAGGACGACCTCGTCGGCGCCTCCGGCCTTGAGGCCCTCGGCCGCGGCCCGCGCGTCCTTGCCCATGTTCGGCAAGCCGAACGCTTGGTACTCCTCGAAGTTCGGGAAGCACTCGCGCGGGCTGCGGACGCCCGCGGCGCCTTCGAGGTCGGCGACGACCAAGGCTTTCACGGCGAGGCTCGCCTCCCTTGAGGGGAGGCGCGGCTTCATCGCGGCAATATAAGTACCCTGCGGGCCCCAAGAGCGGGGCGCGATCGTTTATCTATCGCAAGGGGGAAGTCACGCCGTGGCCGACCTGCCACCCTACTTTGAATCGCTGATGCGCTTCTACACCCACCAGCCCCGCAACCACGGACACGGGCGCGCGTTCTCGCCGGGCGCTGCGATCGTCTACCCGAATTTCGACGGGCGGTGGCACCACTCGTTCACGGCGTACCCGGGCGACGAGCGCCCGCCCTCCGCGCGCGCGATGAACTTCGACTCGTTCAAGGAGACGCTCGACGCGCTGCCGCGCCGCGCGCTGCTCCAGCTTTCGGGCGGCTCGCCCCTGGCGCCGCGCTGGATGCGCCGCGCGCTCGGGCTCGCCGCGCGCCACCGCCGCGTCTCCCTGCTCACGAGCGGCGAGAATATCCTGCCCGACGACGCCTCGCTCGTGACGTCCTTTGCCGCCGAGGGGATCGTGGGCCCCGGCATCTGGGACCTCGGGCTCACGCTCTTCGGCGACGAGCCCCAGCACGACGAGGTCGTCGGCCACCCCGGGACCTACGCGGCCGCCTTCGAGGAGCTTGCGGAAATCCGCCGGGAACGGCAGCGCACGGGCACGCGCCACCCCCAGCTCAACCTGCGGTTCCTCCTTTCGCCCGACAGCATCGCGGGGCTGCGCTCCGCTTGGTCGGCGGCCCGGGAGCTGCGCCTGGACTCGTTCACGATGGTCCTCGAGGACAAGGGGCCGTGGTTTGAGGAGTCCTCCGAGAAGGGGCTCGAGGTGATGGAGAAGGCGCCTCGCAAGTTCCCGCGCGGGTTTGCCAAGGAGGCCGCCGAGGAAACCCAGGCCGTCCTCGACGAGTCCAAGGCGAAGCACATGCCGCTCGTCCGAATCACGCAGGGCGTGCAGTCCGCCTCGGAGGTGCGGGCGTACTTCGCAAACGAGCGCGACCTTTCGAAGTACGAGTGCCCGCTGCCGTGGTTCTGGGTCATGGTCGACCCCGCGGGCGACCTCTACCTGTGCCCTCGGTACAAGGTGGGGAACCTCCACGACGAGCCCCTGCAGGAGGTCTGGAACGGCGGGCGGGCGAGGGCGTTCCGGAAGGCCCTGCGGCTGCGCGGTGCGTTCCCCGCCTGCGCGGGGTGCCCGGGGCTCCGGCGCAAGCGCGCGAGGCCGGCGGGGTCGAGCCGCGGACGCTCGAAGGGGTAGGCACGCTCGCGGGCCGGCGGTGCGCGGGAATTCCATATAGGGTTCGGCCGCCTTGCCCCGACCTGTGGTTGAGACCGGGCACGCCTCCGACGTGGACGAGGCCGCGGTCCTTGCAGCCGACGCGGAGGGGCTGGGGCTGCGCGAGACGGCGCGCGGGTTGCGGGCACTCGGCACACCCGGGGCCCGTGCGGGGGAGAGGCCCTCCCGGGAGGAAGCGCAAGCGGTCCTCGACACGCTCGGCCGCGAGAGCGAGCGCGCGGCGGACGACGGATTGGCGGACGCCCTCCTGCGGGCGAAAGCCCTCCTTTCGTGCGCCGTCGGCGAGGTCGAGGCGGGGCGGCTGGGCCCCCATTTTTTCGAGGGGATTGACCGCTGGAGGGAAGCGGCCAGGCATTTCGAGGAGGCCCTCGCCGCCTGCGGCAGGGCCACCTCCGCCGCAAGGCGAGCGGGAAGCTCCGTACGGCTCCTGCGCCACCTGTGGCTCGTCGAGACGACCATGAAGCCGCTTGAAGTGCGTTCCTTCGCCGCCTTCGTCCCCCTCGAAGGGCGCGAAGTGCCGGACCCGGAGCAGAGCTTCCTGCGCGCGATCCACGACTTCATGGAGGTCGAGGCGAGCTACCCGGTCGCCCTGCGAGGCGCGGGGGGCAGCTTCCGCTGCGCCGATTCCATGCTGCTTCGAAACGCCGTGGCCCACGGGGCGGTCCTTTTCGAGCCCGGCGGTGCCGTCGAGGCGGACCTTTTCGACCGCGAGGGGGACAGGCCCCTGAGGACCTTGCGCCTAACGGCCAGGGACCTCGACGACTGGTTTGACCGCCTCGAGCTGCGGATTCGCGTTTTCGCGTTCCTGGTCGCTCTGACGGGCGTCCTCGAGGGGGCGCCAGACGGGCCTCGCGCAGGCCCGTCGCACGCCTCAGCGTGGCTCCGGAAGGCCAAGCGGCCCGCCCTGCGTTGAGGCAAGAGCCCAGAGGCCTCAGTGGATTGGCGGGAAAGTCGGCGCAACGCCGAAGTCGGAGGTTACCTCGACGGCGGCGCGGCTCACGCGCTCCGAGGGGACGCGGCGTCGCGCCGGAACCCGCGAGGGGCTAAACGCTCGCATCAAGGCGACCAGCGTGCGCAGCCTCTTGGATAGGTTTGCATTTGTGATACTCGCACCCGGAGCGAGGGGCGGCGTGCAGGCATATAGAGGGGGCGCGGGAATGTTCCTTGTACCTTCCATGCGGGGCCCGAAGCGCCACCGCCCGCGCCGTCGGGAACCTTTATGAACGGGGCGCAGGCTCGCACGCAGCGTGCCCGAGGCGCCCCGCAGCCAGGCTCTGACGATCCAGGAGAGGATCCTCCTCCACCTGTCGGCCCACGGCGGCGCCCGGGACTCGTATGCCGTGCCCCGCGAGGTCACGCAGGCGGGGATTGCCGCGGCCCTCCAGATCCGCGTGGCCCACGCCTCCCGCGAGGTCCGCAAGCTCGTGGAGTCCGGCCTTGCCGAGGAGCGCGACGCGGCCGTCGAGGGCGGCCGGCGCCACCAAAAGGCCTATTTCCTTGCCCCTGCGGGCCTCCAGGCCTCTTTGAAGCTGCGGGCGCAAGTCGGCCCCCTTGGGCAGGCCCTCGCGCCGTCCACCCTGTCAGGCGCGCGGGCGCCCGTGCAGGTCGAGCGCGAGCGGCCCGCGCTGCGCTACTTCTTCGGGCGGTTTGAGGAGCTTGAGGCCGCGCACAAGATCCTCGACGCGCGCGGCGTGCTCGTCATCATCGGGATCGCGGGGATCGGAAAGTCGACCCTGGGGGCGAAGCTCTTCGAGGAGGCGCGTGCCCTGCGCTCCTGCGTCTGGGCGACCCTCCACGAGTACGACACGCAGGTCTCCGTGCTCGCGCCGGTCGCGCGCGCCCTCGCGCTCCAGGGCCACCCGCGCCTTGAGCTCCTCACGAAGCGGGAGTCGGCGATTGACCTGCCGCGCGCGAAGGAGACGCTCCTTGCCGATGTGGCCAACCAGTCGATCGTCGCGTTCTTCGACGACGCGCAGGCAGCCTCGCCTGAGGCGCTCCAGGCGCTGCGCGTGCTCCGCGAGGTCGCCTGCGAGCACCCCAAGGCCTTCAAACTCGTCCTTTTGTCGCGCACGCGCCCGCCGATTTACGATGCTCGCGACGTGACGCTCCGCAAGACCGTCGGCGAGGTCGAGCTCCAGGGGCTGCGCCGGGAGGACGCGCTCGCGCTCCTTGCGGCGACTGACCGGCCGGTCGACAACGACGCGGTCCTCAGCGCGACGGGCGGCCACCCGCTCTTCATCGAGCTCATGCGCGACGCCGGGGAGGGCGCCCCGGCTGGGGCCGTCGACCGCCGGGAGGTCGACCGCTTCCTCCAGGAGCAGATCTTCTCGAAACTCTCGCGTGGGGAGCGCGAAGCCCTGCGGCGGATCGCGTTCCTCAGCCGGGCGGTCGACCCCCGCGTCCTGCTCTCGCCCCCGTCCTCCCTCGAGAACGTCCTCACGCTCGAAGGCCGCTCGCTCGTCCGGCGCGACGCCCGGGGGCGCGTGCTCGCCCACGAGGCTGTGCGCGACTTCGTCCGCCGGAGCCTCACGGAAGAGGAGGAGCGCGACATCGCCGCGGCCGCGTACCGGGGCCTCCTCGTCGAAGTCGAGCAGGCGAACCAGCGGGACGACCCGTCGTACGCGATTGCCCTGCTTGAGGATGCGCGGGCGCTTGCCCCCGAGGGCGATGTGCCGGGCCTGCTCGTCCGCCTCGGCGGGTTCCACCTGGCCGTCGCGCAGTACAACGAGGCCTCCGCAAGGCTCGAGGAGGCCATGGAGCTCATCGAGCGGACGAAGGCCGCGCCCCTCGAGGGGCTCACGCAGTTCCTCCTCGGCGCGGTCCACTCGGAGGCCGGCCACCCCGAAAAGGCCCGGGCGCACCTCGACGCCGCTTTCAAGGCGATGGACCGGCCGCTGCCGACCCTCGAGCCCGAGCGCGCGCGGCTCTACCTCGAGTACGCAAAGTGGGAGACGCGCTACGGACGCGCGGCCGAAGCGCGCGAGTGGGTCGAGAAGGGGCGCAAGGTCGGGCAGGCGCTCAAGCACGACTTCATCCTCGCCGACGCGGAGATGCTCCTCTCCCACCTCACGCCGGCCCGGGAGTCGGCCGAGCACCTCGCGCGCTGCATCGAAATCGCCAAGGCGCGGGAGTTTAGCCCCATGCTCTCGCTGGCCTACACGACGGACTCATGGCACCTCGTCGACCTCTTCGGCGACACGGAGCTCGCGCTCGCGCACGCCTCCGAGGGGCTCAAGATCGCCGAGACGCTCGGCAACCGCGTCCTCAACGGCCTTGCCCACGCGGCCCTTGCCAAGGCGCACTGGCGCTCGGGCGAGCTCGAAAAGGCCGTCGCCGAGGCGCGCCTCGGGATCGAGACCGCCGAGAAGAGTTTCACCGAGCGCATCGTCCCCGTCGCGCTCCTTTCCACGCTCCTCACGGAAGGCGGGGACCCGGCCCAAGGCGAATCCATGGCCCGCGAACTCCTCCAGGCGGCCGAAAGGTACGGCTCCCCGACGGAGCGCCTCGCGGCACGCCGCGCGCTCGCCCGCGCCCTCGACGTCCAGGGGCGCTACGCGGAGGCGATCCCGCTCCTCGAGACCTGCCACAAGGTCTACCAGGAGATGGGGCTCTCCTGCGACGCGCCGAACCACATCGCCACACTCGACCGCCTGATCCGCATGGAGGTTGCACGCGGGGACCTCAAGCGCGCCAGAGAGTGGTTCGAAGCGGCGAAGCTGCGTCTTCCCGAGGTCGACAGCCCCGTCGGGGGCGCGCTCCAGAACATGGCCTTCGCGCACCTGAGGCAGGTCGAGGCGCCCGGCATGGCCGCGGCATACTACTGGCACTCCGCCGAAACCTGGAGGAAACTCAAGTGGCGGCTCCTCGAGCTCAAGATGCTTGTCGACTGCGCAAACGCCCTCGAAAGCGCGGCAGCGCAAGGCGAGCCTGCGCCCAAGGGGATGGCTCCAGCGGAAGCCATCGAGGCCCGGATTGCGGAACTCATGGGCGAGCTTAGCGTCCCGCGGCCCACGCCCGTCAGGGGCTTTCCGCTGCCCTGACGCGGGGAAGGTCGGGGCAGGGGGCGCCGCCTCCCCCGCGGAAGGTCAGTCGAGGCCCTCACCCGCAGCCTCGACGGCTTTGGGCTTCTTCCAGGTCTGCCACTTCGCCTTGCTCTGGCGGTAGAAGTCGTTGCCCGCCAGGTCATTGATGCAGTAGACGGGGAAGCGTTCGACCTCCAGGCGGCGGCAGGCCTCGGTCCCGAGGTCTTCGTAGGCGACGACCTCGGCCTTCTTGATGTGCTTCGAGAGCAGGGCGCCTGCCCCGCCAAGCGCCGCGAAGTAGACGGCGCCGTGGCGCTTCATGGCCTCGACGGCGCCTCGCGTGCGGTGCCCCTTGCCGATCGTTGCCTTGAGCCCGGTGCGTGCAAGCATGGTCTCCAGGTAGCTGTCCATCCGCACCGCGGTCGTGGGGCCGGCCGAGCCGATGACCTGCCCGGCCTTCGCGGGCGTCGGTCCGACGTAGTAGAGGATCTGCCCGCGGAGGTCGACCGGCAGGGGCTCGCCCTTGCGGATCGCTTCGAGGAACCGCTTGTGGGCCGCGTCGCGCGCGGTGAAGAGTACGCCGGTGATCTCGCAGAGGTCGCCGGCCTTGAGGCCCTTGAGCTGCGCCTCCTCGAGCGGCGTCCGGACTTGGACGGGCGCGCTCACAGCGTCACCTCCTGGACCCGGTGCGCGTGGCACTCGAGGTTCACCGCCACGGGGAGCGCCCCGATGTGGCAGGGCGCAACCTCGACGCGCACCTCGAGGGCCGTAACGACGCCTCCAAGGCCCTGAGGGCCCGAGCCGATCGTGTTCACCATCTTCCGGAGCTCCTCCTCAAGGGCGGCGTAGCGCGGGTCGGCGTTGCGTGCGCCCATCACCCGCATCACGGCCTTCTTCGCGAGCCACCCAACCTGGTCGAAGGTCCCCCCGATCCCCACGCCGACGATGAGCGGCGGGCACGCGTTCGGGCCCGCCTCGTCCACGACCTTCATGACGAAGTCCTTCACGCCTTCCACACCCCCGGCGGGAGTCAGCATCTTGAGCTGGCTCATGTTCTCGGCGCCGGTCCCCTTCTCCATCACGCGGATCCAGATCCTGTCTCCGGGGACGACTTCGTAGTGCATCACCGCCGGCGTGTTCGTCTTCGTGTTCACGCGCTGGAGGAGGGGGTCGCCGACCACGGACATTCGGAGGTACCCCTCTTCGTACCCCCGGCGCACGCCCGCGTTCACGGCCTCCTCGAGGGAGGCGCCTTCGATGTGGACGTCGGCGCCCGCCTTCACGTGGACGATCGTCACCCCCGTGTCCTGGCATGTCGGCAGCCCTTCGCTCTTGGCGAGCTCCGCGTTTTGAAGCAGCGTATTGAGGACGACGATGCCGGTCTCGCTGCGCTCTTCCGTGACCGCGCGGCGCATGGCGTCGAGGTAGCCCGGCGACAGGTCGACCGCCATGCGTTTGCAAAGCGCCGCCACCGTGTCGGCCACGAGCTTCGCGGGCACGAGGCGCAGGTTCGGCCGGGCGCCCTCGGCCCCCGCGGCGGCGCGCCGCGGAACGCGCACGGCGCGCGCGCCCCGCGCCGTGCCCCTGCGGGCGCGC
>Ga0209002_10002434_pt1 | contig 15023 bp, 18 predicted proteins | sample Rifsed16ft2_FD_184010 | JGI IMG/M metagenome (GOLD analysis project Ga0209002, IMG submission 184010) | Soil microbial communities from Rifle, Colorado, USA - sediment 16ft 2 (version 2) | ecosystem: Environmental > Terrestrial > Deep subsurface > Rock core/Sediment | place: Rifle, Colorado...
TGATCCCCTTCATATGCCTCCTCCTCTCCCTTTTGTGCTACCCGACCGCGTCAGGCGACGCGGACGACGATCTCGTGGTGCCCGGTCGCGCCGTCCGGGAACGGCTCGGCGCGATCCGCGGGCTGCGTCAGCCCGCTGCGATCGGTGGCGCGCACCTTCAGGCGGTGCTCGCCCGAGGTCGCGTTCCACCGGTAGACCCACTGCCGCCAGGTGTCGATCGTGTCCTCGGCCGCCAGCTCCGCGACCTGCCAGGGGCCGTCGTCGACGCTGACCTCGACCCGCTCGATGCCCACGTGCTGGGCCCAGGCCACGCCGGCGATCGGCACCTCGCCCGCCCTCAGGTCCAGGAACGGCGAGGGGGTGTCGATGCGTGACATCGTCTTGATCGGGGCCCGTTCGGCCCACCCGCGCTGGATCCAGTACGGGTCGAAGGCATCGAACGTGGAGAGCTCGATGTCGACGACCCACTTCGTCGCGGAGACGTACCCGTAGAGACCGGGCACGACCATCCGGACCGGGAAGCCGTGGTCTATCGGCAGCGGCTCGCCGTTCATCGCGACCGCGAGGATCGCGTCGCGACCGTCCATCGCGACGGCGGTGGGCGTCCCCACGGTGAACCCGTCGATCGAGCGGGAGACGATCTGGTCCGCACCCGCGTGGACCCCCGCCTCTTCCAGTAGATCGCGCAGCGGCGCGCCGATCCATCGGGCGTTGCCCGCGTACCGACCGCCGACGGGGTTCGAGACGCACGTGAGCGTGATGTCGCGTTCGATGAGCGGCCGGGCCAGGAGCTGCTCGTAGTCGAGCTCGATCTCGCGGTCCACCATCCCGTGGATGCGCAGCCGCCAGTCCTCGGCCATCACGGCCGGCGCGAGCAGCGCGGTGTCCACGCGGTAGAAGCGGTCGTTGGGCGTGAAGAAAGGTCCGAGGCCGGAGGCCGAGATCTCGGCCCCCGCCGCGGCATGCGCGGGGCTGGACGGAGCCGGGATGGACACAGCGGCCCGAGACTCGTCGGCGCGGAACCGGCGGGCGAACAGGTTGCCCATCCCGCCGGCGGCCACGGCCGCGACCAGGCCGGCCGCTCCGGTCAGCAAGAAGCCTCGCCGGTCCATCATCCAGGGCCGCTCCTCCCGTCCCCTCGGCGCGGCGAGGGTCGCGGCGCCTTCGGCCGGGGAGATCGACCGGCGGAGCACCACGAGGGTCACACCTGCAGCGACGGCACCCGCGACCGCCGGGAGAGCGTCCGACGGGTTCGAGGTCGGCCGCGTGAGCGCTGCGGCGACCCCCACCACGCCGAAAACGGCGAGACCGACGATCCCTGCGCCGAGCCGCCTGACCGAGGCGATCCCCAGGACGATCGCGAGCAGCAGGAGCGTCGAGGCGATGCCCGCGAGCAGGACGGTCTTGTCGTTCTCGCCGAAGGTCCGGATCGCGAAGCTCTTCATCCACTCCGGCGTCGCGTCGATCGCGCTCTGCCCGACCGTGAGGATCGGCGAGGAGCGCGGGTTCACGACCCCCGCCACGAGCTGAGCCACGCCGATCGCGACGGCGGCGGACACCAGTCCGAGCACGGTGCCGTCGAGGATCTCCCGGTGCCTTCGCGTCCGGGCGTCCGCTCCCACCACGCCCTCGCGCCGGGCTCGCACCTCCTGGCTCGTCACCCCACGAGGGTGCACACGGGGTGCTTGCGGGATCCTTACGACACCCTTGCCCGAGGGTGAATCTCCCGCGGGCTACGCGGCGGGGAGCGTGACGGCGAACCTCGAGCCGTGCGCGGGCTCGCTCTCGGCCCGGATGCTCCCACCGAGCGCCTCGACGATCCGCTTCGCCAGGGCAAGACCCAGCCCCGCCCCGGAGCCGTGGCGGGCGGGGTCTGTGCGGAAGAACGGCTCGAAGACCCGCTCCAGGTCCCGAGGCGCGATGCCCTCGCCGGTGTCGATCACCACCAGCTCGAGTCCTCGCTCCGAACGCTGGGCCTCGATCCGCACGCTCCCGTCGGCCGGCGTGTGCCGGACGGCGTTGACCAGGAGGTTCTGGATAACCCGAACCAGGCGCGGGGAACACGCGGTGTCCTCGGTCCCGTGCAGGTCGGCGACGAGCGAGAGGCCCTTGTCGTGCGCGGCCAACTCGACCGTCGCGACGGCCGAGCGCACCACCTCGCCCAGGCGCGCCCGCGTCGTCTCGGCCTCGATCGCGCCCGCGTCAAGCTGCGCGAGCTCGAACAGGTCATCGACCATCGCTACGAGCTGGGCCATCGAGCGACGCATCTCCTCGGCGTAGCGACGCATCGTCGGCGGGTCGTCCACCACGCCCTCGTCGATCGCCTCGACCATCGCCCGCAAGCTCGCGAGCGGGGTCCGCAGGTCGTGGGAGACGGCGGTGACCAGGTCGCGGCGCGTCCGCTCGATGTCGCGTTCTCGCTCCTGCGCGCGCTCGAGGCGTTCGGCCATCTCGTCGAGCGTGCGGGCAAGTGTGTCGAGCTCGGGCCCTGCGCCAAGCTCGCCGATGCGCGTCCCCGACTCGCCCTCGCCCAGGCGGCGCGCGCCCTCGGCGAGCCGCTCGACCGATCGCGAACGCGAGCGCGCGAGCGCGAGCGCCGCCCCGACGCCGGCCGCGGCCGAGTACAGGAACAGGACGACCAGGGTCGTGGCGTCGTGCTGGTCCACCACCATCTGGCGGGCGAGCACCACGAGGTTCGCGATCGAGGCGACGGCACCCACGACGGCGATCGCGGCCATCCCTTGGCGCATCGACGCCTTGGCAAGCAGCACCCGGGCGAGCGCGATCGCGACCACGGTCATCAGCAGCGCCGGAGCGATCAACGCGGCTAGGTGCGCGAGCTCCCCCGGGTCCATGCCGACGAGCGCGCCCGCGAGGAGCGTGCCCACGGCCCCGACCAAGGCGACCGCACCGGTAAGGGCGATGGTCCTCCAGCCGCTCATGGCTCGAACCGGTACCCGACGCCCCACACGGTCACGAGGTGTGCCGGGTTCGACGGGTCCTCCTCGATCTTCTCGCGCAGCCGCCTGATGTGGACGGTCACCGTCGCCGTGTCGCCGTCCCAGGCGAAATCCCACACCTCGTCCAGCAGCTCGGCGCGCGTGAACGTGCGCCCCGGGTTGGAGGCGAGCAACGAGAGCAGGTCGAACTCCTTGCGCGTCAGATGCACCGGCCCGTCGTCGCGACGGACCTCGCGCCGGGGTCCGTCGATCGTCAGGTTGCCGAAGGTCACGACGTCGGGCGTCGCCTGGGCTTGCCCGGCGGTCCGACGGAGCACCGCGCGCACCCGGGCCACGACCTCGCGCGGGGAGAAGGGCTTGGTCACGTAGTCGTCGGCGCCGAGCTCCAGACCCACGACCCGGTCGGTCTCCTCGCCCTTGGCGGTGAGCATGATCACCGGCGACCGGGTCCGCTCGCGCATCCTCCTGAATACCTCGAGCCCGTCGATCCGGGGCAGCATCAGGTCCAGGAGCACGAGGTCCGGCGGCGAGGCCTCGAACGCGGCGAGCGCCTGCTCACCATCCTCGGCTGTCTGGACGGAGAACCCCTCCTTCTCCAGGTAGCGCGCGAGAACCTCGCGGACCATCGGCTCGTCGTCGACCACCAGCACACGGGTCGCGGGAGCGCTCATGGGTCCCATCTTGCACCACTCATGTTGCGTGAACCTTACGGAGGACCCTCGGCCGCCCGCCGAGGGTTTCAGGGACCGGACCTCGGTCCGAAAGGTTCCGGTAAGGACGACCCGGTTAGCCTCGTCGCGTCGGCGGTGCGTAACGCACCGGCGGCTGCTGGAGACGCTCGACTGGAGGGTGACCATGCAGATCAGCGCGACGATGAGGCGCCACCCGCGGCGGACCGCGGTCGTGGGCGTCGTGCTGGTCGCGCTGGTGGCGCTCGGCCTCTGGTGGTTCGCCCCGTGGAACCTGGTCGTCGACCGGACCGTCGATGAGGCGCTGCCAGGTGCCTCGGAGCCGGGGGCGGGTTCCCAGGCCACCGAGGACGAGGCCGCCTCGGGAGGGAAGACCTCGGGAAGCGAAGGCGCGGCGGAGGCGGGGCCGGTAACGCTCGCGCGGGGAGGCTTCAGCAGCCTCGAACACGAGACCGCCGGGACCGTGTTGGTGGTCGAGCTCGAGGACGGTTCGCGGTTCCTGCGCCTCGAGGATCTCGAGACCTCGAACGGGCCCGACCTACGTGTGATACTCACCGACCAGCCCGTGTCCGAGGACTGGGACGTCTGGGACGACGGCGCGTACGTGGATCTCGGCGGCCTGAAGGGGAACCTCGGGAGCTCCAATTACGAGATCCCCACGAACCTAGACCTCGAGGACTTCGAGACCGCGGTGATCTGGTGCCGGCGCTTCAGCGTCGGCTTCGGCGTGGCGCCGCTCGAGCCCGCGTCCTAGAGCGTCGCCGAGCGGGCCCCCCCGGCGGCGACCCCGAGCACCAGCGCCGCCACGGCGATCCGGTACCACATGAACAGCGCGAAGTCGTGGCGCCGCAGGTACTTAAGCAGGAACGCGATGACGAAGAACCCGCTTAGGGCCGAGGCAACGATCCCCGCGATGAACGGGCTCCTCATGCCGTGTGGGATCCCTGTCGAGGCCAGGTCGGCGCCCTTGTAGAGCGCCGCGCCCGCGATGATCGGGAGCGACAGCAGGAACGAGAACCGCGCGGCGGTCTCGCGGTCGAACCCCATCGCGCGCGCCGCGGTGATCGTCACGCCCGAGCGCGACACCCCCGGCTGCAGCGCCAGCGCCTGTGCGATGCCTAGCCATAGGCCATGCCGCACGGTCAGGTCCTCGAGCTGGCGCGTCGACGACGCCAGCTTGTCGACGGTGTACAGCACCACGCCGAACACCGCGAGCATGACGGCGATCAGCCAGGGCTGACCGAGCTCGTCCTGGATCACCCCTTCGAGCGTCGCGCCGGCGATCACGCCGGGGATCGTGCCCACGACGAGCGCCCACGCGAGACGCTCGTCGGTCGTGTCGATCCGGCGCGCCCGGGTCGACGCGACCGCCGCACGGAGGTACCGCCAGACGTCGTGCCGGAAGTAGACGAGGGCCCCGACGAGCGTCCCGATGTGCAGCGCGACGTCGAACGTCTTGTTCAGGTCTGGGTCGGCCAGGATCGGCCAGTCGAACAGCCAAGGGACCAGGATCAGGTGCCCCGAGCTCGAGATCGGCGCGAACTCGGTGATCCCCTGCGTTATGCCGAGGACGATCGCCTGCAGGATGGTCAGGACGGGCTCCCTGGTGGGTACGGAGCGCCCATGCTAGCGGTCGGCCGGGCCCGATCAGGCAGGTTCCGTGGAGCGGAAGAGGCGCTCGAGTGCCTCGAGGCCGGGTCGCCCCTCGTGCAGCCCGAAGCGGTCGGCTAGGTCGGCCAGGCGGACGCCGTGCGAGGAGGCTTCGAGGATCTCGATCCCGATCAGGTGTCCGTCGACGTCGAGATCGACCACGCGACCGTCCTCGAGGATCTCCGAACGCGCGACGGGAGCCCCCTCCCGTACGTGAACGTAGATCGCGTCGACCTCGTCGTCGTACTCGATCCTCATCTGGGTCCCTTCCACGAGGCGACGACCGTCACGACGTAGGCACGGTCGTCGCCGTAGGTCGTGATCCTCAGGATACGCCCGGTGCAGGTGCGTCCCCAGACGTTCACGCGGCTCCAGATCCCCGCGCTCGTCTCGGCGAAGACGTCTCGGAGGGCCTCGGCGACCTCCTCCTCGGTGATCCCGCGTTCCGGCACCCGACGGGCGGGCGTGCTCGCTCAGGATCACGCGGCCGCGTCGATGGGCGCGATGGTGATCGACAGCGTGGCGAACGCCCTGGCGTGGGCGAGGCGCTCTGCGGTCTCGGGGCTCACGAGCAGCACGAGGGAGGGCCCTCCCGAACCCGAGGCCTCGAACGTCCCCTCGGGCTCGTCGATGACCGAGAGGACCTCGAGATCCGCGCCGACGGTGTCCGTGTATGGGTGAGGGCCGCCGAACGTCGCCAGCACGTCGACCCGGTCGCCGGCCCGCACGACTCCGGCCGGCACGCCGGCGGGCACCACGAACGCCCGGAGACCAGAGGGCACGAGCGAGGCCACGGGTCCACCCGCCGAGCCGATGCGCGTCCGCGTGAGCGGTTCGCCTTCGGCGAGGTCTGCGACGAGCGTCTGGCCGATCGCGTCCTGCACCGACCCGATCGCGCCCGGCGGGACGTAGGCGGAGGGGACGTGTTCGACGCGCAGGTCCTCCTCGACCAGGGCCGATCCGCGGACCAGGTCGACGGCCGCGACCACGACCGCGGTGGGCTCGCCCGTCGAGGGCCGAAGCGCCTCGAGTTCGGCGGCGTAGCCGCGGACGATCGAGAACGAGCCCGCGCCCGCCACCAGCGCGAGCACAAGGAGCAGCTTCGAGCGCGGCGACCATCGCCGAAGGACCACGCGGCACCTCCTCGAGCTGGAATGAAGGGGGTGGCGGTCGAACGCTAGCCGCGCGAGCGTGTGCGCGCTGTGAGGAGCGTCACACCGGACGAGGTTTCTTCGGCGGCGCGAGCGGGAGCGCGCGGACGCGGAACTCCTCGAGGTGCTCGCGTCCGACGATCATCGCTACGGATTCCCGGACGCGCTCACCCAGCTGCCCGGGGTCGTCCTCGGTGGTGAAGCGGAGCTCCACCGTGACCAGGACCCGCTCCGCCATCACTGGACCTCGAAGCGGGCGTTCGAGAGCGCGGTCGCGCACTCGCAGTCGCGCTCCTCGGGCAGGGCCGGTATCACCGCGAACAGGAGCTCGCGCAGACGGGCGTTGTTCTCGTTGAACACGCGAACGACCTCCTCGTGACTTACGGGCGGCGCGCCGGGGACGCCGACGTCGAAGTCGGTGATCAGCGAGACGTTCGCGTAGCAGATCTCCAGCTCGCGGGCGAAGAGCGCCTCCGGGTAGCCGGTCATGTTGATCGTCTGCCAGCCCTCTCGGTTGAACCAAGCCGACTCCGCGCGGGTGGAGAAGCGCGGCCCCTCGATCACGACCATCGTCCCGCCGTCGTGGATCCCGACGCCGAGCTCGCGCCCGCTGTCCACGAGCGCACCGCGCATCGTGGCGCAGTACGGGTCCGCGAACGAGATGTGTGTGGTGACCGGCCCGTCGTAGAGGGTGTGCGGCCGCGTTCGCGTCCGGTCCACGATCTGGTCGCAGACCACGAACTCTCCGACCTTGACATCGGTCTGGAGCGATCCGGCGGCGCACGGTCCGACGATCCGCTCCACCCCCAGCTCCTTCATCGCCAACAGGTTGGCTCGGTAGTTGATCGCGTGCGGGGGGAACTGGTGCTTCAGGCCGTGGCGAGGGATGAACGCGACCGGGCGTTCGCCGATGGTTCCAACCACCGGGGGAGCGGAGGGGGGGCCGAACTGCGTGTCGACCTCGACGGTCTCGGCATCTTCCAGGAAGGCGTAGAACCCCGATCCGCCGAAGACCCCGATCTGCGCGGTGCTCACGAGGTGGGATCCTTGGCCGCGCTCGCCTTCTTCGACGAGCCGCCCTCGCCCGACGAGCCGCCCTCGCCCGACGAGCCGCCTTCGCTCGAGGACGCGCCGCCGGACGAGGTCCCTGTGGACGAGCCCCCCTGCGCGCCGGATGCGGCGTCGCCGTCCTTCTTGGTGCCGGAACTCGACGGCTTCTTCGAGCGGCTGTCGGTGGCGTAGAAGCCCGAGCCCTTGAACACGATCCCTGCGGGATGGAACACCTTCCGGAGCACCCCTTCGCAGTTGCCGCACGTGGTGAGCGGGTCCTCGGAGAACCGCTGGAAGACCTCGATGTGCTGGCCGCAGGCCGTGCACTCGTACTCGTACGTGGGCATGGCACGGAGTGTACCGGCGACCCGCCGACGCCCATACGAGCGACGCGGGTGTTGCCCTGGGGGTACACTCCGGCTCCCTGCGGGGAGGTATCGATGACGAAGGTCACGAAGGCGGTCATCCCGGCGGCTGGGCTCGGCACGAGGTTCCTGCCTGCGACGAAGGCGCAGCCCAAGGAGATGCTCCCCCTCCTGGACAAGCCCGCGATCCAGTACGTGGTCGAGGAGGCGGTCCGGGCCGGGCTCACCGACATCATCATCATCACGGGCCGTGGCAAGCACGCGATCGTGGACCACTTCGATCGTTCCTTCGAGCTCGAGCACTTCCTTGAGACCAAGGGCAAGTTCGACGAGCTCAAGCAGGTGCGCGAGATCTCGGACATGGCGACGATCCACTACATCCGCCAGCGCGACCCGCTCGGCCTGGGGCACGCGGTGGCGGCGGCCGAGGGGCACGTGGGCGGTGAGCCGTTCGCCGTCCTGCTCGGCGACGACCTGATGGCCGAGTCGAACCCGCTGCTGCAGGAGATGCTCCAGGTGCACGACCGCTACGGCCGCAGCGTGCTCGCGGCGATGGAGGTCGCTCGCGACGAGATCCCACTGTACGGCTGCATCGAGCCGGAGTTCGTCGAGGACGACACCCTCGCGCGGGTGCGGTCGATCGTCGAGAAGCCCTCGGCCGACGAGGCGCCCTCGAACCTGGCCGCGATCGGCCGGTACATACTCACCCCCGAGATCTTCGACTGCCTGCGTCGGACGCAGCCCGGTGTGGGCGGCGAGCTCCAGCTGACCGACGCGATCAACCTGCTCGCGCAGGAGCAGGCGGTGTACGCGTACGTGTTCGAGGGCGGCCGCTTCGACGTCGGGAACAAGCTCGACTACCTGAAGGCCACGATCGAGCTGGCGATCGACCGCGATGACATCGGGCCGCAGCTCCGACCCTGGCTCGCGGAGTTCGTGGAGCGCAAGAAGCTGCTCTGAGTCGACTCGCGGCCGTCCACGCGGTCGCCGCCGATACACTGGGCCCGATGGCGAGCTCCCACCACGTCCACGACCACGACAGCGGCGAGGGTCTGGTCCCCGTCGACGAGGCGCGCGAACGTGTGCTCGGCGCGATCAAGCGCCTTCAGCCTCTCGAGCTGCCGCTGACCGAGGCCTACGGGTGCGTGCTGGCCCAGAACGCGGTCGCCCAACACGACCTGCCCGACTTCGCGTCCTCGGCGATGGACGGTTACGCAGTGCGCTCCTCCGAGGTCACGGGGGCGAGCCCGGCATCGCCAGTTGAGCTCCGCGTCGTCGGTCACGCCGCGATAGGCGAGCGCCCGATCGGGACCGTAGGCGGCGGAGAGGCGTTCCAGATCGCTACCGGGGCGCCGATCCCGGCAGGCGCCGACACGATCGTGCCGATCGAGGACTGCGAGGCGGTGGGCGACCACGTCCGGATCCTCGCGGGCTCGCCGGAGGGCAAGCACGTGCGCCCGACGGGGGAGGACGTCAGCGCGGGAGAGACACTCGTGCAGGCGGGCCGTCGGCTGCAGGCGCCCGAGCTCGGGCTGCTCGCGACCGCGGGGATCTCGCACCCCCTCGTGTACCCGCGCCCGCGCGTCGTGGTGCTCTCGACCGGCGACGAGCTGATCCCGCCGACGCAGACCCCCGAGTACGGCCAGGTTCGCGATTCCAACGCGTACACGCTGTTCGCGGCCCTGCGCGAGGTGGGCGCGGTTCCGACGCTCGCCGGCATCGCGCGCGACGACGTGGACACGTTCAAGGAGATGGTGTTCTCGCACCTGCTGCAGGCCGACGCGTTCATCTCCTCCGGCGGGGTCTCGGTCGGGGAGCGCGACGTCGTGAAGGCCGCCTTCTTCCGCCGCGGGGAGGTCGACTTCTACAGGGTGGCGATGCAGCCGGGCATGCCCCAGGGGTTCGGCGAGGTCGAAGGCAAGCCGTACTTCGGGTTGCCCGGCAACCCGGTCAGCGTGTTCGTGAGCTTCGAGGTATTCATCCGTCCCGCGCTGATGAAGATGATGGGACGCGGCCAGGTCCTGCGCCCCGAGGTGGCCGCGCGCCTGGAGCAGGACGTGGTCGGCCCCCGCGGCAAGACGCAGTTCGTGCGCGTCCGGGTCAAGCGGACGAAGGAGGGCTGGGTCGCGACGCCGACCGGCGGTCGCGGCTCGAACCTGATCGGGACCGTGGCCCGGGCCAACGGGCTCGCCATCGTGCCCGCGGGCGTCGAGACGGCACCGGCTGGCAGCGAGGTCAAGGTCATGCTCTTCCGCTCTGCGAGGGACTGAGGTGATGGAGCGAGACGCGGACACGGCCCGGATCATCGAGGTCGGCGGTAAGGCCGTCACCGAGCGAGAGGCCGTGGCCGAGTGCGTGGTCTCGATGACCCCCCAAGCCTGCGCGCAGCTCGTCGCGGGCACGCCGAAGGGGAACCCTCTGGAGGCAGCGCGGATCGCCGGGGTCATGGGGGTGAAGCGCACACCCGACCTCCTCCCCTTCTGCCACCCGGTCGCCGTGACCGGAGCCGAGGTCGTGGTGGAGGCGGACGAGGATGCCGGTCGGATCCGCGTGCGGACGACGGTTCGTGCCCTGGACCGGACCGGCGTCGAGATGGAGGCGCTCACCGCCGCCGCGGTCGCGGCCCTCAGCCTGTACGACACGGCCAAGGCGTACGACCGCGCCGCGCGCGTCGACGGGCTCCGCCTGCTCGAGAAGCGCGGGGGTAAGAGCGGCCACTACGTGGCCGACCGATAGCAGGAGTTCGAGCAACCGGATCCGGGCACCGGAGGGATCTTCGGCCCCCCTACGTGCTCGGAGGGGCCCGGGCAGCTTCTGCCCGTTGGTATTTGTAGCCCCACATCTCTGGTGCTAGGTTCCTGGCCCAGCCCAACATCTTGTGGCGGACCGGGGTTCCGGATCAGGAGGGGCTTGGAGAACGTGAGTTGGTTGCTGCTCGCGGCCCTGGGCATCTTGTGGGTCGCCTTCCTCTTCCCCACCTGGCGGAGGTATCCGGGGAACACGGTGAAGGACTTCGAGAGGAACATGGACCTGCTGGCGGAGACCGAGGGGAGCGGCCAGGGACGGTGGATCGTCACCCCCCGCAAGGGGATGACGTTCGTCGGGCCCCGGGCGCGTGCCCAGGCGCGGGCGCGTGAGCGCCGCCGCCGCATCCTCGTCGTCCTGATCGAGAGCATCGTCCTCACGGGTCTGATCGGCCTGGTCCCCCCGCTGCGGGCCATGTGGTACGCCACCGCGGTCCTGCTCATGGCCCTCGGCGCCTTCGTCTGGCTCCTCATCTCGGTGAAGGCCCGCCCATCCACCGCCCGGGCCCCCGCCGTCCCGCCCGAGGTGGCCGCCCCGGCTCGCGCCCGGCCGGCCCGGCAGCGGTATGCGGCCGACGCCTCGGGACGCACCGCCCGGGCCGCCTACAACGGGCTCGCCACTTTCGGTGAGGACCACGGCCCGATCGTCGTCAAGCCCGCGAGCACGGTCGGCGTCGCCGGCGTCTAACCTTCACCGCGTGGACCTCGACGCGGTCTCCTCCGAGCTCCGCCGCCGCTTCGACGAGCGCATGGCGGCCCGCGAACGCGCCCTGCCAGCCTCCCGCAAGGCGATCCGCGCCTGCGCGAACGCGATCCGCGCGATCCACCGCGGCGAGCTCGACCTGGCGCACCGCCTGATGGACGAGGCGAGGGCGGCGCTCGACGAAGGCGGGGACGCCGTCCGTGAGCATCCGGACATCGCGTTCGCCGGCTACCTGCAGGACGCGCAGAAGGAGTACGCGGAGGCGCGGTTCACCGAGGCCGTCGTGATGGGCTCGCGCCCGCCGACGCCCGAGGATCTGGGCGTCGAGGACGCGCCGTACCTCAACGGGATCGCCGAGGCGATCGGCGAGGGTCGCCGACACGCGCTCGACCTGTTGCGCGCGGGCCGCGTGGCCGACGGCGAGCGGGTCCTTGCCACTATGGACGACCTGTACTCGGTTCTCGTGACGATGGACTACCCCGACGCGATCACCGGGAACCTGCGCCGCACCACGGATGTCGCCCGCAGCCTGATCGAGAAGACGCGCGGCGACCTGTCGGTTGCGCGGGTCTCGCAGGACCTGCACGATGCGCTCGACCGGCACGCCCGCGACGTGCTCGGCAGGGAGTAGGCCAGGGGCCGTTCGCAGGGTCATCGAGCTGCCGTTCGCTCCCGATCGCGGGTACGCACCGGCGCCCCGGGCGTGGGGGACCCCTCTGCTAGGCTGGCGCAGTTCCGGGGGTGTAGCTCAGACCGGTAGAGCACTGCCTTCGCACGGCAGGGGTCAGGGGTTCAAATCCCCTCACCTCCACAAAGGAAGACCGCAGGTTCAGCGGCCAGATTCGCTTGGTTCCAGTTCCTCTGCGGACCGTCCCAGGAGCCCCCGTACAAGCACGGCGCCAGCGGGAGGCGCGATTGGTCCGATGCCGTCCCTCGCTAGATGAGGGTGATCTCGAGCGCCACGTTGCCGCTTTCGGGATCGACGGTGGATGTGCCCGAGCCGGCGGCTCCAACGAAATCGCCCGTGCCGCCCACGATGGCGAATGTTCCCTGCTCGCCATCCGTAAAGTGGAGCTCCCCAAGACCTGCCAGCGACCCAGTCTCCAGCGTGATAGTGGCGGCGATCTGAACGATGGGCTGATGCTTGCCATCCATGATCTGAGCCTCTGCGATCATGTGACCGATCTTCGCGCCGTCAGCGTCGGTGATCGGCCCACGGAAGTACAGGAGGTCGCCCGCGCTCGGGCCGGGCCGCCCGCCATCGGTGAAGGCATCGGGGGCGCTGGCCGGAAAGTTCAGGGTCAGCGACTGCACCACCTGTGAGGAGGCGGTCTGAAGCCAGAGGATCGCGACCACAGCCGCGACGCTCGCCACGAGCGCTGCCTTCTTGATCGTTCCACGCATAACTCTCTCCCTTCCAAGTTCCCTTCCTTCTTGGCGTTCGCCGAGGAGGATACCCCTATGTCTACGTGGGCGTTGAACGATCATCGCATCCCTCCTTCAGCATCCCGACGAGGAGGGCCCGCAGAGCCGGTCGGCTCCCTGCGCCGGAGTGTTACCGGGAGGCAGAGTTGTGCGGGCCACCGGGCCGGCCGCTGAAGGCTCATCCGACATCAGGCGGGTAGCGAGGTCGCGGGTAGACAGTCTTGCGACGTTGTCCGCTAACCTCCACCACCTGTGGGCGTCGCGAGGAACCTGGCTCTGTGGGCGGCGGACAACCGGTGGCTCCGCGCACATCTGCCGCGGCGGCGCTGGGTCCGTCGCAGCGTCGCCCGCTTCATGCCCGGCGAGACGGTCCAGGACGCCCTAGGGGCGGCTGCCACACTCGCCGATCTGGGCCTACCGACGATGTTCACGGCGCTCGGCGAGAACGTGACGACGCTGAACGCGGCGCGCTCGGTCGCCGAGCATTACCTGCACGTCTACGATCGCGTCGCCGAGCGCGGTTCGGACACCGAGGTCTCGGTCAAGCCCACGCACCTCGGCATGGACCTCGATCCCCAGGCCACTCTGGCCAACCTGGAGGAGCTCGCCGCGAAGGCCGACGAGCACGGCAACTGGCTCTGGCTCGATATGGAGTCCCATCCGTACGTAGACGGGACGCTGGACATCTACCGCAAGCTCCGCGCCGGGCATGAGCACGTGGGTATCTGCCTGCAGGCATACCTGAAGCGCACCCACGAGGACATCGAGTCGATCCTGCCGCTGGACCCGACGATCCGGCTCGTGAAGGGCGCGTACCGGGAGCCCGAGGACATCGTGTTCCGCTCGAAGGACGTGATCGACGAGGCCTACCGGCGACTGGCGCTCCGGATCGTCCTCGGTCGAGGACCGGTGGGGCGGCTGGCGCTGGGTACGCACGACGTCGACCTGGTCCGGCGGATCGAGTCCGACGCCGGTGGCCACGACGGGTTCGAGGTGCACATGCTGTACGGCATCCGCCAGCCCGACCTGCTCGGCCTGGTGGCCGAGGGCTTCACGGCACGTTCCCTGATCGCCTACGGCTCCTACTGGTACCCGTGGTACATGCGCCGGATCGCCGAGAAGCCATTGGAGAACTCGCTGCTGGCGCTCAGGAACCTCTTCACCCGTGGCTGAGGCCATTCAGCCCAGGATCCGCGCCTCGCCGAAGCCCGCATCGAGTTCGCGTTCCTCCTCGAAGCGCCGCGGGTGGAACTGCTCGAGGCCGGGGTCGGTCCCGGAGCCCACGACGAGGTCCGCGACGTGCCGCCCGAGCGCCGGCGCGAGCTTGAAGCCATGGCCGCTCGTCCCCGCGTCGACGAACACGCCCTCGGCGATCTCGCCGATCACCGGCTGCCAGTCCGGGCTCACGTCGTACAGGCTCGCCCAGCCGCCGCGCGCGGTGGCGCGCTCGAGGCCGGGCACGCGGCGGACGGCCGCGGCGCCGAGCGCGTGCCCCTCGTTCTCGCCCAGCCGCTCGTCGTAGTCGTCCGGGTCGGCCTGCGGCTCCGGGTGGAGCGGGCCCATGAGGAAGAGCTCGTCGCCCTCCGGACGGAAGTAGTAGCCGTTCGGCAGGTCGCCGTGCGCCGGGACGCGGACGTCGTCGCCCCAGGCGAACGTGGCGACGATGTGGCGCTCGACCGTGAGCGGCAGGTCGGCGCCCACCTGCGAGGCGATCTGCTCGAATCGCTTGAAGTCAATCACCCTCGGATACGCGCTTGCGCCGGAGACGATGACCTTGGGCTTGTGCTCCAGGGCCAGCTGCTGCACTTGATCGTAATCGATGCGCTCGCTGTCGCGCTCGACCGTGTAGTGCACCACGCGAAAGAGCTTGCCCGAGAAGTTGACCGGATGGCCGTGGGTCAGGTGACCGCCGTGGCTGAGCTTCAGGCCCATCAACACGTCGCCGGGCTGCATGACGGCCAGGTACGCGGCCAGGTTCGCCGGAGAGCCGGCGTGGGGCTGCACGTTGGCGTGCTCGGCGCCGAACAACATCTTGGCCCGCTCCCGGGCCAGCTCCTCGGCTTGATCCACGAACTGGCAACCGCCGTAGTAGCGCTTGCCGGGATAGCCTTCGGCGTACTTGTTGGTCAGCACGGAGCCTTGTACGGCAAGCACCGCTTGCGAGGTGAAGTTTTCTGAGGCGATCAACTCCAAGGAATGCCGTTGGCGCTCCAGCTCGCACTGCAG
>Ga0209002_10002437_pt1 | contig 15011 bp, 14 predicted proteins | sample Rifsed16ft2_FD_184010 | JGI IMG/M metagenome (GOLD analysis project Ga0209002, IMG submission 184010) | Soil microbial communities from Rifle, Colorado, USA - sediment 16ft 2 (version 2) | ecosystem: Environmental > Terrestrial > Deep subsurface > Rock core/Sediment | place: Rifle, Colorado...
CGCCGCGCTCGCGCTGGCGGCCCAGCTATCGGCCCAGCTCGAGCCGATACCGGAAGATCGCGGCGCAATGGGTCTGGCCCTTGCCCTTCGCAAATTGGGAACGGGAGCGGTCTTCATGCACACCGCCGCCCACCCCGACGACGAAGACAATGGTCTGCTGGTGATGATGAGCCGGGGAAGAGGGCTGAGGACGACCCTTCTCAGCGTGACCCGCGGCGACGGAGGACAGAATCAGATCGGTCCCGAGCTGGAAGAAGCCTTGGGGATACTCCGCACCGCCGAGCTCATGGCCATGCACCGCATCGACGACACCGAGCAGTACTTCACCCTCGCCTACGAGTTCGGCTATTCGTTCAGCGTCGAGGAATCGCTACAGAAATGGGGTCACGAAGAAACCTTGGGAGACATGGTGCGGATCATCCGCACCGTCCGTCCCGACGTGATGGTCTGCCTTCCGCTCGGCGGGGAGGGAGGAGGTCAGCACCATCAGACCTCGGGGCGACTCACCAAGGAGGCCTTTCGCGCCGCCGCGGATCCCCATCGCTTCCCCGATCAGATTCGTTCCGGATTGAGACCGTGGCAGCCGCTCAAGCTCTATTCCCGCTATCGAACGCCGCCCGGAGAAGAGGATAAACCCGATCCCCCCGGCATCGTTTCCATGGATACCGGCAGGTACGATCCGATACTCGGACGCTCCTACCATCAGTTGGGAATCGAGGCTCGGGCCAATCACCTCTGCCAGGACATCAATCAGCTCCACGCTCTCCCCGGTGAGCGTATCGCTAAGTGGCTACCGGAGGACTCGGTCGTGGAAACGGCCGGCCCCGAGAGCGACCTCTTCGACGGCGTGCCCATGGGGCTCGGTCGGTTAAAGGAGTTTCTAGCAGGGGACACGTCTCAGGCCGCGGCCTCGTTTCTCGCCGGCCTCGATGAGCTTCAGGCGGAAGTCGACGCCGCTCAGCAAGCCTACGATGCCAACGCGCCTTGGAAGACGCTCGAGCCCTTGCGCCGGGGCCTACAGACGGTTCGCCGACTTCGGCAGGCGGCGGGAGAGCTCGGCGAAGAAGCGCGTTACGAGCTGGCGCACCGACTTTCCTACAACGAGCGCAGTTTCCTCGAGGCCATCGCCCTGGCCCACGGCGTCGCCTTGGACCCGGTCGCGGATCGGGGGGAGGTCGTTCCGGGAAGCGAGCTCGAGGTCAAGGTGCAAGTCACCAACCGCAGCCCGGTGCCGATCGAGGTCACGAGCCTCGAGCTCAAAATTCCCAATGGCTGGGATCAAGAGTCCCAGGACCAAAGATCGGGCCGGTTGGAAGACAACGAGACCCTGGAGGCGGCGCTCAAGGTCCGGGTGGCCGATGACGCCGAGCTGAGCCGCCCCTATTGGGAGAGAAACCGAGTCGTCGATCGCTACGATCTGGTGGAGCCGGCGCACTTCGGCCTTCCGTTCTCTCCACCGGTCGCTTGGGCTCGCCTCCAGTTCCGCTCCGGCTCCGTGGACGTTTCAATCGAGGAGCCGGTTCAACATCGCTACCCCGGTCCGTGGGTCGGTGCCGAGAAGCAGACCGAGATCTCCGTATTGCCCAAGGCGTCGGTCACACTATCGCCGACAGCGATGGTCTTTCCCATTGGCTCCGGTAGCAAGACGCGCACCGCTTCGGTATCGGTGCTCTACAAGGGCAGCCAGGAGGCCAGCGGGACCCTGCGCCTAACCGCACCCGACGGTTGGAGCACCGCTCCCGCCGAGGTCCCGCTTCGATTCCAACGAGAGGACGAGGCCGCGACCCTCCAGTTCGAGGTGACGCCGCCCGATTCCGTGGAGCCCGGAGCCTACGCCCTCCAGGCGGTGGCGACCCTCGACGGAAAGGAGTATCGCGAGGGATTCCAGGAGATCGCCTACCACCACATTCAGACCCGCTATCTGTTCCGGCCGGCCATCGCGCAGATGCAAGCACTGGATGTCCGCATGGCGCCGGTGCGGGTGGGCTACATCATGGGCGTGGGCGACGAAGTTGCGGAAGCAGTCCGCCAGCTCGGAGCGGAGCTCGTCATGCTCGAGGAGAAAGATCTCGCGCAGGGAGATCTATCTCGCTTCGATCTCATCATCGCCGGAATCCGCGCCTACTACGCCCGCGCCGACCTCAGAGCCTACAACCACCGGTTGCTCCAGTACGTGGAAGACGGCGGGGTGATGATCGTGCAGTACAACCGTGACGAGTGGGATGACGCGCAGTGGGGCCCCTATCCCGCCAAGATCAGCGGCGATCGGATCACCGTGGAAGAGGCGCCCATCCGCATCCTGGAGCCCGAGCATCCCCTGTTCCACTTTCCCAACCCGATCTCCGAAGACGACTGGAAGGGGTGGATTCAGGAACGAGGCACCTACTTCCTCGGCGAACGGGACGCGCGTTATCGAGATCTCCTCGCCTCCGAAGACCCCTGGGAATACAACGCCGGTGAGAAACGCGGCATGCTGGTCGAAGCCCGGTACGGCGAGGGGCGTTGGATCTACTGTGGTCTCACACTATTCCGCCAGCTTCCCGCCGGAGTCCCCGACGCCTACAAGTTCTTCGCCAACTTGCTGAGCCTTCCCAAGGCCCCGGAATGAGCGTTTGAGCATCCTGGTTCGTTGATCCGAGGGCGGGTTTGAAGTAGCCTGGGGACGGCCAGCTTTTGGGACGATAAATATTGTTCGCTTCCGTACTGGCAGGCCTAGCGGCCGGCGCCTTGCACGCCTTGTCGGGCCCCGACCATCTGGCCGCCATCACCCCCCTTTCCATCCAGAACCGGCGCGCCTGGCGAGTGGGCTTACGCTGGGGCCTTGGCCACGCGCTGGGTGTCGCTTCCATGGGCGGCCTGCTCCTCGCTTTTCAACATCTGCTGGATCTGGAGCGTTTCTCCTGGTGGAGTGAGCGCCTGGTAGGAGTCGTACTCATTGGGCTGGGCGTTTGGGGACTTCGCCGGGCAACCTCGAGATGGGTTCATTCTCACCCCCACCGGCACGAAGACGACGCGCACGCGCACATTCACTTCCATCCTCCCGGTGAAGACGACTCATCCGCCGCTCACCGGCATTCTCACACCGCGGTGGCGCTCGGCCTGCTTCACGGTTTCGCAGGAACGACGCACCTCTTCGGTTTGATCCCGGCCCTGGCTCTACCCACCCATCTCGCCGCCGTCTATCTGTGCGGCTACGGCAGCGGAAATCTGCTGGCCATGGGCGGCTTTGCCTGGTTGGTGGGATGGGCGGGGGCAAGGCTCAGCGATTGGGGAGTCCAGGCCTACCGACTGGGGTTGGGAGTCGCGTCGGCGGGAGCGATTGCGGTGGGGGCCGTATGGCTGGTCGCCTGAGCCAGACGGACGGAACTACGGCGAGGGAGGAGTAACCGATCCTTCCATTTCCTCCAAGCGAGCCAAGATCAGCTCCCATCGCTTGAGCACCAGTTTCTGATCGTAGCCCCAGATGTAACGCCCGATGGCATCCTTGATCTCGTCTTCGCTCACCGCGCGGAGACGCTCGACAAACTGGCGAGGGTAGCGGGTGGGGTAGCGCACCCGGGCCGGATCATAAGGAACGTACCAGAATCGAGCATGGGTTCCCGTTCCGTTGGCGTCCAGATCGTTCAGTAGCGTGCGGTAGCCGCGGAACGTCTTGGAATTGTCGATGAGAACCAAACGGTTCGCGGGTGAAACCATGGCATTGTTCAGGTGCCGGTCGATATTGGCGATGAGATCGTCGAAGAGCCACATGACGCTTACCTGCTGGCGCCAGGTCTCCAGGTCGACGGGGGTCTCCTGATAACTCTCCATGGTGGTTCCCGTCACCCAGTACTGCAAACATCCCTTGCGGCCGCCCACGCGACGTTCCACGGTGGGGGGAACCATGCCCAGGCCGAGGAGCTTATCCAGCTCGTAAGCAGCGACTTCACACCGCCAGTTGTCGTGGTCCTTGTCGACTTTCTTGAAGACCGCATAGCCGGTCTCGCCGTTTCGTTCCAGGGTAACCTTTTCCGGCTTGGTGATTCCGGTGCCCAGGGGGATCCGATCCACGATGTCCGCGTTTTTCAAGAACCCCTCAATCTCTTCGGCATTGGGCCAGAGGGGAGTCAGGGCCTGGGAGGTGGCCACAGAAGGGACCAGCCCCAGGAACAGAAGCATCAGCGGGGTCTTCTTCCACAGTCGAGGCACAGTTTTTTTTAGCATCAGAGGGCGACGGTTTTCAAGCGACCGGGGGTCCGCTCGGGAACTGCCGAACCGTGCGGCCAGCAGGGTTGATTGCGAGATCGAGGTAGGCATTCCCCCTCAGTTTCTAGCTCACTTTCTAGGTGCTCGGGATCACTGCCCCGTTTGGCGGCAATGAATAGAATGGCTTTGCTATGAGCCACCCCGTCTCTGGTGTCGTCCTCTCCGGCTTCGGCGAACGCCACCGATCTCGAGAAGAAGCCGCTTGCGCGCCCAAAAGAGGTGAACATGAAAAGAATGAAAATCACTTGGGTGGGATGTGCCGCGACCGCTTTGCTCTACGCGGCGTTTCTCCTTGCCGCCTGTAGCCACGACGAAGACAGTCTGCTGACCGGCCCTACCAGCGCTTCCGCAGTGTCTTCGACGTCGGAGCTTGGACCGGCGACGGTCTCCCTCGCTCACGAAGACGACGATAGCGGTGACAGCGAAAGCGACGACGACGAAAGCGTGGATGACGACAGCGTGGACGACGAAAGCGTGGATGACGACAGCGTGGATGACGACAGCGTGGACGACGAAAGCGTGGACGATGGATTGAGCGTTCGCGGACTGCTTTCCGATTTCCAAGGCTGCCCGACCTCCCTCACCATTGATGCCACTCTGGTCACCACCACGGATAGCACGCGATTCGACTGCGAGCCCGGCTGCGGTGGTTTGGAGGAAGAACTGGATGCCACCGCCTTCTGCACCTTCCTGGCGCCGGGACTCCCCATGAAAGCCAGCGGCAGCGACAACGGCGGAGTGATCGAGGCCTCCCGAGTCCGCATCGATGACGAGATCAAGGCCACCGGAGTGATATCCGCGGGGAGTGCCGGGCTCACCCCTGGAACCCTCTTCACTCTCACCGTTGACGGGCTGATCTTAACGTTCGAGGTGGGTCCCGGCGCCGAGATCGACGTCTTCGACGCGGGCGCCACGGTTCGCGTGGAGGGCATGGTTCCCCCTTTGAGCCTCACGGAACCAACGACCTACATCGCCACCGAGATCGAGAACTAACTAGAGTGGGGGGAGGCTCTGCCTCCCCCCACTCCCTTTCCCACCACCGTCCTGTCCAGTTTTCCCTTGACAAAACGCGGTCTTCGGCCTTATATAGATATAAGAGTATTGTTTTATTGATTTTAGGAAGTCACTGATTTCAAAGGATAAAACAGATGCTTCTCACCTCCTGGGTCGCGCACCACCCTGGTGAGCCCCTGGTCCTGGAAGAAAGAGAAGAGTCCGCTGGGCCAGGAGGGGTCCTGGTAAAGGTAGCGGGCTGCGGGGTTTGTCACACCGATCTGGGCTTCCTGTACGACGGAGTCCCAACGCGCCATCCCTTCCCCCTCACCCTCGGCCACGAGGTTAGTGGCACCGTCATCGAGGCGGGGACAGGAGCCGAGTCCTGGTTGGGGAAGAACGTCATTGTCCCGGCGGTGATTCCTTGTGCGGCGTGCGAGGCATGCCAGGAGGGTCACGCTTCCGTTTGCCCGCAACAGATCTTCCCCGGCAACGACGTTCACGGAGGCTTCGCGACGCACCTGCGGGTTCCCGCCAACGGACTCTGCGAAGTGCCCGATCTGGCCGATCCGAAATCGAATCCCCACGGTTTGGATTTGTCCCAGCTCTCGGTGATCGCCGACGCCGTCTCGACACCCTACCAAGCCGTGATCCGCAGTGGTTTGTCGGAAGGCGATGTTGCGATCTTCGTCGGAGTGGGAGGCGTGGGGGGCTTCGGCGTACAGATCGCGGCCGCTCTGGGCGCCCACGTCATCGCCCTAGACGTCAATCCCCAACGACTGGATTTGATCGCGGCGCACGGGGCTTCACTCGCCTTGCGGCCGGATGAGATGACCTTCAAGGACGTGCGCAACGCGGTTCGCGGCTTCGCCAAGGAGCGAGGAGTCCCCAGCTGGCGACGCAAGATCTTCGAGACATCGGGTACCGTTCAAGGACAGAGCACCGCCTTCGGTCTGCTAGACCCGGGCGGCTACCTCTCCGTCGTCGGCTACACTCCCCGTAAGGTCGAGCTTCGTCTCTCAAACCTGATGGCCCTCGACGCCACGGCCCAGGGCAACTGGGGCTGCCTGCCCCAACACTACCCGGCCGTTGTCGATCTGATCCTCTCGGGGAAAGTCGCTCTCACCCCGTTCGTGGAGAGTCGCCCCCTCGCCTTCATCAACGAGACCCTGAGGGATCTGCATGACGGAAAAGTCTCGCGTCGCGTCATCCTCGTTCCGGAGAGTTAATGCCATGGAATTGAAAGATCACAACCTCACCACAGGAGCGGACGTTCCCGGAGTGCTATACGAAGAAACGCCTCTTAAAGATCCTCAAGGCAAGACCGTCGAAGGGCTCCACTCCGTCCGTATCACTCTCAACAACCCCAAGCAGTTGAACTCGTACACCACCGATATGGTCCGAGGGGTCATCCTCGGTATGAGGAGAGCCTCGATGGATCGCGCGTGCGTGGGGGTCGTCTTCACCGGTGCCGGTGATCGTGCCTTCTGCACCGGTGGCAACACCGCCGAATACGCAGAGTACTACGCGGGACGACCGGAAGAGTACCGGCAGTACATGCGGCTTTTCAACGACATGGTGAGTGCCATTCTGATGTGCGACCGGCCGGTGATCTGCCGCGTCAACGGCATGCGCATCGCCGGTGGGCAGGAGATCGGTATGGCCTGCGATTTCTCTATCGCTCAGGATCTGGCTCTGTTCGGCCAGGCTGGCCCCAAGCACGGCTCGGCACCCGACGGCGGCAGCACTGATTTCCTACCGCTCTTCGTCGGCATAGAAGCTGCCATGGAAAGCTGCACCCTCTGCGAGCATTGGAGTCCTTACAAGGCGCTTCGTCTAGGTTTAATCACCAAGGTCGTCCCGGCACTCAAGATCGGAGACCGGTTCGTCACCAATCCTCTGGTCATCACCGACCGGTGGATCGACGAGAGCGGCCAAATCGTCTACGGCGAGTTCAAAACCGGCGAAGATCGCAAGAAGGGGAAAGACACACTTTCGAGCGGAAAGACCGACCTGTCACTCCTCGATCAAGAAGCCGATTCCCTCGTCTACCGCCTGGCGATGACGATGCCTGGCTGCCTTTCCAAGACCATCGAGAGTGTTCGCAAGCACAAGCTCGAGCACTGGGATCGCAACAAGGAAACGAATCGCGCCTGGTTGGCGCTCAACATGATGACCGAAGGCCGGGCAGGGTTTCGCGCGTTTCACGAAGGTACGAAAGAGTGCCGGGAGCCCGACTTCTTGCTGCTGCGACGGCGGTTGGCCGAAGGAGGCGTCTGGTCAGAGGAATTGGTCGAGGAGATTCTCGCCAGAGCGCACGGAGCAAGAGTCCCGTGATACCAACTCCCCAGATCACCAATCTCAAGCTTCGCGAACTGGAGCCAAAAGATCTATCCGAGGTGGCTCGTATCGACGCCCTCCGGACCGGTCTCCTCAAGGAAGACTATTGGAAGCAGGTCTTCAAGGATTTTTTCGACTCTCCCGATGGATCGCTCCGCGTTGGTCTGGCCGCGGACGGCGAGTCGGCCCTTGCCGGATATCTGCTGGGCGAGGTGAGGGCCTTCGAGTTCGGCTCCGAGGCTTGCGGTTGGATCTTCGCGGTCGCCACCGACGTGCCCTACGCCCGAACCGGGGTCGCGTCGGGACTCCTGGCCGAAACCTGCCGGCGCTTCCGTGAAGCCGGCGTCACCCGACTGAGGACCATGGTGCGAAGGAATGACGTTCCGGTGCTTTCGTTCTTCCGGTCGAACGGCTTCACCGGCGGCCCCTACGTGCAGCTCGAGCTCGACCTCAAGGAGGTTTGAACCATGGCCAAGGAAGGACCGGTCACCGTCGAGCCGGTGGAGGGCGGAGCCTATTGGCGTGTCTTCCTGGATCGCCCCAAGGGCAACATCTTGGACGGCGAGATGTTCGAGTCGCTCACCGCGGTCTTCCGGCGCGCAGCGGCCGCCGCTGATCTCAAGGCTCTCTGTCTCGAAGGACGTGGATCCCATTTCTCTTTCGGGGCGAGCGTGCCGGAGCACATGCCCGAGCACGTCGAGACGATGCTTCGCGCTTTTCATGGAATGCTGCAGACGATGCTCGATGGCTCCTATGTCGTCCTGGCAGCGGTGCGAGGACAATGCCTCGGTGGGGGGCTCGAGCTCGTTACTTGCTGCCACCGTGTCTTCGCTTCGAGTGACGCCCGTCTGGGCCAACCCGAGATCGTGCTCGGCGTGTTCCCGCCGGTGGCTTCGGTGATTCTCCCGGAACGAGTAGGGCGCGGAAACGCGGAAGACCTTTGCCTCTCGGGCCGGATCATCCAGGCGGACGAAGCGCAGCGGATGGGGCTCATCGATGTCATCGCCGAGGATCCGAGCGAAGCGGCTCTCGATTACGCCAAGGAGCACTTATTGCCCCGCTCGGCGTCGAGCCTTCGCTATGCCGTGAAAGCAGCTCGGGGCGGTCTACGAGCTCGCTTTACCGCCGAGCTTCAAGAGGTCGAACGGATCTACTTGCAAGAGTTGATGGCAACCCGGGATGCGGTGGAGGGTCTCAAGGCCTTCATGGAAAAGCGCGACCCCCAATGGGAGAACCGATGACCAGCAAGGACCTGGAATCACTCCTGGAGCGAGCCGAAACTCTTTACCGAGACTACAGCTTGCCATCGGTCCGCGAGTGGAAACGTCGTGAAAAAGGCCTCGCCATCGGCTTCATGCCGATCTACGTGCCGCGCGAGCTCCTCTGGGCCCAGGGCGTTTTACCGGTAGGCCTCATGGGGGGCGGCGACGATCTGGAGATCATCCGCGGCGATGCCTTCTACCAGTCCTACATCTGCCACATCCCCAGGAGCACCATCGAGCTCGGGTTGAATGGCAGCCTCGACTGCCTGGACGGCATGCTCTTCCCCGCGATCTGCGACGTCATCCGCAATCTTTCCGGCATTTGGAAGATGCAGTTCCCCGGCAAGCTCGTCCGCTACCTGGACGTTCCACAGAATTTCGATCGCGAGATCGGCGGCGCGTTCTTCCGCCGCGAGCTCGAAGAGCTATCGAGGGATCTCGTGGAGCATGGTGCGAAACCACTCAAGGACGACGCGCTGCGCAAGTCGATCGAGGTCTACAACGAGCACCGTCGTCTGGTGCAAGGACTCTACCAGCTTCGCCAGAAGGAACCGTGGAGGGTCCCAACCCACGAGCTCTACTTGGTTCTCAGGGCCGGTCTGCCTTTGCCCGTCGAGGAGCACACCGGCATGTTGCGAGCCTATCGGGCATTGGTGGAAGCGGCGAACGAACGCAAGCCCATGGATCAGGCGCGCGTCGTGCTCACCGGCTCCTTCTGCGAGCAGCCGCCCCTCGGGCTCATCAAGACGCTCGAACGCGCCGGGTGCTACATCGTGGACGATGACTTCGTACAAGTGCACCGCTGGATCACTAAAGGCATCGCGGTCGAGGGCGATCCGCTCGGCAATTTGGTGACGGCCTTCCTCGAAAGCTCGATGGCGAGCCCTACCCGTTACATCGACCAGGCGGAAAAGGGGAAGGATCTCGTCGGGCGTGTGAAGGCGAGCGGCGCGGAAGGTGTTCTCTTCTGCGCTCCCAGCTTCTGTGATCCGGCGTTGCTCGACCAACCCATGGTGACGCCCGCGGTGGAAAGAGCGGGAATTCCTTGGACCGCCTTCAAGTACTCCGAGAACAGCGGCCAGTTTCAGGTTATCCGGGAACAAGCGGGAACATTTGCCGACTCCATCAAGTTGTGGGAACAAACGTCAGAACCATCCACCTCCGCGGACAATTTGAGCCGCATGTCCGTCTGACTGGTAAAGAAAATGGCGAATCCTACCGAAAGGACAACCGTTCAAAAAGACACCAGCCAGCTGCGGCAAAAGAAGATGCTCGCCGAGCACTTCACCAGATTGGCGCAGGCGGGAGCGACCGGCGAAAAATCCGTCTACACCTTCGTTCCCGGCAACATGACCGAGCTCCTTCTGGCGTTCGACGTCCTGCCCGTGCTCCCCGAGATCAATGCGTTGCAATCAGGCATGCGGGGTAAATCCAAAGACTACATCGCGGTTGCCGAGAAGCTCGGCCACTCCGAAGACGTCTGCACCTACGTCAAGTCGGACATCGGCATGATGAAATCGGGCAACATCGGACCCACCGGGGAGCGACTGCCCGAGCCCGATTTGCTTCTCCTCTCCTACACCGGCTGCTTCACCTTCATGAAGTGGTTCGAGCTATTGCGGGAGGAATACAAGTGCCCGGTGGTCATGGTCCACGTCCCCTATCAGGGAGAGGGGCGGATCACGGAGTCAATGAGGCAGTACGTGGTCGATCAGATCCGCCAGAAGCTCATTCCCGCGTTAGAAAAGATCACCGGAAAGAGCTACGACGAAGATCGATTGAAGGAGTGTCTCGCCCGCTCTGCCCAAGCGGAGGATGATCTGGTCTGGGTGCTCCAGTCGGCGAAGAACAAACCCTCCCCCATCGACGCCTACTTCGGCGGCGTCTACTATATCGGACCCATCTTCTCTTCTTTTCGCGGAACCGAAGACGCGGTCGAATACTACAAAGCGCTGCGCGCCGAGACCGAGGAGAGCATCCGTCTTGGCAAGGGCCCCGTCACACCCGACGGAGAGCTCACCGAAGAACGCTACCGGATCGTCGTCGAGGGACCGCCCAATTGGACCAGCTTCCGCGAGTTCTGGAAGATGTTCGCCGACGAGGGCGCGGTGGTGGTCGCTTCCACCTATACCAAGGTGGGAGGCGTTTACGACTTCGGTTTTCGGCACGATCCCTCCCGACCACTAGAGACTCTGGCCGAGTACTGCATGGGCTGCTACACCAATCTGAACTTGCCCTCACGGGTCGAAATGCTGGCGAGCTACGTCCGCGACTATCAAGCGGACGGATTCCTCATCAACTCCGTCAAGAGCTGCAACTCTTTTTCCGCCGGACAGCTCCATATCCTGCGTGAAGTGGAGAATCGCGTCGGTAAGCCGGGCGGGTTCATCGAAAGCGACCTCGTCGACCCGCGTTACTTTTCCGCGGCGAACATCAAGAACCGGCTGGAGTCCTACTTTCAGATGATCGAGCAAAAACGTTTCGGCGAGGGCGCGGCATGAACTACCACGTCGGGATCGATCTCGGATCCACCACCACCAAGGCAGTCATCCTGGGAGAAAGGGGCACGATCCTGGGACGCGGCATCACCAACTCTCGCAGCAACTACGACGTCGCTTGCCAGATCGTGTTAAGTGAAGCCTTGATCAACACGCGGTTCTCTCTGGTGGCCTCGGAGCTCGATCGGGTCGGTGTAACGGAAGCAAGAAAGGCGCAGCTCCTTGGCGAGCTCGAGCGAAGGTTTCACATGCAACAATACCTCGGCCAGCTCCGGGTGCTGGAAGAGGATCTGACCGAGCTGCTCCAAAGGATCAATCCTTCCGGCGGCTTTCTCCCCAGCGTGCAGAGAATTCTTGGCACGATGCACGACGAAGCAGAGAAGCTCTTCGCGGAAGGAGCCTCGCGGAAGAGCGACTTTTTTCGCGATCTGGCGGGGAGCCGTTACCTCAAGCTCGCCGAGGCAGAATCCATCGAGAACAAAGAAGTGAGATTCGACTATCTGGTGGGGCTCTTCGACAAGGCGATCCTGGAGGTCGAAAACTCTCGGTCGGCGGCGGGAAACTTCGAGACCCTTGCGGCGGCGGCCCTCGCCCAAATGTCCGAAACCGATGAAAGACTTCAGGGCGCGGTCGAGCGCGTGATCGACATCGAGCTGGATCAAGTCGGCAGCGTGGGCACCGGTTATGGTCGACAACGGCTTCCCTTCCCCGAAGGCCAGATCCGCTCCGAGATTCTCTGCCACGGCCTGGGAGCCCACGCCCTGTTCTCGACGACTCGCACCGTTCTCGACATCGGCGGGCAGGACACCAAAGCTATCCAGGTCGACGATCAAGGCATCGTCACGTCCTTCCAGATGAACGATCGCTGCGCGGCCGGGTGCGGGCGCTACCTGGGCTATATCGCGGACGAGATGAATCTGGGTCTGCACGAGCTCGGTCCCCTCGCCCGCGATTCCACCCGTCCAGTTCGCATCAACTCGACCTGCACGGTCTTTGCGGGCGCCGAGCTGAGGGAAAGGTTGTCTTTGGGAGAAAAGCGTGAGGACATCTTGGCGGGACTGCATCGGGCCATCATTCTGCGCGCAATGTCCCTGCTCGCGCGCTCGGGCGGCGTCAAGAACGAGTTCACCTTCACCGGTGGCGTCGCGAAGAATCCTGCCGCGGTGGACGCCTTGAAGACACTGATCTCCGAGAACTACGGGGACATCAAGATCAACATCTCGCCGGACTCGATCTACACCGGTGCCTTGGGAGCGGCTCTCTTCGCCCTGAGAGATTCCCGGCGAGCAGACCAAGCGGCGGCCGCCAACTGAGCCAAGTGAGGATGTCACGATGCCAGAGAACAAGACCCTGTTGACCGCCGGCATCGACATCGGCTCCTCCACCATCAAAGTCGTGGTCATGGAAGACAAGGGAGAAGCCGGAGCGCGCGTGCTGGCGGGACGCGCTGAACGCATTCGCAAGAGAGATCTTTTCCGCCTCGCCGAAACGGTTTTCGACGAAACGGTCGGCCGGGCAGGACTCGATCGCGACGACCTGGGCTACATCGCGACCACCGGCGAAGGCGAGCTCATTTCTTTCCGGACCGGCCATTTTTACGGCATGACGACTCACGCGCGCGGAGGGCTCTTTCTCGACCCGGAAGCGCGGGCCGTGATCGACATCGGAGCGCTCCACACTCGTGCTCTTCTGATGGACGCCAAGGCTAAGGTTCTCGGGTATCGGATGACCAGCCAGTGCGCCTCGGGCTCAGGGCAGTTCCTCGAGAACATCGGACGCTACCTCGGTGTCACGCTCGATGAGATCGGACCGCTCTCGCTCAGAGCCGACAAACCGGAAACCTGCTCCTCCATTTGCGCGGTCTTGGCAGAGACGGATGTCATCAACATGGTTTCCCGGGGCATCACCATTCCCAACATCCTCAAGGGCATTCACACATCGATGGCGGGACGCTATCTCAGATTGCTTACCTCGGCGGGCGCGCAAGGGGTCGTTCTGGTCACCGGAGGGCTGGCGGCGGACGTCGGTCTCCTGGGGGCGATGCGAGAAGCCGTTGCCGAGCAGAAGGCGTCGATCGACATTCGGGCCCACCAGGACTCGATCCTGGCGGGAGCAATGGGAGCGGCTTTGTGGGGGGCGTTTCGGGCCCGAAAGCTCGAGCAAAAGGGCCTCTCTTTACCGGCGGCGTGACTTATGGCTCGATCCGACCTGCTGTCACTCGTCTCGCTCACGGGGAAAGTCGCCCTGGTCACCGGCGGAAGTGGAGGCATTGGATCCGCGGTAGTGGATCTTCTTTTCGCCGCCGGAGCGAAGGTCTTGAGCGTCGATCTCCCCGATCGCTCGGAGCCCGGCGGCGATGCCGTCCGTCTTCCCTGCGACCTGACACAACCTCCCCAGGTCCACGAGCTGATCACTCGCGTAGGAAAAGACCACGGAAGGCTCGACATCGTCGTTCATTGCGCGGGCATCACTCGGGACTCGGTTCTTTGGAAAATGGAAGAAAGCGCCTGGTCGGAAGTCCTCTCCGTGAACCTCGATTCGGCCTTCTACCTCCTGAAGGAGGCGACACCTCTCCTCCGTAAGGCCGGGGCGGGTGCCGTTGTATTGATTTCGTCTATCAACGGCCAGCGGGGCAAGTTCGGCCAGGCGAACTATGCTGCGTCCAAGGCCGGATTGATAGCCCTCGGGAAGACGGCAGCGAAGGAGCTCGGGCGGTTTCAGATTCGCGTGAACGTCGTTGCCCCCGGCTGGATCGAGACTCGTATGACGGAGGGAATCTCGGACAAGTTTCGCCAACAAGCTCTGGACGAGAGCGCCTTGGGACGCCTGGGGCAAACAGACGATGTCGCTCGCGTGGTGTTGTTCCTGTGCTCCGAGTTGAGCTCCTACGTGACCGGTCAAGTCGTTCGGGTCGACGGGGGTCAGCTCATGGCTTAGTCATTGCCTAGCAGGGACCGGGGGAACAAAAAAAGATGAGTATGGAAGCCAACCGCGAAACGGAAGACATCTTGGTTCGCCGGCTGGGACCGGCAGACCTCGAGCCGGTCATCGCCCTCGACGCGAAAATATTGGGGCGCCGGCGCGAGGAATTCTACAAACTCAAGTTGAAAGCGGCGTTGGCAGAGACCGGCATGGAAGTCTCTCTTGCCGCCGAGCTCGACGGCGGTTTCGTCGGGTTTCTGCTCGCCAAGGTCTACTATGGCGAGTTCGGGATGATGGAGCGCGTGGCGGTGCTCGATGCCATGGGTGTCCACCCGGATTTCAAGGGACGCGGGATCGGATCGGCGCTCATCGATCAGTTGCGTACCAATCTTCTCGGTCTGGGAATCGCGAAACTTCAAACCGAGGTGAGCTGGCAGAATCTGGAGATGCTCAGCTTCTTCAACCACGAAGGTTTCGAGCCGGCGGCCAGGCTCTGTTTGGATTTGGATCTGGAGAAGACCCGAACCAGCTGATTACCACTAAGGAGAACGATGAATCTCAACAAGAGCACTCGCTACGCGCTCTATGCGGCGATGGAGATGGCCCTCGCCGGTGAAGAGCCCGTCACCGTGACGGGCGTCGCGGAGCGCTACGGGATCTCGGAAGGAGGCTTGTCCAAGGTCTTCCAGCAGCTCGTTCGGTCAGGAATCGCCATCGGCACGCGCGGCATCGGAGGAGGTTACCGTCTCGC
>Ga0209002_10002438_pt1 | contig 15008 bp, 15 predicted proteins | sample Rifsed16ft2_FD_184010 | JGI IMG/M metagenome (GOLD analysis project Ga0209002, IMG submission 184010) | Soil microbial communities from Rifle, Colorado, USA - sediment 16ft 2 (version 2) | ecosystem: Environmental > Terrestrial > Deep subsurface > Rock core/Sediment | place: Rifle, Colorado...
ACGCCAATCCAGCGCATCACGATGAACGAGATGAGAATGCCGAGGGGCAGCGTGATGATCGCCACCAGGGCGGAGCGGGCGTGCAGCAGGAACAGGATCGCCACGGCGGCCACGATGAGCGACTCCTCGATCAGCTTTTCCTTGAGGTTCTCGATCGCGCGGTGAATCAGGTCGCTCCGGTCGTAGGCCGTGCGAATGCGCACACCGGCGGGCAGCCCGCGCTGAACCTCCTGCAAACGTGTCTTCACGGCTTCAATCGTCTTGAGCGCGTCGGACCCGAAGCGCATGACGACGATGCCAGCCACGGCCTCGCCTCTGCCGCCCCAGTCGGCCGCCCCGCGGCGCGGCGCCGGGCCGAGCTGTACCGTGGCCACGTCGCGCACCCGAATGGGCGTGCCATTGGGCGTGACCCCGACGGCCACGTTCTCGATGTCCGGCACGCCCTTGAGGTAGCCCAGCCCCCGGATCATGTACTCGCGCCCGCCCATCTCCAGGACGCGGGCGCCGATGTCCGCGTTGTGCTCCCCGATCGCCTGCGCCACCCGGGTGACCGGGATGTTGAAGGCGCGCAAGCGCTCCGGGTTGACCTCCACCTGGTATTGCTTGACGAACCCGCCGAGCGCCGCCACCTCGGAGACCCCGGGCACGGCCGTGAGCTGGTAGCGGATGTACCAGTCCTGGAGGGTACGCAGCTGCGACAGGTCGAGGCTGTCGGACTCCAGCGTGTACTCGAACACCCAGCCGACGCCGGTCGCGTCCGGGCCCAGCGTGGGCTCGACCCCTCGGGGCAAGCGCTGGCGCAGGCCATTCATGTACTCCAGCACCCGGGAGCGGGCCCAGTAGATGTCGGTCCCGTCCTCAAAGATCACGTACACCAGGCTAAGCCCGAAGAACGAGAAGCCGCGCACCACGCGCGAGCCCGGGACCTTGAGCATCTCGGACGCGATCGGATAGGTGACCTGATCTTCCACGATTTGGGGGGCCTGCTCGCTGAAGTCGGTCTGGATGATGACTTGCACATCCGACAGATCGGGGATCGCGTCGAGCGGGGTGGTCCCCATGGCCCACACCCCGGCCCCAATGAGCCCCACGGTCCCAAGCAGGACCAGGAACCGGTTGCGGATCGACCAGGCGATGATCTGGCTAATCATGGCGGTGCTCCATCCGCATCGTGTCCGGCTTAGGCGCAGGCGGCTTGGCCGGGGCGGCGCCCGCGCCGTGCTCCATGCCCGGCATGGCGCTGCCCGTGGTCCCGAGCCGGGATTCCGCATCCACCAGGAAGTTGGCTGCGGCCACGATCGTCTGGCCTTCCGCCAGGCCGCTCAGGATCTGGACCCGATCGCCAGCCCGCACGCCGAGAACCACCTCGACCGGGTTCAACACGCCCTCGGCGTCGCGGACGAAGACCAGATTGCGCTGCCCGGTAACCACCACCGCCTGGGCGGGCACCGCGACCACGTTGGGGCGCTGGACGTCGAAGTAGACCGTGGTGTACATGCCCGGCTTGAGCCGGAGCCCGGGATTGGGGACCGTAACCCGCACCCGGTTGGTCCGACTCGCCTGATCCACGGTGGGGTAGACGAAGCTCACCCGACCCATCAAGTGCTGGCCGGGGTAGGCCGCGACCTCGATGTGCGCCTGCGAGCCGACGCGGACGAACTGGAGGTCCTGCTCGAACACGTCCCCCTCAGCCCACACGCTCGAGAGGTCGGCAATGCGGTACAGCCGCATGCCAGGCATCACCTGTTGGCCCTCGAGCACGTTCTTCTCCAGCACGATGCCATCCACCGGGGAGACCAGCGTCAGCGTCTTGGTGATCTCACCGGTTCGTTCGATTTGTGCGATCTGTTCCTGGGTGATGTCCCAGTAGCTGAGGCGGCGCTGAGCAGCGGCCAACGTCGCCTGCGCATTGCGCCAGGCCTCGACCGCGCCCGAATCCACCCGGGCCACCAACTGCTTGGCGGTGAGCAGCTCCTCCTGGGCGGCGACCATCATCGGACTGTAGAGCGTGAGCAGCGGCTGGCCCTTGCGCACGGCTTCCCCGGTGTAGTTCACGTAGAGCCGGTCAACGAACCCGTCAATCTTGGGGGTGACATCGGCGATCCTCGGTTCCGGCGCCGCGATCGTCCCCACGGTGCGGATGGTGCGCGTGAGCGTCTGCCGCTCGACCGTGGCGTACACCACGCCCAGGGCCCGCTCCTGCTGGGCCGTCAGGTGCACGGGCTGCCGCACGGCGGCGCCGGTCGTGTCCACCGCCCCTTGCGTGGCACCCGCCTGCATGCGCGCGTGCTCCTCGGCGGTCATCTGCCCCATGGCGGACTCTTCGCCGGAGCGCCCGCAGGCCGCGAGCACCGTGAGCCCGACAAACGCCGTCAAGCGCAAGGCGCTCATTGGCCACCTCCCAGGTCCCCGCCCACCAGCGCTTCGATCTCCGCCACGGCCGCCTGATACGCCGCCAGCAGCCGCACGCTTTCTGTCTCATACCGATTGGCCAGCATCTGATTCTCCACCAAGGTCATGTAGTTCACCCTCCCCACCCGGTATGCCGCGAGCGCCGCATCCACCGAGGCTCGCGCTTGGGGAACGATCTCCGCCGCATAGAGCCGGGACAGATTGAGGCTGCGTGAGGCTTCCGCCCGCAGCTCCACCAGCCGGGCCAGCGTCTCATTGTAGGTATCACGCGCTTCGGCGTCGGCCATCGCCGCCATCGCCTGCATTTCCTTTCGCATGGGCAACTGGCGTGACCGGGCCCAGAGGGGCACCCGGATGCCGACCATCAGCGAGGCCATGTTGTCGAACTGCGGCCGCTGACCGTACGCCAGGCCGAGCGTGAAGTCCGGGAACAGCTCGCGGCGCGCCTGGCGGTAGGCGAAGGTCGCGGCCGCGGCGCGCTCCCGGGCCGCGCGCAACTTGGGCCGCCGGGCCAGCGCGACCGAGACCAGAGAGTCCACGCTCGGCAGCACACTATCAGGCCAGGCCAGCTCCAGGGCGCCCACCGGCACGGTGGCCTCTCGACCCAACAACGCGTTGAGTCGGGCGGCCATCGCCACGCGCTCCTGCGCCATAACCGTGATGTCCTCGGTCATCCGGGCAACCCCTACCTGGGCCTGGAGCACGTCCTGCTGGACTCCCGTTCCCACGGCGTACATCGCCTGGGAGACCTGGACGAAGTCGCGCAGCAGGCCGCGGGAGGAGCCCATGATCACGAGGGCCCGGTCCATGTAGGCGATCTCGTAGTAAACCGACTTGACTCGCGCGATGAGCATCAGCTCGGCATCGTCCGCCTCGAGCCGCTCCGCCTCAGCCAACCGTCCGGCGCGGTCCCGGGCGAACCCCAGTTTCCCGGGCCACGGCAGCATCTGCATGAACTGGACCTGGTTCATGGTCATCGGGTCCATGGTGGAGCCGAGGTCGGAGGTCATGCGATTCATGAGGCCGAGCGAGAGATCGGGATCGGGCAGCGCCCCGGCCTGGGGCACGCGCTCCTGGGCCGCATCGGCGCGCAGCCGGGCGGCGCGCAACATGGGATTGGCGTCGAGCGCATCCTGGACGGCGGCGGATAACCTGAGCGTATCGGCCGCTGGGCTCGCGGCCGAGCCGGAGGCGGGGCCCTGAACCAACAGTGCCGCCCCAAGCAACAGATTTAGGGCGGTCATGTGCGGACCATCCGATTGTAAGTCAGGCCAACAGCCAAACCGGCAAGTCCGCCTGCGACGAGACCCTCCACGACACCGAGAACGCCACCGAGGAAACTCGGTCCCACGCCCAGGAGCAGCGGCATCACCGGGTCCGGACCTCCGGCGATCGCGTACAGCGCGAAGCAGACCGCCACCAGAAGCGCGCCGGCAACAGCCCCGGCGACTGCCAGGGCCAAAGTGTTGAGTTGGATGTTCATCTAACCCTCCGTCAGCCCGGCCAGCGGCCGGGCAAAGCGCTACGATCCGCCCCGGAACCGTTCCGGGACGTCACGCGGTCGCGTTGCCGCGACGAGGATCAGCTATTGGGTGGTGGCGTGGGCGGGCCGCGAGACGGGAGATCGTGCACGATCCGCGTCGCGGGTTCAGCGAGGACATGATCCGACAAGCCCAGCGGTCCGGTGGGCGGCGCCGTAATGACGGCGACCACATGCGCACACCCCGACATCGCCACACACGCCGTCTGGACACATTCTCCACAGCCGTCGTGATCGGTCGTCACGACGTTCTGTGGCACCGGCCCATGGCAACGGTGCTCGGCCGCGACCGTGGGGCGAGGCGCGAACGATACACCCGCCGCCGCGATCAACAGCATCGCGACCAGCCGCGACCAGCGGCCCCGCCGGCTCATCCGTTCCCCTGGTCTTTCTGCATGGGCTTCAATCTAGCGATCATGGGTACCCAATGCCTAGTCCCCTCACGTCGTGGTGAACGTGAATACCATGCCATAGCTCCCGTTGGCGTGTCGCCATCCGGTCCCCATCATGGTTCCCATTCCGCCCATCATCGAGCCGCCCATCATGGACCGTGTCGCCCACTGCCCCGCGTGCTGGCTGGTGCAGTGGTCGTAATTGAGCAGGTTGCCGTTGGCGTCCAGCATGCCGCCGCCCAGATGGAGCGCATACCGCGTTCCGGACTTGAGCGGCGCCGCTGGCGTGAACGTGAGCCGCAGGCGGTCACTCGACCAGCTCGATGAACCCTGCACCACCGGCCCGGTCACGTCACCCTCGTGCAGTGCCGCGTATTGTTCCATCCCCATCCGCATGGCGTGCGAGAACTCGACCACGATCGGGGCGTTCGGGTCCACGTCGGTGGTCCCGCCGGCCGGCACCACGGACAGGACCGTCGTGTCGCCTACGGGCGCGAAGCTCTCATGGCACCCGGCGGCCAGCATCGCGATCGCAACTGCAAACGTTGTCCTATGCACTTTGACTCACCATCCCTTTTCCAAGGGTCCAACCCGGTGGATCAGCGCCGACCTAGCTCGCGGGTCGCAGCTCGCCGTGGAGCCGCCAGCTCCACCAAAACAGGGTCCCCACGATCAGCAGGGGACCGGAGATCATGACAATCCACGCCGGGTGGCTCCGGGCCAGATACGCATAGGCCACCGCGAGGCCCGTGAAGGCGAGGCCGCCCACCCACTCCCACCGCCACGACACGCCCACGATGACCAGCAAGACCAGCGCCGGCAGCAGGTGCATGGCGAAATCGGGCAGCGCTCGAACGAAGCTCTTGCCCTCGCTGAACGCATCGAGGGCGAATAAGCCGAGGAATAGAGAGACCAGGATGCCGAGGACCCGCGGGCTCCAGAGCAGCAGGGCCTTCGATGCTACCACGTCGCTTCGACCAGCGCGGCGCGGTACTCGTGATGGCCGTCCTTACCGGCCGTGGCGACCGCATCGAGCATTTGCTGCAGCTCCGTGCGCTCGGAGGTGAAGTTCACCCGGACGAGGCCCTCGGCGAGGTCGACCCGAGCGGCCAGTACCCCAGGCAGACCGAGCAGACTGTCCCGCACCCGGTGAGCACAGTTCCCGCACCCCATGCCGCTCACGTGCAGCACCGCCACCGCCGAGTGGTGCAGCGCCACCCCGTCCCCGGGCTTCTCGATCGCTTTCACCTGGCTGTGCATACTCCGTCCCCCGGCGCTCCGCGCGTTGAGGACGGATGGTATCCGGGAACGGCTGAAATCCGGTTCAGTCCACGATGAGCATCTCCTTAGACAACCTCCCGGCGGCGACCCCCGGCGCTACGATGGGCTTCCAAACGCTGGGGGGGCGCACCCATGTACACGAGCGCGAAATACGCCATGGCCGCTGTCCTGGGCGCGGCGACGCTGGCGGCGTGCGGGCGGGACAAGCCGGCGGCGTCGGCGGCCATCGAGAAAGCCCCGGCTCCGACCCGTACCGACATCACCGCAACCCAGCTCCATGAGATGATGCAGGCCAAGGACTTCGTCCTGGTCAACGTCCACATCCCCTACGCCGGCAACATCCCCGGCACCGACCTCAGCATCCCCTTCGACCAGCTCGCCGGCAACCTCGATCGCCTGCCGGCGGACCAATCGGCCAAGATCGTCCTGTACTGTCGGAGCGGCCGGATGAGCCAGGAGGCCTCTTCGACCCTCGTCTCGCTCGGATACCGGAACGTCTACAACCTGCTGGGTGGCCTGCGCGCCTGGAGCGAGGCGGGCTACCCGCTGGAACTTCGGGGCGAGCCCTGATGCCGCCCGGGGCCCCTTGACCCTCCCGCGGCCCCGAGCCTAGGCTACACCACCGACGACAAGGCGGACCGAGGATGGGGTCGGAACGATGACGCCGCGCGTCGAGCTCGCCGCGGCACTGGTGGCGCTCGTGTCCGGGGCGGCCGTGGCCCCCTCGGAGGCCCAACAACTTCCCGACCTCGACCGCGTCATTCGACATCTGGACCAGCTGTACCGTTCGCAATCGTCGCACGCGCGGATGACCATGACGGTGGTGCGGCCGAGGGGCACCCGGGTGCTCTCGCTGGAAAGCTGGTCGAAGGGTGAGGACCAGGCGTTGGTCGTGATTCGCGCACCCGCGCGGGAGGCCGGCACGGCGTCGCTGCGCACCGCCGACGGGCTGTGGAGCTACGGCGCGCGGGCGGACCGGCTGATCCGTATCCCGACCGGGCTCCTCTCCGAGAGCTGGATGGGGAGCCATCTGACCAATGACGACCTGATGCGGGAAACCAGCTACGACGACGACTACGAAAGCGTGGTCGCCTGGGCCACGCGCAACGGCACACGCTATCTCCAAGTAACTCTGACGCCCAAGCCAGAGGCGCCCGTCGTCTACACCAAGCTGGTGTTCCTCCTCACTCGCGACGATTGGATCCCGGTGTTGTGGGAATTCTACGACGGCGACCAGATCGTCCGGACGATCGCGTACGAGGACGTGCGGCAGGTGGCCGGCCGCCCGCTCCCCATGCGCATGGTGATTCAACCGGTGGACGCCCCCAACGAGCGCACCGTCATCGAGTACCGCCGGCTCGAGCTCGACGTCCCCGTGGACGACGAACTGTTCACGCGCCGCGGCCTGCGGCGGGTCGCCGGCCAGTGACCGGGCGATGCTGATCGCGGTCAAGCTCGCGCTCCGGAACCTGCTGCGGAATCGGTGGCGCAGCGCCCTGACGCTGGCCGCCGTGGCGGTGGCCGTCGGCCTCATGGTCTTCACGCTCGGCATGTACGACGGCTGGATGGACGAGATGGTGCGTGGCACCACGGCGATGGAGACGGGGCAGATCCAGGTGCACACCGCCGAGTACGTCGAGAATCCGCGGGTGTACGAGAGCTTCCCCGGAGACTCAGGCGTCATCGCACGCGTTCGCTCGGTGCGCGGCGTCCTGGCCGTCTCGCCGCGGGTCAAGGCGTACGGACTGGTCGGCAACGAGGACCGCTCGCAAGTGGCGCGGATCCTGGGGGTGGTGCCGGAGGCGGAGGGCGTGGCGACGCCGATCCGCGACGCGATCATCCAGGGACGCTGGCTCTCCCTGGCGCCCGCACCAACGCCGGCGCCGCGAGAGGTCGTCCTGGGTCAGTCGCTGGCGCAGCAGCTTCGCGTCGTTCCCGGCGACGAGCTGGTGGTCTTCCTCGAGGCGGCTGACGGCTCCCTGGGCAACGAGCTGCTCCGCGTCACGGGCATCGTCCGTACCGGCAACACCGAGCTTGACCGTCTGGCCGCGTACCTGCACCTCCAGGACGCCCAGTATCTCACCGCGCTGGGCGACCAGATCCACGAGCTGATGCTCCGCACCGCGGACCTGGACGCCGCGCGCGCGATCGCGGACAGCGTCGCGGCGGCGATCGGCGCGCGGGTGGGGGCGCCGGCGCGGCACGAGGCGGTCGCGCCGGCCACGCTGGTGGCGCAGCCGTGGCAGGAGATCGTGCCGTGGCTGCACCAGATGATCCTGCTGTTCCGGCGCTCGTACGCCCTCATGTATCTCCTGATCTACCTCGTCGCGGCGGTCGGCATCTTGAACACCGCCCGCATGAGCGCGCTCGAGCGCCGTCGCGAGTTCGGGGTGATGCTCGCCATCGGGATGCGGCCGTTCAGGATGTTCCGTACCGTGGTCGTCGAGACCGTGGTCCTGGGCCTGGTCGGGGCGCTCATCGGCGCCACACTGGGCTTTCTCCTGAGCTGGTACTACGCGACCGCCGGCTTCGACATGACCGTGTTCACGGACCAGGCGACGTTCTCGTACATGGGCGTCGCCTTCTCCGAGAGGATCTACTTCGTCCTGACGCCGGTGACCGTGATCCAGCCGATCGTGGTGATGCTCGCCGTGGCGGCGCTGAGCGGGCTCTGGCCGGCGTTCCGGGCGGCCCGCATCGTGCCGGCGCCGACCATCGCGGGGCGGACCTGATGCTCTGGCGCATCGCCTGGCGCAACCTGTGGCGCCACCGCGGGCGCACCCTGATCATGGCCTCGGCGGTGGCCCTGAGCTACGCGCTGATGCTGGTGTCCATGGGCATCAACGACGACGCGCACGGCCGCATGCTGCGCGAGGCCGCGCGGGCGGCGGGCGGCGACATCCTGGTCCACGGCACGGACTACTGGGACACCCGCGCGAGCGACATCGTGATCGCGCACGCCGACTCCGTCGCGGCGCGCATCGCCCGGGTAGCCGGCGTCCGCGCCGTGGTGCCCCGCGTCCTGATCGGCGGCCTCGTCGGCACCGCCACCGATACCCGGCCCGTATTGCTCCAGGGCATCCGGCCCGAGCACGAGATCGCGATGCGCGACATCGCCGAGGACCTGAAGGCGGGCTCGTTCCTGGCCGGCGAACGCGCCGACCCCATCGTGCTGGGCTCACGCCTGGTGGAGCGCTTGGAGGCGGAGCTGGGGGATCGCATCATCCTCACGGCGACCGAACCGAACGGCGAAGTGACGCGCGCGCTGTTCCACCTGACCGGGATCCTCGAGACCGGCACCCGGCAGCTGGACGAGGTGATCGGGTACACCACCCTGGAGGCGGCGCAGCGGGCCGTCGCCATGCCGGGCATGGTCACGCAGATCGGGCTCCTCACCGAGGCCGACGCCGACGTGGCCGAGGTGGCCGCGCGGGTGGAGGAGGCGCTCGCCGCCCGGGATTCCCTCGAGGTGCTGGCCTGGCAGGAAGCCGTGCCCGAGATGGTCGGCCTGGTCGAGATTGACGACGCCTTTGGCTACATCTACCTGATCGTGATCTATGCCGTGGTGCTGTTCTCCATCACCAACACGTTCCTTATGGCGGTCATGGAGCGGGTGCGCGAGTTCGGGTTGCTCAACGCGTTGGGGCTCACCGGCGCCCGCGTCGGCCGGCTGATGCTGAACGAGAGCGTGCTGATGACCGTGCTTGCCATGGGCCTCGGCCTCGCGCTGGGCCTCGCCGGACACCTGGCCATCGCCCACTGGGGCATCAGCATGGCCTCGTGGGGGATGGAGGAGGTCGAAGTCGCCGGTATCGATTTTTCGGACATGGTGATGTACAGCACGATCAATCCGCTCAAGTGGGGGATCGGTTCCGTGGTGGTGGCGCTCGCGACGATCGGGAGCGCCGTCTACCCGGCGTGGCGCGCCTCCCGGCTCGCCCCCGCCGAGGCGATGCGCTTCTACGAGTAGGTACGACGATGACTGATGGCCCCGTGATTCGCCTCCGCGGCGTGACCAAGGTGTATGGCCAGTCCGGCGTGCCCGTACACGCGCTCCGCGGCGTAGATCTCGACGTCGCCCCCGGCGAGTTCACCACGCTGGCGGGCCCATCCGGCTCCGGCAAGACGACGCTGCTCAACATCATCGGCGCGCTGGACCATCCCACGGCCGGTGAAGTGGAAGTCGCGGGGCGCGATCTCGCGCAGATGCACCGTGGCGATGCGGCCCAGTTTCGGCTCGACCACGTGGGATTCGTCTTCCAGGCATACAATCTCGTACCGGTCCTCACGGCGTACGAGAACGCCGAATTCACGCTCCTCCTGCGGGGCGCACCTCCCGCCGAGCGAAAGGGTATCGTCCAGCCGTTGCTCCAGCGGGTGGGCCTCGGCGACATGATGCATCGGAAGCCTCACGAACTGAGCGGCGGCCAGCAGCAGCGCGTCGCGGTCGTGCGCGCGCTCGCCACCAGCCCCAGCATCGTGCTGGCCGACGAGCCGACTGCTAACCTGGACAGCGAATCGTCGGAAGCGCTGCTGGTGGTCATGGCCGAGTTGAACCGCGACTTGGGAACGACGTTCCTGTTCTCCAGCCACGATCCGGTGGTGATCGAGCGCGCCCGCCGCGTCGTCGAACTGCTCGACGGGCGCGTGGACGGCCGCAGGCCCGCGGCCCGGTTGCCCTGACGCGCCTCATGGCGTGCGCCCGCCGCGCCGGCCTGGGCCTCGCCGTCCTCGCCGGCCTCGGGGCGCCGCGCGCCGCAAGCGCACAGATCAGCCTCGCGGAACCCGAGCGCGCCCACCTCCGGCTCTCGGGGTACGTCCGCGCGCTCACCGGCGTACACGACGCCGGATTCGACGTGCCGGGGGCGCCCCGCACCACCGGGTTCCACGGCGAGGTCGTTCGTCTCAAGTGGCAGGTCGCCCTGGGTGAGCGTCTCGCGCTGACCGTACACAACCGGCTCCAGGCGCAGATCAGCTCGGCCGCGACCAGCTTCGGCACGGTGGCCGGTTTCGGGGTGAGCGTGGTACCCGGCCGGCCGGTGGACCTGACCACGCGGCTGGTCGAGGAGGAACGGCTCGAGGTGTGGCACGACGTGGACCGGCTGGCGCTCACCGTGCGCACCGGGGTCGCGGACCTGACCGTCGGCCGCCAGGCAATCACCTGGGGGCTGTCGAGCCTCTTTCCGATCGCGGATCTCTGGGCCCAGTTCAGCCCGTTCGAATTGGACACGGAAGAGAAGCCCGGCGGCGACGCGGTGCGCGTGTTGAGCTATCCCGTCCGCGGTCTCGAGCTGGACGCGGTGCTGGCGGCGCGCGGCACGGCCCGGGACTGGTCCGCCGGTCTCCGCGCCACCGTGGACTTGCCGGCGGCCGACGTGTACGCCGCGGTCGGGAAGTTCTGGAACCTGGGGCTGGCTCTGGGAGGGATCACCTACGTCCTCGACCGGATGAAGCTCCGGGTCGAGGCTGCGCTGCCGTATGATCTCGATACCGACGATTGGCAACGATTGCGGGCGACGGTAGGCGCCGACTGGCTCTCCGCACGCGTCAGCGTGACCGCCGAGTATCACGTGAACGGTGTCGGGGCGGACGATCCGTCGGCCTATCTGACGACGCTGGGCGATCCGCGCCTGCGGCGCGGCGAGAGCTACTACCTCGGCCGGCATTATGTCGGCGTGGCTCTGGCGTACACCGCCGACGACGAGGCGCGCCTCAGGCTGGCGCTCAGTGCGCTGTGGAATGTCCAGGACGGGAGCGCCATGGCGACCCCGATCCTGTCCTACGATGTCGGCCAGAGCACGAGTGTGTCCATCGGCGCGCTCCAGTCGTTCGGCGCCACGCCGACGTTGGTCCCCCCCGCCCTGCGCAGCGAGTTCGGCACCTACGGCGATCTGTGGTTCACCCGGGTGTCGGTGTACTTCTGAGCGGGCGACGCTGGAGGAGGCACGGCAGGTGATCGGGGAGGTCATTGAGCGGTACAATCGCGAGTCGCTGCTCGAGCGGCACGGCTATCGGGCCCCGCCTGGGTCCGCCGCGGACTCCCTCGTCCGGCGGCGTAATCAAGCCACCCACTTGTCCAGAAGACCGGGTGCGCTACACGACCAACACGATCGCCAGGGCAGCAAGTGGAAGAAGGTGGCGCAACATTGGGAATCGTCCGCGCGGCGTAACGACCTGGCGCTAAGCTGCGGCGTGGTCAGTGCTGATGCACCGGGAGCGGCGGGCGAACAAACGCAACCGTTCCTTACTTGGCGTGGGCCGGCAGCTTCAGCGCCGGGTTAGGCGCCCAACCGTCGCACCTCGCCGCGCTTTATGGTGCGCAGCGCCTCGACGACAGTGGCCATGTGAGGACGGAGCTTCACGGGGTCAGTGGAACCCACCTGCAGAATCACGACCCCGACGGGCGGCGTGCCAACATAGGTGCTCGCGAACTCACGGTCTACGGTGAACACGCCATCGAAGTCAGGACCCGCCAGCTGGATCAACGCCCCGTTCTTGACGCCGGCCCATCCCATTTCCTGCACTGTGCGAACCTCGAAGTCGCCCAGGTCCTGCCTGAGCTGCTTCGGCACGCACTCATCGAGCAGGACGCGCAGCGGCAACGAGGAGTTCCGTGGCGTGTTCGAGCGCGGCGACTGCCTGATCGCGCGTTACGGTCGGGAAGTCGGCAAGAAACTCGTTGAGCGTGTGACCGCCCTCAAGGTAGTCGAGGAGGGCCTGAAGGGGGACCCGGGTGCCCACGAACACAGGCTTGCCCCCGAGAATGTCAGGATCGGTGTGGATTATCCCTTTACGGCTCATGACTGTGTCGCCATCAATGCAGTTCGGTGAATAATACGCAGTCCGTTGGTTGGGCGCCTAACGAGGATGTAGAATAAGTCGCCAGCGTTGCGAGCGCGCCGATTCAGGGGGTCCTTCGACCATGGCCTGGGTCACGATCGGCGTTCTCAAGGTAAATATGGAGGCCGAACTTTCCACATCATCCCTCGTGAATCCAGCCCCCGACTTTTCCTACATCCTCAACGAGTCACGGTTCTCCTGCGGGCGACTCAGCGGCCCAGAGCACCAGTATGGGCGCGCAGCATGTGCGCCGCCAGGCACACAACCGCAGTTTCCTTAAGAACGTTCGCGCCCGACAGGAGCAACCGTTTGTTAGGGCGCACGCGCGGATCGGGAGTTCAAAGGAAGCGGGATGGAGACGGTGAGCAAAGCGCGATCCGCAGACGGGAGCCGCGTGGCGTCGCGGGAAGGCGAACGTACGTAGCGAAGTTGCCATCGGACGCTGGCCGAGCCGATCGCGGCACCGACGCCGGCGCCTACGGCGGCTCCAGCCACGGTCAGACCGGCTACGAGGTGCCAGGCGCGGCACCGGCCCTCAGATCCCACGGTGCACGCCCAAGCCCAGAACGCGGCCGAAGGGATCCCCAGGGCCAGCCCTCCGATGACAGCCCCTTTCCTGGCGCCGGACCTTCGAACCCAGAGCGAGTCGATGTCTGTCAGCACGACCGGTCCCACCTGCTCGCGGAAGGAGAGACTTGGCGGCTCCCACGCGAGGCCAGCATATCGGCCCTCGTGACGTCGGCCCTGGGCCGTGTAGATACGCAGGGTCTGACCCGGTCTGAGTTGTGCGAAGGCCTGAGGGACGGACTCTTGAGCTCGGAGTTGCGGCGCGAGCGACAAGGCGATCACAGCAACCAAAACGAATCGCAACATGCCAGCCTCCCACGCGTACGAGAGCTAAACCGCGACCGGCATTGAGCCCGTAGTCCGGGATAAAGGCCCAGAAGTGGAGTGCGCCCTAACGACTTGCGCTTCTCCTGCGGGCGACCCCGGCGCGCGCAGCGCGAATGCCTCTACGTTGCACCGCAGCCGGCTCGCGCACAACCGCAACTTCCTTCAAGACGTACGCGCCCGGCTGGAGCAAGCGCTTGATGTTTCCAAGAAGTGCCCTCAAGGAGTAGCGTGTCCGTGATCCGGCAAGATCCTGACCCGTCACCCCAGGAGGGCACTCCCATGTGGTACTCCGGCATCGACCAGCACAAGGCCTTCTGCCTGATCACAACCTATGGGCCCGACGGCCCGCGCGTCAAACAGGCCCGCGTGGCCAGCAGCCCGCTCGCCCTCCAGCAGTACTGCGCCGAGTTCCCGGGCCCTCACCAGGCCGTGGTCGAGTCCACCGGCGGCTGGTACTGGCTGGCCGATACGCTGGCCGCGCTGGGGGTGGAGCTGGTCCTCGCCCACGCCACGCGCGTCAAAGCGATCGCGGCCGCCAAGGTGAAGACCGACCAGGTCGACTCCAACACCCTGGCCCTCTTGCTCCGGGCCGACCTCATCCCGCGCGCGCACATGATCCGACCCGAGGCGCGGGGGCCGCGCGACCTCATGCGCACGCGCCTGCGCGTGGTCGAGAAAGTCGTCAGCGCCCAGAACAGCATCGACCGCCTGCTCGAGAAGTTCAACCTCGAACGCGTGGCGGACCTCGACGACCTGTACCAGCTGCAGGCGAGCTGCCATGTCGCCCAGATCCAGCTGCTCGAGGAGCAGATCCGCACCGTGGAGCGCGCCCTCTATCCCTTCCTGATCCCCAACGCTGACGTGCAGCGACTGCTCTGGATCCCGGGCCTCGGGAAAGTGAACGCCTTCACCGTCTATACCGAGATCGACGGCATCGCTCGCTTCCCCTCCGAGCGCCAGTTCTTCTCGTACTGCCGCCTGGTCCCCGGCGCCGACAACTCGGCGGGACGCACGCGGCATCGCTCGGGCTCGAAGGCCGGCAACCGCTATCTCAAGCTCGCCTTCAGCCACGCCGGCATCCGGGCCGTGCAGTACTACCCCGAGATCCGCGCCTTCTTCAAGGCCAAGGCCCGCAGGAAGCCGATCCGGATCGCGCGCACGCTGGTGGCGCTCGAGTTGGCCCGCATCGTCTATCACGTCCTCGCTACCCAGGAGGACTTCACCGGACAGTTCAAAGGCCGGCCCCTGAGTCGGCAGAAGCATCCGCAGTGGCCACGCCGGGCAAGCCCATCCGCCTAACTGGTTCCCGCGAGGGGGCCACACGCTTGATTGGGAAGCCCGGCGTTGTGCCCACGAGGCATCTGGGACCGTCTCGGGAAGAGACGACGACCCCCGCAGAACAGCCGCAGGTCGGTGAGCCCATAATGGTGTTTGGACGCCACTGCCGGTGACGTTCACCCGATGCCGCGGGCAGGCGCCGCGTGCGGAGGAAGGGACACATGACGACGAACAGCACGCGGCGAGCACAGCTCTCCGCGGGGATGCAGCTATCGCCTCTTGACAGGGCGCTTCTTAATGGTGTTATGCGGCAGCCCGGCTACAGGAGCTTGCGAAAGGCCGCCAGCGTCAGCCCGGCATCGCGGACGATA
>Ga0209002_10002444_pt1 | contig 14991 bp, 13 predicted proteins | sample Rifsed16ft2_FD_184010 | JGI IMG/M metagenome (GOLD analysis project Ga0209002, IMG submission 184010) | Soil microbial communities from Rifle, Colorado, USA - sediment 16ft 2 (version 2) | ecosystem: Environmental > Terrestrial > Deep subsurface > Rock core/Sediment | place: Rifle, Colorado...
CGTCGGCTCGGCCCGCTCCCTTGAGCTGCCCCAGGCGCAGGCAGAGGAGCTGCGCCTTGGTGATTTCCACGAGCATCGTGACGAGTTTCTGCTGGACGAGCTGGAATCCGGCGATAGGGCGCCCGAACTGCACGCGCGTCTTCGCGTACTGCAGCGTCGTGTCGTAACAGGCCATGGCGGCGCCCACGGCCCCCCAGGCGATCCCGTATCGCGCTTGGTCCACGCACATCAGAGCCGTCTTGAGACCGTGCGCGGTCCCCGGCAGCAGGTTGTCACGGGGCACCGCGCACTCCTGGAGGATGAGCTCGGAGGTGACGGAGGCACGGAGGGAGAATTTCCCCTGGATTTCGCGCGCGATAAATCCCGGAGTTCCCCGCTCCACCAGGAGGCCGCGGACCCCCTCGTCCGTCCGGGCCCACACGACCGCCACATCGGCAATGCTCCCGTTCGTGATCCAGAGCTTGCTGCCGTTCAGGACGTACCGGTCGCCCCGCCGGACCGCCGTGGTCACCATGCCGGCCGGATCGGAACCGTGGTCGGGCTCGGTGAGCCCGAAGCACCCGACCTTGTCCCCCCGCGCGAGGTGCGGCAGCCACGCGGCCTTCTGGGCCTCGGACCCGAAGGCGGCTATCGGATACATGACCAGTGCGCCCTGGACCGAGGCGAAACTGCGGAGCGCGCTGTCCCCTCGCTCGAGCTCCTGCATGATGAGTCCATAGGCGATCTCGCTGACTCCGGCACACCCGTACCCCCGCAGATTCGCCCCCAGCAGACCCAGCTCTCCCAGCCGTGAAACGAGGTGAAGCGGGAAGGTCCCGTCCCGGTGGTGCTACTCGATGACGGGGAGGACCTCGGCATTGACGAAATCGCGGACCGTACCGCGGACCAGGCGCTCCTCGTCCGAATACAACTCATCGATGCAATAGTAGTCGGGGCCGACGAAGGGCTGCATGGTGGTCTCGATGTGGAAGAAAGGAGAGTGTCCGGGAAAGGAAGATACCATGGCCGCTCAGGGAAGACAAGACGACCCGCCCTGAGGGAGAGGCGACCGGCCCTGCGTGAAGGTCAGGTGGCTCCGCGCTGTGGCATCGTCACCCCACGCCGGTGTGATTGTGAAAGGCCTCGATCTCGCAAACCTCCTTCCGCTCCGATGATGTCGATATGAATCCAGCTGGGGGAAACCCCCCAGCCAGGCAGCTAGCCTCCCTCTACTATCTCTTCTTGCTTTTCTTCTTTGCTGCCTTCTTCTTCGCCATCCTGTCTCACCCCCTTTCCTCGCAGGTCATTCCCCGCGACTCGCTAAACCACCACCTCTTCAGGCGCTACCTTTTCTTCTTACCGGCTGCCTTCTTTTTCTTCTTCGCCATCCTGTCTCACCCCCTTTCCTCGCAGGTCATTCCCCGCGAGAGCGTCCGGGGAACGGGTTTAACACTACAAGAGGCGCGTCTGCCGATCCTTGGCGTACACGCGCCCGGCGACACCCCTCACCCACTGCTCCGCAACGTTGAGGGTCGCTTCCAGCTCATACAGGGGAATGGGGCGGTCGGCCGATTCCAGGAAGTGGTGCCCCTTCCGGCGGATCTGGTCGAGATCATCCACCGGGGGGCCCTCCCCTTCCCCGACGAGGCCCCGGGCCACCTGCAGGAGGGTTCGCGCTTGATCCCGCCCGCGGGCCCGCAGGCCTTCCGCCAGCGTGAGCGCCCTGGCCGCTCGGAGCATCGCATGCGCCGCGATGACATAGGCCCACTCCGGATCGGTCCCCACCAAGGCCTGGGCGGTCTTGAGATCTTTCTGGGCTCGGGCTATCAGGCGATTCGCCCGCGACACATCCGCCGGGACACGCTCCACCAACCCCTTCGCGCGCAGCTCTTCAACGATCATGGATTGACCCGATCAGGGGAATCGTTCGTCCCTGCAAGACCTCGTGCATGAACGGATCGCCTTCCGCCTTCCGCCGCTCGTACTCCCCTTCGTCAAAAACCAGGTAATTGATGCTCCGCCCGATGCGGAGCTCGAGATCCGCGACAGAACGATTCAGGTCTGGCATATTCGGCCGCCCCACCACGAGCACGTCGATCGCGTGTCCTTCCGGAACCTGTGGCTCACCAAAGATGAAGGCCAACCGGATTCCGGTGATGCTCCGCAGGGCGTCGCCAATGGCCTGGGGGACACCTCGGGTCTTATCGATGATCGCCTTGAGCTCGGGATAGAGGGGGGAAGACTTATCGGCGGCGTAGTACCGGAGATTGCCGACCTTGGCGCTTGCCAGGAGACCTACCTTCTCCAAATTATCCAGCTCCCGCTTGATCCCCGAGATATCACGTTTGAGCTGCCGAGCAATCTCCCTCACGTAGTACCGTTCGCCTGGACGGCTCAGGAAAAGATCCAACAGGGCAACGCGCGTTCCTGACGAGAAGAGCCGCTCCAGCATTGGGTTGTGCCTCTTGTTGAGAAAAATACATCAAAGGATATTTTCTTGTCAACAGTTTTTTCACATCAGTTCAAAGAATTTTGTCCCCAGGGCATATACCGCTTTGCCTCAGGGATCGCTTCAAGAGAAGCGACCCATCCACCCAACAACAAGAGGCAAGACTCTATTTTCCCCCCGTCACCCCCGCGCCTCCCCCAAGGAAGGCCAACGGGACCGAGCGACGCTTGAAGGACGGATTGATCGCCTCACCTCTGCTCGTCGCCCCCGTCGTCCTCCCCCGGCGGTCCCGGCTCCCCGAAGAAGAGGGGGCGCTCGAAGGTCCGGTGAAAGACCGTCCACCCCTCTCGGTACGGATCGGGGTGATGCCGGGTGAGCCTCAGGAAGAGGTTGACCTTACCGTCGAGATTCTCCGCGGCGTGAAGAATCAGGGCCTCGAGCGTCTTCGGCCGCCGGGGGGAGCCCCACGCATACTCACCATGATGGCTGAGGATATTGTGGAGGAGCTCCATCCGCAGAGGCGGCGGGAATTCGGGGATCCCTTCGATCTGTTCGTCCACGAACAACACGCCCTGGGTGATGTGGCCGAGGAGCCGGCCCTCGTTCGAGTAATCGAACCCGCGCTCCCACGTCAGCTCAAAGATCTTGCCGACGTCATGGAGGATGGCGCTGGCGAGCAGCAGGTCGCGATCGACGGCCCCGCCGTAGTGGGCGACGATGGCGTCACACAACTTCACCACCGACACCGTGTGCTCCAGGAGCCCTCCCAGGGTGGCGTGGTGCAGCTCCTTGGCCGCCGGCGCAGCGCCGAAGGCCGCGCGAAATCCCTCCTCCTCAAAGAGGCGGGAGAGGAGGCGTTTGAGCGGTTCGGTGGTGAAGCTGTGGATCGTCTGCTCGAGAAAGGCCAGCATCGCGGTTGCATCGGCCTCGGTGGTCGGCAGGAAATCCGTGAGGACGGCCTCGCCCTCGCGCGCCAGGCGGATCCGGTGAATGGTCAGCTGGCGCCCGCCCTGATAGCTCCCCACCACCCCATGCACCTTCACCAGGTCTCCCTCACGGAGTTGCTCCCCCACCCCCTCCGTGTCCTCCCACATTACCGCCGGCAGCTCGCCGGTCCCATCGCCAAGCAGCAGGGTCAGAAACGGCTCGCCCGTCTTACGGAGGCGGCGTTGGGGATTGCGGACCTGAAAGAAAGAGGTCACGGGTTCATTGAGCTTGAGATCCCGAATGGCCACCCGCTCTCCCATAGCCGCATCCGGTCCGCTCATCCCTGGGGGGACGGCTTGAGCTGATGGCGAAGGACCTTGCCGGAGATGGTCCGCGGCAACGCCGGACAGAACTCGAGTTCTCTCGGGATCTTGAAGGGCGCCAGGCGCTCCCGAAGGAATCGCAGCAGGTCCCGGCGGGAACAGGACAGGCCCGATTTCAACACGACGTAGGCCTTGGGGGCTTCCCCGCGCGTCGGATCGGGGACGCCGATCACCGCGGCATCTGCGACGGCCGGGTGCGCCATAATCATCTCTTCGACCTCTCGGGGATACACGTTGAGCCCGCCGACGATGATGAGATCCTTTTTCCGGTCGACGATGTAGAAATACCCGTCTGCATCGCGCCGCCCGAGGTCCCCGGTATAGAGCCACCCGTTCTTCACAACCTCGGCCGTGGCGTCGGGACGGTTGAGATACCCCAGCATGATGTTCGCGCCCCGGGCGATGATCTCTCCCACCGCTCCCACCGGTACCTCGCGTCCGGCTTCATCGACCACCCGGAGCTGTATGCCGGGAAGGGGTTTCCCCACCGAGCCGACCTTCCGGGGACCGAGCACCGGGTTTTCCGTGAGCACGGGCGCGGCTTCGGTCAGCCCATACCCCTCGTAGATGACGACGCCGTACCGCTCCTCGAACCGGTGTAGTATCTCCACCGGCAACGGGGCACCGCCCGAAATCGCGAACCGGACCCCCGAAAGATCCAGGGAGAGCGGGGGAAGCTGCGTCCAGAGGGCATACATCGACGGCACCGCGGCGAGGATGCTGACGCGTCTGTCCGCCATGACGCGAAGGGTGTGATCGGGGATGAACCGCGGCTCGAGGACGATGCTCGCCCCCACGTCCAGGGGGAACAGCATCAGGACCGTGGCGCCGAAGGAATGGAAAAGCGGGAGCACACAGAGGAATCGGTCCCGCTCGTCACACGGGGCGATCTGTCGAAAGGAGGCGATGTTGCTCAACAGGTTCTGATGGGACAGCAGGGCCCCCTTGGGCCGGCCGGTCGTCCCGGAGGTGTACAGGCAGACCGCAACCTCATCCGGTCCCGGCGCCGCCGTCTCGCCGATCTCTCGGAGAAGGTCGGTTCCGCCGATAATCCCCGAATCCGCTCCACCACTTGCGCCGTCCAGCAGGACGACCTGCAGCGGTCGCGACATCTTCTCGCGGGCCGCCTGGATGACCGGGAGGAACGCCCGCGCTGCGATGATCCGATGGACCCCGGCGTCCTCAACGATGTACCGAACCTCCTCGCCCTTATAGAGCACGTTCAGGGGGACCACCGTCCCGTGGGCCGCCAGGATGCCGAAGTAACCCTGAACGAACTCGGGGGCGTTGGGGAGCATCAAGCCGACCCGCTCCCCCGGCACGATCCCGAGACGGCGTAGGCCGACCCCCAGCCGCGTGACGACCTCCCAGAGCTCGCCGTAGCTCACCGATCGGTCCCCGGCGAGCAGCGCCGTCCGCGCGGAGAACTTTTCCGTCGATCGTCGCAGGAGATTCAGCAGGTTCATGATGGCGGCCCCGGGCACGAATTCTCCGGAATGCTACCAGAGGCCTCTGGGGAAGTCAACGCGTCCCACGGCCACGGGATCGGCCCGCCGTCTCTCAAGCGCACCCCCAGCGTCGATGCGTTTCCGGATCCGCGAATGGCGCCTCACGGAGAGAGCTGCGCGGACGTCCGGCTCTCCGCTGAAGGCGGACGGAACCTGTGGAGCATCCGGATGTGGCAGGCATCGTCCGGGAAGGAAGGGGAGGAATTCTTCGACCAGGAGGAGGGACCCGGGAAGCGGTTACGTGGTGCCGGGGAGGGCGGGCTGTGGGCCGCGCCCCTCGATCCCGTCCAGCTTTGCCTCGACCCGGGTGAGCGCGGCGGCGGCATCCTCGTACTTGCCCCGCGCGTTGGTGAGGTGCTTGCCGAGGACGTCGAAGGCCTCGCGAAATTTTTCGAGGTCCCCGCGCAGGCGGATGAGATGCGCCTGGATCTCGCGGGCATCGCGCTCGATCTCGAGCCCCCGAAGCCCCAGCACGATGACGCGCAGGTAGGCGTAGAAGCTGTTGGGGGAGACGGGAATGACCCGACGGCCGATGGCGTACTCCGCGGCGGCCTCCTCCTCCGCGGCGTCGTCCCTCACGATGATCTCGTAATAGACGTTTTCGGCGGGGACGTACATCAGGGCGAAGTCGAAGGTCCCCTCGTCGGGCAGGATATACTTCTTGGCGACCTCATCCACCCGGGCCTTGACATCACGGACAAAGGCCCGCCGCATCTGTCGCCGCTTCTCTTCATCGGCGTCCTCGAGCATCCGGCGGAAATTCTCCAGGGGGAACTTCGCATCCACCGGAACCAGCCGGGCGCCAATACGGACGACGGCATCGACGCGGTCGCCGGTCGAAAACGCGTGCTGGAGCGTGTAGTGCTCGCGGGGCAGGATCTGGGCCAGGAGGTTCTCCAGCAAAATCTCGCCGACCCCGCCCCGGAGCTTCGGGGATTTCAAAATCTGCTCGAGACCGGCAATGTCCCTGCCGACGTCAAAGACCCGCTGGGTCGCTTCACCAAGTTGCCCCAGACTTCCCTGCACCGCGCCCACCACCGCCGTCACGTGGCGGAGCTGGTCCTGCACGCCGGTCCCCATCGTGCCCATCTGACCGGCCATTTCGGTCCTGAACTGGTAGAGCTCCTGCCGCACCGACGCCAGCGTCTCGGCCTGGATCTGTCGCGCCTCGCCCCGAGACGCCTGGATCTCTCCCTGCAGCAGCAGGACCGCCTGATCCGGTCGTCCCCTGGCCGCCTCGAGTTCCCTCAGGTGGCTGCCGATGCGAAGCAGCCCCCACACCATGAGCGCCACGCCGATCACGAGGACGATGACGACGATCACCGCCGAGGTGGGCACGCCCGCCTCCTCAGTTGAGAAAATCCTGCAGATGGCGGATCCGGGCCATCGCCAGGAGCTTCTTCTTGGCCCGCTCTTCCACCTGGCGAATCCGCTCCCGCGAGAGCGTGAACCGTTTCCCCACCTCCTCGAGGGTCAGGGGACCCTCCCGGCCGAGACCGTACCGGAGCTCGATGATGGTGCGCTCGCGGGGCGTCAGCTCCCTCAGCAACCGCTCGACCTCTTCCTCAAAGGCCTTCCGGACCAGTTCATCGTCGGCGGGGGGGACCCGGTCCGCCCTGGAGGAGAGGAGCTCCCGGCCTTCTTCCCGTCCCTGCATCTCTTCCAGCGACGCCTGCGGCCTATTGGTCTGCAGCAATTCCTCGACTTCGGCGTTGGTCAGGTTGAGCGCCTTGGCCAGCTCGTCTTCCGTCGGCTCGACGCCCTCCTGCTGCAGCCGTTCCGCCCGGAGGCTCCGCAGCTTGCTCGCCAGGCGAATCTTGCGCGCGGGAAAGCGGAGGGCGCCGCTCGCCCGCGCCAGGGCCTGCATGATCGCCTGCCGGACCCACCAGACCGCGTACGTGATAAATTTGACGTTGTACTCGGGGGAATAGCGCCGGGCGGCCTCGAGGAGACCGAGATTCCCTTCGTTGATGAGATCGAGGACGGAGAGACCGTAGCCCCGGTACTGCAGGGCGACCTTCACCACAAATCGCAGATTGGCCTCGACGAGTTTCTTGAGGGCTTTTTCGTCCCGATTTTGCGCCCGCTTGGCGAGGCGGATCTCTTCGGCCTTGGGGAGGAGCGGAATCTTCACGATCCGCCGCAGATAGGCGGCGAAGGCCTCGTCACTGATCTCCTCGTAGAACCCGGATGTCCGTCGCGGCATGGGATGTCGGCACCTGGCATGGGGGGCTTACCCCTTCGCCGCAGGGATGACGATAAAGCGGGTGGTCTTCCCGCGCTGGACCAGGAGGAGCACATCGGCGTCGGGCCGCGCCTGCTGGAGCATCACCAGCAGATCCTGCCGACTCTGTACCGGCTGACGGTCGATTTCCAGGATCACATCTCCGGGCCGCAGCCCACGACGGTGGGCAGGACTCCCTGCCTCCACCGAGGAGACCAGGACCCCCCCCTCTTTCACCTGGAGCTTTTCCCGAAGTTCAGGCGTCAAATCCTGAACCGCAAATCCGTACTGCTCCACGGTCTGGGGGCTGACGGCGACCGGCTCTTCGGTCGGCATGCGTCCAACCGTCACCTCGAGCGTAACGTCCTTCCCCTGTCGCCGGACCTTGACCGGCACCCGCTTCTCCGGTCGCTCGGCAGCGACCAGGCGTTGCAGCTGGCGCACATCGGTCACCGGTTTGCCTGCGACCTGTACGATGATATCCCCGCTCTTGAGCCCCGCCTTGTCCGCTGGTCCCCCGTCAACCAGGTCGGCAATGAGCACGCCCTCCCCCGATGTGACCCCGAATTGCCGGGCGAGTTCCGGCGTCATTGGCTGGATGATCACCCCGAGCCATCCCCGGATGACCTGACCTTCCTTGATCAGCTGCTCCATGATCTCCCGGGCCAGGTTGATCGGGATCGCGAAGCCGATCCCCTGCCCGCTGGCCACGATGGCCGTGTTGACGCCGATGACCTCCCCGTCGATATTCAGGAGGGGGCCGCCGCTATTTCCCGGATTGATGGAGGCGTCGGTCTGGATGAAATCCTCGTAGGCCGTGATCCCCACGCCGGCGCGGCCCGTGGCACTGACGACCCCGACCGTGACGGTATGGCTGAGGCCAAAGGGGTTCCCGATGGCGATCGCGATGTCTCCCGTCCGGATCTTGTCGGAATTCCCGAGGCGTGCCGGCTGAATGCTCTTGGCCCCCTCGATCTTGATGACGGCCAGGTCGGTCTTGGGGTCAATGCCGATCACCTTGGCCTGAAAGGTGCGTTCGTCCACCAGCGTGACCTGAATCTCCTCCGCCTGTTCCACCACGTGATGATTCGTCAGGATGTAGCCTCCCGCGTCCACGATGACGCCGGAGCCCAGGTGCCGCCGCTCAAGTTCCCGCGGGAGGTTGAAGAAACGCTCGAAGAACTCTTCGCTGAAGAATTCTCGGAACGGACCACGGAATGAGGGTTCCCCCTGACGGCGGCCCGCCTGTATCTTCTGGGTCGTATTGATGTTCACGACCGAGGGTTTGAGCCGCTCCGCCACCTCCACGAAGACCTGCTGCATCCGCTGCACGAACGCCCGGGCCTGGGGATCCGCCGCGCCAGCCGGCGGAGGCGCCAGCACCAGAAACAGCGCGAGGCAGAGCCCGCCGCCCACCCGCAATCTCCACGGCGCGCACCGCACGGCTCCGCACACCAGGACGGACTCTCTCATGCGTTAACCTCCTCAAACTCTTTCACGCTAGCATAGGGTACGGGGACTGTCAACACGACCGGCCGATGTTCCCCTGGGGTGCCCCGCGGCTTCCGTCATATGGCTCCGACGACAGCCACGGCATCGGTATTCTCGGATGGCACAGCGGGCGGGGAGCATGCGAAAGGGGGGACAATCCGCAATGGCTCGAGGGTCACTCCGGGAGTCCCGAGGACAAGAGCGTCAGGTCGTCAGGGGTCCCGGTCCGGCCGTCCGGGCCGGCGCTCATCAGCCGGTAGCTCGTTTCGGACCGCTCGTAAATCCAGGGGCGTCCCCAGGGGTCACGCAGATCACCGAGCCAGAGTCCCTCCGCCTGCAGGTCGGTCAGTTGATTCGGGTAGTGCCGGCGGAGGAGGAGGTACTGGTCGAGGGCCCGAGGAAGCTCTCGGCGAACGACGTTGAGACTCCGCGTCTGGAGCGCGGCCTGCGCGGACGGCGGACGGGCGGGGAAGAGACGGAGGGGATCGTGCCCAAAGACCAGCTGCAGCACGAGAGAGGCGAGCGCGACGGATCCCGCCGAGACCGGCAGGAGCCACGAGGGAAGCCTCCAGGGAGGCCGGGCGGGCTCGAACTCCTCTGTAACCGCCGCCCGTGCCTCGACGTGCAAGGCGCCGCCCCCCACGAGGTCGGCGATGCCCTTGTACGCGTCGAATTCCCCGAAATCGCACATCTCGGCTATCTCCCGGGCCGTCCGCTGACCATCGATCAGTTGCAGGACGGTCAGCGCTTCGGGAGGGACCTGGTCACGGTAGACCGGCCGGCCGCTCCGCCGCACGACCATGTCCAATGAGGGAAGGCGCTGCTCGATCAGCGGCCACTCATCCATCTGGCGGACCGCCTCGAGGAGGATGGTCTCCGTCCCCACGGGCGGGACTTTGCCGCGGCTGAGGTCCACCTGTCCCTGGGCGTTGAATGAGTACTTCCCATCGCGCCACCGCAGCGCCCGGTACAGCGTCTCGAGCACGAGGCGCTGCACGACCCGTTCGAGATCTTTCGGAGAGATCCACTGGCCCGCCTGCAGGAACGGAATCAGCCGCTGGCCCGTGCGGGTCCGCATTTGTCGGGCCTCCTCCCAGCGCTCCCGGGTGATCAGCTCCCGACGAACCAGGATCCGCCCAAGATTTCCCTCGAAGACGTCATCGGCGGGCGCCGCCCAGGCCACCATCCCGTCCTGCAACACGACGTTGATCGCCTCCTCCTTCCGGCTCAACGTCAGGACCCCGGTCTTTCGCTGCATCCCGATAAGCTGCAGGATGTCGACCAGGGCAAAGTCTTGCAGGGTGCCTTCTAGCGCCATCGCCGTTCCCTCGGCCGCCCGCGGCGGCTACGGATGTAGAGCATGGCCGCGGTGACAAGATAGAGCAACAGGAGTATCGCGACACTGGCGGAGCCCTGGTACGGGAGCGCCGTTCCATACAGATGTATCGCCGGTTCGAGCGCACGCCCGAGGAGGGGCGAGACAGCCAGGATCGCGGCGGCCACCAGCACCAGACCCCGGAAGGTCTTTCCCCGGTAGAACTCCTCCCCCCCCGGAATGAGGGTGAACGCGATGCCCACCCACCGCGGCTCGTCCTTCACCTCTTCGGTGGGAATGCTCTTGATGGTCGGAGGGACCTCTCCCGTCCGCGACCGTTGAATGATCGCGCAGCGGGTGCAGTACCGAATCTCTCCCAGCAGGCGCTGACACCGCGGGCAGAAGGACTTGCCGCACTCCTGACATGCCCGCGCGAACCTGCGGCGCTTTCGCACCCCAATGAGCGCCCCGAAGGCGACAAGATACCCTCCGACGACCCATGGGACGCCGGCGAGCGACACACCCAAGAATCGCCCACCCCAGAGGGCATCGGCCATGTCGGAGGAGGGAGGATCAAAGCCGACCATCCGTGCCCACAACAGCGTGTGCGGCAGCGGCGCCTCCACGAGAACCCGTTTCCTCCCCTCCGCGGACGCCTGCTGCAGGCGGACCTGCAGCTCTGGCATTCGCCGAATCGCCCGGGCGTATTCCTGCTGCGATTGCTCCAACAGGAGGCGCTCCGTGAGCACCTGGCTCAGATTGAAGTGGGGATAGGGGAAGTCGGGTCTCAAGGTAATGGCCTTTTCATATGCCGCCTGCGCTTGCCCCAGGTTGCCCGCGAGGAAGGCGAGGTTCCCCCGGTTGGTCCAGAGCGCGGCCTCCTCGGCCGGACGGCCGCGCCCCTCGGCGTACCGCTCGATCCCGCGCTGCAGCTCACCCCGAAGCCGATGCAGCCGCCCCAGGTAAAACCGGGGCACCGGATCGCCGGGGGCCTCGTCCGCCCACCGTACGAGGACCTCCTCGATCCCCTTCCCCTGATCCCCCTCCTCCAGTCGGAGAAGGGCAACTGCCCGCGGGGAGCTGTTGCTCGTGATGACGGTGGCGAGAAGATGGTATCCCCGCGGAAGGAGCAGCAGGGCCAGGACCCCGCCAATCCACACACAGCGCTCTCGACCCTTCAGGTAGATCCCCAGAGGGAGCAGCGCCAGGCACACGGCCGGAAGCAGACCAAAGCCGAGGATGATGGGAAGCAGGTAGAAAGTGATGGGGAGGAAGACCTGAATGACAGGAGCGTCTCTGCGTCGGCGCCACTCGGCCAGATCGTGCTGGAAGAGCGGCGTGACCCGCAGGATGAGCAGGAGGCCCACCACCACGAGCCCCACAGGCAGGGCAAGCAGGAAGGATGCCAGGATACCGGTCCAGTGGCCCGGCCCATAGAAGGGTGAGGTGAGGCCCAGCCACCAGCCACGGATCAGGGAGGACACCCCGCGCGGAGAGCCCCGCTGCAAATAGATCCGTGCACGAGTGAAGAAGACGTCGGGAAGGGCCGGATCGAATTCTTCGGCCAACGTCAGCGCGCGCTCTGCCCCCGCAAGATCGCCGGCCGCCGCACGCGCTTCGGCCGACCGCGCAAGGTCCCACGCCAGATACGCGATGCGTTCCAGGCCCTGGCGGTCCCGGATCTCACGGATCTTCTTGAGCTCCTGCGCCGCCGCCTGCTCTTCACCGAGGCGGTGGAGCGCGCGATAGAGCAGCCACCGAATCGTCAGCCGGTCCCCGGCCCGTTGGGAAGCTTCGGCCGCCGCCGGCGCCACTGCTCCTCGTTTGGTGAGCGTCAGGAGCGCACCCCGAGCCAGGGGCAGAAACGGGTTGGAGGCCTCCTTCCGACTCACCTCCTCTAGCTGTGCCTCAATCGCATCGAGGGTCGGGCCGGCAGGCGCCTTGCCTTCCTGAACAAACTTCTCGAGAGCCGGCAGGCGCTGAAAGACGCGCTGCCAAACCGCGACCGCCTCTCGCACCTCGTCGAAACCCGCGCTCTGGGCCCAGCCGGGAATCGCGAAGAGAAGCAACAGCAGGAGGCCGAAGGTCCGGAAACCCATCAGCAGCCTCACCACCGGTGCATTGTCTGACATATTTTCGCGCCTCACGTGCATACGCCGCCGGTGCACGATTTATGCCAAGCCCCCGCAGGCGTTGACGCGGCTCGGCCCTCTGATATAATGCGCCCCCGCCACGCTGACGGAGGCATAGGTGTGCGACTGAGCCGACTCGTGTGTCTGGCGATTGCGATCCTCGGCCTGAGCATCATCGGGGCCCCCCTGGTCAAGTCGGCGGCCGACTGGCTCCTCCGGACATTTCCCGGGACCTCGCCCCTCTTCGACTTTGACGAGAACACAGGAATCTACGACTTCGGCCGTGTCTATCGCCGCCTCCTCCTCGCGCTCACCCTCTTCGTCGGCTACTTCGGGCGGTCGTGGCTCGGACTCATCCCCCTTCGGAAAATCCCATTCGACAACCGTCCCGCTCGCCAACTGGGCAGCGGCTGGGCGCTCGGGTGCCTCACCTTCGCCTTCTTCCTGATCAATCTCCTGTTGCTGGGTGAGCGATCCATCGCGCTGCGCGTCCCACCAGATTGGGCCTGGCGGGTCGGCCGCGGCTTCGTCACCGGCCTCGTGGTGGGAGCGATCGAAGAAACGATCTTCCGAGGCGTCCTCCTCGGCAGCCTACTGACCGCGCATTCCAAAGTTCCGGCGGTGCTCATCAGCAGCACGCTCTTCTCCGCCGTCCACTTCCTCCGCGCGTCAGTTCCGGTCAGCTTCGGCGCCAGCTTCGACGTGGGCCTCCGCGCCTTCCTCGCTCACGCGGCCCCGCTGGCCGATCCTGCAACTGTCTCCTCCTTCCTCGGCCTCACCCTCCTCGGCGTCGTCCTCGCGTTCGCATATCTCTGGAGCCGCTCGCTTCCGTTCGCCATCGGCCTGCACGCCGGGTGGGTCTTCCTCGGCAAGATCGACGGCCTGTTGCTACGCGAACGGAGCGGGATCGAATGGCTCTACGGGCACGGGGGGATACTGTCCCGCCCCCTGGGATGGGTCCTGCTCTTACTCGTGCTCCCCCTGCTCCGCCTCTGGCTCTCCCGCCCGACGACCGACCACCGCTGAGTGGTTGGTGATTCGTGTTTAGTGGTTGGTGGAAGCCACCATTCACCAGCCACCAGTCACTTCTCACCTATCACCTCTTACCTCTTACCTCTTACCTCTTACCTCTTACCTCTTACCTCTTACCTCTTACCTCTTACCTCTTACCTCTCACCCCTCACTTCTCACTTCTCCCATTGGTCGTCGGTCATCGCCGGCGCGAGCGCCGTCGCGCCTCCACCCGAACCAAAGCCCCCCGCCCGACCCCCAGGAGACGTGCCGCACTCTCCTGATTGGCAAAGACCTCCAGGTACCCTGCACTGCCCAGGATGGCCCCCACCGCGCCGGATTGAAGGCGGTCGTAGCTCTGCTGAAGCCCACGAATGGTGCGGTCCTTGATCGTGACCGTGATCCCCTGGCGTGAGCCCAGCTTCCCGACCTCGCCGGCGGAGACATTCGTCATGAGATTTCCAAAGCGGTCGACATGGAGCACGGCGCCCTCAAGCACCCCGGCGCCTCGCTTGTGCGGCACGGGCACCGTGAGGCGCACGTACCGCGTCGTGACGGACCCGAAGCGCTCGATCCCGCCGCCACGCGCCAGGTACGCGGCGACCGGAGCAAAGATATCCCGCCCGTGAAAGGTCCGGCTTACCGGACGGAGAAAATATTTCGCCTCGCTGATTTCCACGACCCGCTGGATCTCTCCGGAGGCAAAGAGATAACTCAACACCCCGTTGTCGGGGGCCACGTAGCAGCCATGGCGTCCCTCGGCCGCGAGGGCCTTGCGCCGACCTCCAACACCAGGATCGATCACGGTCACGTGAATCGTCCCTGTGGGGAAGTAGCGGTAGGCACAGTGGAGGAGAAACGCCGCCTCGAGCACATCCTGCGGTGACACCTCGTGGCAGAGGTCGACAACGTGAACCCGAGGGGCGATTCCCAGGATGACTCCCTTCATCATTCCGACAAACGGGTCGGCGCTCCCGAAGTCGGTCAGGAGCGTGATGATTCTCACGCGCCGACCTTGACCAGGAGTCCCCGGGCCTCGGCCACAATCACACCGTCGGCCGTCACCGCCTCACTGGCCGCCTCCACCGTCTTGCCGCCGTCCCGGAGAATCCGCCCGGCAAAGTGCAAACGCTCGCCCACCCTCGCAGGGTGCTTGAGCCGCACCTCGAGCTTTCCGGTCACCACCGGCACCCCCCGGAGCCACAATCCATTCACCATCACCTCGTCCAGGATGGTGGAGATGATGCCGCCGTGCACGATGTCCCGAAACCCCTGAAACTGTTTGGTCGGGAGGAAACTCGTGCGCACCTCCGTCTGCCCTACGAGCTCGAAGTCAAGCTGAAGGCCGGCAACATTTTTCTTCCCGCAGACGAAGCACATCTGATCATCCACGAGGTCCATGGCTGCTCCGTTCTCTTTCAGGTGTCGTCGACCGCCTTGCCCACTGTCCCCCCGCCCCTGCTTATACGCAACGCCTGGCGCCGGCCTGAATCGGCGGGTCCAGTCGGCGGCGTGCCCGTCCGTCCTCGGAGAACTTACACACCATTAAATCATCAATGGAGAACTGCTGGC
>Ga0209002_10002453_pt1 | contig 14959 bp, 14 predicted proteins | sample Rifsed16ft2_FD_184010 | JGI IMG/M metagenome (GOLD analysis project Ga0209002, IMG submission 184010) | Soil microbial communities from Rifle, Colorado, USA - sediment 16ft 2 (version 2) | ecosystem: Environmental > Terrestrial > Deep subsurface > Rock core/Sediment | place: Rifle, Colorado...
TCGCGGCGGCGCTGCCGCGGCCCGGGACGTCGAGGGTGTTCAGGTAGAAGTGCGCCTGCCCGAAGCCCTTGCGCGTCCGCAGCTGATCCATCATCGCATCATGCAGCGCGGTCTTGCGGCGAAAATACGTGGCTTCGCTGTCGATGTACCGATCGACCATCGCGACGGCGGCGGTCAGGTGCAGTTCGTTGCCCCGACGGAACCCCATCACCTTGATGTCCTCGCCGACTTCAGGAAAATGCTCCTTGAAGGTCCGCGAGTTCATCATCCGTTCGGTCTCGAGCACGGCCTGCTCGGTGGGCGACAACGGCGCGTACCCGACCGCGGCCGAGGTGTCGTTGGCCGTCGGGTGATCCCGCGAGAAGATGTCGGTCAGCTCCGGCGAGCCCGGCTTGATCTGCACGTCATAGATCACATGCTCGTCGGGGTTGACGAATCTCAAGTTTTCGCGGATCCACGCCTTGGCGGTGCTGATAGCGATGTCGCGGACCGGCACCACCTCGCCGTTCGCCATCGCGGTCGCCCGGTCGCCAAAGATCAGCCGCATTGGCTCGGTCACGGCCCCGCCCCCGAGTCGGATCTCGGCGTTGCCGGCTACCAAGAACGCCTTGTCGATATTGTGGTGCAGAATCCGGCCAAACCGCTGCAGGTACTCCCGGCTCAGGGCGATCGAGACCCGCTCCATGATCGCATCGCAGATCGAGTCCGGGTGCCCGACGCCCTTGCGCTCAACGATCTCGACCTGATGCTGCGAGACCGGCGTCCGGGCTAGAACGTCCACGGTAATATTGCGCATTCCCTGCCTCCCTTCGTGGCTCATGCGGGCCACGCCACACTATAGCAAACCCGGAGCACCCAGAGAAGGCTTCCCGCGGGGCAGATCAGAGATGGCGGGTCGTGGATCGGCCGACCGTGAACACCCGGATGAGGATCGCTCCAGCGGCAAACCCGCCCACATGGGCCCAGAAGGCGATCGAGGCGACCGCTGGGGCCCCCAGTGACAGCGTCGCCTGCGCGAGCTCGAAGAGAAACCACACCGACAGCACCAGCACCGCCGGCAGTTCGGCAACGCGCCAGAACCATCCCAGGATCAACAGCGACTGGATGCGGGCACGGGGATAGAGCACGAGGTATGCGCCCAGGACACCGGCGATGGCGCCGCTGGCCCCAACCAGCGGCGCCGTGGAGAGCGGCTGGAGGAGGATGTGCGCTACGGCTGCGATCACGCCCGTCAGCAGGTAGAACACCACGAACCGGCCGTGACCCATCGCGTCCTCGATGTTGTCGCCGAAGACCCACAGGTAGAGCATGTTCCCGCCCAGGTGCAGCCAGCTGCCGTGCAGGAACATCGAGGTGATCAGGCCGATGCCGGCCTCGGGCCAGGCCCCAGAGGTGACGGCTTCGGGGATGGCGCCGTACGTCAGGTAGAACGCCTGGGCCGCCTCACCTCCCAGGCTCTGCGAGTACAAGAAGACGGCCACGCAGACCGCCATGATGACGTAGACGACGAGCGGCGAAGAGACTGAACGGGTGCTGTCCCGCAGCGGGATCATGCGGCGCTAGTTTTCCCAGCGGGCTTCGTCAACGCCTTCGAGTTCGCCCAGGGCCACCAGGACGTCCCCGCGGGTGACACGCGCGGGCAGCCGGAGCGTCAGATCGAGCGTGGCCTTCTGGTCCGTTTTGCCGGAAAACTCGACGCGATCGATGTTTACGCCGAGCCCGCCGAGCGCCGTGCCGATCTTCCCCAACTGGCCCGGCACGTCGGCCATCTGCAGGTAGCAGTGCCCGATAGCCCGGCGCGGGAACCGGCGCTCGATGCCCTTCATCAACGTGAGCACACCGACCACGATGGCTGTCGCGCCCGCGGCTCCCGTGTAGTAGCCGATGCCGGTCGCTGTGCCGATCGCCGCGACGCTCCACAGGCTGGCGGCCGTGGTCAACCCCTGGACGCCGCCGCCCGTCCGCCAGATCGTCCCAGCCCCGAGAAAGCCGATACCGACGACGATGTTGCTCGCGACGCGGGACGGGTCGGCGCCCGAGCCGAAGAACCCCTCGCGCGAGACGAGCGCAAACAGCGCCGCGCCGACGCAGACCAGGATGTGGGTGCGGAATCCGGCCGGCTTGTCGACGCTCTCGCGCTCGAAGCCAATGACGCCGCCCAGCGCCACGGCCAGGAGCAGCCGGCCCAGGACCTCCCACCAGGCGATCATGTCCCCCCGCCCCCGACGGGCACCGACGGCGCCGTGGAACTTGCGATCTCCGTGACCCCGTAGCGCTCGCGCGCCACGCGCCAGACGTGGTCCATCAACCCCTCGATGAGTCGGTCCTCGGGCAGGCTGGCCACGATCTTCCCGTCCTGGAAGATCAGGCCCATGCCCCGACCGCAGGCGATGCCCAGGTCGGCCATGCGCGCCTCGCCGGGCCCGTTGACGGCGCACCCCATGACCGCCACCTTGACCGGCGCCGGGATGTGGCGCAGCCGCCGCTCGACTTCCTGCGCGATCTGAATGATGTCCACCTCGGCCCGGCCGCACGACGGGCACGCGACGAACTGCACGCCGCGGGACCGCAGGCCCAGGCTCTTGAGAATCTCGTACGCCGCACGGACCTCCTCGACGGGATCGGCGGCCAGCGACACCCGGATGGTGTTCCCGATCCCCCGGGCCAGCACCGCGCCGATGCCCACCGCGGACTTGAGGCCGCCGGCCCACGCGGTCCCGGCTTCGGTGACGCCGACGTGCAGCGGGTATGGCGTCCGCTCGCTGATCATCGTGTAGGCATCGATCATCATCGGGACGTCCGAGGCCTTCACGGAGATGACGATGTCGAGGAAATCGAGGTCTTCGAGCACCGCGACGTCCTCGAGTGCGCTCTCGACCAGTGCCTCGGCGCACGGCCGGCCGAACTTCCGCAGCGTCGCCTTCGACAGCGAGCCGATGTTGGCCCCGATCCGGATCGGCACGCCGCGCGCCTTCGCCTCGCGCGCCACGATGCGGGTGCGTGCGCGGCCGCCGATGTTACCCGGGTTGATGCGCAACTTGTCGATCCCGGCCTCCAGGGCCAGCAGCGCCAGGCGGTGGTCGAAGTGGATGTCGGCGACGATGGGCAGCGGGCTGCGCGGTTTGATGTCGCGCAGCGCCGCGGCGGCCTCAGGATCGGGCACGGCCACCCGCGCGATCTCGCAGCCTTCAGAAGCCAGTTGATAGATCTGCGCGAGCGTTGCGTCCACGTCACGCGTGTCCGTGATGGTCATGGACTGGACCGACACCGGCGCGTCCCCGCCGATGACGACACGTCCCACGTTGACCTTGCGCGTCTCGGTGCGAACCATGCGTCCCTCTTTCTAGACGGCCGTCCCTAGGGGAACAATCGCCGGAAATCGCGCAGCGTCACCCCAAACAGCAGCAGGAGCAGCAGCGCGAACCCGACCGTGTGCACCAGGCCCTCCTTACGCGCGTCGAGCAGCGGCCGGCGCCGCACGGCTTCGCCGAGGAGGAAGGCCAGCCGGCCCCCATCAAGCGCGGGGATGGGCAGCAGGTTGAAGATGCCGATCATGACGCTTAAGAAGGCCGCCACGTTCAGGAAGGCCTGCACCCCGGTGGAGGCGGTCTGCGCGAGCATGTTCCCGGCCGCCACCGGCCCGCCCAGGCTCTCGAAGAACTTGCCGTCGCGCGCGAGCGTGCGGACGGCGCCGAAGAGCAGGACGATGAACTCGCCCGTTCGCCGCACGCCCAGTCCGAGCGCCTGCAGCGGGTTGACGCGGGTCAGCACCGGCAGCGGCTGGAAGCCGATTCGGCCGACCCCGCGCGTCTCGTCGAGGCGCGGCGTGACCGTAACGGTAAACTCGCGGTCCCGCCGGCGGACCCGTCCGGGCCTGAAATACACGTTACGAAGCTTTTCGCCGGCCTGCTTGGGTTGAGCGAGGACGGCATTCTCGAGAACAGTCATCTTGGTGTAGAGGCGAACGTCCTGGAATGAGCGCGCGATGCCCAGCCTCGCAATCCGGTACGGGGGCAGCCCGGTGATGTCCGTACCCTGGTAGTAGATTCGCCCCGACGATACGCCGTGAAACCCCGTGATGAGGTTGAACAGCGTGGTCTTGCCGGCTCCGTTCGGCCCGATCAGCCCGGCGATCCGTCCCTTTTCCAGCGTGACAGAAAGACCGTTGACCGCCTGGATCCCTGCGAAGTTCTTCGATACCTCCTCGACGATCAAGAGGCTTTCCATCAATCCTTTTCCGCAAGTGTCAACGTCCGCTCCGGAAGAATCCCTTCAGGACGAAAGAACATGAACCCCGCAAGAAGAGCGGCATAGATGATCTGGCGCAGATTCGCGGCGAGCGCCTCCGGGAGCTCGACCAACCGGAGCGCCTGGGGCAAGAGCGTGAGCAGAACAGCCCCCACGATCGAGCCGGTAAGGTTGCCTGCGCCTCCAACGATCACAACGGAAAGAATCAGAATCGACTCCTCCAGCGTGAAGAAGTACGGATTGATGTAGGTGGTGTAATGCGCGAACAGGCTGCCCGCTGTCGCGGCGACACCGCCGGACACCATGAACACCACAACCTTGACGCCCGTGACGTTCTTTCCGAGCGCCTGGGTCACGACCTCGTCCTCTCGAATGGCCCGCAGCACTCGGCCGAACGGTGAGCCCACCAGCCTCCGAACGAACACGTACGCCGCCGCCGCCATCACGCAACTGAGCACCGCGTACGCCAACGGGGATTCAACCGTCCAGCCCAGAAACCCGGGCCGCGGGATCCCCGGCAAGCCGGCCGGCCCCCCGGTGATCGACTCCCAGTTCATGAAGACGTTGAAAATGATGACCTGGAAACCGAGCGAGGCGATCACCAGGTAATCCCCCGAGACCCGCAGTGCCGGAACCGCAAGAAGCCCGCTCCCGGCGGCGGCGACAAGCACCGCCGCCGCGAGCCCGACGACGAACGGCCACCCCAGCTTCAGCGCAAGGACCGTGGACACGTAGGCGCCGACCCCGAAAAACGCCGCGTGCGCGATCGAGAAGAGTCCCGTGTACCCGATCAGCAGGTTGTACGACACTCCGAGGATCACATAGGTATTCGTGAGGACCAGCAGGTGAAGGAGAAAGGCTCCCACGGCTCACACTTCCGTCTTCCGGACCCGCTGACCGAAAAACCCCGTCGGCCTGAAAATGATGAACAACAGGAGCACGGTGAACGCGACTGCCGTTTGCCATTCGGTCGAGATCCGCCACACCGCGAGGTTCTCGGCGATCCCGATGAGCAAGGCTCCCGGGGCCGCCCCCATGATGCTCCCCATCCCGCCTACAATCACCGCGATCGCCGCGACCAGGACTGCTGACGTTCCCCCGAATGGCTTCAGACCGGTGAGCATCCCGACCAGCACCGCCGCAGGCACCACCAGAATCCCGCCGATGACGAAGGTCACAAGGAACGTTCGATCCGGGTCCGCTCCGATGATCCGCGCAGCCTCGTAGTTGTTGGCCAGCGCCCGGATGATCTTCCCATACCGGCTGTAGCGGAGAAACAGCTTGAGCAGGCCGAACAGCACCGCGCAGGTCGCGATCGTTATGAGCTGGATCGACGTGACCCAGATCGGGCCGACCTCGAATCCTCGAAACACTACGGCGCCTGCGAGGCTGCGCATCTCGTTGCCGTAAAAGATCGCCAGCAGATTCTGCGCGAGAACCAGAACCGCCAGCGACGCGATGAGCACGGCCAGGGGGGATGCCCTCCGCGCCCGGAGAGGCCGGTAGATCGCGAACTCGATCCCTCCACTGACCGCTCCACAAATCCCCATGGTCAGCAGGATGGCCACGGCCAGCGGCCACCCCAGTGTCGTCGTGAACGAGTACACGATGAACCCCGCAAGAGTATAGACGGCCCCGTGAGCGAAGTGAAAAATTCGGGTCGTCGTGAAGATCAGTCCGAAACCGACGGCCAACAGGCCGTACACTGCCCCCACGACGACCCCATTGAACAGCAGCTGTAGCAGCAGCCCCACGCGGACGTCCCTCCAGTCTTCTCCCTGGTCCGTTCCCAGCGGTTACGAGCAGCGATCCAGCCGTCCCTCGGGTGCCTAGTCGAGAGTCGCCGCGTACTCGAACTTCTTCTCCTTGACGTTGACCCGCTTCAGATACACGGGCTTCACGACCGTGCCATCGTCCTGGAACGCAGTCTTGCCCGTCGCCTTGGTATCAAATGTCTTCACCGCGAGGATGGCGCGCTGGATGGACTCACCGCTGTAACCCCACCCCTGCTTCTTGGCGTACCGAATCGCCTCGGGGAGAATCGTGGAGTGCAAATCCCAGACATACATGAGATACGCCGTGGCCACGGGGTCTTTCTGATACATCGCCTTGTACTTGTCGATGAACGCCTTGGGTCCTGGCTGGTCCGCGGGCGGTGCGAGCGACGTATAGAGCAATCCGTCAGCGGCCTCACCCGCCACGCTCAGCATCTCCTTGCTCTCGGCGACCGAATAGCTGGTGAACTGGGCCTTGATCCCCATCTCCCGGAACTGCTTGACGATGCGGGGCGCCTCTTGAACGAGCGACGGGATATGAATGATGTCCGGCTGAGCCGCTCGGATCTTCGCGGCCTGAGCCCCGAACTCGATCGCGTCGCCCTCATGGCTCTCGACAGCGACGATCTTTCCGCCGGCCGCCGTGAAGTTCTCCTCGAACACCTTCGCATTCAAACGACCGGTATCGTTGTTGACGTACATGACCGCGCCCTTCTTCATCCCGAGCTTTCGCACCGCATATTGAGCGAGAAGCTTGATGTCGAGATCAGCGAGGGGAAAGAAGCTGACGACCATCTTGCCCGAGCCGCGGATCGAGGGGGCGTTCGCGCCGTGATTTATCAGGAGCACCTTCTCCCGATCCGCGATCGGAGCCGTCGCCATGATGACCGTGCTCCATGCACTCGAGATAACAGGAACCCGATCGACAGACACGAGCTTCTGAAAGGCGGCGATCCCCTGCTTCGGATCGGCTGCGGTGTCCTCCACGAAGAGGCGTATCTTGACCCCGTCGACCCCGCCCCGCGCGTTCACCTCATCCGTGGCCATTCGGGCGGTTTCGGCGAACCCCCTCCCAAATGGGGCGTTCGTCCCGGTCAGCGGAGTCGTAAATCCTATCCGGTACTCCTCGGGCACGGCGCCGGTCTGTGCCCCGGCCCCAGTTGCCAAGGCCGCTGCGCACACCGCCAGCATGGCCGATCCGACCAGGTATCCCCACCACCCTCGAAGTTCACGATTGCATTTCATAATGTCCTCCCCCTCTACGAGACTGGAGTTTACTCCCGCAGGCTCCGTCGCATGATTTTACCCGTGGCAGTCTTCGGAAGCTCCCGGACGAACTCGACAACCCGAGGCACCTTGAACGCCGCGATCTTGCTCCGACAGTCCGCGATGATGTCCTCGACGGTCGCCACTTGACCCGCCTTGAGAACAACGTAGGCCTTGATCGTCTGGACGCGGACGCTGTCCGGTACACCGACCACCGCCGCCTCGGACACTTTGGGATGCGTATAGAGAACCTCTTCCACCTCCCGTGGGTAGACGTTGTACCCGGATGTGATGATCAGGTCGTCCTTCCGGTCCACGAGGACGAAAAACCCGTCCTCATCCTCCCTGCCCAGATCACCCGTGTGAAACCACCCGCCGCGGTAGTCCCGGCGGGTGATCTCCGGAAGTTTCCAGAATCCCTGGGCGATCTGTGGGCCGCGGACCACGATCTCCCCGACCTGGCCGGGCGGAAGCTCCCGGTCCTCGTCGTCGACGATCCGCATCTGGGTATCCATGGACGGGTAGATATCCCCCAGGGACTTCCCCAGCGTGCCGTGCTTGGCCGGCCCGAACATCGGATGAATGGAGCTGACCCAGCCGGTACACCCGTAGGCGTCCAGACACCGCACCCCCGAGAGTTGCTCGAACTCCTTCTGGACCTCCACCGGGATGGCCGCGCCACCCACCACGCACACCCGCAGGCCCTTGAGGTTGTGTTTCTCGATGTCCGGATGACGCACGATGTACACGTACATGGTGGGCACGCCCGCGAAGAAGGTGATTCCCCCTTCGGAGATCGTTCTGAGAACCGTCTCCGTGTCCCACAGGGCAAAGAATGTCAGCGTGCCCCCTGCATGGATCGCCAGCAGGCTGGGGATGATCATTGCGTAGTTGTGGAACATGGGCAGCGTGAAGAGCGTATGGTCGTCCGCCGTGACCTGCCAGGCCTCGGTCTCGAACTCGATCCCTCGCGTGATGTTCAGGTGGCTGATCATCACCCCCTTGGGCCGTCCGGTCGTGCCCGACGTGTAGTAGAGGTTGGCCAGGTCGTCCGGACGGCGGTCCACGGCGGTCAGCGCGGGCGACGCTTCTCGCATGAGGTCCTGCCAGGAATAGGTGCCGGGGATCGAGTCGCCGCCCACGACGACCACGTGCTCGAGCAGCGGACAGTCGGTCCAGACGTCCTGCACCACTTGCAGATAGTCCGCGCCGGCGATCAGCACCCGCGGCGCGGCGTTGTTCAGGACGTACTTCACTTCCCCGGCCCGGTACATGATATTGACCGGGACGACGACCGCGCCGATCTTGAGAATGCCGAAGTAGGCGATCAGGAACTCCAGGGAGTTGGCGAGCAATACCGCGACCCGCTCCCCGGGTCGGATGCCGAAGCCCTGAAGCCAATTCCCCAGCCGATTGGCGGCGGCGTCCCACTCGCCGTACGTGATGCCGTGCTTGCCTTCGGCGATCGCCGCCACCTTGCTGGGCGCGCGCTGGGCCGCTCGCTCGAGCCAGTTGGCAATGTTCATAGGGGCTTCCCTCAATATCTCTGCGCTAAGGGCTCACGTGGTTTCGGATATACGCCGCTATATCTTCCAGCCTGGTGCCCACCCCGAACACCTCCGCCACCCCAGCGCGCTTCATCACGGGCACGTCCTCTTCTTGAATGAACCCGCCCAGGAGGACCATGACATCGTCTAATCCCACCTTCTTGAACTCCTCCATAATGCGCGGGACCACCGCCCGATGATTATCCGACAGGCTGCTGAGCCCCACCACGTCCACCGACTCCTCTGCGGCCATCTTGGCGATCTGCGCGGGCCGGAGATGGAGCCCGCCATAGATGACCTCCATCCCCGCCTGGCTCAGGGCCTTGGCGACGACCAGCACTCCGCGGTCGTGGCCATCCAGCCCTGTCTTGACCAGAAGCACACGAATTCGTCGACCCGCGACTTGAGTCTCCATGTCCTACCTCCCGTTGCCGATTAGAACGCCAGGCGGCCTCTAAAAGATCTTCGGCTCCCTGAACTCTCCCCACACATCCCGCAGCACGTCGCACATCTCCCCAATGGTCGCGTAGGCTTGCACCGCATCGATGATCGCGGGCATGAGGTTGTTTTCCGCCGTCGCCGGCTCTACCGCCGCCGCGCGAAGGGCTTTCAGCGTCCGGCTGACTTCGCGGTCGTGTCGGGTCCGTCGGAGCTCTTTGACCGCCTCGACCCTCCTCTGCTCCACGGACGGGTCCGCCCGGTACACCCGCACCGGCCGGCTCTGGTCGTTCTCCTGCCGGAACATGTTGTGGCCCACCCGCGGAATCGTCCCCGCCTCCACCCCGAGCTGGTACTTGTACGCGTCCTCCAGCATGGTCCGCTTGATGTACCCGCTCTCGATGGCCCGGAGCGTGCCGCCCATCCCGTCGATCTTCTCTATCTCCGCCACAAAGCGATCTTCCATTTCCTTTGTGAGCCACTCGACGTAGTAGGATCCCGCCAGAGGGTCCACCGTTTCACCGACTCCGCACTCGTACCCGACGATCTGCTGGCACCGGATGTTGGTGATCTCAGCGTCCTTCGTGGGAATTCCCCACTGCTCGTCGTACGTCCGCAGGTCGATGCGCTGCGCGCCCGCCAAGGCCCCGGCAAGAGCCGCCAACGCGCTGCGAGCGATGTTGTTCAGGTACTGCTCTTTCATCAGGCTCGTGCCGCCCACCGAGGAATACAGACGGCACATCATGGACTCGGGGTTTTTGGCTTTGAACCGCCCGCGCATGATCTTGGCCCAGAGCCGCCGCATTGCCCGGAGCTTGGCGATCTCGTGGAATAATGCGTGGTGGTCGTGACTCGTCGTCCACATGATCCCAGGGCCGATCACGTCCACATCGATGCCGCGGTTGACGGCGCTCTCCACATACGCGATCCCGTTGGCCAGGGCGAAGGCCACTTCGTGGACATGATTTGCGCCGAATTCCGACTGGTGCACTGAACACACGGTGATGGGGTAGAACTGAGGCGTCACGGTGGAGCAGTACGCCAGAGTATCCACCACGAGTCGCATGGAAGGCTCGGGAGGGAAGATGAAGTTCCCGCGCGCCGTGTACTCCTTGAGGATGTCGTTCTGGGAACTCCCCCGCAGCCCCTTGAGGTCCACGCCTTGCTTCTGGGCGGTGAGCAGGTTCATGGCGATAACCATGGCCCCGGGCGCGTTGCAGACCGTGCTCACCATCGTCTTGCCGAGGTCGATGCCGTCGAACGCGATCTCCCAGTCGCGGAGCGACACCAGCGACACCCCGGTCCGCCCCACCTCGCCCTCCGCCATGGGATGATCGGGATCGTAGCCGAGCTGGGTGGGCAGATCGTAAGCGGCGTACACCGTGTTGAGCCCAGCCGCCACCAGATCCCGCCAGAGTTGATTGCATTCCTCGGGCGTGGATTGCCCGGAGTACTGGGCGATCGCCCAGAGTCCCGCTCGATACCCGACCGGAGACAGACCACGCGTAAATGGAAATTCTCCCGGGAAACCGATATCCTGGAAGTAATCCACTCCCTTTTCAGCTAAGTCCAAGGGCGTATAGACGCGCCTGGTCACGATCCCCGCCTCGGATACAAACTCCTTTTTGATTTCTTTCTCAAAAGACTCCTGGTGAGCGATATTCCACGTCTCCTGCTGCCGCTTCAAGCGTTCCAGAAGGTCCTTGTCAAACATGCCCCCCTCCTTTGTCCTCGACTCCTCGCACCTTCCTATTCCACTCGATCCGCTCCACCTTTGTACAAATGACCTCTTCTCTCATTGTCGTTTCTCCAGAGCGTTCCCTGTTATCTGTTGCCATACAACTTCTTGATTTTGACTCTGTCCAATTTCCCACTGCCTATCTTCGGCAACGACTCGACGAACTGGACAACGCGGGGCCGCTTAAAGCCACTCAATCTCGTCTTGACGTACTCGCGGATCTCCTGCTCGTCGATGGCTACTCCGCTCTTTGGGGCGATGACCGCCTTGATCGTTTGACCCCACTGGTCGTCCGAGACAGCGATCGCCGCCACATCCGCTATCTTCGGATGACCCAGAATAACTTCCTCGATTTCCGCAGGGTAGACATTCTCACCACCGGTAATAATTAGATCGTCCTTCCGCCCGAGAAAATAAATGAATCCCTCCTCGTCCTGAACTACCCGATCCCCCGTATGTAGCCATCCGTCCCGGAATGTCTTCGCACTCTCCTGCGGCTTGTTCCAATAACCGCCCACCACCGCAGGGCCCCGGTGCAGCAATTCCCCCTCCACACCAACCCCAACATCACGGCCGTCTTCACCCACAACCCTGGCATCCGTCAACGTCAGCGGCTTACCAATGCAGTTCGCGCGCTTGCCGGAAGCCTGTTGGACGCGCACGGCGGTCGTGCCATCGGACGTTTCCGTTAGCCCATACGCGTTGAGAACCGGAATCCCCATCTCGGCAAACGCGCGGGTTATCTTGTCCGGTACCGGCTCACCGCCGGCCCCAATAAAGCGAAGACCACGAAGATCGTACTTCTTCCAGCCGGCCATCGATACCATCATCTTCAGCATGGTGGGAAGCAGGAACACATTCGTGATGTTCTCCTGGGACAAAAGCCGCAACGTCATCTCGGCCTCGAATCGTCGCTGCAGGAGGACTTTGGCTCCCACAACAAGATGCGGCAATGTCCAGAGCATGTGCCCACCAATATGGAATAGGGGGATCACCGTTAACGTATAGTCCGTTTTGCTAATGCCGAAGTCGATGATCCAGTTGATCGCATTAAAAAAGAGGTTGGTCTGTTTCAGGGGAACGCCCTTCGGCCGGCCGGTCGAACCCGCGGTATAAAGCAGCAGCAACGGGTCCTCCGAATCCCCGACAATGTCCGGGCCGCTTTCCGGATATTGCGACACCCATTCTTCCATCCCGTCGGCCCAGCCGTGCTCGCCCTGTCCGAAACAAAGAACTTTCTTGAGCGCTGGATTTGCCGTCGCAACCTCTTCAGCCAGATCGCCAAACATCGCGTCGAAGACGAATACGCGGGGCTTTGCATCATCGAGGATCGTTGCCATTTCAGGCGATGTCAGTCGATAGTTCAGGGGGCTCACCAATGCACCAAGCCTCGCGGCAGCCATGAATATATCTAGGTATTCCACCGTATTCGCCGTCAGGCAGCAGATGCAGTCGCCCCTCTTGATGCCCGCATCCTTCAGGGCATTGGCCAGCCGGCTTACCCGCCGACAGAGGTCATCGTATGTGTATACCTTAGAGTTGTGCGCTTCAATGACGGCGATATCATCGGGATAATTGTCGCGCTTCTTCTCGAGGATATAGGCAAAGTTCTGCTGCAACATTCTTCTCTCTCCACCTTGACCTTCAGCCCATATCGAAGAACAACGCCTTAGAGTCCTTATCGAAACTGGACAGCACAACCGGAGTGCCGACTTTGATCTTGTCCGGGTCTCCCGAAAAAATCCCGAAGGTCTGGCAACCGTTATCGAGTTTGACAAACACGCTCACGTACTGCCGAAGATCCTTCAGGTTTTCGGGCGGAAAAAACACGGGCACGAACTCCAGGACCTTCCCCCGGCTTGCCCTTTCCAGCTCCACCATCTCCGCGGCTCCACATGCCGGACAAATCGCTTTGAACAGCGTGCTCTGGTAACCGCATGTGTTGCAACCAAAGCAGCACGGTACCTGCCTTTCACCCATGCGCTCGGTCACTCCTTGCGCAGAATGTTTACAGTGACCACCGTACCCGTGCCCCCCACATTGACCGTCAAGCCCATCTGGGGATTCTTGGCCTGCTTCCCTCCGAAGTCGCCTCGCAGTTGCCTCGCGATTTCGCATAGCTGGTAGGCGCCGGTGGCCCCTACGGGATGGCCCCGAGATTTCAGGCCGCCGGAGAGGTTCACCGGAAGATCCCCGTCAAAATAGGTGCGTCTTTCCTCGGCGGCGTGGATTCCTTCGCCCTCCTTAAAGAATCCGGCATCTTCGAGGCAAATGATCTCGTGGATATTGACACAGTCGTGCACCTCGACCACATCGATATCTTTCGGCCCCACACGCGCCTGCTTGAAGGCATCCCCGGCCGCCGTGGTAATCGCGGGATTTATCGACAGGTCCATATGATCCGCAATGGCAAACCTGCCAGAAGCTTGCCCCGACCCCGCAATCCAGATCGGATTCCGGCAATGCTTGGCAACTTCCTCCGAGGCCAGGACGATGGCAGCTGCCCCGTCCGAAAAGGGACAACAATCCATTACCTTTATTGGCGGCGCCACCATGGGGCTTCCCATGACATCTTCCAGCGTGATCTCTTTCTGGAACTGTGCCTTCTTATTGAACGCACCGTGATAGTGGTTCTTGATGGAGATCTTGGCCAGGAGTTCTTGAAGCCTTGCGTCGCTAAGATGATGTTTGCGACCATAGGCTTTGGCCACATAGGCCCAATAGGCAGAAAAGGTGAGCCCCGCGCTGCGCTCGCTCACGTCCATTGAGGTGGCCATGGCTTGCTGGACGATGCTGGCAGGAACCGCACGCAGCCGTTCCGTCCCGCCCACGAGCACGAGGTCATACATGCCGCTCAGTATATTCAGATATCCCTGCCGGAACGCGACGCTGCCGCTGGCGCAAGCCGTTTCGTACCGGGTGCAGGGGATGTGATTCTCGACCCCCATGGCAGACAACACCCTGGGGGACATGTTGGTTTGCGCCTCGGTAAAGGCGCTGTAGACGTTGCCGAGATGCAGCGCTTGTATCCTGGATAGATCGACCCCGGCCTCTTTGACCGCCTCAAGCGCTACCCCCGCAAAGAGGTCCCATGACGGCACTGGACTTGTGCCCGAACGCGCCATGCCTGTACCAACGATGGCAACCCGTCTAGCCATCAGCAGACGTCTCCGCCAGAATCCTTTCGGTCCGGTCACAAGTCAGGATGGGACTATCCTTCGGAGAGACCAAGATGCTCCGGACAAGCTGCTGGGCGAAGAGCTGCGCGATCTCTCGAGGGGATAACTCGCCCTTCGCTGAGTACCACTTCGGCATCCAATTTATGGCGCCGAGAAATACGAAGCCAACGATCTTCGGATCACACGGTATGAAGACCTTCTGCTCGATGCCCTCTTGAATAAGCCCGCGTAGCGCCCGTTCATACTCATCTCGCCTCTTTATGATCTCCTTGCGGTGCCTTTCGGAGAGAGCTTCCTGCTCAATAAGGACCACGCCCCCCTGCAGTTCATCCGCCACGGCCTCAATGTGCCTCCGCAAAGCCAGTTCCAGCCGGGCTTCGGCTGTCGTGGCCGTTGCACAGGCAGTTTTCAGAGCGTCCATGACCAGGTCCAGGGACACGCGGTTGCACTCGAACAACAGCTGCTGCTTGTCCTTGACGTAGTAATAAAGAGCCGATGGGCTCACGCCGACCTCCCTGGCGATGTCGCCGATGGTCGTGCCGTGGTACCCCTTGCGGTTGAAGACAGCAGCCGCGTGCTTCAGCAAGTTCTCTCGTTTCAGCCCAAAGAACCATTCCCGGTATGTGCGGACTCCCTTACGCTTCTTCACCGGGTCCCTCGTCCCCCTCGTCGATGAATGAGTCATCAAAAAAGCGAATGCAAATTCGAGAGGAGACTAGTCCCTGGCCCCCCGGGTCGGCAATGAGCCGGGCAACCCATTTCCCTAGG
>Ga0209002_10002456_pt1 | contig 14957 bp, 11 predicted proteins | sample Rifsed16ft2_FD_184010 | JGI IMG/M metagenome (GOLD analysis project Ga0209002, IMG submission 184010) | Soil microbial communities from Rifle, Colorado, USA - sediment 16ft 2 (version 2) | ecosystem: Environmental > Terrestrial > Deep subsurface > Rock core/Sediment | place: Rifle, Colorado...
ACCACCCGCACTCCGTTGATGTTCTCGGCCAAGACCGAGTTGACCCAGCTGATGGCTGATCGCACCAGGCGATAATTCTCCCGGGCTTTCTTTTTGAAAAAGGAGGTAGCCCAGAGCATCAATGGCAATACCGTGAAGGCGATCAATGAGAGACGCAAGTCCATGCTCAGCATGGCGATCACGATCCCTACCAGGGCGAATAAATCCCGGGCGATAGCCAGTACCGCCCAGGTGATAAATTCACGCAGGACCCCCACATCGTTGATCACCCGCGTAATCACGCGCCCAACGCTATAGCGGTTGTAGAAGCTCAGCGAAAGCCGCTGAAGGTGTTCGAAAAGCCTGGCGCGAAAATCAAAGATGATCGACTGGCCGACGCGGGCCATAATTTTCACTCGTAGATACGTGGCTGCCCACTGAATGCCAGCGATCACCAGGTAAAGCACCACTGCCTGCCGTAGTTTGGTCAGGGAAGCGGCGCTTATTCCGGAGTCTATGGCGATTTTAACCAAGTAAGGCCCAGCGACAGCCCCGGCCGAATTGACCACCATCAGGATTAAAGCGAGCGAGAACTGGAGGCGGTATGGTTGTATGAAGGCAATCAGCCGCCGGGTTATATGCGGGTCGTAGCTTTTGAAAGCGATATCATCACTGAGAGATTGTGACTGGGCCATCTTCACTCAGTCTCCATGCCGCGCAGCCTGGCTGTTGGGAAAGCGGCTGAAGCAGCAGTTTCCAGGCTATCCATTTCTTCGCGGAACTGTTCCTGGTCGCGCAGCTGTAAATCGTATATCTCCCGGTACCTGCCTCCCTGGGCAAGCAACTCAAGGTGTGTACCGCTTTCGACGATCCGACCGCCGTCCATGACCAGGATTAAGTCGGCACGGCGTACTGTGGACAGTCGATGGGCAATCACAAAAGTGGTGCGTCCCTCCATCAGGCTTGCCAGAGCCTTCTGGATCAAGCTCTCGGTCTGCGTGTCTACGCTGGAAGTCGAGTCGTCCAGGATCAGGATGCGCGGGTTCATGAGGAGCGCCCGAGCGATAGCCACGCGCTGCCGTTGACCGCCAGAGAGAGTCACGCCGCGTTCGCCGACCATTGTGTCGTAACCGGAGGGGAAAACCATAATGAATTCGTGGGCATGGGCTGCCTGGGCAGCGGCAATGATCTCTTCTTCACTGGTCTCGGGACGGCCATAAACGATATTCTCTCGGATGGTCATAGAGAAGAGCAGGGAGGTCTGGAGCACAATACCGATCTGCTTCCGCAATGAGACCAGATCGACATGCCGCACGTCTTGATCATTAACCAGCACCATTCCCTGGTTGACGTCATAGAAGCGGGGGATCAGGTTGACCAGGCTGGTCTTTCCTGACCCGGTTGGGCCAATCAGGGCAACCACCTGGTTTGGTTCGACGGAAAGGTTGATATTCTCTAAGGCGCGGGTCGTGTCCCCTTGATAGGCGAAGGAAACATTGTGGAACTCCACACGACCGGAAAGTGGAGGCAGGGTGACTGCGTCTGGTGGGCTCTGAATCTCGGGGATATGGTCCAGCACTTCGAAGGCGCGCTTTGCCCCGGCCACGGCTTCGCCGGCCATGTTGACCAACCAGGTCAATTGCCCCGCTGGAGCGGCGAGCAGGAGCAGGTAGCTGTTATAAGCCACTAATTCGCCGATCGTCATTTCTCCCCGCAAAGCCATCTGCCCGCCAAACCAAAGGATAAGGATCGTGCCTAAAGTCACCAGGAAGTTGGATGTCGGCATGATCTTGGCCCACTCCCCAATCACCGTGAGACGGGCATTGAACAAGACCCGATTCGCCTTGTGGAAGCGCTGAATCTCGTATGGCTCTTGTGCGAAGGCGCGCACCACCTGAACTCCGGTGACGTTCTCTTGCAGGCGAGAAGATAGTTCTCCCAGAGCATTATCAACCGCCAGGAAATAGTTGCTCACGCGTCGGCCAAATTCAGATGTCACCAGCACCAGTGGGATCATTGGGATGAGGGCGATGGCTGCCAGACGGGCGTTGTTCAGGAATAACAAAGTGACGATGCCGATCAACAGCAGGGTCAAGTTAACGAGTTCAACAAAGCCGGAACCGGTAAAACGCTCGACAGCGCGCACATCCTCGATGCAGCGGCTGATCAGCTGGCCGGTTTGGGTGTGATCATGATAGGTGAATGGCAGGTGCTGGATGTGGTTGTAGAGGCGGTTGCGTAAGTCGAAGCCGATATGGGTAGAGATCCATTCGGTCAGGTAGCGTTGCCAGTAAGTCAATCCGGCACGGGCCGTGCCGATCCCCATGATCAACAAAGCGGAAAGCGCCAGGAAACGCGTTTCGCGCTGCGCCAGCCCTACGTCGATCACCTGCCGGATGATCGCTGGAATAACCAGGCTGATGCTTGTGATGGCGAGCAAGGTGAGCAGAGCCAGGAACACCTGGATGCGGTAAGGGCGAACGAAGACGCCCAGGCGGAGGAGGGATTTCATGGGCAGGTTAGCCAGTGACCAGTTGTCAGTGGCTAGTTGGCAGACTATGCACCAGGAATTTCAAACGTGGTGTGAGCTTCGTCAACTACCTTCATCTTTGTTGGCAGTGGAGAAGGTTGATCTTCCGCTTCGCCGTTTTTCCCCTCTGGATTTGGTGGCTCTTGTTCGTAATAATAAACCAACGCCGAGGCAGTATATTGCCCGCCGATCTCGTCGGCGCGCAGGTGAACGGTAAAATCCATTTTGGGGTCGATCGTTTCGATGATGCTCAGGTTGGCAACCTCATTTCCAGGGGCATCGGTGATCTGGATCTCACCATTAGGGCGCTTCTGGAATGGAGTGATCTCAAGGTAGATGCGCACGCGGCGGTGGTCCGGCCATGGCTCGGCGCGAAACTGGCGGATGCGCACCTCTTCTGGTGGCAGGGGAATATCGGATGGGTCTTGGAAGAAAATATCCATAAGATTCTTTCGGAGACCTGGCGGTGTTTAAGAACTGATAAGATCCGGTCAGGCCTTAAAGGGGATTATAACGCACAAGAATCAGCTTCATTAGCAAATTTCAACCGCGATTAATTGACAGATTGCACCGTGTGCATTATAATTTGAGTGACGTTCACGGGTCTTACATTGCATTTTACTGGAGGGTTGTGTGGCGAGGACGGTAGAATATTATTGAACCCGATCAGAATGAGGAGCTTCAACCCGGCTCGGCTGTGAACGTAGGCATCAGCCGGGCTTTTTTTATAAGATTCTGGAAAGCATGGAAGGAGGTGAGAAGATTGGCAACAGTTACATTGCGCCCAAACGAGTCGCAAGACCAGCTGCTCAAGCGGTTCCGCAAGAAGGTCGCCAAAAGCGGGATTTTGAGCACAGTCCGCCGGAAACGCTGGTTTGTATCAAAAAGTGAGTTACGGCGAATTCAAAAGAAAAAGTCGATCCGCCGCCTCAGGCGCCGTACGCCGAGAGAAACTGAAGTTGTATAATTCGAACCCATCCACTTAATCGGAGGTGTAAATGGCAAAAGATGAAGGTAAAATTCTGGTTGAAGGTACCGTGGTAGAGGCTCTGCCGGCTACCCAGTTCAAAGTGCGTATGGACAATGGCCATCAAGTATTGGCTTACCTGTCTGGTAAGATGCGTAAACATTACATCCGCATTCTGTTGGGCGACCGGGTGCGCATGGAAATGTCCCCTTATGATTTGACCAGAGGGCGGATTGTCTACCGCCACAAGAAATACTCGGCGGTCCCGGAAACCGAAGTCGAAGTGTAAGCCTTAGCCATACCCTGGATTTATCCCGATTAAATCTTGATGGGGAGCCGCGCCTGTGGCTCCCCATCTTCTTTAACAAATAAGTAGCGAACTAGAGGAAGACGATCAATTACGGTGCGAAGCGGTATTCGAAGGAACTGAGCACCTTAATGTAATTGGCACGTTCAAAGGCAGCTGGTTCGGCGACGGCATGCTGGCTCATGCTGCCCTTCATCTGAGTGATAGATATGTACTCCTTCTCCTCCATCCAGGATTGGACCCCCTCCAGGATCTCTGTGGTATGCCCAATACCATACTTGAGTAGAGTCGAGGCGACCATACAGGCGCTGGCGCCGGCCATGGTGGCCTTGAGCACATCCTCGGCGGTATGGATGCCGCTCGTCAGGGCGAGGTCGGCCGGGATGCGGCCGTATAGGATAGCGATCCAGCGCAGGGGCAGGCGCAGCTCATGCGAACTGCTCAGCACTAACCGGGGGACGACTTCCAACTCTTCCAGGTCAAAATCGGGCTGATAAAAACGGTTGAACAGCACCAGGCCATTCGCGCCGGCCTCCACTAAACGGCGAGCGAAGTTCGGTAATGCGGTAAAGAACGGGCTGAGCTTGACGGCGATGGGGATTTTGATTGAGGCGCGAATGGCGCGCACCAAAGCTAGATAATTCTCTTCCTGCTGGGTGCTGGTTACCTCCGGGTCGGTAGGCAGGTTGTAAATGTTGAGTTCCAAGGCGTCTGCGCCAGCCTGCTCGATCTTGCGGGCATAATCGATCCAACCCCCATTCGTAACCCCATTCAAGCTACCGATCACCGGGATATCGACCGATCGTTTGAGCTGATGCACGTTCTCGACGTAAACCTCCGGTCCGATGCTGTATTGGCGCAGATTGCTGTAGGCGGTCAAATCCGGAAGATAGGTCAAGGCTTCCGCGTAGGAATCGGTCCCCTGAGTTAAGTCCCGGTGCAGCCTCAAGCTATCCTGGATGATCTGTTCTTCGAAAAGGGAATACATTACTACGGCTGCAATCCCGGCGTCCTCCAGCTGGCGCACGGTATCCACTTTCTGAGAGAGCGGCGAGGCAGACGCGATCAGTGGGTTTTTGAGGGGCAGGCCAAGGTAAGTGGTGGTGAGGTCAACCATTGATCTCTCCTTTATTCTTTGTCGTTGCTGCCGTCGTAGTGCATGGCAGCCATCTGGCGATACAGTTCCCAGCGTCCTTTGACGTCCTTCTCTGCCAGCTTCATGAGGGCCTCGGCGCGCTGTTCATCGCTTTGCAGGAGCATGCGGTAGCGGGTCTCATTATAGGCATAGTCTGCAAAGGAAATGGTGGGTTCCTTCGAGTCGATCGACAGAGGGTTCTTGCCTTCGGCCGACAGGGCGGGGTTGAAGCGGTACAAGGGCCAAAAGCCGGACTGCACGGCCAGTTTTTGTTGCTCGAGGCCTTTCACCAGGTCATAACCGTGGGCGATGCAGTGGCTATAGGCGATAATCAGAGAGGGACCCTCGTATGCGTCGGCTTCGAGGAAGGCGCGCAGGGTTTGTTGGTCACTGGCGCCCATCGCAATTTTAGCTACGTAGACATACCCGTAGGCCATGGCGATCATCCCCAGGTCTTTCTTGGGAAGACTTTTCCCCTGGGCGGCAAATTTCGCCACGGCGGCGCGCGGCGTGGATTTTGATGCCTGACCGCCGGTGTTGGAGTAGACTTCAGTGTCCAGCACCAGAATGTTGACGTTGCGACCCAGCGCCATGACGTGGTCGAGACCACCGTAACCGATGTCATACGCCCAACCGTCGCCGCCGACGATCCAGATGCTTTTCTTCACCAGGTTGTCGGCAATACTGAGTAGGTTCCGAGCGCGCGGGTCATCCACCCCGGCAAGCCGTGCCTTGAGTAAATTAACCCGTTGGCGTTGTGCAAAGAGGCCGGCTTCGTTGGATTGGTCGGCGCTGAGCAATTCGGTCACCAGCTCTTCGCCGATGAAGCTGGCAAGCTGCGGAAGCAGTTCGCGGGCATATTCGATGTGTTTATCTAAGGTCAGGCGCATGCCAAGGCCGAACTCGGCGTTATCTTCAAACAAGGAGTTCGACCAGGCCGGGCCGCGCCCTTCTTTGTTGGTGGCCCAGGGGGTGGTAGGCAGGTTGCCGCCATAGATCGATGAACAGCCTGTGGCGTTGGCGACAATCGTCCGGTCGCCGAACAGCTGGGTGAGCAGTTTCAGGTAAGGGGTCTCGCCGCAACCGGCACAAGCGCCGGAGAACTCGAACATGGGCGGCAACAGTTGCGAATTCTTGACTGCGCCGATGCTGATTTTGGTGCGATCCACCTCGGGCAAGGTCAGGAAGAAATCCCAATTGATGTTTTCGCGCTCACGGATGGGAGCTTGATCGGCCATATTGATGGCTTTGCGACCAGTCTGTGACTTATCCTTGGCGGGACATACCTCTACGCACAGCCTGCAACCGGTGCAATCTTCCGGCGATACTGCCAGGGTATACTTCATGTCAGGGAATTCCTTCCAGCGGGCTTCGGTTGACAGGAAGGAGACGGGGGCTTTCTCCAGGAAGGAAGGCGCGTAAACCTTCTCGCGGATGACAGCATGTGGGCAGACGAAGACGCATTTACCGCATTGGATACAAACATCGGGTTCCCAGACCGGAATTTCCAGGGCGATATTGCGCCTCTCCCAGCGGGAGGTAGCAGTGGGGAAGCTCCCATCGATAGGAAAAGCGCTCACTGGAAGGTTGTCACCCCGCCCGGCGATGATCTCACCGAGTACGGTGCGGACGTATTCGGGCGCCTCTGCCGACACCGGGGGGCGCATGACAAATTTACTGGTTACCCGCTCAGGGACTTTCACTTCGAACAGGTTGGCGAGAGTCTGGTCGACGGCTTCGAAATTGCGCTGCACGACGGTCTCTCCCCGTTTGCCATAGGTATGGCGGATGGTATCCTTGATGGCTTCGATGGCTTCTGCGCGGGGGAGTACTCCGCTAATGGCGAAGAAGCAGGTCTGCATGATGGTGTTGATGCGGCGGCCCATCTCGGTTTCTTCGGCGACTTTGTATCCGTCGATTACGTAGAAACGCAATTTCTTATCGATGATGGCTCTCTGCACCTCCTGCGGCAATTGATCCCAGACTTCGTCAGGCGCGTAGATGCTATTGAGTAAAAAGATAGCTCCCGGCGCAGCATACTTAAGGATGTCGTAGCGCTCGAGGAAGCTGAACTGGTGGCAGGCGACAAAGCTGGCTTCGCTGATCAGGTATGGGGCATGCACCGGGCGCGGGCCAAAACGGAGATGCGAGATGGTGATGCCGCCAGATTTCTTTGAGTCATAGACAAAATAACCCTGGGCAAAGTTCGGGGTTTCTTCACCGATGATCTTGATCGAGTTCTTGTTGGCGCCAACAGTCCCGTCTGAACCCAGCCCAAAGAAAACGGCGCGCACGGTATCGGGAGTTTCGATCGAGAATGCTGGATCGTAGTCGATGCTCGTGAAGGAGACATCATCGAGGATGCCAACCGTGAAGTGGTTCTTGGGGACTTCTTTACGCATTTCATCAAAGACGCCCTTGACCATGGCTGGGGTGAACTCTTTAGAGGAGAGCCCATAACGCCCGCCGATCACCTGGGGTGCTTTGCTAAAGGGAGCCATGCCTTGCTCCAATCCTTCCTGGATAGCGGTGATCACATCTACGTATAGGGGCTCCCCAGCCGCGCCGGGTTCCTTGGTGCGATCCAGGACGCTAATCACTTTTACTGTAGCTGGTAAGGCTTTCACGAAGCTTTCAACTGAGAACGGTCGGTACAGGCGCACAACGACCACTCCCACCTTCTCTCCATGCTTGTTCAAGAATTGGGCAGTCTCTGCAGCGGTTTCAGCGCCACTGCCCATCAAAACGATCACGCGGTCGGCGTCTGGCGCGCCGACGTAATCGAAGAGGTGGTACTGCCGCCCGGTCAAGCCAGCGAATTTGTCCATCGCTTTCTGGACGATTCCAGGGCAGGCTTTATAGAAGGCGTTGGTAGCCTCGCGAGCCTGGAAGTATACATCCGGGTTCTGCGCAGTGCCGCGGATGACAGGACGATCCGGCGATAGGGCGCGCCCACGGTGGGCGTGCACCAGTTTTTCGTCGATCATCGCCCGTATATCCTCTACAGTCAGTTGCTCTATTTTATTTACCTCGGAAGAGGTTCGGAATCCATCAAAAAAGTGGAGGAATGGAATGCGTGATTCCAGTGTGGCGGCTTGTGCAATCAATGCGAAGTCATGTGCTTCCTGCACGGAAGTGGAAGCGACCATGGCAAAGCCAGTCGTACGGGTAGCCATTACATCGGAATGATCGCCAAAAATTGAGAGGGCGTGTGCCGCGAGGGAGCGCGCAGCGATGTGAAAAACTGTCGCAGTCAGCTCACCGGCGATCTTGTACATATTGGGGATCATCAAGAGCAATCCTTGGGAAGCGGTGAACGTGGTGGTCAGTGAGCCAGTTTGCAGAGCCCCATGGACTGCACCGGCTGCGCCTCCCTCGGACTGCATTTCGACGACTAACGGTACCGTGCCCCAGATATTGGTTTCCCCGACTGCAGACCAGGCATCTGCCAGTTCGCCCATCGACGAGGAGGGCGTAATCGGATAGATAGCGATCACCTCATTGATTTTGTGAGCGACCAACGCCACTGCTTCGTTACCGTCGACGGTAATTATCGGTCTTTCCATTATAATATTCTCCATTTCTTTTTTAGCGTCGCTGAATTGGCGCGGAGATGTTCTCAAGCGACGAACCAGTCTGTTCGTTTCCTAACACATAAGTTTAGTCTCACTTGTTCGATAAACCTAGTTATATATGACACATAAAACACCTGTGACCTGTCATATATTTAGACTAGATCCGGCATGTTTTCGGCCATCAGAACTTCCTGCAGGTGGTCTTTGTTATAAGGATTTAACTCATCAACCTGTGGGAAGTTAAGCAAAACTGTACAGTTTTGCAAACCAACTTGACCATCAAGTGGTGGGGATATACAATGAATTTGATGTTTTCTGTTATCCTCGGATAAATCGGAATTATGCTATACTTAGAACATGGTTGCTACCAATATCTGGCGGATCTGGGCAAACAGCTTGCACCGGTGGGGGATGGAAAACCTCATCGCCTCAATCCTAGAAGCAGTTGGTCCTTTGGCGTTACTGGGTGCCCAAGTCGTGTACTTGGGTCAACCTATCTTACATGGCATCCTGCCAGCGAATCATCTTCAGGCTCTGGCTACTTTATTCGAAGATAATAACCAGCGTCAGGCATTCATTGCAATTCTGCGGGAGGCATCCCAAGAGTGAACCAGCTAGAACTCATCGGTCTGGTCTTTGTCATCGTTTTCTTCGGCCTGATGCTCACCCTGGCGATCTTGAGCCGGACCCGGCCTGTGCGCCAATTCCGGGAAATCCAAGCCTTTACCCGCTTGCGACACGCCGTCGGATTGGCTGTAGAAGCGGGCAACCGCTTACACCTTTCCATTGGGCGGGGAAACCTGATTGGCCCGCAGAGCGCAGTTGCCTTTGTTGGATTGACTGTATTGGATCGGATCGCGCGTTCTACGATGGTCAGCGATCGTCCACCAGTGGTTACCTCAGGCGAGGGGGCAATATCTGTTCTTTCCCAGGACAGCCTGCGGGGGGCATCGCGGGCCATCGGCGCGGAGTTCGACCCATTGCGCGGTCGCCTGACCGGATTGACGCCTTTTTCTTACGTCGCTGGAACTCTACCAGTAATCTATGATGAAGATGTGGGTGCCAATTTATTCATCGGCAGCTTTGGTAGCGAATTAGCCTTGATGAACGAGGCTGGGGAGCGGGCTGGAAGCCTGACACTTGCTGGGACAGACAACCTCTCAGGCCAGGCGGTTTTGTACGCTACCGCTGAAGAGCCTTTGATTGGTGAGGAGACTTACGCCAGTGGGGCTTACCTGGGGGCTGGGGCGATGCATATTGCCAGCTTACGCGCTCAGGATATCTCCCGCTGGGTAATTATCTCTTTGATCTTGCTCGGCGCGCTGCTCAAACTGATAGGTGTGTTGTGAAAGCGACCTTCTATGTCGCTATCGCTATGGCGATCGGGCTGATCGTCTTATTGGGGTATTTCCTGCATCTTGACCTGCTGGCGAACCTGCGGGTTGTGCTGCTGGAGTGGGCCGTCATCCTGTCCGCAGTAGCGCTGTTAGTAGGGACAGCCAATTTGTTCTACGTGCACTGGCGAAAATTCACAACCACCCAGCCGAACGGTTTTTACAGCGCTGTGCTCATTATCTCATTCGTCATTACGCTGGGCGTGGTTGGCTGGTTCGGGCCAACGCATGCTTATTCCATGTGGATTTTTAACAATATCCAGGTGCCCATCGAAGGTAGTTTGATGGCGCTCCTGACTGTCTTGCTAGCCTTTGCAGGTGTAGGATTGTTTCGTAGGAAGCCTAATTTAATGTCGATCATTTTTATCGGCACTGCTGTCCTGATACTGTTCGCCACCGGTCCCCTGTTCGGTATCAACTTGCCGGGCATAAGTGAACTACGTGCCTGGATCGCCCAGGTCCCAGCGGTTGCGGGAGCGCGGGGAATCCTGCTCGGAGTTGCTCTTGGCACAATTGCCACCGGTTTGCGGGTTCTGATGGGCGCTGACCGGCCCTATGGGGGATGACACATGGGGGAAATCTTTTGTCCGATGTGCGGAAAATCCAATCCGGCGGAAAGCGAGGTTTGCCAGTTCTGCCAGGCGCGGCTCGTACCCCTGGTGTTTTCTCCTGCTGAAAGTGAACCTCCCGAGGCCATACCGGAGGAGATGCCTTCCAGCATTGACGCCGCTCCAACCGGTGAGTCCGACTGGTTGCTTGGCCTTCGCTCGGACGAACCAATCCCCAGCGAGGAGTCGCTGGCCGATGTTGAGGCTGGCGGATTAGAAGATGGTAATCTACCCTCAGATGAAACCCATATCTCAGCAGACGATGTGCCAGATTGGCTTGCTCGTCTGCCGGGAGAGTCGCCGCAGGAAGCCGAGGCTGAGCCCCTGTCTGATTGGCTGAAGGAGGAGACCGGGGAGACAGAGCAACCGCCATCGAAACCGGTGGAGGTGTCGGATTGGCTGAGCCATCCCTTGCCAGATGAAGGGCAGGTGGAAAGTTCTGAGAGTGAATCCGAACTGGCGCCAGGCGAGTTCCCCAGCTGGCTGGAGGCTATTCGTCCAGTAAAGGATGAGCCCCAAACAGTGTCTGTGCGCGGAACCCCCGAGAGAATCGAAAGCGCCGGGCCATTAGCCGGCTTGAGCGGGGTTTTGCCTGCAGAACCAGACCACGTCCGCCCAAGAAAGTCGCCGACTTATCCGCTTGAACTCCGAGTTTCTGCAAACCAGCGCATCCATGTAGACCTGCTCCAGGGTTTGATTGAGTCGGAAGGCCGGGCACAACCTCTCCCCCAACGCCGTGGGATCTCTTCTCAGCATGTCCTGCGATGGACCATTGCCTGCGTGCTGTGGGGAGCTTTAATCTGGTCGGTGATCACAGGTAAACAGGAGGCGCCGTTGCCTGCCTATACCGAAGAGACTGCGGAGGTCAACCGCCTGATCAGCCAGTTGCCTGGAGAAGCGCGCGTCTTACTCGCATTCGATTACGAACCCGGCTTGTCGGCTGAAATGGATGCCGCTGCAACCGCCGTGGTCGATCATTTGATGCTGCGCGGTGCCTACTTGACTCTGGTATCTACCTCACCGACTGGACCTATCCTGGCAGAGCGCTTTATAATGAAGACCCAATCCAGCCATCATTACACGAGTGGGGTTAATTATGTAAACCTCGGCTATATCCCTGGAGGAGCGATGGGTCTGCTTAGCTTTGTCGAAAACCCACAACGCACGCTTCCTTATACACTCGATACAGTCGCGGCATGGGAGAGTGAGGCACACGCTGGGCTGCCTGCCTTGCAAGGTGTTCAGCACCTGAACGATTTTGAATTATTAATGGTCATTGTGGATGATCCGGATTTAGCGCGAGCCTGGGTTGAACAGGTTCAACCACAGCTCAATGAGCCAGATACTCTGACTTCATTAGTAATGGTCACCAGCGCCCAGGTGGAGCCTGTGATGCGACCGTATTTTGAGGCAAACCCGAGACAAGTGCATGGATTTGTGTTCGGGTTGCGCGGCGGAGCGGCCTATGCCCAGTTGACAGGGCGGGGGGAATTACCCCGCACCTATTGGGGACCCTACGGCTTTGGTCTGGTCGTGGCTGCCTTGCTTATCTTAATCGGAGGTCTGGTGCTTTCCAGTGTCTCTTTGTTGGCTCGTTCCCCACAGATCAAAGGCGAGGCTAATCAATGAGTATAGCTGATCTGGTCGGCGCTATCCTGGGATTCATTTTCACGCTGCTCGTGTTCAGCTATATTATTGGAGATAACCCCCTCTTTCGATTGGCGATCCATATTTTTATTGGCGTAGCGGCTGGTTTTGCGACCATTATGGCGGTTAATAATGTGCTGGTGCCTCGTCTGTTGATCCCTCTTTTAGATGGGTCACGCGCCGAGCGGATCCTGGCGTTAGTGCCAATGGTGCTAGGGTGGCTTTTACTGACCAAGATTTCTCCCCGATTGTCGCCGCTGGGCAACCTACCTGTGGCTTTTCTGGTCGGGGTGGGAGCGGCAGCGGCAGTTGGCGGCGCCGTTACCGGTACACTTTTCCCCCAGGCTTACGCGTCGATCAACCTTTTTGACCTCCAGTCTGCTGGGGCGATAGATACCAGCCTGGGATTAAAGCTGGTAAACGGGGTGATTATCCTGATTGGAACAATTGCGACGCTGGCCTATTTTCACTTTGGGGTCAGCTCGCGCGCTCAGCAACCGTCGCAGGTGCAGGTGTGGTTAGAAGGCTTGGGCCAGGTCGGCCAGGCGTTTATCGCAATTACACTGGGTTTTATTTTCGCCGGCATTTATAGCGCGGCGATGGTGGCATTAATTGAGCGGTTGTATTTCCTGGTCAACTTCGTGAAACCATTACTATTACCCTTGTTCCCCTCCTCCTGAGGTGAGATGGCTGCTCCACTCCGCGATAACGATTCTCTGCTGGCTATCGACGTTGGTGAGATCACGACCCGCGCTGTATTGTTTGATGTTGTCGCTGGGCAGTACCGTTTCTTGGCGGTAGGGACTGCTCCCACCACCGCTGCGGCCCCCTATAACCACATCGGGGAGGGTATCCACAACGCCTTAGACCAGCTTGAAGAAGTCACTGGGAAAAAACTGATCGGTGAGGATCAGCGCCTGATCGTGCCGGGCCAGGAGGATGGCACGGGCGTAGACACATTTGTGGCCACAATGTCCGCGGGTCCGCCGCTTAAAGTTATGGCGATCGGCTTACTGGAAGATATTTCGCTGAAAAGCGCCAGCCGGTTGGCGACAACGACTTACGCCCGAGTGATCGAAACCCTTGGCCTGAATGACCGGCGAAAGTCCGAAGCGCAGCTTGACACGATTCTAAGCCAGAGGCCAGACGCCATCATCCTGGCGGGGGGGACAGAGGGGGGGCGTCGCCCAGGACGCGCCCGAGGAGGATCAGCACGCGCTGCCAGAAACGGGTCGGCGTGAAGCGGCTGATCGACTGGCAGTCCACGTAGACGAAAACCGTGCGCGTGCCGGGCCGCGCCCAGCCCTCGCTCGATCCAACATCGGCGACGGCGCGCAGCAGCGACGTCTTGCCCATGCGCGGCTCGCCGCTGATGGCGACGCTGCCGCACACCGGGCCGACCAGCGCGTTGTAGCATGCGTCGATTTCGGCGCGGCGGCCGACGAAGTGGCTGGGCGGCGCGTAACGCCCGTACACGAAAGGGTTGATGCGTCGTGTCATAGGTGCGTCCTTCGGCTGTCTTTAGGTGCACAGGTGTCAGGTGTCAGGTGACGACTACCGCGCTCGCAGCAGCCCGTTCGCCAGAATGGTGACGAGCAGGCTGATGATGGTCAAGCCGAACGCGAGCGCCACAATCCAGGCCTGCCGGGCGCGCTGCTTCAGGCGCGCCAGCGCCCGCTCGCTCGCCTGCGCGACGCCGGCATCGCGCCTGATCGCTTCGGCCAGCAGAAGCTCAGCCTTCTGACCGTCGAGGGCCTTGTAGTCCCTGCGGCTGTGGCAGATCTCCAGCCAGGTTGGGATAGCCGCATTCCACTCGCCCTTCGCCTGATACGATTGCGCCAGGTTGAACAGCTCTTCCAGACGAACCTCTTCGCTCACGTCGGCGAACGCCTGGTGTGAGCCTTCGTCGTGAAAGTCGAACACGAGCTGCCGGTACAGCATCTCGGCTTTGACCCAGTCGCGGCGTCCGACGTGGGCGGCCGCCTCGGCGCGCAAGCGATCGATGTCGATCTGCTTGCGCCGCTCGGTGACCGACGTCAATCGCGCGAAGGCTTCGCGGTTGTCCGGCTGCAGTTCGAGCGCGCGATGGAAGGCGCTCTCGGCCTCGTCCAACCGATCGTGCTTGAGATGCATCGCACCGCGCGCCAGCCAGGCGCTCGACAACGCGCCGAAGCTGTCGGCGTCGCTGCCCACGACTTCGATCAGCATGGTGAGCGCGGCGATAGCGGCGTCCGGCTGCTCAGCCTGCACGCGATCGTCGGCATAGGCGAAGAAATCCGACTTGACGCGCGCCAGGAGTGACGCGGCATCGCTCGTGTCGGCCACGGTTTGCAGCGCCTGCTTGTAGGCGCGCGCGGCCTCCCGATATTGCCCGGACAACAGCCCCCCCCCGCCGCGCTGCAGCCAGATGCCGACGAGCCAGCCGTCGCTTTCCCGATCGCGCAGCATGAGGTCAGTCCGCAGCCGGGTGATGGCGGCGACGGCGGCGTCCCAGTTGCCTGCCGAGCGCTGCGCCTGGCTGAACTCGGCCAGCTTCGTTTTGATGTGGCGCGCAAGTGTCTGCGGCTGCTCGGCGACGAGCAGCGCCTTGCGATAATGCTCGACGGCGGCGTCGAGACGTCCGGCGGCCAGGTGGTCGTCGCCCCAGCGCATCCAGATAGCAGGCAGACGGCGGCGCGCGGTCTCGACGCTCGGATGCGCTTCCAGCGCGCGCTCGTAATCGACGACGGCGGCCGCGATCTCGTCGTGCGCCTCGAGCTCGATCGCGCGCTGCAGGCGGGCCTGCGCCAGGCCCGGGCCGGCGGCTCCGGCGTCG
>Ga0209002_10002460_pt1 | contig 14942 bp, 18 predicted proteins | sample Rifsed16ft2_FD_184010 | JGI IMG/M metagenome (GOLD analysis project Ga0209002, IMG submission 184010) | Soil microbial communities from Rifle, Colorado, USA - sediment 16ft 2 (version 2) | ecosystem: Environmental > Terrestrial > Deep subsurface > Rock core/Sediment | place: Rifle, Colorado...
CCTCCGCCCAGGAAAGGAACGAGCCGACCGCGAGCAGCGCGCCGCCCACGACCGCGAGGATCGCGCCGATCGGCGCGCGTGTGGTGCCTGCCGTGTCTGCCATGAAGCCTCCCTCCGACCGGCCGGTACCGGCCGGCGCCATCCTTCCACCTCGGGTAGGACGAATCGAGCATCCTCGGACCGTGGATGCCTATCCTGTCGGCCGACACGCGGACGAAGGAGCAGGGATGGAGATCGATCCGGTATGCGGCATGGAGGTCGACCCCGCGACCGCCGGATGGAAGCACGAGCACGATGGCACCACCTACTACTTCTGCTCGAAGGGGTGCATGGAGGACTTCGCGGAGGACCCGGCCGCCTACCTCGGCTGAGTCAGACCTCGCGTCGCGCCGGGCAGGCACATCCGGGACGAAGCGGTCACGCCACCGAGCCCTCTGCGAGCGTCTCCTCGTGCGTCGCCTCGGCGAAAGCATCGAAAGCCAGATCCCAGGTGAAGGACGGCCATCGGAACTGGACCCGGCCCTCGACCGGACGGTAGACGGCCGTGTAGAGGGTGCCGAATCCCCTCTCGTACGCCTGGCTGTACAGGCGCGGCAGCAGGAACGCGTCGGCGAAGTCCTCGACCGTGCCGTATGGAGCGTGCAGCAACTCCAGGATGTGCTGCTCGCGCTCGAGGGTCCGCGTCGCGCGCGCCTGCTCCGGCCACTCGACGAACCCCTGGTGGTTGGTTGCCGCCGGCGACCGGCTGAAGATCGGCTCGCGATCCGGCGAGAGGTAAGCGGTCACCACGTCGCCTCCTGCGTCCACGATCGTCAGGTTATGCGCGAGGTTGTACGGCAGCCGCGACAGGGATTCCTGAGCCTCGCGAGAGGTCGCGCACGTCTCGAGCACGTACCGAACGACGAGCGGGATCCCGAACCCGTCGCCGAGCACCCGGCGCCCACCGAACGTGAGCGAGACCCCGAGACCCGCGTCGTTCATCCCGTCCAGAAGCCCCCACAGGCAGTCGCTCATGCCGATCACGCGATGCTGCAGCAGACGGCTGCGCCAGACCATGCCCTCCAAGCGCGAGGGCGCGTAGTCGTAGTTCCGCGCTAGAACCGGGCCACCCTCCCGCGTCCACACGCCCTGCGAGCAGGCGGCCAGGTACGGCGGGGGCTTGTAGATCGAGAGCATCCGCGCGGCCAGATCGCCACCGCCTGCGAGCTCGACGAGCTCCTCGTACACGGGGACGAGCTCGGGCATGTGCGCCTTCAGCATGCGGACCGACGTGGAGTAGGAGGCGCGCGCCGGCTCGCCTTCGGACAGGAACCATCGGCGGTACCAGGGCCACGCGCCCTCGAACACGGCCTGCCACTTCGGGCCCGGCCGCTCCTCGTCCAGCGTGCGGAAGGTGATCGGGATCAAACGCATGCGCCCCTGCTCGTGGTCTCGTCCTCCAGCTAGAGCATCTTGAAGCCGAACGGCTCCTCCGCCGGGAGCTGCGGCGGGGTTTCCTCCCCGATCGGCCGTCCCTCGAACGCCGCCTTGATGCCCGAGATCCAGGCGCGGGCGCGGTCGGTCAGCTCGTAGTCGTCGTCCATCAGGCGGCCACGCGTCACGAGGATCCCCAGGTCGGCGCCCTTGTAGCGGTAGCCTCCCTCTGCGGCGATCCGCAGGTAGAAGGCCTCGTGCTCGTCGGCCACGGTGTGCCAGTCGGTGTCGGGCCGGACGAACCCGACGGTGCCGTCCGGGGCCATCCGCCAGCGTCCCGATGGCGGCGCGCGCGTGATGAGCTCGACCGTGTCATCGCTCTGCTTCATCACGAACTGGGCCCACTCGTCGATGTTGGCAGGGTGCGTCCAGCGCTCGTTCAGCTCATCGACGTCGATCTCGTAGTCCACGTCCATGAACTCGAGCAGGTGGAACAGGAACAGTGGCATGTCACCGTAGGCGACGGCCGTCACGTTGGTGATGCTGGAAGCGCCGGTGACCCGCGGGTTCAGCTCGCCCAGGTACATCTCGCCCGAGTCGACGTCGGCCAGGAAGTCGATCTCGAAGTAGCCGCGGTACCCCTCCTGGCGCAGGCGCTCGCCCATCGCCTGCATGTACGCGCGGGCCTGCGAGCGGTGCTGTTCGGTCAGCACGTCGGCGAAAACGTCGTTGCCGCACCATCCGCCCGCGTAAGGCGTGAGCTCCGGGAAGCCGGCGAGCTCGGTCATCAACGGCCCGACGAGCGTGCCGTGCCGGGTGACGACGCCCTCGATCGCGGTCTCGCGCGGGTCGATCCGCTTCATGACCTTGAGCTCCTCGTCGACCATCTTCTCCTCGTGCCTCTTCCAGTCCTTCTGGGTGGCAACGAAGAAGGTGGTCTGGCCCGAGTCCCCGTACGGGAGTTGCACGACGAGGTCCTTGCCCAGGTCCGCACCCTTCGCGAGCTCGAGGAGCTCGCGGTAGGACGATGCGCGCCCCAGGACGTTCGGGACGCTCGGAACCCCGGCCTCGTTGCCGAGCTGCGTCGTGACGATCTTCGAGTCCATCCGGTGCCGAAGCGACGCGGGCGGGAACGCGACGTCCAGACCGAGCTCGGCCGCGAGCTGCTCGGTCTCCTCGTCGAACATAAGGAACGCGGCCTTGCCCGTCCCGCGAGACCGCACGTAGTCCGCGAGCTCCTTGTGCCCTAGCAGGTAGTTCACGATCTCCTCGATCGACTCGAACGCTCGGGGCTCGCGCTCACGCGGCACGAAGACGTGAGGGTGGTGGCCGTCGAACGAGTCGAAGTAGTTCACGAACCGGAAGTTGCGCACCCACCGGTCGATCCCCAGCAGGTTGAACGCCGTCGCCGAGACGAAGTAGACAGGCGTCTCGTTCATCCGGAAGAGCCGCCGGATGTCGGGCACGCCGCGGAGCGGCCCGAACGTCCTCGCTCCCGGGGCCCCCCTCACCGGCTCGCTCGACGCCAACCCGGGGCCCCCGCTCGAACCCGCTCCCTCGGTCGCCGGACGCCGGTGCAGGCGCACGCGGGACCACACCGCGGCACCCGCGGCCGCCACAGCCGCCGCGAGCGCCGTCCAACGGATCAGCCGACCCCGCACCACTCCCGCATGAACGATGCCATGACCTGGGCCGTCTGTACCACCGAAGGGAACCACACACGCTCGTCCGCGGCGTGGGCCTGCTCCGCGTAGGGCCCGAAACAGACGGCCGGGGTATCGCCCACCGCCCCTAGGATCCCGGCGTCAGTGGTCCCGGTGGTCGCGACGAGCGCTGGTGGAGCGCCCGCCGTGCGGGCGAACGCGCCGCAGAGCGTGGTCACCAGCGGATGGTCATCGGCGATCTCGTAGCCCTCGGAGGTGAACCCCGCATAACGGACCTCCGGCGGGTGGGCGAAGATCGCGGGGTCCTCCACCGCGGCCTCGGCCACGACGGCCTCGATCCGATCCTGGAGGTGCCGAACGGACGCTCCGGGGTACAGCGCGAGACGGAAGGTGGTAACGCATTCGCCTGGGACGGTCGAGGCCCAATCCCCGCCACGGATCGCCCCCACGTTGAGGTTGATCGGGTGCGAGAACCGGTCGTAGGGAGATGGGGGGGCGACGTTGAGCTCGGCCTCGAGACCACGGAGCGCCTGCATCACCTCGTAGCTCTTCTCGATGGCGTTCACCCCGCGCCGCTCCTCAGAGGCGTGGACGGCAACCCCGCGGATCCGAACGTGGAACCAGAGCACGCCGACCTGCGAGGTCGTGATCGCGGCCCCGAACGGCTCGGCGATGATCGCCGCGTCCGCGGTGTGTCCGGCGAGCACCGTCGAGAGGGTCCCGTTGCCGGTGCACTCCTCCTCGACCACGGACTCGAGCAGCACGCGTCCACCCGGCTCGAGCCCGAGGGCCCGCAGGCCGCGCGCGGCTCCAACGATCGCCGCGAGCCCGCATTTCATGTCTGCGGCCCCTCTGCCGTAGATCCAATCGCCCTCACGGAGCGCGCTGAACGGGGGGCGCGACCACTGGTCGTTGGCCTCGGCCGGCACGACGTCGATATGGCCGTTGAGGATCAGCGAACGCCCCCCTTGGGCCCCACCCCATGGGGCGACCAGGTTGACCTTGCCGTCGACCTCCCAGTCGAAGGGCGCCGCGGCCGGATGCGATCGGAGGGCGCCGGCGTCCATGGGGACCTCGATCGGCACGAGGCCGAGGTCGCGGAAGGCTTCACTCATGACCGCCTGCCCGCCGGCCTCGTTCCCCAGGATGCTGGGTTGCTCGATGAGCCGGCGGAGGAGGGCCTCCATCGCGGGCGCCTCTGACGCGACTGCCGCGGCGATCTCGCGTTCGAGCGCGTCGGGCTCTGCTTCGGAGGCGGCGCCGAGCGCGCCCCGGCCGTCGAAGGCCAGCTCGGGAGCAGGAGGTACGTCCGATCCAGAGGGTCGGCTGCCGCCGTAGGCACCGGCCGGCAGCACATCCGCGGGCGCGGGATCCATGGGGGCAAAGGCTATCACCGGCCCTGCCGCGCCTCGGCCCTGCGGGTTGACGCATGCGAGTAATGATGTAATCTGCATTGCATGCCGAAGGGAGCGCACCAGACAGGGCAAGATGAGGCCTTCGGCTGGTTCGCCGGGCGCCTGCCCTCGGGGTGGTTCACCGGCGCGCCGCAGGTCCGCATCGACCGCGACGAGATCCTGGTCATCGGCACCCTCTCCGAACCCGAGCTCCCCGAGGGCTCCGGCGAGGACGCGGCGGCGGCGGCCTCGGCCGCTCGGATCGACGGCTTCCGCGAGGACACACGGGAGCGCCGGATGCTGATCGCGCAGGAGGCACAACATCGGTTCGGCCGGCGGGTCTCGTGGGGAGCGCGGTGCGGCAACGCGGAGCGGCTGTTCACGACGGTGAGCGTTCCCGCGATGACGCGCCTGCGGATGGACGAGCGGATAGTGCTCGATACGCTGGTCGAGGCGGGGGTCGCGCGTTCACGCAGTCATGCGCTCGCCTGGTGCGTACGCCTGGTGGCGAGCAAGCAGGACGATTGGCTGAAGGACCTTCGCGAGGCCCTAACGGCGGTGGAGCGGGTCCGGGACGAGGGGCCGGCGTCCTAAGGCTCCTACTCGGCGCCCAGCCCCATCCGGTACAGGCGGCGTCCCCGGCCGTGGTCGAAGAGAACCACGGCCTCGACCCCGTTCTCCAGCAGGTCGGGCCAGCTGCCCCCGATCCAGTCCTCGGCCTCCTCAGCTTCGTCGAAGCGCGGTGAGCTCCCAACCTCGTCCCCAGACTGGTCCAGGTACGTCCAGGCGAACATCACGGCCTCCGTATCGCCACGATCATGTTCACGGCCGAGCTCACGAACACCCGCTCACCGACCAGCAGGTCCTCCGGGATACTCTCGGCCCCCAGGCGCGCCGTCTCAAGCACCCGGTCCGGATAGGCGACCGTGACGTCGACGTAGCCGACGCCGTGAACGTCCCACGGCTTGACCTCGACGACGACCGCCTCTCTATCCCCCAGCACGAGCGCGAAGGCTAGCAGGCAGGGGTGGGCCGGACGGCTGCCCCCCGGCCTCCCTACTCAAGGATCGGCGTGGCGGGGTCGAGGACTCAAGCGACATGTCCGCGCGGCCCCGGCGGCGTCTGATCGCCGTCTCCGCTTGCCTCGCCGGCCTGCTGCTCGTCCCGCAGGCGGCCTCACCCGTGGGCTCCGGCGGCACGGCCCGGGGGGAAGCCGGGTCCGGGCCACCGAGCTGGACCGCACCCCGGGCGCTCACCGCGGTCGCCGACTCGGACGTCCGGTGGTCCGACGTGAACACCAAGCACTGGGCGCGCGCCGCGATCGATCACGTCGCCGCCGCCAACGACTGGATGCGCGACTCGAAGCCGGCGGCCGATGGGACCACGGCGTTCGAGCCCGACGCGAGGGAGAGCCGGAAGCTGTTCGCTCGAGCGCTGTACCGCGCGTTCGGGTCCGAGCTCGAGCTAGACGCCGAGCTTCGCTTCGCCGACCTCGCGGAGGACGACCGCTTCTACAGAGCCGCGAACGTAGCGGTGACGGCGGGTTGGATGGAGGCGGAAGCAGACGGCGCCTTCCGCCCGCGAGAGCCCGTCACGTCGCGGGAGGTCCACCGCGCGTTGGTCCTCGCGATCGGGTTCGGCGACATCGCCGAGGGCGCACAGGGCCTGCACCTTCGAAACGGGACGCCGATCCACGTGCCGCGCGATCTAGGCACCACGCTGGTCGGGATGCGCCTGGGGCTCCGCTACAACCACGGCGACGAGAGCCTGGACGTCGGACCGGACTCGCAGCTGTCGCGCGCCGAGGTCGCCTGGTCGCTGTACCGGGCGTCGACCGTCCCGTCGTGGATGCACGACTACCTATCGCCCTACCTGGACTTCGAGCTCCCGAACCTCGGCAGCAAGATGCAGCGGGTCGTGTCGTTCGCGGTGGGGTACGTCGGCTACCCCTACATCTGGGGTGGCGACTGGAACGAGCCGAGCCCCCCCGGGTATTGCTGTGGCTACCAGCCGGTGGGCGGCTTCGACTGCTCGGGCTTCACCTGGTGGGTGATGAAGAGCGCGGTCGACGGCTGGGACCCCACGCCACCGCGCGATTACGCGGGATGGGAGTTGCCGCAACGGACCTCGGCCTCGATGGCCTCGGTCGGCGACCGGAAGACCTGGGACGAGCTCGATCCCGGCGACCTGATGTTCTACGACGGCGACGGCGACGGCACCGTGGACCACGTGAACACGTACCTCGGCAACGGCTGGGCGATGGATACCGGGAGCAGCAACGGCGGCACGACGATCACGTACGTGTGGGACAACTGGTACGAGGACCACTTCGTGCACGGCCGTCGCATCCTCGGATGACCGAGGTTACCGACCCAGCTCCGCCTCCAGGACCGCCCGCTCCCGCTCGGTGAGCGGCCGGGAGATCCCCGCCTTCGGGTCCCTCGGCACGATGACCGACTCGGCGGTCGCCGACACCGTCCCGTCCAGCTTCAGGATCTCCTCGCCCGTCCGGATGCTCGCGCGACCGATCGAGTCCAGGCGGCACCGGACCACGATCGCGCCGTCGTCCTGCGTGAGCTCGGCCCGGAAGTCGATCGCGACGCGGGCAAGGACGAAGTCCCAGGTGTCGGTGATGCCGCCGAGGGCGCGCTGTACCCACGCGTCGCGTGCCTCCTCCAGGTAGTTCAGGTACACGGCGTTGTTCACGTGGCCGTACGCGTCTATGTCGCGCCACCGGATCTCGATGCGCTTCTCGAGCACTAGGCCTCGATCCGATCGACCTGCAGACCCTGCTCGGCGAGCCACGCGATGGCCTCGACGACGCGTTCTTCCTGCCCCTGCACCTCGACGATGATCCATCCCCCGCGCTCCTCGATGTTCGCGCGCCGGATGTTGGTCACCAGTCCGAACTCCGTGCCGAGCCGGTGGATCACCGGCTGCGATACCAGGTGCGCGGGGAACGTGAGGTGCAAGTGCGCCGAGGTCATCGTTTCATCCTGCCACGAGGGGCGAAGCTGCGACGGGTAGGCTCCAGCGGTGGGCCAGCCACCCTCCTGGCAGCGACGCTTCACCGCCCCCCCGGATCGCTCGTGACAGCGGGCGAGGCCGACCCTCGAAGCACGCTCGGATCGACCATGACCTACGTCCACGGCCTGAAGGTTCGCGGCGTCGAGGTCGAGCTCCGCGTCTACGGAGGTGGGCACCACACGAACGCGATGGAGGAGCAGGTCGAGCACGTCCGGCTGATCGTGGACCTCTTCGCGCGCCACGGGGGAGTGCCCGTGGCCTGAACGCTCGAGGGGCCCTCCGGAGAGGGCCCCTCGAGGCGTTGCGGATGCGGCTGGACCTAGAAGTCCATGTCCCCGCCGCCCGGCATGGCCGGCGCCTTCTCCTTCTCGGGCTTCTCGGCGATCACGGCCTCCGTGGTCAGGAACAGCGCCGCGATCGAGGCGGCGTTCTGCAGGGCAGAGCGCGTGACCTTGGTCGGATCGATGATCCCGGCCTTGAACATGTCCACGTACTCGCCCGTGGCCGCGTCCAGGCCGTGACCCAGGTCCAGGTTGCGGACCTTCTCGATGATCACGCCGCCCTCCAGGCCTGCGTTGGCCGCGATCTGCTTGATCGGCTCCTCGAGCGCGCGCCGCACGATCGCGGCGCCGGTGAGCTCGTCGCCTTCGAGATCCACCTTGTCGAGCGCCGCCTGCGCGTTCAGCAGGGCGACCCCGCCGCCGGGCACGACCCCCTCCTCGACGGCCGCCCGCGTGGACTGAACGGCGTCCTCGATGCGGTGCTTCTTCTCCTTCAGCTCGACCTCGGTGGCCGCGCCGACCTTGATCACCGCGACGCCGCCGGCCAGGCGCGCCAGACGCTCCTGCAGCTTCTCGCGGTCGTAGTCGGAGTCGGTCTTCTCGATCTCACCCTTGATCTGGTTGATCCGGCCCTTGATGTCCTCGTCCTTGCCGCCGCCTTCGACGACCGTGGTGTCATCCTTGGTGATGACGACCTTGCGGGCCGTGCCGAGCAGGTCCAGGGTCGCGTTCTCAAGCTTGAGACCGACCTCCTCTGAGACGACCTGTCCGCCCGTCAGGATCGCGATGTCCTGGAGCATGGCCTTGCGGCGGTCGCCGAAACCGGGTGCCTTCACACCGACCGAGCGGAACGTGCCTCGGATCTTGTTCACGACGAGCGTCGCGAGCGCCTCCCCCTCGACGTCCTCGGAGATCACGAGGACCGGCTTGCCGGTCTGCATGACCTTCTCGAGCACCGGGAGCAGGTCCTTGACCGCGCTGATCTTCTGGTTGGCGATCAGGATGTACGGCTCCTCGAGGACAGCCTCCATCCGCTCGGGGTCCGTGATGAAGTACGGCGAGATGTAGCCCTTGTCGAAGCGCATGCCCTCGACGAGCTCGAGCTCCATGCCGAAGGTGTTGGACTCCTCGACGGTGATGACGCCGTCCTTGCCGACCTTGTCGACGGCCTCGGCGATCTGCTCGCCGATCTCGGGGTCGGCGGCGGAGATGGCGCCGACGTTGGCGATCTCCTCCTTCTGCTCGACCTCGCGGGACTGGTTCTTGATGCTCTCCACCGCTAGCTCGACCGCCCGCTCGATGCCGCGCTTGATCGACATCGGGTTGGCGCCGGCCGCGACGTTGCGCAGGCCCTCCTTGACGATCGCCTGCGCGAGGACCGTCGCCGTCGTGGTGCCGTCGCCGGCTACGTCGTCGGTCTTCTTGGCGACCTCCTTCACGAGCTCGGCACCGATCTTCTCGAGCGGATCTTCGAGCTCGATCTCCTTGGCGATCGAGACGCCGTCGTTGGTGATCGTGGGGGCGCCCCACTTCTTCTCGAGCACGACGTTGCGACCCTTGGGCCCGAGCGTGATCTTCACGGCGTTGGCCAGCTGGTCCATGCCGCGCTCGAGGGCCCGGCGTGCCTCCTCGTCGTACGAGATGATCTTCGGTGCCATCGGTCCTCCTCCTGCTCTGGGGACTCCTGCTCTCCCGGTGCGACTGCTAGCACTCACGGGTTGCGAGTGCTAATGGATTGTACCCGCAACCCCCCGGGGGATGGCAAGGGGTCAGGCGGGTCAGGCTGTCGGTTCCAGGGTGCCCGAGCAGTCGCGGCGCAGCTCCACCTCGTCGAGAAGGTCGCCGGGGTCGGCGTCGTAGACGTCGGCGCCCGGGCCCCCGTTCGCGACATCGTTGCCACCGACGCCGTCGTCCGTGGCCACGCAGAAGTCGCGAGCCCGGCCCGCCTGGACGACGTCCGAGCCTTCATCCCCCGAGACCGCATCCTTGCTGGGACCTCCCTCAACGTCGTCGGCGCCCGACCCCCCGGTCACGAGGTCCGCGCCGCGGTCGCCGGAAACCTCGTCCGCGCCCGCTCCCCCGTCGATACGGTCATTGCCCCGGCCACCCAGGATCACGTCGTCGCCCTGCAGGCCGACGATGGCGTCGTCGCCGTTCAGGCCACAGATCACGTCGTCGCCCCCGGTCCCCCGGATCACGTCGTTGCCGTCGGTCCCGACGATCGTGCACTCGACGCCGGCCCTCACCGCGACGACGGGGATCTCGTTCGGCGCGGGCGAGATCGACGGCACTCCGTTGGGAGCAGGCTCGGGGGCGATCGAGGACTCGCACGCTACGGCGGCGAGCGCCACCGCCGCCGCGAGAGCGACGGTCACCGACCACCGACGCTTCATGACTACACGCCCCAGGACGCGACGTGGTCGAGATCGATCGCGGCTATCGAGTCGCGTTCGATAGGGGCGAGCGACTCGTACTGGGTGAACTTCTCGTACAGGAGCCCCCGGGCGCGAATCCATGCGTCGCCCTCGAGGAACCGGGCCCGGCCCCACAGCACGAGCCCAGCATTCGCGCCCCAGTCCTCGCGGTAGTCGTCCACGACGAGGGCGACGCGCGGCTCGCCGCGTGCGTTGCGCAGCTTCGCGCTTCCCGCCTCCAGCGCCACCACCAACTCGCTCCCATCGAGCACCGGGCAGACCGGGACCACGTGGGGGGAGCCGTCCGCCGCCGCGGTCGCGAGGCGCGCGACACGCGCCCACCGTAGGAACTCGGTCTGAGCCTCGGTCAGCGCCACGAGCCGCTCACTCGTCGCCGGGGCCGGCGCCGGACTCCACCATCGTATGGATCTGCTCGACGATCTCGGCGTTGGCGAGCGTGGTCACGTCCCCGAGCGGGCGCCCCCGGGCAACGTCCCGTAGGAGGCGCCGCATGATCTTGCCCGAGCGGGTCTTCGGCAGGTCGGCCGTGAAGATGAGGCCGTGCGGGCGCGCGATCTTGCCGATCTTGTTCGAAACGTGCTCGCGCAGTTCGGCCGCGACCGCCTCGTCGCCCTCGTACCCGCTCTTCAGAGTCACGAACGCCACGATCGCTTCGCCGACGAGGTCGTCGGGACGAGAGACGACGGCAGCCTCGGCGACCATCGGGTTGTCGACCAGCGCGCTCTCGATCTCGTAGGTGGACAGGCGGTGACCCGCGACGTTCATCACGTCGTCGATCCGGCCGAGCAGCCAGAAGTACCCCTCCTCGTCGCGCCGGGCGCCGTCGCCGGCCACGTACGTCTCGGGCCCGTACTTGCTGAAGTAGGTGTCCACGTAGCGGTCGTCGTCGCCCCAGATCGTCCGGGCTATAGCGGGCCACGGACGCTTCAGCACGAGGTATCCGCCGCCTAGCCCGACGGAGGCGCCCGTCTCGTCGTACACGTCGGCGGCGATGCCGGGGAAGGGGAAGGTCGCCGAGCCCGGCTTCAGCCGTGTGATGCCAGGCAACGGCGTGATCAGGATCGCGCCAGTCTCCGTCTGCCACCAGGTGTCGACGACCGGGCAGCGCTCGCCTCCGATCATCTTCCAATACCAGACCCAGGCCTCCGGGTTGATCGGCTCGCCGACCGAACCCAGCAGCCGGAGCGAGGACAGGTCGTGCTTCTCGGGGAACTCAGGGCCCCATCGCATGAACGCGCGGATAGCCGTCGGCGCCGTGTACAGGATCGTGGCCCGGTACTTCTCCACGATGGACCAAAGCCGGTCCTTGTCGGGCCAGTCGGGGGCGCCCTCGTAGATGAGGCCCGTGGTGTGGTTCGCGAGCGGCCCGTACACGATGTACGAGTGGCCGGTCACCCAGCCGATATCGGCCGCGCACCAGTACACGTCGTCCTCGTGGATGTCGAAGATCATCCGGTGCGTCGCCGCGACCTGTGTCAGGTAGCCGCCGGTCGTGTGCACGATGCCCTTCGGCTTACCGGTCGTGCCGCTCGTGTAGAGCAGGTAGAGCGGGTCCTCGGCGTCCATCTGCTCGGGTACGCACTGGGCGGGCTGCGCCTCGACTAGCTCGTGGTACCAGTGGTCACGACCCTGCTTGAACGCATGCTTCCCGCCTGTGCGCCGGACGGTCACGACGTGCTCGATGCCGGGGCACTCCTTCACAGCCAGGTCGGCGTTGTCCTTCAGCGGGACCACGGAGCCGCGCCGGTACCCGCCGTCGGCGGTGATGAGGACCTTGGCCTGGGCGTCGTTGATCCGGTCCCGGAGTGATTCGGCGGAGAACCCTCCGAACACCACCGAGTGCGGAGCGCCGATGCGGGCGCACGCGAGCATCGCGACGGGCAGCTCGGGGACCATGCCGAGGTAGATCGCGACGCGGTCACCCTTGCGCACGCCGAGGGCGCGCAGGGCGTTCCCGAACCGACAGACCTCGTCCAGGAGCTCTCGGTAGGTGATCGTGCGCTCCTCGCCCGGCTCGCCCTCCCAGTGATAGGCGACCTTGTCGCCGCCGCCCGCCTGCACGTGACGATCCAGGCAGTTGACCGAGGCGTTGAGCTTCCCGCCGGCGAACCAGGTCACCCACGGTGGCTTCCAGTTCATGACCGTATCCCAGCGCTCGAACCAGTCGAGCCGTTCGGCCTCCTTCGCCCAGAAGGCTTCGGGGTCGGCGTCGGCGTGCTCGTAGACCGAGCGATCCTGCACGACGGCCGCCGATCGGAACCCTTCGGAGGGCTCGAACACACGGTCCTCGGATAGCAGGGAGGCGATGTTGCGCTGGACGTCGGCCATCTCCAGGACCCTCCTTAGGCGTGCGTGCCTGCCTTGCGGACCCATGCTACGGCGGCCGAGGCCAGCGAGGCCAACCGGGAACAGGCACCGATGTGCTTGCATCCGTGCCTGGAAGGCCCCAGCATCGTTCCCATGAGGCCGCCATGGAGGCGGCCTCGAAGGCTGTCGGGGGAAGGAGGGCACCGTGGCGATGTACGAGGCTTACTGCGTGAAATGTCGGGCCAAGCGCGAGTTCGAGGGAACGGTCGTCGAGCTCAAGAACGGCCGCAAGGCCGCTCAGGGCATCTGTCCAGTCTGTGGCACGAAGGTCATGCGCATCCTGGGCAAGTCCGCCACCTAGAGGCACCACCCACCGAAGGGAGCCGGCCGCGGCCGGCTCCACGCTAGGCCCCCGCCAAGGGGGCCGTGTTCCAGGGTTCGCCGGCCCGCTCCGGGCCTTCATAAGGCTCCCCTGCCGGGGGCGATCCGTGCCTAGTTGAGGCGCGAGAGGAGCTGCTCCGAGGTGAACACCGTCGCGCCGGCGGTGCGCTCGTGACGCTCGGCCAGGCTGGCGACCGTCGTCGCTTCGAACACGCCCTTGATCGCGCGGGCCACGTCCCCCCAGAACCCCTGTAGCCCGCACCGAGAGTCTGCGAAGCATGTGTGGTCGCTGGGCTCCAGGCAGAACATCGGGAACAACTGCCCCTCGATCGCGTCGGCGATCTGGGCGACGGTGATCTCGGCGGGATCCTTCGCCAGGCGGCAGCCGCCGCCCGCGCCGCGGAAGCTCTCGACGAGGCCGGCCTTGTGCAGGGCCCCTAGCTGCTGTTCCAGGAACCGGACCGGGATCTGCTGGGTGGTCGCGATCTCGCGCGCAGGCACGAGCGCCCCACTCTCGCGCCGCAGCGCCAGCTCGATCATGGCTCGCATCGCGTACTCGAGCTTCTGCGAGATCTTCAGCATGACCCGGCTCCTTCCCGGCCAGCGTATGAAGGGCCCCGCGAGGTGTCAACGAAGACGAGCTATCGCCGAGCAAGGTGGGCTCCCGCGACCGGGTGGGGTGGGATGGTCAACTCGGGCCATGCGCTCGGCAGCTCGCTCGACCGACACCTGTAAGGACGATGCGGATCCTGGTGATCGATGACGAGCCCGACGTCCTCATGCTCTGCCGTGTCAACCTCGAGCTGGCGGGACACGAGGTCGTCTCGGCCGCGAGCGGAGAGGTGGGGCTGGAGCTCGCCAGGAACGAGCGACCAGATGTCGTCGTACTCGACGTCATGCTCCCCGTCCGCGACGGTTTCCAGGTCATCGGTGATCTGTCGTCAGAGCAGAACCTGGCCGACGTCCCCGTGATCCTCCTCACCGCCAAGACCTTGGTGGAGGACCGGCTTGCGGGATGGCGCGCGGGGTGTACCGAGTTCGTGTCCAAGCCCTTCTCGCCAAGCGAGCTCGTCGAGTTGGTCGGGCGCGTTCATACGATGACCTCCGAAGAGCGAACCGAGCACCGCAGGCGCGCGCTCGCGCGGCTCGGCAGCTGAGCCCGGGAGGCTCTCGGTAGACTCGGGGACGTGCTCCCTACGGTTCCGGTCCAGCCCAAGCGCGTGGCCGACTACGCGGAAGCCGCGGGAGCGGAAGCGGTCGAGCGTCTCGTCGAGGCCGCGCGACCGCTGCGGGGTCTCCGACTCCTGAACGTGAACAGCACCGCCTTCGGCGGCGGGGTGGCCGAGCTCCTGCACACCCAAGTCCCGCTGATGAACGACCTCGGCATCGACACCTCCTGGGTCGTGATCGAGGGAACAGACGCGTTCTTCGCGGTTACGAAGGCCGTCCACAACGCCCTGCAGGGCGCCGAGGCCCGACTCGACGACGAGGCCATCGCGACGTACTGGGAGCGCATACGAGCCAACGCCGCCGAGCTTCCGAGGGGGTTCGACGCGGTCCTCGTACACGACCCGCAGCCCGCGGCGCTGCTCAAGGTCCTCGAGGATGAGGGCGCGCGCGAGGGCTCGTGGTTGTGGCGATGCCACATCGACCTGTCCGCTCCCTATCGCCCTGTCTGGGACCTGTTCGAACCGATCGTGAACCGGTTCGACGCCGCGATCTTCACGGCCCGAGAGTACGTGCAGCCGGGGATCGCCGGCCCCGAGATCGCCTTCATCCCACCGTCGATCGACCCTCTCAGCCCTAAGAACGTGCCGATGGCTGAGCGCGCGTGGCGAGACGTTCTCGCCTCCTACGGGATCGATCGCGAACGCCCACTGGTGGCGCAGGTCTCCCGGTTCGATCCGTGGAAGGACCCGACCGGGGTGATCGACGCATGGCGGCTGGTGCGCCGGGAGGTCGAGGGCGTGCAGCTCGTGATGGTCGGCTCGCTCGCGCACGACGACCCGGAAGGCATGAGGTACCTGAACCTCACAGCCG
>Ga0209002_10002461_pt1 | contig 14942 bp, 14 predicted proteins | sample Rifsed16ft2_FD_184010 | JGI IMG/M metagenome (GOLD analysis project Ga0209002, IMG submission 184010) | Soil microbial communities from Rifle, Colorado, USA - sediment 16ft 2 (version 2) | ecosystem: Environmental > Terrestrial > Deep subsurface > Rock core/Sediment | place: Rifle, Colorado...
GTGATGACCGGCCCCGGCGCAAGGAGCACGAGCCGTTCCACGGTGTTGGCAAGCTCCCGGACGTTGCCCGGCCACGCATATCCGACGAGGAGCGCAAGGGCGGCCGGTGCGAGCGTCAGTTTCGGCTGCCCGGGAAGCTGGTACCGGACCAGGAAGTGCTCGACCAGACGGGGGATGTCCTCCCGCCGCTCCCGGAGGGGCGGGACCAGCAGGCTTACCACGTTCAGGCGGAAGAAGAGGTCTTCGCGGAAGTGACCGCCGCGGACCTCCTTTTCGAGGTCCCGGTTCGTCGCGGCAAAGATGCGGGTGTCTACCTGCCGCAGCCTTGTCCCGCCGACGCGGCGCAGCTCACCCGTATCGAGCACCTGGAGGAGCTTCGCCTGCATCGCCGGGCTCATCTCGGCTACTTCGTCGAGAAACAGGGTTCCTCCATCCGCCACCTCGAAGAGCCCGGCCTTCGCGCTGACGGCGCCGGTGAAGGCCCCCTTTTCGTGGCCGAAGAGCTCGCTCTCGAGCAGCTGATCCTGAAAGGCGCTGCAATTGATCACGAGAAAGGGGTGCTCCGCCCGCGGGCTCGACTGATGGATTGCCCGGGCGATGAGCCCCTTGCCCGTACCGGTCTCTCCGGAGATCAGGACCGGGGCGTTCGACGCGGCCACCCGGCCGACCATTTCGAGGAGCGGCCGCATCGCCGGACTCTCCCCGAGGATGCTCGCGGGGTCTTCCCGTTGCCCGACCATGCGGCGGAGCGCCGCGTTCTCCGCCTGCAGACGCCGCTTCTCCGCCGCCCGCTGCAGGACCGCCTCGACCTCCGAGAGCTTGAAGGGCTTGGTCAGGTAATCGGTGGCGCCGAGCTTCATCGCCGCGATCGCGCTCTCCACCTCGGGGTGCCCCGTGAGCACCACGACTTCGGCGGTCGTCCCGGTGCTCCGGAGGCGTCGCAACGTCTCCATCCCGCCGAGGCCCGGCATCTTGAGATCGAGGAGGACCACGTCGAATTCCTGCCGCGACAGGACCTCGAGCGCTTCCTCCCCACTCTGCGCCGTCCTCACCGCGCAGCCGCTCCGGGGAAGCTCCCGCTCCATGAGGACGCGGGTCGGTTTTTCGTCATCGACCACAAGCACCTGGATGGAGTGTCGCGCGCTCATGATCCGCTCCGCCCATCCGCCACGGCGACCGGGAGCCGGATCGTCACGGTCGTCCCCTTGCCCCTCCCGTCGCTTCTCACCTCGATGGAGCCTCCATGCTGTTCGACGATCCCCTGGCAGATGGCCAAGCCCAGGCCGGTTCCCCGACCGACCTCCTTGGTGGTGAAGAACGGATCGAGGACCTTCGGCAGATGCTCCGGCGGGATCCCGCACCCGGTATCCTCCACGCACAGCTCGACGGACCTGGAGGACTCGAGCGCCGTGATCCGCACCTCGCCCTCGCTCTCGATGGCATCCAGGGCGTTGGTCAAGAGGTTCAGGATCACCTGCTGCAGCATCTGGTGGTCGGCCTGAACCACGGGCAGGCCCGGCGGGAGGTCGAGCGCGATCCGCTTGTTGGCAACCGCAGCCTGACGGTCCACGATGGCCACGGTGTCCCGAATGAGAGAGGCCAGATCCACGTCCTCGAAGGTGGGTTCCCGCTGCCGTGCGAAATCCAGCAGCCGTCGCACGATGGCTGAGGCCCGTCCCACCTCTTCCTGAATGAAGGCGAGATACTCGGGCACGTCCCCGTACTCTTCCCGCGCCTTCCACGGCTCCGCCTGCGTGCGCCGCTGCAAGGCCTCGGCAAAGCCGGCCACCGACGAGAGGGGGTTGTTGATCTCGTGGGCGAGCCCCGCCGCGAGCCGACCGAGGGAGGCGAGCTTTTCCTGGCGGAGCAGCAGGTCCTGGGAGCGACGCAGTTGTTCGTACGAGCGCCGCACCTCCTCGTACAGGCTGGCGTTCTCGACGGCGATGGCGGCCTGCGCAGCCAGCGTGACCGCCAAGGCTTCATCCTCCTTGCTGAATTCGTCCGCTCCCTGCTTTTCCGTCAGGTACAGGTTGCCAAAGACCTTGCCCTTCGACACGATGGGGACGCCCAGGAAGGACCGCATGGGCGGATGATGGGGGGGAAACCCGTGTGCCCGGGGATCTGCGGTCAGATCCTTGAGCCGGAGTGGCTTCGCCTCCCGGACAAGCACACCCAGGACCCCCTTGCCCACCGGCAGGGGCCCGATCCGTGCCGTGGTCTCCTCCTCGATTCCGACGGTGATGAACTGGCTGAGACCCTCGCCATCTTCGTTGAGGACTCCCACCGCCCCGTACTTCGCGCCCACCACCTTGCAGGCCAGCTCCGCTATCTTCCGGAGGACCGATTCCAGCGACAGCTCCTTGGCCAACACCATGCCGGCCTCCACGAGGGCCCGGAATTGCTCGACGCCTCGGCGGACGACTCCCTCGCGTTCCTGGAGAAAGGCCAACGCCACAATGACCAGGATCCGGTTGGCCACGGATTTGAACATCTCCAGGGACTGGTTCAACCGGTCGGGCCGCTCCCGGTAGCGTTGGGCCAGCGATTCCTCGCATACCCCCTGAAGTGTGAGCAGCGCCCCGAAGATGTGCTTCGGAGTGAGGCGGCGAAGCACTCCCCGGGCCGCCATCGCCTTCGCCAGGGCCTGCGCCCGGTGGTAATGCCCCGTCTCGAGGCAGGTGAGGTGGGCATCGTAGATCGCGACCGAATCGGCCTCCAGCTCCTCCGCGCTGCCCCCGCGAAGATAGCGCCGGGCCTCCATCTCTTTCATCCATCGACGGCGCAACGACCCCTCGCCCCTCCGCAGATGGGCGAGCATCTCCTGGAGGAGCGGGGCGCCCCCGGATCTCGCCCGGACTCGTTTCGCGGTGGCGGGAGGTTTTGTGCCCATCGCGTCTCCTGATGCGGGACGATGACGCGGCCGTGGAACGCAACCGTACGATCAGTATAGCTCCAAACGGCCCGTGGAGAAACCCCCGCCCGGCCTGCCGCCTTTCTGCATCGCACGTCGGTCTCGGGCTTCGTGATGCGCCCGTCGGCACACGTCGCCACACCTCCTGCGGGCCCCGCGTCCCGGAAGGCAGCGGCGGTCCCCCGGGGATCCTCCGCAGTCAAAAAGTGATTAACAAGGGGGGCGAACTGTGCGAAGCATTGAGACATTCCACCTCCCCTCGCACCCCCTGCTCCGAAGCGTCCGCCGGATACCCGGCTGGCTCTCACCCACGACGGAGTCAAGGGCATGCCACGAGAGAGACGGCGAAGGCAGGTCCTGCAGTCGGCCAAAGAGGTCTTCTCCACAAAGGGATATCACAGCGGTAGTATCGCCGACATCATCCGAAGTGCCGGCATCGCCGGGGGCTCCGGCGCCCGGCATCGTCGCGGGCGGAGCAACCGGCCCCTGAGCCCCTCGCGGGTCCGACCCCGGCCGAGGAATCATCTACACGCGCTTGAGGATACTGGCGATCTCTCGCGCCGTGTAGGCCCGGAGCGTCTCGGTCCGGACGTTGCCGAGAGAGCCGGCCGCCAAGAGCAGCGCGCTCGCCGTGTCATCGTCGGGGACTTCGATGATGGTCACGACATCGTACCGCCCCATCGTCCAGTAGATCTCCTTGACGGTCGCCCCTTTCCTCTTCGCCAGGGCCCGAAACGCCTCGGCCCGCTTCGTGGTGCCCTTGATCTTCCGGATCCCCTGCTCCGTATACTTGCCCAGAATCACATAGGTGGCCATCGGCTCGCTCCTTTCCGCAGTTTTCCCCGCGCCCGTCGCACCTCCGACCGCATCACCGCCCCCATTCTACCGGGGGCCCGGGTGAGGCCCTAGGGCTTTCTCCCCACACCGGCCCGGGTGGCCCGCCCTTTCGCCTTGACTCCGATCTCCCGGACGGGTAGCGTGAAGGCCCGGGAGGCGCCCGTGACGGCATTTGTCAAGTCCCACGGCCTCGGGAACGACTATATCGTCCTCAACGAGGCCGATCTTGGTTTTCGGCTGACTCCGGAAGCCATTCGCCTCCTGTGCCACCGACACTACGGCGTCGGCGCGGACGGCATCCTGCTCCTCGCCGCGCCGCAGTCCGCCCCCTTCGTCCTCCGGATCTTCAACCCCGACGGCAGCGAGGCCGAGAAGAGCGGCAACGGCATCCGCATCTTTGCCAAGTACCTCTTCGAACACGGCTACACCCGTGACACGACCTTTCACATCAAGACCAAGGGAGGACTGGTACGGGTCGAGCTGGAAAAGGACGGGGATCGGGTGCGCCTGGTCACGGTCGAGATGGGCAAGGCCAGCTTTCAGAGCGCCGATATCCCGGTCACCGGCGCGGAGCGCGAGGTGATCAACGAGGAGCTACGCATCAGCGAGGAACGGGTTCGCTTCTCCGCGGTTTCGGTGGGCAATCCCCACTGTGTCATCCTCGTGGACGAGCTCGACCCCGAGGAGGTGCGGCGCCTCGGTCCCAAGATCGAGCACCACCCCCTCTTTCCCCAACGGGTCAACGTGCAATTCGCCCGGGCGAGCGCGCGGGATCGGGTGGCGATTCTGATCTGGGAGCGCGGGGCCGGCTATACGCTGGCCTCCGGCTCAAGCGCCTGTGCCGTGGCCGCGGTCTGCCGCCGGCTGGGCCTCGTGGACGAGCGTGTGACGATCCAGATGCCGGGAGGGGAGCTCACGATCACGCTCCAGCCCCACTGGGGGATCACCCTCCACGGACCGGTCAGCGAGGTGTACGACGGGACCCTCAGCGCCGATCTCCTCGAGGCGTTGAAGGGGGCCAGGCCGGGCTAGGATGGCGAGAGAACGGGAGCGCGGTCACCCGTTCTGCCCCAAGAGGTGAGTGGCTTTTTCCACCGTTTCGCGCTCGCTCGGGTAGGTGAGTCGTGTCAACGCTTCATGGAGGGGGACCCAGCGAACTTCCTCCACCTCGAAGTCGTGCTGCGTCGGATCGCCCCCCGTGTGCTCGAAGAGATAGAAATGGACCCGCTTGTGGATGCGGTGCCGGGACTCCCGATCTACGAACCAGTACTCGATCTCCCCAATCTTTCCCACACATCGACCGGTGAGCCCCGTCTCCTCCCCCACTTCACGCAGGGCGGTGTCGACCGGCTCTTCGCCGGGCTCCACGGTCCCCTTCGGCAGGGCCCATACCTTCCCTCCCCTGAGGCCGATGAGGGCGATCTCGACCCCGTCGGCGCCGTGACGGAACAGCACGCCCCCGGAAGAGACGTGCTGTCGGACCGGCATGCGCGCCGCGCCGATCCGCGCCTTCTCCCCGACTGCCTGCGACTTCACACGTCGGCCCTTCGCCACGGCGTCTGTTTCCGAGACTTCAGTCTCTGACGGCAGGACCGGGGCAGAGATGCGCTGCTCAGCCGGTCACGGCCCCCTCGGAGGCCGAGGAGACAAGACGGGCGTATTTCGCCATCACTCCCGAGGTGTACCGGGCCTTGGGCGGTTTCCATTTGGCCAGCCGCCGCTTCATCTCGGCTGCGGAGATCTCGACATCAATCCGCCGCTTCTTCGCGTCGATGACAATCGTGTCGCCATTCTTGATGACCGCGATGGGGCCGCCGACGACCGCCTCGGGAGCCACATGCCCCACCATAAAACCGTGGGTCGCGCCCGAGAACCGGCCATCGGTCATGAGCGCCACGGACGCCCCCAGGCCGGCACCGACGATCGCCCCGGTGACGCCGAGCATCTCCCGCATCCCGGGCCCCCCTTTCGGTCCCTCATATCGAATCACGACCACATCGCCCGCCTTGATCCGCCCCCGCTTCACCGCCGCAAAGGCGTCCTCCTCGCGGTCAAAGACCCGCGCCGGGCCCCGGTGGACCATGCGCTCGTGCCCGGCCAACTTGATCACACACCCCTCCGGAGCGAGGTTTCCGCGAAGGACGGCCATGCCGCCCGTCGGCTTCAAGGGGCTGCGCAGGGGACGAATGACCTCCTGCCCCGGTGCCTCACGCGCCGCCCGCACTTCCTCGCCCATGGGCCGTCCCGTGACCGTCATCGCGTCCGCGTGGAGCAGCCCGCCCTCCAGCAACCGCCGGGCGACAACCGCCATTCCGCCTGCGCGATACATCTCCGGGGCGGTGAACCGGCCCCACGGCTTCAGGTCGGCCAAGACCGGGATGCGGCGCGAAACCCGGTCAAAGTCGTCGATCGCGAGGCGCACGCCGGCTTCGCGGGCCACCGCCAGCAGGTGCAGGACCGCGTTCGTCGAACCCCCGGTGGCCATGACGCCCGCAATGGCGTTCTCGATCGCCTTCCGGGTGACGATGTGCCGCGGGGTGATGCCCCGCCGCAAGAGGTCCATCACCATCCGGCCGCACTCGAAGGCGACCTCGTCCTTGCGCGGATCCATGGCCGGGACGTCACCCAAGCCCATCGGCGATATCCCGAGCATCTCGAAGGCGGTTGCCATCGTGTTCGCCGTAAATTGGCCGCCGCACGCGCCGGGGCCGGGGCAGGCGGAGTCCTCGACACTGCGGAACTCCTCGGCCGAAATCTTCCCGGCATTGTAGGCGCCGACCGCCTCAAAGACATCCTGAATGGTCAGGCGACGCCCCCCGTGCTCGCCGTACATGATGGAGCCGCCGTACAGCATCAGGCCGGGAACGTTGACGCGCAGCAGCGCCATTACCGTTCCCGGGATCGTCTTGTCGCAGCCGGACAGCGCCACCACGGCATCGAACATGTTCCCCCGGGCAACCAGCTCGATGGAGTCGGCGATGACCTCGCGACTGATGAGGGACGTCTTCATTCCCTCACTTCCCATGCTGATCCCGTCGGAGATCGAGACCGTGTTGAACTCGAGCGGCGTTCCGCCGGCGGCGCGGATCCCCTCCTTCACCTTCGCCGCCAGGCGGCGCAGATGGTAGTTACAGGGGCCGATCTCGATCCACGTGTTGGCGACCCCGACCATGGGACGCGCAAGGTCCTGATCTTTGAACCCGATCGCCTTGAACATGGCCCGCGCCGGCGCGCGGTCGGGCCCCTCGGTGATCACCCGGCTCCGCTTTTTCGGATCGACGGCCATGGCGTATCCCTCCCCGCGTCCCCTGCTCTCCCCTGCCGCCTCCACTCCCGGTTCCGAACGAGAACGGCGCTAGTATACCTCCTCCCGACAGCGGGTCAATACGCACTTCCCCCACGTTCCTTCATTTCCGACCTCCCTCCCTTGATCCCTTTATCCCTTCGTCCCTTTGTCCCTTCTTCTTTTTTATCACGCCCTCCGCGGCGAGCCGAGGCACCAGGGACCAGTTGAATGCGGCACACCGACCTGGACCCAGGCGCTCGACGAGCGCACGGCACCGGGCCACCCGCGCGAGGAACCTTTCGAGCTCGACCCCGCAGTACCGCGGCGCGTGGGGGGCCACCTTGGACCATCCGTTGCGGAACATGCTCATGGCGCCCCGGTAATTATTCCGCTGAATCTGATAGAAGGCGACACCGAGCTGGATGAGGCCCTGGAGAAACCGGCGCTCCGGTCCGCGCCAGTCCATCCAGACCCCCTCCAGCAGCTCGTGGAACTCGAAGAAGAGGCGGTGATGCCACAGGAGCCCCGCCTGCTGGAGAACGCCGACGAGCCCCTCCGGATACGACCGCCCGTGGAGCTCTTTCAGGCATTCCCAATAGGCCGCCGCTTTCTTACAGACGAGCGGAAGCGCGGCCCGGTAGGCCGGCGCGATGGCCACCCGCCCCGCCTCGTGAGCGTGAAAAAGCCCGGATTCGGCGACGAGCGATCGGCCCCACGTCGCCCCCGAAGCACCGCACCACCGCGTCTGCCGCGCCTGCCGCTCGACGGATCGAGCCCACCGCGCGAAAGGGACGGTCGGCGAATCACTACCCCGCGCGATCCGGCAGTAGGCCGTGAGCCAGAAAAGTAGAATCGCCCGCTCCCGGTGCTCGATGGCCGCCATCAAGAGCCCGGCCACCTTGTCCCTGAGCTCCGATCGCATCACGGTAGCTCAAGCAGTGCCAGGAGCCGGTCCACGTCGAGCGATCCTTCGACCCGGGCGGCGTCGGCACCGGCGTCCGGCAGAAAGGGGACGCGACCGAGCAGGGGCACCGGCAGGCGCGTAACGAGCGCCGCGAGGTTTGCCTCCTCGGAGAGGCTCGGGGGCCCGGCGGGACTGTTCAGCACGACCCCCACGAGAGGCAGCGCGAGATGTCGGGCCCAGTGACACGAGAGCAGCGTGTGGTTGATCGTCCCGAGGGAGGTCCGCGCGACGAGGAGGACCGGCACCTCGAGGTGTCGGATCAGATGCGTGGCGTCGGCGGTGTCGGTGAGGGGGACGAGCAGCCCTCCCGCCCCTTCCACCAGCGTCACGTGATGCCGCGCGGCCAGATCCTGGTAGCGGGCCGCAATGCGGTCCAGGTCGAGGAGAATGCCGGCCGCTTTCGCGGCCACCGCCGGAGCCGCCGGCAGCTCCAACGGGTAGGGACAGATGTCGTCCAGAGGATCGGCGACGCCGGCGCGTTCTCTCAGATACAGCGCATCCTGAGGCAGGAGGACCCCATTCCGTCTCGGGCATCCCGTCTCGACGGGTTTCATCACCCCCACATCGATCCCACGGGCGCGCAGGAGGCCGGCCAAGGCCCCGGCGACGACGGTCTTCCCGACGCCCGTGTCCGTCCCGGTGATGAAGAGTCCCCTGCCCATGCGTCTCGACCGGGGCGTCCGCCGCGCATTCACCTCTTCGCCCAGAGGAAGATGTTCTGCCGATAGGCGGCCCGAAGGGAGGTGGCCCACCCGAAGGGCGGGCGGCGAATCAGCAGCCCGGCGACTTCCCGGACCGGCAATACTTCGACGACGGCATTCGACAGGACGGCCTCGTCCGCCTCCTGGAGATCGCGCGGCGTCACCGGCCGCTCCTCCGGGTGAAGCCCGATCTGGTCCGCGCTCATCAAGAGGATGTGGCGGGCAATCCCCGGGAGCAACCCTGCAGAGACGGGGGGCGTGATCAACGTCCTCCGGTGGATCAGGAGGAGATTGGCGGTGGTGGTCTCGGTTACCTCTCCCCGTTCGTTGAGGAAGAGGGCATCGTCACAGCCCTGGCCCCTCGCCCATCGCTTCGCGTGGCTATTCTCAAAATAATTCGTCGTCTTGAAGGGGAGGAGGGGCGAGGAGGAAGACCGGCGAAAGGGAGCGAGAAGGACCCGGACGCCTTCGCCCAGGCGTGGGTCGACCGCTGGCAAGGAGGACCAGTGGGTCAGGAGATGGGACTCCTCGGCCCTTTCCTCGCCGAACACCTCCAGCGTGATGCGCAGCCGCGCCTCCTGCTCCTGGGGAATTGCCTTGAGGGTCGTCTCCACGGCCTCCTCAAATGCCTGTGGGGAAAAAGGGAACCCGAGGGCCTCTGCCCCCTTGCGCATCCGGCGACAGTGGAACGGCAAGAGGGGAACCTGCTGCCCCCGGTAGATGCGGAGGGTTTCGAAGAGTCCCTCCCCGTACAGGAGGGTCCGATTAACCGGTTCAGGGTTCATAGTACACGGTTCAGCGTTCGAGGTTCAAAGTTCAAGGTTCAACGTTGAACGTTGCACGTTGAACATGCTGGCCCCACTGCTGACCGCCGACAGTTCGCTGCGCACAGATGCAGGCCGTGGAGCTAGACCTCGAAAGACAAGGCGCGATCCCCGACGCCGAGGGCCCGCAGAAAGGCGGCGGCCTTCGCCAGACACTCCCGGTATTCCTCGCTCGGATCGGAATCGCCGAGGATGGCTCCTCCGACACCGAACACGCCTCTGCGACCGACCACGGCCAAAGTCCGGATGGCGACGTTCCAGGTCATGTCACCGTCGGGGGTAATCATCCCGATGGCGCCGGTGTAGACCCCGCGCCGGTACCCTTCCAGTTCGTCGATGATCTCACAGGCCCGCTTCTTCGGAGCGCCGGTCACCGAACCGGGAGGGAAGCAGGCGCGCAGGACCTCCGCAGGCCCGACCCCCACCCGCAGCCGCCCCCTGACCTCCGAGACCATCTGATATACCGTTCGGTATCCTTCGACCTGGAACAGATGGGGCACCCGCACCGTGCCTACTTCGGCCAGCTTGCCGATGTCGTGGCGCATAAGATCGACGATCATCACGTTTTCCGCCCGATCCTTGCCGCTCTCTCCGAGTTCCCGGCGCAGGCGCCGATCCTCGCGACGGCTCTTCCCCCGGGGGCGGGTGCCCTTCATCGGCTTGCTCACCAGCTCGCGCCCCTTCACCCGGAGGAAGAGCTCGGGGGAGCCGGAGAGGAGAAATCGCCCCTCACCGAGATTCAGGAAGGCGCCATAGGGAACCGGCTGGACATCGCGAAGGCGGAGGTAAAGATCCCACGGGCGGAGGTCCCCCTCGCAGAGGATGGGCTGGGTGAGATTCACTTGATAGACGTCGCCGGCAGCAATGTAGGCTTGAGCCCGCTTGACCGATTGCAGATACGCCTCCTTCGGGCGGGTGAGGTTCAGCCGCACCGAGGGGGCGCGGCGTGTTGCGGCGCGTGTCCGGAAGGGGAGGAATCCAGCCCCCATCGCATGCCAGCGGTGCGTGAAATGGTCGTAGCAGAGGAGGGAATCGTAGACCCCCATCCAGGCAGCGGGCAGCGGGATCAGGCCGGGGTTGGCATCCGGCAGCTCTTCGGTGAGGAGCCGGAGGTCGTATCCGAGGTAGCCCAGACAGAAGCCGTGACGGGATGCAGACTCGAGGGCCTCGAAGAAGGCGGAGCCGTGGTGGGCCCGATCCAGCACCAGGACGCGCCGGGGTGCCCTGGCGATGAAGGAGTACCGTTCCCGGACGGTGGGCCTCTGCGTCTCGAGGAGAACGGCTCCGGGTTCCTCCCAGCAGCTGGCAAAGACCTCGGCGGGATTCCCCGAGAGCTTCAGCGGTTTACCCGGTCGCATCGGATTCGGTCACCCTCCTGATCGCGCGGGACACGGCCTCCAGCAGCGCGTCGATTTCGTCCAGGCTGATGGAGAGGGGCGGCATCAGGACGATGACGTCCCCCAGGGGCCGGATGACGACGCCGTGGCGCCGGGTCTCCGTGATCACCCGATGTCCCATCCGCCGTCCATACGGATAGGGTCGCCGGCTGTTCACGTCTTCGAACAGCTCGATCCCCACCATGACGCCGAGCTGCCGCACTTCTCCCACGTGCACCAGGTCCTCGAACTTTTTCAGCCCCTCGCACAGATGCGCCACCTTGGGCTGGAGCCTCTCCAGGACCTGGTCCGTCTCGAACAGCGCTAACGATGCCAACGCCGCGGCGCAGCCCAACGGATTGCCCGTAAAGGTATGGCCGTGAAAAAAGGCCTTCTTGTCCTCCACGGGACCCAGGAAGGCGTCAAAGATCTCCTGTGTGGCCAGCGTCGCAGCCAGAGGCAGGTACCCGCCGGTGAGCCCCTTGGCGACGGCGAGCAGATCCGGCAACACCCCTTCGCGCTCGCAGGCAAACATCGTCCCCGTCCGACCGAATCCGGTGGCCACCTCGTCGGCGATGAACAGCACCTCGCGCGCCCGACACAGCTCCCACACCCGCCGCGTGAAGCCCGGGGGGTAGGCCCGCATCCCTGCGGCCCCCTGGATCAGCGGCTCCATAATGAGGCCGGCCACCTCGCGATGGCGCGCCTCGATCGTCCGCTCGACTTCTTTGAGCGCCCCATCCTGCTCCGCCGCGGTATAGGGCGCCGGTAGGGGGATGGCCTCGAACAGCAAGGGCTTGTAGAGGTGGCGGAAGAGATCGACCCCGCCCACGCTGACCGCGCCCAGGGTATCCCCGTGGTAGGCGCCCTGAAAGTAAAGGAACGTGGTCTTCCCTCGATACTCCTCCGGGCCCTTCTGCTGCCAGTATTGAAAGGCGATCTTCAGCGCCGCCTCGACGGCCGTCGCGCCATCGTCGGAGTAGAAGACCTTGGTGAGCCCGGGCGGGGCGATCTCGACCAATCGCTCCGCAAGGAGAATGGCCGGCCGATGCGTCAGCCCCAGGAGCGTTGAGTGGGCGATCCGTCCAAGTTGTGCGAGGATGGCCTCGGTGATCTCCTGCCGGTTGTGGCCGTGGACGTTGCACCAGAGCGAGGAGACGCCGTCCAGGTACCGCTTCCCCTCGCTGTCGATGAGGTAATTGCCCTCGCCGCGCTCGATGATGAGCGGCTCCTCGGCACACCACTCCTGCATCTGGGTGAAGGGATGCCAGAGATAGCGATGGTCCTTCGCCTGCAGGTCCTTTCCGGAGATCACGAACGGCTCCTGGCTGGGGGGCACTCGGCTTCGCGACACCGGTACGATACCGGGGACGTCTCTCCGCGTCAAGCGCGCCACCCCATGCGCCCCCGGCCGCGCTCTTCCAGGGAGCGGATGCACACACTCCTCTTGACAATAATCGTTGAAACGAGTATATTTCTGGCACGATGCCGGGACGGCTCAAAAAGGAAATCAAGCAGCGGAAGCCCCTCAGGGGGCTTGAACAGGAGGCGTTCCTCAACCTGCTGCGGACGACGGACGCCCTCACCCGACGATTGGCGGAGGTGCTCAAGCCCGCCGGACTTTCGGACACGCAGTATAATGTCCTTCGGATTCTCCGGGGGGCCGCTCCGGCGGGGCTGGCCTGCCGGGAAGTGTGCGACCGGATGATCACGCGCGATCCGGATCTCACGCGCCTGCTCGATCGGCTCGCGGTGCGCGGATTCATCGCCCGAGAACGGAACCGGAAGGACCGGCGCGTCGTCACGGTCCGGATCACGAAGGCAGGGCAGGACCTGCTCAAGAGACTCGACGAGTCCATCACGCACTTCCACATCCAACAGTTAGGCCATCTCGGAGCGAAGCGGCTGCGGTCCATGATCGCGCTGTTAGAGAGGGCGCGCGAGACGACCTCGTAATCGCCTGCCCGAAAGGCCGCGTGATACACCGAGGGTCCGAAGGTGTCTCCGACCCGCCAGGGAACTAAGGAGTTGCATGATGCAGAAAATCGCTGAGACCGGCTCTCCGATTCACGACCTGTTGCGACAGCGCTGGAGCCCGCGCGCCTTCGCCGACCGTCTGATCGAGCCGGAAAAGCTCCGGAGCCTCCTGGAGGCCGCGCGGTGGGCGCCCTCGTCCTACAACGAGCAGCCGTGGAGCTTCATTGTCGCGACCAGGGAGAATCCGACCGAATTCAAGCGCCTGCTGACGTGCCTGGTCGAGGGCAACATCCGTTGGGCGCAGCAGGCGCCGGTCCTGATGATCTCCGTGGCCAAGATGGCTTTTGACCGGAACAAGAAGCCGAACCGGCACGCCTACCACGATGTCGGACTCGCGGTCGAGAACATGGTCATTCAGGGGACGGCGCTCGGCCTCTACGTGCATCAGATGGCCGGATTCCACATGGACAAGGCAAGAGAGATGTACGCCATCCCTGAGGGCTACGAGCCCGTGGCGGTCATGGCCATCGGCTATCCAGGCGATCCCGAGGGGTTGCCTGAGGACCTGCGCGAACGGGAGTTGGCCCCGCGCACACGCAAGTCCTTGGATTCCTTCGTCTTCAGCGGGCAGTGGGGCCAGTCCACGCCCTTGACCGGCCACTCAGGGTGAACAGGAGTACACATGACGCACCCAGCACGCACGCTGATTTCGCAGAACGGAAGCGGGATCATCACGCCGCCGCCGCGTGACGACCCTCACCCAAGCGACGCCGAGCTTCTCGACGCCTATTCACAGGCCGTGATCAGCGCGGGCGTGCGGTCACCACTGACTATCCTCCGGCGCGCCGAAAGGCTGGCCCTCGAGATCGTCCCACAGGAATCCTCGCCGAGAGGCAGCGGCTAATCGTGGAGCCTCGGCACGACGTCAAGTCGATAGAAAGGGATAGACACATGCGAGCCGCAGTGGTCCCCTCGGTTCATGGCACATGGGAACTCCGGGAGGTCCCGAAACCGGAACCCGGTCCAAATCAGGTCCTGATCAAGATCCGCGCCAGCGGCATCTGTTACACCGATGTGCACCAGACGAGGGGCGAGCTCCCGGGCGATTTCCCCCGCATCCTGGGACACGAGCCGGTCGGGGAGGTCGTCGCCGTGGGTCCCGGTGTCACCACGCGCCGGATTGGAGACCGAGTAGGTGTCCCGTGGATCCAAGCCTCGTGCGGCCGCTGTGAATGGTGTGCACGGGGCAACCCGATGTTCTGCGCCGAGCAACTGGGGACGAGCGGGCAGATGCCAGGCGGCCACGCCGAGTACATGCTGGCCTATGCGGGTGCTACCGTGCTCTTGCCCACGGGTCTCGCTGACGAACAGGCGGCGCCGATTTTCTGCGCCGGGTATACGGTGTGGTCCGGACTGCGGATTGCCGAGCCCAAGCCGCATGAGCGGATCGCCGTGGTCGGCATCGGCGGGCTCGGCCACCTCGCCGTGCAGTACGCGAAGGCGGAGGGATTCGTGACCATCGCGGTCTCCCGTTCGCCGGACAAGGATGCGTTCATCCGCACGCTGGGCGCCGATGCAATCGTCCGCGACGGCGCGAGCTTGGCCGCCGCAGGCGGTGCCGACGTGATTCTCGGCACCAGCAACTCCAACGACGCCATGAGCGACAGCCTCGAGGGCCTGCGCCCCGACGGCCGGTTTGTCCTGATGGGCTACGAGGCCAAACCGTTCCCGGTCCCGCCGGCCGACGCCATCCTGAAGCGCCTTCGCATCATCGGCTCGCAGCAGAACGGAACCGAGTTCCTCTACGAAGCCCTCGACTATGCGGCCAAGGGCAAGGTGAAGGTGATCGCCGAAACCTACCGCCTCGACGAGGTCCAGAAGGCCTACGAGCGGGTGGAAAAGGGACAGGTGCGATTCCGCGCCGTGATTACACTCCAATGATGCAGACGGAATGATGCGGGGAAATGGAGGACACCGATGCAGACCCGTCGGTTAGGACGGAGCGGCCTCGTCGTCTCGGCCTTCGGCTTGGGATGCATGGGGATGTCGGAGTTTTACGGCAGGGG
>Ga0209002_10002463_pt1 | contig 14935 bp, 13 predicted proteins | sample Rifsed16ft2_FD_184010 | JGI IMG/M metagenome (GOLD analysis project Ga0209002, IMG submission 184010) | Soil microbial communities from Rifle, Colorado, USA - sediment 16ft 2 (version 2) | ecosystem: Environmental > Terrestrial > Deep subsurface > Rock core/Sediment | place: Rifle, Colorado...
CGCCTCCATCACTGCCGGGCTGGTGTAATTCTCCGAGGCGATCAGTTCGATATGATCTTCCTGACGGCGGTTTTCGTTCTGGATGGCGCTCCAGAGCTCGGGGTCAGTGACGGCGATGGTGTTTTTTCTGGAGAACATGGCGGTTATCCCTAATGGCTAAATAGTTGGAAAACAGGAAGGCGCGGATTCTACCACGCCACGCCTCAGGCCTTACAAATGCCGCCTGACTGGTGAGTCATGAATATAGCGGAAGACAAGCGGCTTTTCGAAATCAACAAGTTAAAATGAAGCCGAAAGATTCCTATTACCTATAATGGTGAAGACACTTATGAAATAAGTGAGTGACTGGATATTTGACCAAGTAGCACAATTGATGCCTCAACAATTGCTTCGCGCACGGGAATACACCGCGCCTGTGAGCAGTACAAGTGCGATCCCAACCAACGCGGCGATCTGACAATCAGCCTTTTAACATTTGGGGCACACCAGGCCGTTGAATTTTCAGCGCTACAATACGGCCATCGCACAGCTCGGCGCGCCTGTGCGATTGTTGCACTCGCCGTCGGATGCAACCCAAAAGAGTACACGCTCGCCTATCCCATCCATCTGGAGGGCTTGTTCCACCTGTTTGTGAGGCATCGGTGACGTGTCGTCCTGCAAGCGTGCGAGCGCTTGGCAAATCAGCTCTGGCAGCAGATCACTTCGTGTGCTAAGAATTTGGCCTGCCTTTGGAAAAGCTCCACCAAGCTGCTTAAGAAACCGGGGGAGCCGCGCGGCACAGATCATTTCAGCTTCCCGCGTCCGCCCCCCCCGCGACACCGATATGAGTAGGAAAATCGTCACTGCCTCTACACATTTGAGGAAAATAGAAGTCGCCCGGATTAGTGTAGTCAGCATTGTGGCTGGTCAACAATGTCTTTTATATTTTTCAACAGACGTGGAAACAGCGATACTTGCCCGCCGTCCAGTCAAAGCCAGCAAGCTTCCTCTAACATGACAGACAATCAACACTTCTCCGGTGAAGTTCCTCGCTCGACCACCATACTTTCTCGCTATGGTAATTGCGCTCCTGCCCTTGATATAGCCGACCACGTTTGATACTGCATATTTCGGCGGGATGCTCAGGCACATATGCACGTGATCGGACATCAGGTGTCCTTCCACTACTTCAACTTCCTTGTGCTTTGCCAATTCTCGAAATATTGCGCCAAGATGCTGGCGCAGCACGCCGAATACTCTCTTCTTTCGCTTTTTCGGGATGAACACCACGTGGTATTTACAATCCCACCTCGTATGCGTAAGGCTCTGGTACTCTTTCATTTGTGAATCTCCTTCGTCTTTTGGTCAAGACTCAGAGATTCACTCTGACCGTCGTATAGGTCAAACCTTGGTGAGTCCCCCGGCATAGCCGGGGGTTTACCTCACTGAATTATTTTGTGTGGCAACATTCTCCACTACATGCGAAATAGCGATGCTGTACCGGATAGACTTTTCTCAATTCCTTACCCTTCTCTGACACATCCACAGCGTATGTCTGGCTTCAAACTTCCATCCCATGGTAACCACATACGCTATTGGAAATCCTGCAAACTTTACGGCATGACAGAGTTGGTGCAAACGACTCTAATCTGCGCTCCTAAATATTTACGGAAGTTCACCTTCTTCGTCGCACCAATAGCAGCCTCATTGTCTTGATAGGTCGCTGGTAGAAATATGATCTCGTGCTCCGATCTTAAGAATTGAATTTTCCATCAGGTGCCGTCACACCCTCTGGCGCAATCGGTGGCACATTTTGTGTGTGTTTGAAACGTGCAAGCAGCCACTGCACAACATCGTCCACGTAAGTAAATACGACGGGGATCACCAGCAGGCTCAGGAACGTTGAGGTGATCAATCCGCCGATCACCACGATAGCCATCGGCACACGGAAACTGCCAGAGCCCATGCCAAGATTGAACGCCACCGGCATCATTCCTGCCCCCATCGCGAGTGTCGTCATTACGATGGGACGCACTCGTTTCCTGCACGCATCAAGCAGCGCTTCTCCGCGGTTCAGCCCACGCTCGCGACGCGAGATGATGGCGTATTCCACCAGCAAGATGGAGTTTTTAGTTGCGATACCCATCAGCATAATGATGCCGATCATCGACGGCATCGAGATTGCGGTGTGGGTCACGAACAGCGCCAGGAATGCACCCGGTATAGACAATATCAGCGCCATCAGGATGGTGGCCGGCTGCATGAAATCCTTAAACAGGATCACCAGTACGATATAGATACACAGCACGCCTGTATACATCGCCAAGCTGAAACTTTCGAATGTCTCCTTCATCATTTCAGCGTCGCCCATGGGTGCCACTTCCACACCTTTTGGCAGATTCTTGATAGAGGATAGCGCCAGCGCAGCTTCCTGCACTTTGCCCAGAGGCTGCCCGGCCAACTCAATTTCAAACGCGACATCCCGCTTACGATCGTAATGGTCGATTTGCGCTGGGCCGCTTTCCAAGCTCAGGGTGGCCACATTGCCCAGCATCACAGGACCACTCGCGCCGAGTACCACCAAGCGCGACAGCAAGTCAATATTCTGCCGCGTTTCGTCACGCAGTTTCACTACGATGAGCAACTGCCGGTCCGGCAGATTGAGCTTGGCCAACGACTGGTCGTAATCGCCATTGGTCGCGACACGCAGCGCCTCGGCGATGGCGTTCGATGTCACTCCCAGGTCGGCTGCCTTGGCAAAATCTGGGCGCACTACCACCTCGGGACGCAAGATGCTGGAATTTGAAACTACGTTACCAATGCCCTCAATCGTGCGCAATTCCTGGCCCACTTTCAGCGCATATTCACTTAACAGCTGACTGTTCTCACTGGTCAGCGCCAGCTGGTATTTGTCGGACGAAGATCCTAGCCCGACTTTGATCCGCACACCAGGCAAAACCATCATCGCATCCCGCAACTCATCCTCGATCACCTGTTTGGTCTCGCGCTCCTTGCGCGGCTTGAGCTGGATGGACAGCGTGGCCCTACTCACTTCCGATGCACCTGATGCCTCGAAGGCGTTGCCGCCGGTCGTTCCTGCGCCGATGGCGGTGTAGACGGTCATCACGTCCCGATTTTGCATCACGATGTTGCGCGCCTGTTCGGCCAGCGCGTAGGTCTGCTCGAATTTGCTTCCCGGTGCCAATGTCAGCGTAACTTGGGTCTGCGACTCGTTGTCCTTAGGCTGGAATGTCGTTGGCAAGGTCCGAGCCAGCAGGAACGAACCGAAGAAGAACACAATCGTGACCACCAGCGTCGTTTTGCGGTGCACCAAACACCACTGTGCCCACTTGAGATAGGTCTCGACCCATCTGGATGTGCCGTGCGCAACGCGTGGTTTCAGTAAATAGGCAGACATCATCGGCGTAAGCATGCGCGCAACGATCAGCGAGAAAAGCACGGCAACGGCAGCCGTCCAGCCGAATTGCACAAAGAATTTTCCCGGTATGCCACCCATGAAAGCTGTCGGTAGGAACACCGCCACCAGCGCAAATGTGGTTGCGATCACCGCCATACCAATCTCGTCGGCGGCCTCCATCGCCGCCTGATAGGGTGTCTTGCCCATTTCCAGATGGCGCATGATATTTTCGATCTCAACGATGGCGTCGTCCACCAGCACTCCAACTACCAGCGACAGGGCCAACAATGTCACCATGTTGATGGTGAAGCCGAACACGTACATGAGCGCGAAGGTGGGAATGACAGCCAGCGGCAATGCGGTAGCCGCCACTATAGTGGCGCGCGTGTTGCGCAGGAAGAAGATCACCACGATCACCGCCAGCAATGAACCCTCAAAAATCATTTCCATCGAGCCCTTGTAAGTCTCGTAGACATGGTCGACCGTGTTGAACACTCGTTCCACCCTGACTTGCAGATGTGTCTGCTTCAGACCTTCCAGCGCCTTTGCTACACCATTTCCCACTTCGACGTCGCTGGCGCCCAGCGAACGCATGATCTCAAACCCGACTACCTGCTTACCGTTAAACAGAGCGGCCGAGCGCCTTTCGGCGAAAGAGTCGCTGACATCTGCCACCTGATCGAGTCGCACGTGCCGGCCGTCGCGTATGCTGATTTCCATTTGGGCCAGTTGCGCAGCAGTTTGCACCGTGGCCACCGTGCGCACGGATTGCTCCATGCCCCCGAGGTCGGTGCGGCCGCCGGATGCTTCTTGTTGAGTCTGGCGCAACTGGCTGGAAACTTCGGTCGCGGAGATAGTCAACGCCAGCAGCTTGGTCGGATCCAGTTCCACGCGAACCTGGCGCGTCACTCCGCCCACACGATACACCGCGCCCACACCTTTTACGCCGAGCAATAGCTTGGTAATGTTGTTGTCCACAAACCAGGACAACTCTTCCTCACTCATGTTTGGATCGGAGATCGTGTAGGTCATGATCGGCTTATTGCTCAGCTCTACCTTGTTAATCACCGGGTCAAGCATTTCTTTTGGCAAGTCGCTGCGGATACGCGTAACCGTCGAGCGCACATCTTCCAGTGCCTCGCGCGAATCGCGCTCCAGACGAAACTCTGCCGACACGACAACGGTTCCGCTTTTTACCTGGGCATACAGATGCTTCAAGCCCTGCGCGCTGGCGAGCGCATTCTCGATCTTGCGTGCCACCTCTGCTTCCATCTGGTCCGGCGAGGCGCCCGGCATCGAAGCCGTCACCGTGATCATTGGCAAATCGATATCGGGGAAATACTGAATTTTCATGGCCTTGAAGGACATCACGCCCAGAAACGTGAGCATGGCAAAACCAAGAATCGCCGGAATAGGGTTGCGTATCGACCAGGCTGAAACGTTCATGTTTAGCCTTTCACCACTTGAACAACATCGCCTTCGGTCAGAAACGCGCTTCCAGATTCAACCACGGGTTCATTCGCTTTCAGACCCTGCTTGATCTCGATACGGTCGGCATTACGTTGTCCTATTTTTATGAGCTGTTCATGCACCCGGTTATCCGCCCCCACGATCAGAACGTACGCTGTGCTGCCGCGCTGCAGCACCGCAGATTGCGGCAACGATTGCAACTTCTTCGTCCCGCCGCTGACATCGAATGTACTGTGTGCATATGCACCAGCGATAATCCCCATGTTGTCAGGCAGCAAAACCAGGGCATAGCCATAGCGCGCCTGAGCATTCACCGACGGTGAAATCGCGCGCACGGTTCCCGTGACGACACGCCCCTCTCCCTCGGTGATTTCAGCGGTCATGCCTTGCGCAGCAGCAATTCTTCTGCAGGTTCGGCACGCCATTCCAGGCGCCCCTTGCGTATCGGGCGGAACAGTTCCACACCAGTCCGGCGCAAGAATGCGGTCCTGTGCAGGGCGCTCCGAAGTATCGGAAAGGATTCCGCCCATAATTATCCAGCGTCACCAGCACATCGCCCTGCTGCACATGATCGCCGATGCTGACATTCACTTCCGCGATGCGCAGTCCCTGCACTTGCGCACTGATGATCGCTTCCCGCCACGGAAGGATGCTGCCATTGGCCGTTAGCCTTCATGCAGAGCGGTGGTACGCACTGTCAACGAGGGACGGCTCACGGCTGGTGCGGCAACAGACTCGGCGTGGGCTTGGGCTTCGCTTCCGACAAACCAGACTACTCCACCTACCAGTGTCAGTCCCAGTAAAGCAACCTTGATGACCAGCGACTTGCGTTTGAAGTTCGTGCTCATTGTTTAGAATTCCTTGTATACGTTCTTCAATTGCCCGGGCTTAATGAGCGGTTCGGCTGCGCGATTCACGCCTGCACGGTCTGTTCTGATATAAAACTTGAAATACCACTCCAAGCATCGCTTTGCATTGGTTACGCTGCCGTAGACGACGGATAAATTCCTTCATCTTCCACGCTCTTCCTGATACCTCCACGAACACATGGTACCGCCACAGCGTTCCTGCCCATGCGGATTTGAGGGCAGTTGTCTTTCAGCGGCTGGAGAAGTCAAGACTAGTGAACTGGCAGCGCCGATGGGCAGTCAACGGGACAACGCGCCGATGGCGCTCCCCGTCGATGGCGGCGAATAGAAACACAGCCATACTTATCAGAATGTAAACGATCTCCGCCAACCCATAACGCAGTTGGAGCTGGCAACGGACAGACTTCGCAACATGCACGGATAGACCGGATGCGTCGGGTGTCTAGGTGCGCTCACTTTCTAAGGAAACGCTGAACAAGTATCCAAACGAAACAGAAACCGCACCGATTTTGGTGTGGAGTATCTTGAGTCGGATTATGCGGCCTTTATTCTTGTCCACTGCCGAACACGTCGGCAGTGGATTCAACCACCTCTCTGCCGGTCTAACTTTCCGCTTAGGTTACAAAGCGTAGACGTAAAAATCAGCCACAGTGACATCGCCGGTTCTGCACCAATGTAAGTTGGTGCATGATCCACTGCGTATCGCAAACCTGCTCAAGCCGCCTTGCTTGGTTCGACATAATGTATGCCATATCGAAGTGCATCTAATACTATTTTTGTATAGGATGGAACGATATGAGCATTTTCGACTTTATAGTGAGCTAATAGTAATTTGTGAGCTTTGGGCAAGTTGTACCAAGGTATGGAGGGAAACAAGTGGTGCTCGATATGGTAATTTATATTAAATAGAAGAAAAGACGTAACCCGGTTAGTTACTACCGTACGAGAGCGACGTATTGATTTATCCCCCTTGTTCGTCATTTGATGTTCAGCCATCGCACGAATATTTACTGTCAGGCCCAGGACTAGAAATGGTGCAAGCCAGCAATTTACAAATATATCCATGCGTCCAATACCATCCAGATATAAAACAATGTAGCTAAATATCGATATGATGACAAAATATTCAGCAATGATAATAAGGCGGCTTCTTAAGTTGCGTGCCAATTTGATAGCCATAAAGGGTGCTAAAAAGATATATACATACCCAACAATAAGAAATGCAACATAAAATAATACAGATTGAAGTCGCTTATTGGATGTGATGTTAGTTAGCTCGTCCGGGTCACCCTCCAGCCGATTGAATCGATGATGTTCAGTGTGTACGACCTTATACGCCCCCCTCGATAGAAGCATTGGCAATCCAGAAAAAAACCCCAGCAGATAGTTTAAAAGTTTATTCTTTTTGGTCAAAAGGCCATGGATTGATTCATGGATGTTCACTCCGATACCATGCATCATGAATCCCAAAATAACGTAACCCGGAAAACGCAAGTACCAGCTATCCAATTGCATTATCAGATAGCCAATCACGCCCCACGCGGCAAAAAAAGCAATCAGCTTAAGATTCCACAGGGGTTGCTTACGATGAAGTTCCGAAATTCCTTCACTAATCCTGGGATCAGACAATATTCGCTTTATAGAATCCATATTTATCCTTATATATTGTTAAAAAAATTCAATCGGCTATAAAAACACGTGGGCACACCGGGGTTACTGAGACCAACACTAACTGACTAACTAGTAGAGATCAATATGCCAAATGGTCTAGATACTTTTGCCAACGGTCTAGATACTTTGATCAAAGGTATAGATACTTTTTCCGAGGTCAAGACGGTGAAGTCCACTATATAATAATCTTGTGGTTGCAAATAACGAGCAATCGACAGCCAAAGAGTTTAACTAAGGAAATGAGGATATATATAAATGGCGCTATGCAATACGGGGCGGCTACCGGCGCGTTACACACGGTCGATGAAACGCTCTGGTTGATTCATTGAAGGGGCATGATGCTATTACATTTGAATAGAAGTTATAACGATAAAGCACATCGCCGCCTCCCACGTCCAATCCCTCATCTAAGCACTCGCCCCTCCCTGCACGAGAGACAGTGACTAACTCGAACACGATAGAACCAAGTCAAATAGACAAGCGCACATTGTGACTAAAGATCAAAAAATATGTACCTACAGTCGATAGATAGTATTGAACCAACTGATGAGTTGGTTGGAGGAAAAGCGGCGAATATGGCAATTATGTCTAAACGGGGATTTAACGTCCCCGCAACATTAATATTAAGCCACAGCTTATTGACAGATATTGCGCCAGAACTCGTTAAAGTATTTGATGACCTAGATTTAGATATTGCAAAAAATATTAGCAATGCGTGCAGTACGGCAAAAAATATCATATCCGGAATAGAAATACCGGACTCATTCTTCACGGATACCAAGGAAGCAAACAAACTACGTGAACTACTAAAATTAGGGGCAGTGGTAAGATCTTCTGGTGCATTAGAAGACAGTTCTAGTGCAAGTTTTGCAGGCTGTTATGAGACATATTTTGGTGCGAGATCCATAGATACACTTAAAAAGTTAATAATAAAGTGCTGGATGTCATCAGTTACTCCTGAAGTTTTACTATATAAACGGAAAAACAGCATTAGTGGGTTTGTTCCAATTTCAATACTTATACAAGAGCAAATACAATGTGAAAAAGCAGGTGTATGCTTTAGCAAAGCTCCGCTACAAAAAGATGGGGGTGTTGCGCTAATTGAATCGAATTGGGGTAGTTGTGTATCTATTGTATCTGGCACAGTTGCGCCTGACCGCTTTTATGTTGAATTACAAAGTAAAGTAATAAGCAAAGAACTAGGAAAAAAACATACGTATTCACTGTTATGTGATTCTGGCGCGGTTAGCATTGAGACACCGGATGACATTCAGAGAATGTTTAGTTTATCTAATGAAGAGATCGGAGCAGTAACAGAGAAGGCAATTGAATTAAAATTAATATTTGGATGTGAAGTTGACGTTGAATGGGGCTTTAGCAAAGAGGAGTTGGTGTTATTTCAATGTCGACCTATAACGACATTATTTTGTAATGATCACCCAAAGAAAGTTTGATGATGAATGATATACAGATACGTAAGGTAGATTCTAGTTATGCAAGCGATTTCGTGTTACTACAAAACGATATCCCAATCGATCCCCGTTACTTTGTTGATAAAGATAGCTTTGCTGCAATTCTGAATAAACGCGATAGTGAGTTTACACGCGTTTCTTGGATGGCATATTTGGGTAAAGAACCCGTGGCATTCGTAACCACTTCAATTGACAGACTCGCGCCAACAGTAAATGAACAGCCGGTCGCTTTTTTTACCAATTTCGTTTCAAAAAATAATGCAAAAGCTGTAGACACGCTTTTCAAGCATATCGGTGAATGGTGTGAGAACGAAGATGTTAAAGTATTAAGAGGGCCGATGTCCTCATCATTGTCTGATTATCGGGGGATATTGGTATCGGGTTTCGATGAGCCACCTTGTTTGGGCCTTTTCTATAATCCTGATTATTACGGTACTTTGCTAGAATCAAGTGGTCTAATTAAGGCAATGGATTTGTATTCATATAGGATTGAGACCGGCGTGCTGAAAAAGGTATCGAAAGTCGCAAAATTTGCACGAATTAGAAATCCACGCCTAAAAATTCGCAATTTTGATATGAACAATATCGATAACGAAATTAGGGAAGTTGTATCAATATACAACAAGTCATGGAAGGGCCATTGGTCGTTCATACCAGTTGACGAGGGGGATTTTAAAGCTGGAATTGGGAATATGAATCAATTTTTTGATCCAGAGATGGTAAAGCTGGCAGAAATTGACGGAAAAATGGTTGGCGTTATGGTTTCCGTGCCTAATATGTTCGATGCAAATGTAATCAATACTGGAGTTCCAGTATATGCAAGGGCAATGTTGTTTGGGGTTGATTCCAGTTATCAAAGGAGAGGGATTGACGCTTTACTAATGGATGCTGCTATTTCAATGTGCAAAGAAAAAGGCGTTCTAGAGTACGAGGTTGGCTGGGTGTTAGAGAGCAATGTACTTTGGAGAAAACAGCTGGAAACAGCATGTAAAGATTATCTTATGGGAATAAGAAAATACAGAATGTTTGAGTATCACACTGATGAAAAAAATTAGCTTATTCATTTATGGCCCATTGGTTCTAATATTTTTGGTTATTGCCGCAGCATTGTTTGCGAAAGGACCAAAATCCTATTTATGGTATCGATCGCAGATAAAGAAATGGAGTAGGCATGTTTTGTGGGCGTTAGATATTACATTGGTAATATCATCGGAGTCGAAGGACATACTTGGCTCAAGCAGCAATACTGTGTTGGTCGCAAATCATCGTAGTCATTTGGATAGCGTGATATTGTGGGCAATATGCCCTGAAGACAAGCACTTGGTGTTCGCCGCAAAAAAAGAGCTTTTTCGCATCCCTTTTTTGGGAGCGGGCCTGAGGCTTGCGAAGGCAATCAGCGTTGATCGCTCACGAGGTAAGGTTGCATTACGAACTTTGATAGACGAGACCAGGAAATTGAGTAGTAATGAGGCCCTTGTAATATATCCAGAGGGGACCAGGGGAGTTGGGCGCCTACTTGACTTTAAGCGTGGCGCATTCACCATAGCGCTTGAGTCACATCGAAATATTTTGCCTGTTTGTATTAAGGGAACTGACATCATATTTCCAAAGGGAAAACAGGTACCGCTCAGCGGAGAGGTATTTGTGAGGGTGTGTGATGTCATCCCTTATGAACATATTGAGGGGACGAATGATATTGAGCTAGCAAAAACAGTCCGAGAACTTATGCATACAACGTCGTTCTTTGAAGAAGAATTGGCGAAATGAATCAAGTTTGTAGTTTAAGTAGCAGGTGCACGTCAATATAAGAAAGTGGAGAACATATGAACAACATACAGGATCGGCTTAATCGCATTATTGTAAAGTCTACGGGTAAAAAAGATCTGAATATAAGTCCAGATATGAGATTAGTTGAAGATTTGAAATTGGATTCATTAGGAATTATTGACCTATTAACAGATATTGAAATCGAGTTTGGCATTATGCTCCCTGAAGATGAGCGGTTAGTGTCCGTAAGAACCGTCAATGACATGTATGCCGCACTACAGGCAGCGGTGTCAAAGGCAACTCAGGCAGTGTGCTAAACACCAACAAATACGGGGTTGGATTGCTGAATCTGTCCACCGAGTTTGGCAATGCATCTGCACCTGCAAAGTACACCTTCCTCGCGATACCTTCTATCACTATTAGACAGCACAATTGGGAATGAGGAAGTCGACGCACTGAGCCATACCAATCGCAGGGGGCAGAACTCCCGGGGGGGGTAAATAGTTTTGTGTAAACGGTCATTAGGCAGGAGACTGCCGGCATAAAGGAGCAACAATGACCGAAGCAAAGCGTAGCAAACGAGTTAAGCCCGATCCTGAACTAGTAAAACTGGCCGACGCCCTGTTGGTCAACTACCAGAAACCCGAAGACCTGATTGGCGAGAATGGCCTGCTCAAGCAGCTGACCAAGATGCTGGTTGAGCGGGCGCTTGAAGCCGAGATGACCGAACACCTCGGCCACGGAATGAGTGTTGCCGTTACCAACAGCACCGGCAACACCCGCAACGGTCACAGTGCCAAGACCTTGCAGGGCGATTTTGGTGAATTGCCTCTGGATATTCCCCGCGACCGCCAAGGCGCATTCGAGCCACAACTGGTTGCCAAGCATCAGACCCGTTGGTCTGGTTTTGACGACAAGATCATCTCGCTGTATGCCCGCGGTCTGAGCGTGCGGGAGATCCAGGGCCACCTGGAAGAGATGTATGGCACCGAGGTATCCCCAAGCCTCATCTCGGCGGTCACGGACGCCGTGAGCGAGGACGTGAAGGTCTGGCAGGCCCGTCCGCTCGATCCGCTGTACCCAATTCTTTATCTGGACTGCATCCACGTCAAAGTGCGTGACGCCGGTGCGGTCCGTACCAAAGCGGTGTATCTGGCAATCGGCGTGAACATGGATGGGCACAAGGAAGTATTGGGGCTGTGGATCGCCCAAACCGAGGGTGCCAAGTTCTGGCTGCAGGTAGTCACCGAGCTAAAGACGCGGGGCGTGCAAGACATCTTTATCGCCTGTGTCGACGGGCTCAAAGGCTTCCCGGAAGCTATCGAAGCAGTCTATCCAAAAGCGGCTGTACAGCTGTGCATCGTGCACATGGTTCGCAACAGCCTGAACTTTGTGCCGTGGAAAGCGCAGAAGGAAGTTGCCGCCGACCTGAAGCTGATTTACACCGCGTCGACCGTCGAACTCGCCGAACAAATGCTGACCGATTTCGAGAAGAAATGGGACAAGGATTATCAGTCGATCAGGCTAAGCTGGCGGAAAAACTGGGCACGGATCATCCCATTTTTTGACTACCCGCCGGAAATCCGAAAAGTGATTTACACGACAAATGCCATCGAGTCGATTAACATGTAGCCTGCGAAAAGTCATCAAAACTCGCAGTTCATTTCCGACCGACGAGGCGGTGACCAAGCTGTTTTACCTGGCGCTGAGAAACATCAGCAAGAAGTGGACGATGCCAATCCGGGACTGGAAAGCTGCGCTGAACCGCTTCTCCATCCAGTTTGCAGGACGGATTTCGTCGAGTTAATCGAAAACCCGTTTACACAAAATTCCGGACACCCCCGAACTCCCATAGTCGCGTTGAGGAATATGCGTAGACCTTCATCTTCATCGACGCCTTTACATTGTTTACAGCCGCCCTCGGTCAGATACGCTTCCATAATGAGCTACTCAGACGCAGCATTTTCGGTTCCGCGTCCGGCGTCCGCAAGGCTTGGATTCGACGTAACTGAGCCCCCCGCAACGCCGGTCAGTTCGCCCCCAGCAATCCCGCCTTGATGAGCGTGCTTTCTAAAATATCTCCAGCGTGAACTGTCCAATCTTGGCGCGGCGTATTGAGGTTGGGTTCTGTGGCTGCGGTCTTTGCTCTTGGGCCGCTACCGAACACGTCGGCAGCCGATTCCCGCAATTGTTGCTCTTGATTGCGACGATTGCCGCCTTGGCCTTGAATCCCGGCGCGTGATTACGTCTCGTCCTTCTCAAGCGCTTGCTACTCTAGTTGCCGCACTCTGAGTGGCTCGGATTGAGCGAGGCTAATATTTCCAGGCTATCCGAATTCGTGAGGGCCCTTCCCCTCTGAGCTACTCCTTTGTGATACGAAGCGGTATTTCCCTAAGAAAAATGACTAGTAAGATTGCTACAAAAGCTGGTAGTGCCGAACCGATAAACACATAAGAAAGTCCTACGTTGAGAGACTCGCGTATTGTAATAACTACTTCCTGCAATATTTTCGCATCGGGTATTGAGGTCAGATTTAACTCAGTAAACTTACCGGGATTTATTAGCGATAACTGTCTAATATCCATTCGGTTAATTACTCCTTTGGTAACGCTAATCACTTGGGGACTCGTGATATGTGATATGCGTTTGGCTAATTCGCTATACATATTGTAGCTCATCAAATTTCCCATAAGCGCAACCCCAATGCTCGCGCCCAGTTGGCGAAATAGCTGCCCCACCGCAGTTGCAATACCAAGGTTCTTGTGGTCGACGGAGTTTTGTATTGTTAGATTAAATAGAGGTAGGGCGATACCTATTCCCACTCCGACCAAAGCCAAATAGGTCAGTATTGTCGATAGATCAGTTTGTGCAGTCAGTGTAGAGAGAAGATATATACCAATTGAAGTGATAAGCAATCCGAATATTGCAATATTTTTATATTTTCCGCTTCGACTTACTAGCTGTCCGCAAAGGACGCTTGCGGCAACCAAGCAAAGCGTCATGATCATCATTATCGTACCGGAGGATGTTGCTGAAAGTCCTAATATCCCTTGAAGGTATATCGGCATAAATAGTAATGAACCCAACATGCTCGCCCCCATGAGAAAGGTGACCAGAATCGAAATTACAAATGTGCTATTTCTAAACAAAGGCAATGGAATGATTGGGTGTTCGGTTCTTCGCTCAGTAAGGAGTAAAAGTATAGACGAAAATATCGTAGATACTAAAAGACTGAGGATTTCGGGAGAATCCCAATCAAAGCGTCGGCCAGCCCAACTGAAAGTGAGCAATGAGGTTATCATCGTAATGATGAGCAAAGCGGCACCAACATAGTCAATACTTTGTTTCTGTTTCTGTTTCTGTTTTTGTTTCTTTTCCATGGAGGGATACAAAAACAAAATCAAAATCAAAGCTAGAAAACCGATAGGGGTGAAGATCCAGAACACCCACTTCCAATGCCAATGGTCAGAGATAAATCCTCCCATAGGAGGAGCAAGCACGCTTGCTAAGCCGTATGAAGCACCTAACAAACCCTGCCAGCGAGCACGTTCGCGAGTTGGGAATAGGTCACCAACAGCAGTAAAACAGGAAGCTAGGATAAGGCCTCCTCCGACACCTTGAATTACGCGATAAATTATTAGCTCAATGACATCGGTTGCCGTCCCCGCCAGGATTGATCCAACAAGTAAGACAATGACCCCAGTAAGTATAAATGGTTTACGACCGTAGACATCTGACAGACGTCCAGCAATAACAGTTACCACGCACGCGGCCAACATGTAAGCTGTAAAAATCCAGCTGAAATAATCCAGCCCTCCCAGGTCAGATATAATTGCCGGCAACGCTATACCGACGATAATCTGATTAATTGCGGTGAAAAGGACAGCGGCCATAATCGCAAGCATGATGCCAATTTTTTGTCGATGTTGCAGGTTCTGCATATACAGATCTCCTTAGCCGTGCAGGTAATATCTAAACTGACAGAAGTATCTTGGGGGAGGGGATCCCTGGTTTGATCGCGGTGCGACTCTTTAACTGAACTTCCCTGCAGCCCATACCACTTGAAAGTGGCAAAGCACGGGGATTGCGAGCTTAATCTATACCGTCGCTCGGTTTCGTTGTGTTTCTTGGCGTCCAGCAATCCCACTTTGGAGCGCGCGCTCTCAAAGACGTCATCTCTAGGGTGTCCCCGACGTCCCCCCGGTTTTCAGTAGCACGCGGCTTTAGAGTCCGTGAGTAATGTAACCGATTTTCCTGCCAACTGCTGCGCATAGGCCGAGGGCGTCAGA
>Ga0209002_10002464_pt1 | contig 14931 bp, 16 predicted proteins | sample Rifsed16ft2_FD_184010 | JGI IMG/M metagenome (GOLD analysis project Ga0209002, IMG submission 184010) | Soil microbial communities from Rifle, Colorado, USA - sediment 16ft 2 (version 2) | ecosystem: Environmental > Terrestrial > Deep subsurface > Rock core/Sediment | place: Rifle, Colorado...
CCCCGCCCAGCCGGGCCGCGTGCATCAGGTCGGTGTCGGCCAGGATCCCCACCGCGTTGGTCCACTCGAGCGCCGCGAGGGCGGTGTCCAGCGGGCAGCCCATCTCGTCGTCGTAGGCGACCAGTCTGGGGGCCTCGCCGGCCCGGGCGAAGAAGTGCGACAAGGCCTCGCCCCGATCAGAAAAGGCCTTAGTCGTGCGGGTCAACGTGGACGCCTCCATGGGTTCAAGATAACGTTATCCCCCGATGCGTGTTCCAACCCCGGCCGTGCTGCTGGCCGTTACGCCTCTCCGGGGCCAGGTGTCCCCAGGCGCCGACTACAGCGCGCTTCGGACCGTCTACGCCGTCGAGTTGGGCTCGACGAAGGCGGCGGGATCCCAGTGGAGGGGCAGCCGACCAATGCCAGCGCCATTCCCGGCGTTCCGGGGTACAGTGACATGTGGCAGGTCCAATTCGTGCAGGTGAGTGAACGGTTCGAGCCGGGGAGCTACCGCGACTACCGCCGGGCCCTGGCCCACGCGCGGGCCGGACGGTTCCGGCTGATCGATCCGGAGGTGGTGGTGAATTGTCCCGTCATGTACGTGGACCGCCGGCCGGCGGCCCGATGAGCCGCGCGTGGCCTGGCGTCGTGCTGCTGGCGCTCGCGGCCATCGCGGCGGCCCGCCAGCCCGCATCCGTGCCGCGGGGCCAGGGCCGACAGTGCCAATCGGCGCTCGGTGGCCGGTGGGTCGGGCTCCACAAGAGCCAGACCCTGCACCTCGAGTTCTACGGCGACACCATGCTGGTCGTGAACGACCAGTACCCGCTCAGCTATCGTGCGACCTCGGACTCGCTCCTCGCCACCGGTGATACCACGGTGGCCGGGCGCTACTGGTTTGCCTTCTGCCGCCTCCTCCTCGAGACGGCCGACGGCTCGGTGATCACGATGTCCTCACAGGGAGTGCTGGCCCGGCCGCTCACGGGCCGCTGGGTGGGGGGGCTCGGCACGCCGGACGGCGTCGAGGCGGAATTGCGCCTCGCGCCCAACGGCACCGCCCGCTGGCATCGGCTCCCCGGCGGTGCGTGGACCGACGGTGAGTGGGAGCGCCAGACGCGGATCATCACCTTCACGTGGGCCGGCACCGACACCATTCCCTGGGTGGGACACTACGATGTGGAAGGGAACGTGATCCTCTTCCAGCGCACCGTCCCGGACTCGCGGGCGACAATCTTCTACCGGGTGTTCAGATAGACGACCCTAGATCACCGTGACCGGCCGCAGTACCGCCTCGCGCCGCTGAAACACGCTCTCAGCCTGGGCCAGGGCATCCACGATGCCCGGCGCCTCGAGGTCCGGGTACTTGGTGTTGGGCTCCATCCTGCCGGTGAGCCGGCGCACCATCACCAACGCACGCGTCACCTCGCACTGCTCCGGGTCGGCGTCGGTATAGCCGGCCGTGAGCAGGGTCCGGAAGAAGGGCAGGGTGCTCGGGTCCGCCAGCACGTAGAGCGATTCCAGAATGCGCGGACTGAGGAACGCCCGGAGATGGAGATCGTCGCGGACGGCGTCGAACAGCTCGACCAGGCGGCCCGCGGCGTCCGCCTCGGGGTAGAAGCGCGCCGCCTCGGCCGCGGCGCCCAGGAACGCGTGATGGGCGCCCGGCGTCAGATAGCGGGCGAACAAGGGCCACTCGCTGGGCGGGTGTCGTTCCGCCAGGGCCAGAAAGGCGAAGTATCGCCGTGCCAGCGGCGCCACCTCGTCGGCTACTACGGTGCGCAAGCCGGCGACTCCGTACCGTTGCGCCACCAGCGCCGCCGCGGTGGCGTGCTGGAGTCGCTCCAGCTCAGGCTCGCGGAAAGTGCGAACGTGCACCGCCGCCGGCTCGGCGGACGCCGCCAGCACCGGCAGCCGATCCAGCAGCCGCAGCAGCAGGCCATCCGCTTCGTCCAGGGCACGTTCCCATCGGCCCGCGTCGAATCGCCATGCCCGTCCCACGGCATCCCATCCCAGGTCCTCCAGATCCTCCGCGACCCAGAGGGCCTCGAAGTCCTCCGGACGGCCCGCGTGGAGCAGGCGGCGCAGGGCTTCGGCGAACTGGAAAACCGTTTCAGGCATGGAGTTCCTCGATGGTACGCCGAGCGGCCGCATTGCGCTCGCGAATGGGCGGCCATAACGTAGCCTCCCACACCGTGATCGTCACGTGGAAACGCGCCGCCCTGGCGCCGTTCGCAGCAACCGGGCTGTCGGTCATCGCCGCCGGCCTCCTCGCATGCGCCTCGGGGAGCAAACCCATCGCGCTGGGCTTGGCCGGTCCGGTCTCCGACCCGCGAGGAGCATCCATGCGTCTCGCCGCCGAGCTCGCGGTGGCCGAGATCAACCGCGCCGGTGGAGTTCGGGGACGCCGCCTCGAGCTGGTGGTGCAGGATGACAGCGCCCAGCCGGAGGTGGCCGTCGCCACCGCGCGCGCGTTATACGCCGACCGGCGCGTGGTCGCCGTCGTCGGACATCTGACGTCCGGCGCCACGCTCGCGGCCGCGCCGGTATACGGCGGGCGGCGCCCACTCCCGATCATCAGCCCTTCCGCCTCAGCGCCAGCCGTCACCGACGCCGGACCGCACGTCTTCCGCGTCTGCCCCACGGATGTGGCTCACGGTGCCGCCCTGGCGGAGTTCGCTGCCCGCCGGCTGGGCGCGCGGCGCGCCGCCATCCTCTACCAGAACGACGAGTACGGCCGCGGCATCCGTGGCACGTTTGCCGACGAGTTCACGCGGCTCGGCGGCCACCTCGTCAGCGACGACCCGTACGTGCCGGACCTGCCCGGGTTCGAGCCCTACCTGCGCCGGCTGCAGCGGCAGGGCGGCGCCGACGTGCTCCTGATCGCCGGCACCGCCGCCTCGGCGCGGCGGATCCTACCCGCGCTGGACACCGTCGGCCTCCGGCCCCGGGTGATGGGCGGCGACGCGCTCGCCAGCCTGGAGACGGCCCGCGGTACGGACGGCGTGATCACCTCCACCGCGTACCTGCCGGACCGTCCGGGAGCCCGCAATCAGGCCTTTGTCGAGGCGTACCGCGCCGCGTACGGCAGCCAGCCGCTGGATCATCGGGGCGCGGCGGCCTACGACATCGTCTATCTGCTGGCGCGGGCGATCGAGGCGGTGGGTCCCAACCGCAGCCGCCTCAACGCGTATCTGGCCGGCGTGGGGACGGCCTCTCCGTCATTCGAAGGGGTCACGGGGCGCATCGCGTTCGATCCCCAGGGAGACGTACCCGCCAAGACCGTCGCGCTCGGAGTGATCCGCAACGGCGCCGTGGTCACCGCCGAGGATCGCTGATGGCGCTTCGCCTCACCACGCTCCGTGCCCGGATGCTGCTCGGCTCCGGGGCGTTGATCGCCGGTATCGTGGCCACCGCCGGGTTGGCCCTGTCGTCGCTGAGCGCGTTGCGCCGGGCCGTTACCGACGAGTCGGCGTTGCTCTCACAGGTGTCGGTGCTGAGCAGCGGCATCCTGGCGGCGGCGTTCGACGAGGTGCGCGCGGCGGAGCTCTACCTGGTTGCTCCCACGACGCCCATCCGCCTCCAGTTCGCGCGCTCCGCCGACGAAACCTACGACTACGAGCGGCGGCTCCGGGCCCTGCCCCGCCTCGCCCAGGAACAGCGGGCCGCCATCGCCCGGATCGGCGCCCTCCAGCAACGGGTCCACGCCGGCTACGCCTACGCTCACGCCCTGGCGGACCTGGGTCGCCGCGAAGGGGCTCTCGCCGCCGGCGTCACGGCCCGCGAGCCGGCCAGCGAGATGATGCGGCTGGTCCGAACCCTCTCGACCAACATGGCGGCGGAGGTGGAGCAGAGCGGCGCCGCGCTCCTGGTTCGCGCCAACGAGCGCGAGCTGCTGGTGTGGATCGTCCTGGTCCTGTCCGTGGTCTTGGCGGCCGGCGTGAGCGCGGCCACCCTGCGCTCGGTGCAGGTCCCCACCGAGCGGTTGGGCCTCGCGGTCGAACGGTTCAGCGCCGGGGACCTCCGTCCGGTGCACCTCGGCGTCATGCCCCGCGAGTTGGCAGTGCTGGGAGACGCCATGAGCCGGGTGGGGACCACGCTTCGCTCGCTGGTGCAGGAGGTGATCACGGAAAGCGAACGGATGTCATCTACGGCCACGGATCTCTCGGCCGTGAGCGAGGAGCTGGCGGCCACTGCGAGCGAGATCAGCACGGCCATGGTGGACATCTCGCAGGGGGCTGAGAAACAGGTAGGTGGCTCGGAGGCGGCCCGGCAGGCGGTGGAGCGGCTCGCCCAGTCCGCCACCTCCAACGCGGAGCTGGCTCGCCGGGTGGCGGAACGGGGGGAAGAGATCCACCGCCTCGCGGCGCGCTACCAGCGGGACGTCGCCGCCGCCGGGAAGGCGCTGCTGGACCTGGGCGCCGTGGTGCAACAAAGCGCCACCCAGGTAGACGAGCTGGACCGCCGGTCGGAGTCCATCAACGACTTCGTGGACGTGATCAAGCAGATCTCCTCCCAGACCAACTTGCTCGCGCTGAATGCCGCCATCGAGGCCGCCCGCGCCGGGGAACGGGGGGTCGGTTTCGCGGTGGTCGCCCAAGAGGTCCGCGAGCTGGCCGACTCCAGCGGGGCCGCCGCCGAGGAGGTCGCCGAGCACATCCGCGTGGTGCGCCAGCAGGTGAGCCAGGTGTCGGAGACCATGGCGAGCGGCCGGGCCAAGGTGCGCGGCGTGGAGGAGGTGGCCGACGGGGCGGCCCACGCGCTCGAGGCCATTGCCGCCTCGGTAGGGGACGTCGAGGAGGCGGCGGGTCAGCTGGCGACCGCGGCCGCCGGGAATCTCAAAGTGGTCGAGGAGATTCGAGTGGTGCTGGAGGAGGTCGCCGCCGCGGCGCAGGCACACGCCTCGGCCAGCGAGCAGGTGACGGCGGCCGCCCAGGAGCAGGGTGCCGCGACGCAGGAGATGGCCGCGCAGGCGAGCGAGCTGAGCCAGGCGGCCCACCGGCTGCGCGGGTTGGTGAAGGGATTCCGGGTCTAACGACCCTTCTTGGCGGCCTTCCCCTGGCGCCGGGCCGGGGCCGGCTTGCGGGCCACCGGGCGCTGCCGCGCCCGCTTGATCGACGTCTTCGCAACACGGCGCTTCTTGACGGACGCCCGCCCTTCCTGCAACACCCGGTCCCCTTCGGCGGCGCCAATGAGCCCACGCCGTACGGCGTATTGCACCAGCTCCTCAGCGTCTTCCAACCGGAACTCCGCCACGCCCGCGCCGGCCCGGATCATGTTGACGATCGCGTCGGCCACAGGGCTACGCAGTACACTGGCGATACCGGGGACGGTCTCAAGCAGCGCGGTTATTTGCGACCCGGCAAGTTCGGGCCCCATGCCTACTCCTTTTCAGAGCGCCAAGACTATACAGTGCGCCAAGACTAGTGGGTTGGGGAGACCGAGTCAAGCCGGCGCCGGGAGAGGCAAGTCCCCGCAAGACGTTAGATCATAACGACTTACGATGTCAGTCGCAGGGGCGTGGTGCCGGGGAACCCTGGCTCAGCGGGCAGGGCTGGGCGTTCGTCCGGTAGGCCTGGTGCGAAGCTGGCGCGGCGCGCGCCGCCAAATCCGCCATTCTGACTGGCTCAGGATTCCCCCGAGGACCGTCTGGGTCTTCGGGTCCACGGGCATATCCAGGTGAAGGTCCAGCCGATATTCGGCCGAATCCGCCCCGAAACCCCTGAGCACAAAGCCGGAGCGTGCCGGCTCGACGGAGTCCACTTCTAGTTCCGCCACGGGGAGGAAGTCGGGGTCTGGGGTCTGTCCGGTAGCCATAATCGGCCCCCTGGGGAGTGGAGTGGAACCGCTGACACTAACCGCAATCCCTAGCCCGTCAAGAGGATGGGCCGTTTGCGGTGAGACCCTGGTGAGGGTAGATTGAGCGTCCCTGAAGAGCCAGGAGGTCGTGGCAGTGGGACGGCGAGGCATCAAGGAATATCGGGCCCATGAGGCATTGCAGCTCATCCTCGCGGACCGAGACCACGAACCCCTGTCCTGCCCGTCCTGCGGGCATCGGACCATTCAGCGGACGCCTCGCCGACGGATGACCTCGGCCTGGCGCGATCCCTACCGCCATGTGACGCTCCGCTGCGGCAAGTGCGGCCGCCAGGCGGTCTATGTCCCGCGCAACGTGACGCAGCCCTCGGACTCACAGCTGTTGGCGCAGTAGCGGGAGAGCGGCGGTGGCGGGCGACGCCATTCAGATGATGGGCACCATCAAAGAGGTGCTCCCCAACACGACCTTCCGAGTAGCGCTGGAGAACGGGCACGAGGTGTTGGCCTACGTTTCCGGCAAGATGCGCAAGAACTACATCCGGATTCTCCACGGCGATCGGGTGGCGGTGGAGCTGTCGCCCTATGATTTGACGAGGGGACGGATCACCTACCGATACAAGTAGCCAGGCCCAATAGTCACGGCATGACGGCATGACGGCATGACGGCATGACGGCATAAGCCACATGCCGCCATGCCGTTATGCCGTTATGCCGTTATGCCGCTATGCCGCTATGCCGCTATGCCGCTGTACCGCCGCCTCCGTCACACGGTCCATCGTTCAAACGCCGTCTCCACCGCCAACTCCGACTCCACGGTGCACCCCGCCCCGCGCGCGCCGTCCAGAAACGCGCTCAAGGCGCTCACGTTCTCCAGACGTAGCTTGAGCAGGTAGCGGTCGGCGCCGGTCAGCCGGTGGCACTCGAGGACGCCGGATGCCCGCCTCCACCGGGCCAGCAACTGCGGCACCGGCACGTCCGGGCCGAGGTGGACGTGCACGAACGCGATGAGCGGCTTTCCGGCGGCCTGGGGATCTACCCTGGCGTGGTACCCGGTGATGACGCCGGCGGTCTCGAGTTTGCGAACCCGCTGGAATGCAGCGGGGGCGCTGAGTCCCACCGCATCACCCAGGTCTTGGTATGAGAGCTTACCGTCCGCCTGAAGGATGGCGATGATACGCCGATCTGTTCCATCTGTGGTTTGCAAAATATCATTCCGCAATATACGCCACTTGCGGAATTAAATATATCACAACGCCGACGGAATGCAATCAGCAGTCAGCCCTCAGCGACGGCCGACGGCCGAGCGCTGAAGGCCGAGTGCTGAGTTGCCGACGGCGTCGTTCAGCGCGGGTGGCTGAGGATGCGATCCCAGCGGATGGCGGTGAAGAACGGCAGGGGCAACATGCCGTTCTTGTCATAGCTGTAGTAGATGAACAGCGGGCGGCCGCGAATCCGATCCCGGCCCACGAAGCCCCAGTAGCGGCTGTCGTAGGAGTTGTCGCGGTTGTCTCCCATGACGAAGAACGAGTCTGGCGGGACCAGGAGGGGACCCCAGTTCTTGAGCGTGGGGCGGTACATCCGCGCCGCTCTCCCCGCCAGGTAGCGCACCTGCCAGGCCCGCATCTGCGGGTCCTCGCGGTCGCTCACGGGGTCGGTCCGGACGACGTAGGGCTCATCCAGGGGTTTGCCGTTGATGGAGATGACGTTGTCCGACATCGCGATGGTGTCGCCCGGCATGCCGACGATCCGTTTCACCACGTTCATGCCGGGCTCTTCCACCGAGTCGAAAACCACCACGTCCCCCCGCACGGGCTCCCGGAACGCGGGCAGTCGTTTGTGCACCACCGGCATTTCGGCGCCGTAGAGCGCCTTGTTCACGAACAGGAAATCGCCGATCAGCAGCGTGTTCTCCATGCTGCCGGACGGAATGCGGAACGCCTCTACCAGGAGGGCGCGGAGGAAGAACCAGATGATCAGCGCCGCCGCGAGGGACTTGGTCCACTCCCAGGCCGACTGAGCGAGGGACTTGTTGGGTGAAGCGTTCACGTCCTACGACCTCCCTACTCGTGTGGTTCTACCCAATCAGCCAGAAAGAGGTTCGTCTCTCCCGGCACGGAGCCGTGCCGGTTCGAGGCGAAGACCAGCAGTTTCCCATCCGGCGAGAACATGGGGAAGCCGTCGAACTCCCCACTGGTCGTGACCTGCTGGAGCCCGCTCCCATCCAGGTTGATCAAGTAGAGATCGAAATTCCGGGAGCGGGGATCGTTGTGGTTCGAGGCGAAGATGATGCGCGTGCCGTCGGGATGGAAGTACGGCGCGAAGTTGGCCCCGCCGAGATCCGTCACCTGGCGCTGGTTGGAGCCGTCCGCGTTCATCACGCGAATTTCCATCCGGCTGGGGCGCACCATCCCCTGGGCCAGCAGGCGCCGGTAGTCGGCGGCCTCGGCGGGAGCGCTCGGGTACCAGGAGCGGTACACGATCAGGCTTCCGTCCGGCGAGTAGAACGGCCCGCCGTCGTACCCCAGGCTGTCGGTCAGGCGGCGCACGTCGGTGCCGTCCACGTTCATGGTGTAGATGTCCAGGTCCCCATCGCGCACCGAGGTGAAGACCAGGCGCTGGCCGTCGGGCGAGAGGGTTGCTTCCGCGTCGTAGCCCGGCGTGCTGGTCAGCCGCTGGAGATCGGAGCCGTCCGGGGCCGAGGTGTAGAGGTCGTACTGGTACAGGCTCCAGACGTAGCCTTGGGAAAAGTCCGCCGGCGGCGGGCACCCGGCGTCGTGCTCGAAGGTGCTGGCGTACAGCACCCGCTGGTCGCCGGCGTAGAAGTAGCCGCAGGTGGTCCGCCCCAGCCCGTTCGAGACTCGGCGGAGCCCGGTTCCGTCCAGATTGACCACGTACTGCTGGTCGCAGGTGGTGTCGCTGGTCTGCCATTGGAAGATCAGCTGGTTTCCACTCGCCGAGAAGTAGGCTTCGGCGTTTTGCCCGCCGAAGGTCAGCTGGCGGACACCGGCGAAATACCGCTCTCCCGGCTCGGGGGCCCGCGCCACGGCTTTGGGCGATTCGTCCCTTGGCGTGCAGGCGGCGCAGACGGTGAGGAGCGGAAGTAGGGAGCGGCCTACGGTGCCTGTCATGGGTTCTCCGGGACGGGCAACATAACCAAGAACGAGGCGCCTATCCGCTCTATCCGCCTAGAAAAACGTCCCCAGCTCCAGCCTGGCTCCCACGCCGGTTGCGTTCCCGAACAACCCTCCCAGCGATTGCCCCATGACCTGAAAGAACATGTTCCGCCCCTCGATCGCGAGGCTGCTGGTAAAGCCGATTCCCTGGTTGCCCCCCAGCACGACGCCGGCGCGAAGCGGGATGGTGCGGATCAGGCGCCACGTGGTGCCCACGTCCACGGCCAGTGGGGACGCGAAGTCGCCGGTCACGGGCATCGTGGCGCTGACGTCGAGCTGCAAGAACCGGTTGGCCCACGCGCTCGCCGTGAACCGGACGATACGCGGCAGCGTAATCTGGACGTCTTGGGTGATCTTCGCGGAGTCGAGGTTGAAGCTGTCCAGCGCGTCGCCAACGTCGGTGATGGTGGTGGTCGCGATCTGCAGCGTGTCCGAGCGAATGCCGACGCCCGTGACCGTGACCTTGCCGAGGTTCGCGACCATCGCCTCCAACGCGAACCCGGACGTAGGCCAGGAAAGCCGGACCAGAAAATCGCCGGCGATGCTGCCCTTGCCGCTCGTCGGGTTGATGGCGGAGTCCGTTTGCTCGATCCTGACGCCCACACTGGCCGCGATCGTGTCGCCAGTGACCCGGATGGCGCCGCCGTTCGCCAGGGTGGAGAACGCCCGCACCAAGTAGATCGGGCGGATGTAGCGCCCGCCGAAGCCCAAGCTCAGATCCGGCCCGTCCTCCGAGCCGAGCGAGCTGAACCGCAGGACTGTGTGGGCACCGATTTCCGCGGTAGCGAGCGCGGCCCCCCTGGAATCCCCCAACGAAAAATCCTGCAGCGCGCCGTTCCCGTCCCGGGCGAGCGACACGAAACTGTCGTCCAGGTGGCCGGCGCCATAGCCCCGTCCCTGCAGGGAGAGCCCGAGGCTCAGGTGCCCGCCCAACGGGCCGCCGAGGTAGAAACCGCCCTCTCCGCCGCCGCTCACCTTGAGGCCGCTGCCCTGGGGGATCAAGCCCAGAGCATCCAGCATGTCGCCGGTGAGCAGGCTATCCGGCCCATCGCACAGGTCTGCGAAGCCGAAATTGCCGACCGGTCCGCACTTGAGGTACAAGAGCGCCCGGACATCTGCGAACGAGAGCGTGTTGTTCTCCACGCTCGCGCCCGCGGAGAAGACGAAGCCCCAGTGGGGGATCATGGCGTGGCGGAACGGGTCGAGCCGAAACGTCGGCGTTCGGCGATACCCTCGATCTACCTTCGCCGCCGGCGAGCCTTCGGGCACTGCCTGTGCCGTAAGCGCTCCGGTCGCCAGCAGGAGCGAAGCGAGGGCGATGCGAAGCGATCTCACGTCAGCTTCCTCCCGTCCGGACCCGCACGCCCGCCGAGGCGTTGAGGATCACTCGGTCGCTGGACCTCAGGGCCCCTCGCGCGCCGGCGGCCGGCAAGAGGCGCACCCGCACGGCTACCGTGAAGTTCAGTCCGAACGTCACCTTCACTTCTTGCCCGGTGAGGCTGGTGCTGTCCGTGCTCGTCACCGGCTGCGTCACCAGGCCCTGCCCGTCCACCGTGGCGGCGGAGACCTGGATTGTGTCGAGCGTGGCGGCATCGGTCCGCTTGAGCGCGCTGTCCACCGAGATGCTCGGGAACGAGCCGGGGACCAGGGCGCTCACCACCTGAACGCCGAACGGCGTTCCGTTGGTGACGACGGCCCTGGCAATGGCGGCCTGAACCCGCTGGGCCATGTCGTCCGCGTCGGCCGAAATGAGGTTGCGGCCTTCCTGGACGAACACCGTGTCCACCGTCAACCCGGCCACAGGGATGGTGAAGTCGAGCGGCACGATCACCCCGACGGTCATTTGCACGAAGTCGGAAGCAATGACACTGCTGGGATTCCCGTCGCCTACCGTCACGCTGCCTTCGCCGATCACGCCGGCCCGTTTCGACGGCTGCGCCAGCGCCAGGTCCGCGATGCGGTCCACCAGCCGCGCGGCCTGCAGGGTGACTGTCTTGGTAGCGCCCCGGGCCACCGTCAGCGTCGTCTGCCCCGAATCCGCTACCGCCACCGTGATCGCGCCGAGGGAGTCGGTCTGATAGACCGGATTGCCGCTCCCATCGCGGGGAACCTGCCCGCCGGCGGTGAGCTGGACCACCCCCAGCGTGAAGCTGCTGAACTCCAGGGGCGCCTGGGATGAGTTCGTCACCGTGAGCTGGATCCGCGCGTCGTTCAACCGCGCGTCGCGGACGGCGTCGTTGAAGTCCCCGAAATCCACATCGGACGCGGGGATCTCCACGGAATCCTCCGTGACGACGGTCAGCTCCGGGGTCTGCGCCGGATCCAGCGACCCCGAGAGCCGCTGCACCACGATGGTCCCGGTACCGCTCTGGATCACATCAAGCGTGGCGGTGGTCACCCCGGCAAGGTTCGCGCTCCCCGTCAGGATGGCGCCGGCCGACGCCGGCGTGATCCTGACGTTCGCGAGGTTGAACGTCAGCGTGTCGGTGGTAAACGACCCGTCGCCCGGCGCGGCCGGGGCGATTCCACTCTGCGTCAGCGAATCCACGCCCATAGCAGTGCGGAAGCCCTTGAGCGTCAAAGTGTATGACAGCGATCCGGGCAGCTCATTCCGCGTGACGAAGGTGAGGGCGCCGCTCGCCACCTCGATGGTGTCCACCGCCAGCAACCGCGGCTCACCGGAAAGAACGGGGTAGCTCCCACTGGCACTCACGGTCCCGGGACCGGCCCCGGCCGGAACAGTGACCTGAAAAACGGCCAGGCTGACGTTATCGAACCGGAGCCTGCTGCCCACGCCGACATTGACCAGCCGCGGGCTGAGCGCGACCGCCAACACGCCGCTCGGGAGCGTCATCGTATCGATCGTGCCGTTCGCGATGGCCGCGGAGTCGAGGAGATCTCCGATGGTGAAGGTGTCGCGCAGGATCGGGATGTCAAACCCGACGTCACGCGTTGGCCCGCGCTGGAGTTGGTCTCGGGCGTCCGTGATGCTCGTGGGCTCACATCCCGCGCTGAGCAGCATCAGGCTCATTGCGCCGGACCAGGCCGCCCAGCGGGCGCCTAAGCCTCTATATGACAAGAACATGGACCTCGAAGCTCATACGGTGCAGGGCTCCCGTCAAGGTCGGAGGTCACAGTCTCCCGCCCCTGCCGCCTTATGCTGCGCGATTGAGCACCATCAACAGCAACAAGACCGGCAGGTACAGGTTCGCCGCGGCAAACAGCCGCCCGGCGCTCTTGGGGGAGCGGACCCGGGCCGCATGCAGGCTCACCGCCACGAGCCAGCCTGAGAGGAGAACCGCACCCACGAAGTACGCCGTTCCGGACACACCAAGGACGGTGGGCACCAGGCTGACCGGGAACAGTGCCAGCGCGTAGAGCGACGCCTGCCGGAAGGTCTCCGTCCCGTCCCCGTCGGTCACGGAGAGCATCCGGAGTCCCGCCCGCCGGTAGTCTTCGCGGTAGATCCAGGACAACGCGAGGAAGTGCGGCAGCTGCCACAGAAACATGATCCAGAACAGGACCCACGCCCCGGCCCCCAGTTCCCCGCCGCCCGCGGTCCAGCCTCCCACGATGGGCAGGGCACCGGGTACCGCCCCGACCAGCGTGGCGAGGGTGCTCCGGCGCTTGAGGGGCGTGTACAGGAACACGTAGGAGATGAGCGTAACCGCCGCGATGGCCGCGGTGGTTTCGTTGGTGAACCAGGCGAGCCAGGCGATACCGCCCGCGCCCATGCTCCATCCAAAGGCCCCCCCAGCGACGGCACTCAGGCGGCCGGCCGCCAACGGACGCCGCTCGGTGCGGCGCATCAGGGCGTCCACGTCGCGCTCCCACAGTTGGTTCAGGGCGTTGGTCCCGGCCGCCACCAGGGTGGTCCCGATGACGGCGTGCATCAACGCCAGCCCTCCGGCGCCGGATCCTGGGGCGAGCAAGAACCCGGCCACGACCGTGACGACAATAAACGCCACGATGCGTGGCTTCCCGAGTGCCAGGAAGTCGGCGGCGGTGGTCCGGGGGAGGGCGAGGACCGTCATGGGAAGCCACAAATCAGGGCCATGCGGCTCTGCCCCGCAAGGCCCCCGGCGACCTTACTCCTCGACCATGAACGGATACCGGTACTCCGTGGGCGGCACGAAGTTCTCTTTAATGGTCCTCGCCGACACCCAGCGCAGCAGGTTGAGCATGGAGCCGGCTTTATCGTTGGTCCCGCTGGCCCTGGCGCCGCCGAACGGCTGCTGGCCCACCACGGCGCCGGTGGGTTTGTCATTGATGTAGAAGTTGCCCGCCGCGAACCGGAGCGCCTCGTTGGCCTCGCGCAACGCCCGGCGGTCATTCGCGAACACCGCGCCCGTGAGCGCGTATGGCGAGGTCGCGTCCACCAGCGTCAGGGTCTCCGCCCACTGGCGCTCGGGGTACACGTACAGCGTCACCACGGGGCCGAAGATCTCCTCGCACATGGTGCGGTAGTCGGGCCGCTTGGCTTCGATGATCGTGGGCCGGATGAAGTACCCGGTGGCATCGTCCACCTCCCCGCCCACCAGGATGGACGCGTCCGACGCGTTCCGCGCCTCCTCGATGTACGCCGCGATCTTGTTGAACGCCCCCCGGTCGATGACCGCTCCCATGAAGTTTCGGAAGTCGGCCACGTCGCCCATGGCGAGGCCGGAGGTCTGCCCCAAGAGATCGTCTTTGATGGTCCGCCACAGGGTATCGGGCACGTACACGCGGGAGACGGCGCTGCATTTCTGTCCCTGATACTCGAAGCCACCCCGGACGATGGCCGTGACCAGCGCGGCGGGATCGGCGCTGGGGTGGGCGACGATGAAATCCTTGCCGCCGGTCTCACCCACCAGCCGGGGGTACCCGTGATAGCGCTGGATATTCTCCCCCACGGTCCGCCACATCATCTGGAAGACTTCCGTGGAGCCGGTGAAGTGGATGCCGGCCAGGTCGGGGTGGTTGAGCGCCACCTGACTGACCGCGCTCGAGTCTCCCGGGATGAAGTTGATCACCCCGGGCGGCAAGCCCGCGGCTTCGAGCAGCCGCATGAGGTAGTAGCCGGTGTAGGCCGTGACGCTGGCCGGCTTCCAGATGACCGTGTTCCCCATGAGCGCCGGCGCCGTCGGGAGGTTGCCGGCGATGGAGGTGAAGTTGAACGGGGTCACGGCGTACACGAAGCCTTCGAGCGGCCGGTAGTCCAGCCGGTTCCACACGCCGCCCACCGACAACGGCTGGTCTTCGTACAGCCGCTCGGCGTAGTGCGCGTTGAACCGGTAGAAGTCCACCAGCTCGCAGGCGGCGTCAATCTCCGCCTGGAACGCGGTCTTGCTCTGGCACAGCATGGTGGCGCCGTTGATGGTGGACCGCCAGGACGTCGCCAGCAGCTCGGCGGCCTTGAGCAGCACCGCGGCGCGGTCCTCGAACGACCAGGATGCCCATTCCTTGTGCGCCCGCGCGGCCGCGCCGATGGCCTCGGTCACCTCATCCTTGCCGGCCTTGTGCCAGGTGCCCAGCACGTGCGCGTGATGATGCGGCATGACCGTGTCGCAGGTCCGTCCGGTGCGCACCTCCTTGCCGCCGATGATCAGGGGAATCTCGATACGCTCGGACGCCAACTCCGCGAGGCGCGTCTTGAGGGCGCGTCGCTCCGGCGTGCCCGGGGCGTACGAGTGCACCGGCTCGTTGATCGGGATGGGGATCTGGATGGTGCCATTCATGAAGACGGGACTCCTCGACGGTAAGGCGTGAGAGGTGAGACGTGAGAAGGGCGTCTCACTTCTCACGTCTCACATTTTGCTGGCGCTCCGGGAGGAAAGATGCACTCGTGGGTGGTGGGAGCGGCAGGGGAGGGTCTTCGGCTCACCCCCCGTCCAGCGCGTCCCGTACCCGGTGCAGCAGGTCGTCCACCGTCCAGGGTTTCTGGAGCAGGGGGCCCGCGCGGTCCAGCACCGCGCGATCACCGACGTCC